>Ga0335394_10000300_pt1 | contig 50377 bp, 46 predicted proteins | sample MAT03_FD_205741 | JGI IMG/M metagenome (GOLD analysis project Ga0335394, IMG submission 205741) | Freshwater microbial communities from Lake Fryxell liftoff mats and glacier meltwater in Antarctica - MAT-03 (spades assembly) (version 2) ... | reverse complement strand
ATTTGAAGTAAGAAAAGAATCATCCTTGATTACTGGTATTCTCCAGGAGTCTTTCTTCTTGATTTCTTTATGTGGATTTTTTTGGGTCATCCATTTAATCACCTGACCAAATGATTGGATAAATGGATACTCATGATTCATGAAGCGACCCTTCTCATCTACTGGTGTGCCAGACCATGATGATAAAATGGTTTTAAGTTTCGGGTTGCTGCGGGTATGCACGATAGTGTAATAAGTTCCTTGATTTCGATGATCTCCAAATCGCTTCACTAAACATTAAAGTCCAAGATTCATTTTAACTTACTTCTGCGTTCGTAAACCTCGCGCCAGGTAGTAAGTATAATGCCTTCACTTTGTAGGAATTTTTTGAAAGCTGGATCAGTCATCGCTAGCAAGTCGCCTTTACGAACCAACCCTGAATCGCTGATGTGTGAAAATACTTCTGAAGGTGCGGTGCAATGCATGATAACCATGGTTAGGCCCGGCTTTAATTCCTTAATTGTTTTAATATAATTTTCTGTGGCGAATTTTTGTAAGGCTGCATCTTTAGCATGTTTCGCTTTATCATATTTAAAACCGTAACTAACATTATGTAAATCATCCAGCACGGGTAAGCCGGCATCCCAAATCAGTTGCCCGGTTTGTTGCATTTGCTGAAGCATTTCAGGCGGGGCAGCACTACTAGCTGCAATCATAGTATTATGCCCACCCGGAAACATGACCGGTATTTTATTTTCGATCCCGACTTTTATATAGCGTTGCAAAAATTCTGTTGACGCGAATAGGGTTCCCATGTGTGAGTCAAGATGAGTAGGTTCAAAACCCATACTTCTGGCTCTTGCTAGTTGAGCCCGAATTTCAGTTTCCACTTCATCTGCGGACGCGTGTATCACAACATCTTCAACACTGGGCCACAAAGCTCCATTCTTGTCTACAAGTCCGGGGGTTGATGGCTTACCCGCAAGTGGCCCCCACTTATATTCGCTCCACTCGGAGGTAAGAGTAAGATGCAATCCTGCATCTACCGTTGGATGTGCTTTTAAATATTGAACATAGCCTGGCACCCATGGGCAGGGCATCATAATGCTAAGTGAATTGGCGACACCGTGTTCCATCGCTTTGATGGCACCCTGGTTAGAGTCCCACGACATACCCACATCGTCTACATGCAAAATCAAAACTTTTGCATTTTTAGGGTAACCAAGTTTTTCAGCATAGGTTTCTTGTGCCGTCAGGCAATGAGAAAAAGTAATGAGAAAAAACAGTAAGATAAATACGCTATTCTTTTTCATAGTCATTGTATTTGATAGAACATTAAAACTTACTCGTAACTCGTATATTCTCTGCCGCCAACAAAGTTTGGATAGATACGCAGATGCTTCTTCTTTGCTTCTTCAAAAAGCAGCCTGCGTAGTTCCTGAATATTTTCTTTGCTTTCGGCTGAAATAAAAACAACATGTTCAAAACCCAATTCGCGATAGTAGCCTTTCATCTCATCAAAAGAAACTGGTTCTTCTTTTTTCTCCAGAAGATCAATTTTATTCAAGACCAGAATAGTCGTTATCTCAGCGGCACCTAATTCTGCCAAGGTACTTTTTACAACTTCAATCTGGTTATTGTGAAACGGATGCGCTACATCAACCACGTGTACCAAAATATCAGCTTCCCGAACTTCGTCCAAAGTAGATTTAAAAGACTCGATCAAATGATGGGGTAACTTTCTAATAAATCCAACTGTATCGGAAAGTAAAAAAGGAATGTCGCCAATTACAACTTTACGCACGGTGGCATCCACAGTTGCAAATAACTTATTCTCTGCTTTCACGGTGGACTTTGAAAGCAAGTTCATCAAGGTGGATTTACCCACGTTGGTATAACCAACCAGCGCGACACGCACGGTACTACTTCGCGATTTCCGTTGCGTCTTTCGTTGCTTGTCAATTTTTTCTAACTCTTCTTTTAATAAGGTAATGCGGTGGCGAATATTTCTACGGTCAGTTTCAATCTCGCGTTCACCCGAGCCACCCCTGGCTCCTGTGCCTCCGCGCTGGCGCTCAAGGTGAGTCCACATTCGGGTAAGGCGTGGTAACAGATATTGATTCATGGCCAATTCCACTTGCGCCCGCGACTGCGCGGTTTGTGCACGCATCGAAAAAATGTCGAGAATCAAAAGACTGCGGTCGTAAACCCGCACCTTATTGTCCCTTTCTGGTGTGTTTAGCTCTTTTTCAAGATTTCTTAGTTGTGATGGACTGAGATCGTCATCAAAAATGACGTTGTCAATAGACTTAGAAAGCACATATTCTTTGATCTCGGCTAACTTTCCCTTACCCACAAAAGTGCGCACATCAGGCTGGGGCAGGCGCTGCACAAAACGTTGTAAAGTTTGGATACCTGCGGTCTCAGCTAAAAAAGCTAACTCATCAAGATGCTCATTTGTTATATCAATGTTTTTGTCGGCCAGTGCTACTAGAATTGCTTTAAGCATGGATAATTTAAATAAGGTTCAAAAATCAAACTTACCTTATTCCAAACCATTGAATAAACCATGAGTTACTTTTTTAATTATTTGCCGGATACATGTAAGTAATTCGTAATAAAATTATCATTTTTGAACCTTAATGGAATAAACCTTAACCGAAAGTCTTAATCTGGTCTGTCAAGCCAGATAAGTTGGCCAATGAAAGTAGCGATCGTACTAAATACCTCCTGGAACATCTTCAATTTCCGCCTGAATTTTGTAAAAGCACTTTTAGCAAAAGGCTTTGAGGTTCACACAATAGCTCCCCACGATAACTATACGCACAGGCTGGAAGCTATTGGTTGCATTCACCATGATGTAACAATGGACAGCCGAGGAGCCAACCCCATTAAGGATATTGCCCTCACGTTTGAATTATGGGGTATTTATAGAAGGTTAAGACCCGATATTATCCTTCATTACACCATTAAACCTAATGTATATGGAACTATAGCCGCCTCCATGCTAAAAATTCCCATTATTAATAATGTGTGTGGATTGGGTACCGTTTTTCTCAAAAACAATATTGTTTCAGCCATTGCGATAGCTTTATACAAATTTGCTTTTCGATTCCCCAAAAAGGTTTTTTTCCAAAACCCTGACGACCTGGCTTTGTTTCTCAATAAAAACCTTGTACCCTCAAAATCTGCTGATTTATTACCGGGTTCTGGTATTGATTTGAATTATTTCAAACCAATGGAATTTAAAAGAAATGATTCCTTCACTTTCCTATTAATATCAAGGCTTATAACCGATAAAGGTATTTTAGAGTACATCGATGCAGTTAAATCCTTAAAGAGAAAAGGAGTGAATGCAAGATTTCAGTTGTTAGGGGCAAAAGACCCTGAACATAAGCGTGGCATTCAACTTCCGGTTATTGAGGAATGGATTCAATCAAATACAATAGAATACCTTGGCACAACAGATGACGTGCGAAAATTTATTCGGGAAGCAGATTGCATTGTGCTGCCATCGTATCGAGAGGGAACACCCAGAACGTTGTTAGAAGCGGCAAGTTCATCAAAGCCTATTGTTGCTACTGATGTGCCTGGCTGCCATCATGTGGTTATTGATAATTACAACGGTTTCCTTTGTAAACTAAAGAGTGCTGATGATTTGGCTCTTAAAATGGAGCAAATGATTGCGCTTGATGACTCCACAATTAGAAAATTTGGTGAAAACGGAAGAAAGAAGATCGAATTTGAATTTGATGAGAATCTTGTAATCTCTAAATATCTAGAAGAAATTTCGTCTCTTCAAAAAGTAGTATAAACAACCTGCTCAAGCTCTTAGGATTCGGTTTTTTTACAACGAATTATTGATAAAATCAGTAATTTCACCAGTTCAAAAGTTATTTCTGTGCGCACTTTATCTTTCGTAGTTTTCTTATTAATGATGTCATGTGCTTCGTACAAGCAAAACATCATGTTCAAATCAACAGAAGGTGTAGAACCTGAACACGTTAAAAAAGAGGTGATCTCTGTTGAGAAAAATTATAGAATTCAAAAAAACGACCTCCTCACGCTGCAAGTATATACCAATCAAGGAGAGCGCCTGATTGATCCTAATCCCGAGTTAAGTCAGGATAAAACAACAACAGAACAGCCAACACAGTCGGAAATTACCTACCTCGTGGACCTTCAAGGGATCGTTCGTTTTCCTATGATTGGTGAAATCAATTTGGAAAATTTTACCCTCCGACAGGCAGAAGAAATTGTTCAAAAGGAATACGCCAAGTTTTTTAAAGGGCCATTCATAATGATCAATTACACAAATAAACGCGTGGTTATCTTAGGTGCTGTTGGCGGTCAGGTTATTCCCCTTACCAATGAAAACATGAGTTTGCTTGAAGTGCTTGCATTAGCAAAAGGGCTTACAAACGAATCGAAGGCGCAAAATATCAAACTAATCAGAGGGGAACACGTTTTTGAAATCGATCTCAGCACCATACAGGGTTTTAAAGATGGAAATATTATTGTAGAACCCGGAGATGTGATTTATGTGGAACCTATTCGCAGACCTATTACTGAAGGTCTGAAAGACAATACGCCCATTATCAGTCTATTGGTAAGTGTTTTAACTTTGCTGGTAGTTATTAGGAGTTTCTGATCAGAATATGGATAGCAATAAATCAACATCGCCCGAATCCATAGACACTGAAAAGCTATCAGCTGTATTCAGAAAAAACTTAATCTGGATCATTCTTATTTTCATTGTAACAAATCTCACCGCTTATCTCACCATTCGCTGGACCAAAGATTTGTTTGAATCTGAATCCGAATTAAAACTCGACATCAAGCGGGACGCAACCGAATTGGGAATTAAGACAATGATCGATGATCAAAATCTGAACATTGTTTCCGGAGAGATTGAGCAAATTAAATCCAAACTCTTCTTTAGTAAACTAATTGATTCTTTAGATCTCTCGATAAGTTATTACAGCGTAGGCAAGGTATTGAAAGACGAAATGTATAAGCGATCGGCTTTTATTGTTCATTCTGATAAAATTAATCCTACACATTATGACGCTCCTATCTATTTTGATTTTCAAGAAGCAGATCGATTTACAATTCGACTTGGCGAAGACGGAAAGTCAGTTCAAGGAAAATTTAGCGCCTCCTTCGAGTTTGATGGAACAATCTTAACGATTAAAAAGACTTCTTTTTTTGCCGAAGACGATGGCAACACATACTATTTTGTGTTGAATAGCAGAACTCATTTGATCGAATATCTGTCAAAAAACATTCAGGTAGACCCACTCAATTTTCAAGCAAATACAATCCGAATTTCATTTCAAGATAATAATGCCCTAAAGGCGTATGAGATCGTAAATAAAATCGATTCGCTTTATATAACTTATAGCAACGAACAAAAAAATCTTGCCAATAAGCAGAAGATTGAGTGGCTAAACAAAGAATTAGGTCAGGTAGAAACACGAATGGAAGGTTTTGAAGACTACTTTGAAAACTTCACATTAAAAAATAAAAGCAGCGACTTAACACTTGATTTGAAACGGACTATTGCTGCTATCAATAAAGTTGACTCCCAGCGATATGAGCTAGCAAAAAAAATGGCTGATTTAAATACATTGCTTGAGTCAATCACCGATGGAAAAATAACTTCAACCAATCAACCTTATAAATTTTTACCCGATTACCTTAATAAACGAATTGAAGAGCTAAACAAAATAAGTCAAGATCGTGATCGGCTAAGTTTAGCTTACAATGAAAATACTTTCGCCTTTAGGCAAAAAGAACAAGAATTGAGTTCGGCAAGGGATCAAGTATTCACGCAGCTTAACAAGATAAAAAAAGAATGGCTCGCGTCACTTGCCGAATTAAACCGCAGAAAAGAAAAACTTGAAATTGAATTTGCCGGAATGCCCGATAAAAATACTCAATTCTCGAAAAATCAACGCTACTACAAATTATACGAAGAGTTCTACTTATCAATGATGCAGTCAAAGGCCGAGTTTGAAATTGCCCAAGCCGGTAGCACCCCCGATTTCAAAATTCTTTCGCCTGCAACACTGCCGGTCAAACCAATCTCACCAAAAAGATACATAATCCTTGGAATAGGTTTGGTTGCTGGCATTGTACTAAATTTTTTCTTGATAGGAGTTCTGTATCTGGTAAACAATAAAATCACAAGCATTAAAGAAGTTGAACACGGAACACAGCTACCGTTGCTGGGTGCCATCCCAACTTCACGCAATGCTGTCGAAACAATGTTTCATGTCATCGACAATCCTAAGTCGATGGTGAGCGAGGCTATACGCAGCTTGCGAACGAATCTCGAGTTCTTTAATGCAGGCACCGATAGCAGTAAGGTGATCACCATTTCATCTACCATCTCAGGTGAAGGTAAATCATTTCTAGCCATGAACCTGGGTGGAGTGTTGGCACTATCGCGGAAAAAAGTGATTTTGGTTGATTTAGATATGAGGAAACCAAAGAATGAAAAGTACCCTGCTGGCAATGATGCAAGCAAAGGAATGAGTACAGTCCTGATCAAAAAAAATACATGGGCAGAATGTATAGTGAAGACTACGTTGGAAAATTTTGATTTCATTCCCTCCGGACCGCATCCACCCAATCCATCCGAATTACTTTTGAATGGGGAGTTCAGCGAATTCCTTGATGACTTGAAAAAGAAGTACGACTACATCGTAATTGATACGCCACCCGTGGGGCTGGTGACGGATGGTATTATGGCAATGAAGCGTTCAGATTTGTCGATCTATGTTTTCAGAGCCAATTATTCTAAACACTCCTTTATGGATAATCTGCTTCGTGTAGTTAATATCAACAAACTTACACGCGTATCCACTGTACTCAATGCACTCCCGATCAATAACAGTAGCTACGGATACGGATACTACGAAGATAAAACAGCAGTAAAAGACCGCTGGAAAAAAATGTTGCGATTCAAGTGATCTCATTTTTTAATTCAAAAAATAAATTTCAAAACCCGCTGCGTGTTGATGTGCATTCGCATCTGCTGGCAGGATTGGATGATGGCGTTAAAACACATGATGAAGCAATTGAACTTATCAAACATTTTGCTGCCCTTGGATATAAGAAATTAATTACAACTCCTCACATCATGAGCGATTACTATCGCAATGAACCGGATCAGATAAAAAATAAGTTGAGTGAGTTGAATAAAAACCTACTTCAGCAAAATATACTTATTAGCGTTGAAGCCGCAGCCGAATATTTTCTCGATGAAGAACTTATGAGGAAAGTTGAATCAAAAGAGTCACTCCTCACATTCGGCAAAAAGTATTTGCTCTTTGAAACAAACTTTCTAACCGAACCTTATCATCTTAATAATTTCATTTTTAAAGCAACCACTCAGGGATATAAGCCGATATTGGCACATCCGGAGCGCTACGGATATATGACGATGGAAAGAGCAGAAGAACTGCGCGACCGCGGAGTACTGTTTCAGATCAACATTCCGTCACTTGTAGGTTTTTATTCGAAACCTATTCAAAAGTTTGCCGACAAGTTGATTGACAAAGGCTGGGTTGAGATGCTGGGCAGCGATTGCCACTCCATGATTTATATGCAAACTCTCAAAGAAGCCATTCAAAGTAAGTACTTTAGAAAAGCTGTAGCTTTGCCTTTGATTAATTATAGCCTTTAATTCATGATTGCAGTAACAGGCGCCAACGGACTTCTTGGAAGTTACATTCTTCGCAAACTGGCAGAGGAACAACGGGCAGTTATTGCACTGAAAAGAAAGGGCAGTAATTACTCGCACGTCAGCGAGCTTGCAAATATTACCTGGCGCGAGCTCGAAATTTTAGATCCGCTTTCGGTTCAGGAAGCATTTAAAGATGCGACTTCTGTTATCCATACTGCCGCGCACGTTTCGTTTAATCCGCGAAAGCGAAAAGAACTAATGGATGTGAATGTCATCGGTACAAAACATATTGTTGATGCCTGCCTTGCACAAGGTATACAGCATCTTACTCATATCAGTTCTATTGCAGCGTTAGGACGGAAAAAAGAAGTACCCATCTTAGACGAATCCGCGCGATGGGTTGAAAGCGATCTAAACACGGACTATGCGGAATCAAAATATAAAGGCGAACTCGAAGTATGGCGGGCTGCAGAAGAAGGGCTAGCTGTTTCAATTATCAACCCCTCAGTCATTCTGGCTCCTGCCGATTGGACAAAAAGTAGCGCTCAACTTTTTCGTTACGTCTGGAAAGAAAACAAATTCTTTAGCCCAGGTCACCTCAACTATGTGGATGTGCGCGATGTAGTTGAACTAATTTGGAATGTACATCTTAATAAGATATCAGGAGAACGATTTATTGCAAACGGGGGCATGATCAGCATCAAAGAATTATTCGATAAAATTGGCACGCGGTTCAGAAAAAAATCACCTTCAATAAAGATTCCGGCATCGATTGTTGCTTCGTTTGCTCGCTTAGAAGAGCTGCGCGGTGCAATGATGGGGATTGAACCGTTAATTACCAGACAGTCGGTAAAGGCTACCAGAGAAAATTTTCAATACCTGAATAGCAAAGCTGTTAACCAATTAGGCCATTCCTTTAGAAATTTAGAGGAAACATTAGATTGGTGTTGCTCTTGGTATTTGCGTACTTATACTACAAACAAATAAAAAGAGCAAGGTTGTCTCAGTATAATAATTACCTGAAATTTGTGCATATAATTTTAGGAAAAGGCAATTTTGTCTATCTTAGGAAAACCTTTTAGCTGATGGCCCAAGAATTCAGAAAGAGACAGGAGGAAGAGGAGTTGATCAAGCGATACGAAGAGAATCTCAAACATAATCATGCCGATTTTTTCGACATCGATTCATACGAAACAATCATCGGCTACTACCTTGAAAAAAGTAAATTTAAGCGAGCCCTTAAAGTGGTTGAGCAAGCTATTGAGCAGTTTCCCTTCTCTACCGAGCTCCTCACGGTAAAGGCTCAAATCCTTACCAATCTTGAACGGTACGATGAGGCCCTTGATCTGTTAGATCGTTCTCGAAATCTGCATCCTAATGATTTAGAAATTCATTTATCGATTGGCTCGATACTTTCTCTACAAGGAAAGTACGAAGAAGCTATTACCCTCTACGAAGAAGCCCTGGCATTCGCAGAAGAAGAACAAGATGAACTTTATTACAACATTGGCCTTGCTTATCAAAGCATGGAAAAATACGAGCAAGCCATTGAAGTTTATAAAAAATCCATTGAGGAAAATATCGGTCATGAAGGCTCTTTGTATGAACTTGCCTTTTGCCTTGACGTAGTTGGCCAACTAGAGGGCAGCTTATCGTACTACAAAAAATTTATTGACGAAGACCCTTTCTCAGGTGCTGCCTGGTACAACCTTGGGATTGTTTGCAATAAACTGGAGCAATTTACAGAAGCAATTGAAGCGTATGAATTCGCCATTGCCTTAGATGAAAATTTCGCTTCGGCCCATTTTAACATGGGCAATTCGTTTATGAACCTTGAGCAATATGAAAAGGCGTTGGAAGAATTTCGCAAAACAATTGAAATAGAAGGACCAAGTCCTGAGGTATACTGCTGCATGGGTGCTGCCTATGAAAATCTTAAGCAGTATGATCTTGGTTTAAAATACTTTCAGAAATCATCGAAGCTTGATGCTTTGTATGACGAAGCTTGGTTCGGTGCTGGCAGTTGCCTGGAAAAACAAGAGAAATGGTATCAGGCGTTGCACTTCTTTAATAAAGCGATAAAGATTGACAGCCATAATGCGGAATATTGGAAAGCTGCTGCGCATGCAGAGTTCAAAATTGGCAATATTATTTCGAGTATTAGTGCTTATGAAGAGGCGAGTATTTTAGGACCAGACGACAAAGAAATTTGGCTCAATTGGTCATTTATATACTTCGAACAAGGCGAGCATCAAAAGGCTATTGATGTGCTGCTTCAAGGCATGGACGAACAACCCGATGAACCCGAATTCTTTTATAGAATGACCGTTTATTTGATTGAGTCAGGACAATTTAAAGAAGCTCTGAATTATCTGGAAAATGCATTAATTTTAGACTTTGAAGGCCATCACGTTCTTTTTGACTTCTTCCCAAAACTAGAAACTCAAAAAGCCTTACAGAAAATTATAGACCAGTTTAGAAAAGACAATCCCTAATGAATTATCATCTTAAAAATCTGCCCGAGCGTACAGTTAAGCCCAGAAATGTGGGTTTTACTATGGCCATGGATAAAGGCCTAAGCGTTCGCGAAGCAGAAGACTTTGTTAGCATTGCTGCCGACCATGTTGACATTGTTAAATTGGGATGGGCGACTTCCTACGTGACGCCCAATTTAAAAGACAAATTAAAAGTATATAAAGATGCCGGCATCCCCACCTATTTTGGAGGCACTTTGTTCGAGGCATTTATTATCCGCGATCAGTTTGATGACTATCGGAAAATACTCGACAAATTCAACATGTCGTTTGCCGAAGTTTCAGATGGGTCGATCGATCTCGACCACGACAAGAAACTTGATTATATCCAAAAACTTTCAGAACAAGTTACTGTGCTATCAGAGGTAGGCTCTAAAGATGCTGATAAAATCATTCCACCTTATAAGTGGATTGAATTGATGCAGAAAGAACTTGATGCAGGTGCGTGGAAAGTAATCGGTGAAGCGCGCGAAGGCGGAAATGTTGGTTTATTCCGTTCTTCCGGAGAAGTTCGTTCGGGGTTGGTTCAGGAAATTTTAACTAAAATTCCCTTTGAGCGAATCATCTGGGAAGCGCCCCAAAAAGCACAGCAAGTTTGGTTTATTAAACTGCTGGGTGCCAACGTTAATTTGGGAAATATCTCACCAAATGAAATAATTCCATTGGAAACAATACGACTTGGATTGCGTGGCGATACGTTCTTGCATTTCCTTGGATTAGAAAGAAAAAAAGACAACTCAACACCTCCTTTTTACGCAGACTAATTGCGAATTGAGAACTCCTAAAGATTATCTTCTTATTTTCTTTAAAGGCATGGGCATGGGCGCAGCGGATGTTGTGCCTGGTGTTTCTGGTGGCACCGTTGCCTTTATCACCGGCATCTACGAAGAATTAATTCAGTCCATCAATGCAATTGATATTGAAGCGTTTCAATTGTTGGCCAGGTTTAGAATTGCTGACTTTTGGACTAAAATCAATGGCAATTTTTTAGCGGCTTTATTGGGCGGCATATTGGTCAGCTTATTATCGTTAGCACGCCTGATGACTTACTTTTTAGATGAGCACCCAATTCTAATCTGGTCATTTTTCTTTGGTCTTATTCTGGTTTCTTCACCACTTATATTAAGAACCATTCATAAATGGACAGTTAGTTCTGTAATAACATTTATAGCAGGAATTGTGATTTCATACTTTATCACGATTGTGTCACCTTCAGAAACCCCTTCAGGTTACGCTTTTATTTTCTTCTGTGGTGCAGTGGCGATCTGTGCAATGATCTTACCCGGCATTTCAGGTGCTTTCATTTTACTGCTATTAGGAAAGTATGAATTCATGATCAACGCACTCATCGGATTTAATATTCCGGTGATTTTAGTTTTTGTTTTAGGCTGTATTTTGGGTCTATTGGGCTTTTCGCGATTTTTAAATTGGATATTAACTCATTATCGGTTTCCTACCTTAGCTTTGCTGGCAGGTTTTATGATCGGATCCTTAAACAAAGTGTGGCCGTGGAAAAAAGTTATCTCTTTCAGGCTTAATCATGCTGGCGATCAGGTACCAGCTTTCGACAAAAGTATTTTGCCTTGGGATTATTTCAACATCACCGGCCAGGACCCACACGTATTTAAAGCAATACTTTGTGCCGCTCTGGGAGTTTTCTTAGTAGTAGCCATCGAAAAAGCAGCGGCTATATTAAAAATAAAATCGTAAATCATGGAAAAGAAATTTGGCCTCATAGGTGCAACCGTAAGCCATTCATTCTCAAAATCATTTTTTGATGAAAAATTTTTTAGAGAAGGTCTCCGCGACTATCATTACGATCTATACTCATTACCCGACATTGAGGACATCAAAGCATTGTTAGAAGAAAACCCTGAATTAGCTGGGCTTAACGTGACCATACCATACAAAGAAAAAGTATTAAAGTTCCTCTCGGATATTGACGCAGATGCAAAAAGTATTGGTGCGGTTAACGTAATCAAAATTAAGGATGGAAAATTAACTGGCTATAATACCGATGCAGACGCGTTTTACGAATCACTAAAAACCTGGTTTACGGATAGAAAAAAATCGAAGGCATTAATTTTAGGTACCGGTGGTTCTTCCAAAGCAGTGCAACAAGCATTGAAAAAACTATCCATTGCTTTTGAATTAGTATCGCGCGAAAAATCAAAAGGTCAACACACTTACGAGAGCCTTGAAAAAGACGGCACTCCGGTTTCAGAAGCTAATCTGATTATTAACACTAGCCCGCTTGGAATGTCGCCAAACACAAATACATATCCGCCTATTAATTATGAGTTGCTAACAGCAAATCATTATGTGTATGATTTGATTTACAATCCTGCTCGCACCGTATTTCTACAGAAAGCAGAAATGCGGGGCGCTCATTTCAAAAACGGTTTAGAAATGCTTCACATTCAGGCTGAAAAAGCCTGGAAGATTTGGAATAACTGACTGGACTTACACATCAACAACGGGCCGGGCTGCTTAAATATGTCCCAGATGGCAACGGTTGGCATGGTTGCTCGGAGGTGCTGCGAGGCGAGCCGCCAGACCCCTCATTTTTACTTTATTTTTTTGACAAACTCCGTTAACTAAAATCTGCAAAAAATTCATTCTTAAGTGAGTTTAGCAGTCAGTTAAATAACTGTTAACTTTCCCATCTTATGGATTTCAAACTGACTAGTGACTATGTGCCTACCGGAGACCAGCCTTCAGCAATTAAAAAATTAGTTGCAAGTTTAACGGAAGGTGAACAACATCAAACGCTACTTGGGGTAACAGGCTCAGGTAAAACATTTACGGTGGCCAATGTTATCGCCCAAACTAACAGGCCGACCTTAATTCTTAGTCATAATAAAACTCTGGCCGCTCAATTGTATGGTGAGTTTAAGCAGTTCTTCCCTGAAAATGCGGTTGAGTATTTTATTTCATATTATGATTACTATCAACCCGAAGCATTCATTCCCTCCTCTAACCTTTACATTGAAAAAGATCTTTCGATAAATGATGAAATTGAAAAACTAAGGCTCAGTGCGACCTCCTCCTTATTAAGTGGCCGCAGGGATGTGATTGTGGTGGCTTCCGTTTCATGTATTTATGGAATAGGAAATCCTGCAGAGTTTGGAAAAAACAGGATACAACTTAAAGTGGGCGAACTAATTCCCCGCAATAAACTTCTGTTTGGATTGGTGGATATTCTTTACCACCGTACTGAAGCAGAATTTAAACGTGGCAGTTTTCGAGTGAAAGGCGACACAGTTGATATATTTTTGGCGTATACGGATTACGCGTTGCGCATTTATTTCTTTGGTGATGAAATCGAAGCCATTCAATTAATTGATCCGATCTCTGGTAAAAAAATCTCTGACGAAAAAACTGCTGTTATCTTTCCGGCCAATTTATTTGTAATGGCTAAAGACTCTTTGCAAAATGCTATTCACGAAATTCAGGACGACATGGTTTTGCAAGTGAATATGTTTGAATCGGAAAGAAGACATTTGGAAGCCAAACGTTTAAAAGAGCGAACCGAGTTTGATTTGGAAATGATGCGTGAGTTGGGCTATTGCAGCGGTATAGAAAACTACTCACGGTATTTTGACAGACGCGCAGTGGGTGCCCGGCCTTTTTGCTTGATTGATTATTTTCCTGATGACTTCCTTATGGTGATTGATGAAAGTCACGTTACTGTGCCGCAGGTGCGCGCCATGTGGGGTGGCGATCGCTCGCGCAAAGCAAACTTGGTTGATTATGGATTTCGTTTGCCTTCCGCGTTAGATAACCGACCGCTTACATTCAATGAATTCGAATCCATCCTCGGACAAACAATTTATTTAAGTGCTACTCCTTCGGAGTATGAGCTTCGTAAATCAGAAGGTGTGGTTGTCGAGCAACTCATTCGACCTACAGGGCTGCTTGATCCTATAATTGATGTGCGACCCAGTCGCAACCAGATTGACGATCTCTTTGAAGAGATTGATGAACGTGTGAAGGTAAAAGAACGGGTGTTGGTTACAACATTGACAAAGCGAATGGCCGAAGAACTTACTAAGTTTATGGCTCGTGCCTCTATTAAATGCCGGTATATACATTCGGAAGTGGCAACGCTTGATCGTGTTGAGATTTTGCGAGAATTGCGGTTAGGGGTATTTGATGTGTTGGTGGGCGTAAATTTGCTACGCGAAGGATTAGACCTACCCGAAGTATCATTGGTAGCCATTATGGATGCGGACAAAGAAGGCTTTCTTCGAAACCAACGTTCCCTTGTTCAAACCATTGGTCGGGCGGCACGAAATGAAAATGGTAAAGTAATTATGTATGCCGACAGAACTACCGAATCCATGCAAATGGCCATTGATGAAACAAATAGACGCAGACAAATTCAAATTGACTATAATCTTGCCAATGGCATCACACCAAAGACAATAATCCGATCCAAAGATTCCATTCTTGGTCAAACGAAAGTCGCTGATTCTAAAAAATCAACTAAGCGTTACTACATTGAAGAAGAAGAGAAATCACTCGCAGCCGATCCTGTTGTTGCTTACCTTTCGAAAGATGAACTGGTAAAAATGGCAGACAGCACGCGCAAAGCAATGGAGAAAGCGGCAAAGGAATTGGAGTTTATGGAAGCTGCCCGCTTGCGTGATGAATACCTTGCACTTCAAAAAATGATAGAGGAAAAAAACAATTAATTCACTTTTACAGGCCAAAACGCAATGTTTTCAATACAGATTAATTCCATAACATTGTGTCTTAGCGACTTAGCGGTTAAAAAAACGAATACGTCAAAGAACATTTTGCACAGACTATGAATAAAAATTACCTAAATCTGATTTTCATCTCACTAATTTCATTTACAATAAGTGCGCAAAGTAGCAACGATATTTTAGTTGGAGGTGGGTTTGATCTTATCAGGACCGACAACACTCAACTGTTTGATAAAGCACAAATAGGCTTAGAAGCAAATTACTTTGTGGTTCGTAACTTTGCAGCAGGTGCCGGGTTTGAAATCTGGACGCGACAAAAAAGCTCTTTTATTATGGGGGCTCGCTGGTATGCCCACGATCACGTATTTGTTCGTGTTCGCGGATTGATTGGTGCTAACGATGTTTCATTTGGTGGCGGCTGGGCTAAGCCTATCAACGAAAGTTGGCGCTTCGAAGCCATCGGTGATTTTTATTTAGCTGACACGGAGTTTGCGATACGTGCGGGAGTGAGTTATATAATTAAGAAGAAGTAAGTTTACTTTAGGATGAACCAAGTCTCCGAACTGGTAAACCAATTTACAACTACTTATCAGGACGAACCCTGTCTTATTGTAGGTCGCTGACCAACAATCCTCCACTTTACCAATACTTTAATAAGGACTCATTTCATCTTTCCTTCTGACTCCGCTTATTTATTAGGTAGCAGGTCAGGCGACTACTACAACAAATATCTTGACCAAAAAAAACTTAAGCAATAACAATATAATTTGACGAGATGAATTTTTCCTCCCGCACATATTTATTTACTTATTTCTACCCAAATGATCGGACCTGTAACGGCATATAAACCAGCCTGCGAGAGAAGAAGCGACAAGCAGTATGCCTTCCGAAAGTAAAAGCAGCGTAACATGATTAACCATTCTGGCAACGGTGTGAAACAAAGCACCCGCGCAAAGGATGATGGAAATGTAACGCGGTGTATAGGGTGTTCTGAAAATGCCGATGCCTAATATCACAAGCCCCAGAGGAAAGGCAAAGCCGGTAGGTAAATAAATTACGCGCATGGCATCCGTTGATCGGAGTAATTGTTCGAATTCTTTGAAGTCACTAAGTTTATAACCTTTATCGATCAGCAGATCTTGATATAAAATCTCGGTTGACATACCAGCAACCATTATGGAACCAAGTGCCACAAGACCAGTGCCTGCCAAACCAAAGTACTTCTCTGATGGGGGAAACAAATAGGTAAGGCCGAATGAGCCGACAATAAACGCAACGAGCGCCATTTTAAAAATCACATTCGCAATTAGATAGTGATGATAGTAATGAAGTCCGTCCGCTAGCATGAGCAATGCTGGCGCACCAAAAAGATATATCCAAATGACGAAGCGCCCGCTTTTCGGTAGTGGAGAATGCGATACTTGTTTTGCGTTTGAAGCCGCGTTCTGTTTATTTAGTTGAAGTCGAATTTAATTACTCATTGTCTTTACAGTCTTATGAGCCCGTAACATTGAGGTATTACTCCCATTGTGTTATTGTTGGTCGCCTGATCAATATCCTTCATGAACATCTTTCATTTCTCGATAGTGGTTCAGTAACCCGCAACAACGAACATTTTTCCAACAACAACTTAGGGTATACCTTCCTTTAAGCCTTATATGTTAGCTGTAGTTTTTCTTATTTAATTTATATGAATCTTAAAAAAACTTACCAGTTTTGAAATTACATCTTCTGATTGCGTATTATTAAAACCATGAAGTGCGAAATACTCATGGTATTCATGTGTTACATTTAACGTATTTAATTTTCCATTCATCCATTGACTTTGATAGACAGGAACAATAGGGTCTATGTTTCCGTGAAATAGTATTGTGGGTTGGCTCGTGGAAGAAATATTCCAATAGGGACTGACACTTTCATATACGGCATCATCCCATGTTTGCCCTACATATTCCGTTAAAATATCTCCAACTTTCCCTCCTAACCAAATGTTCGTACTATTATACCATGACCAATCTTTAATTATAGTAGGGCCAAAAATACTTGCGACACACTTAATATTATTATGGTCGTTGTATTTATACGTATAAATCATTGCCAGTTGACCGCCTGCACTGGCTCCTATCACACCCATTTTTGATGAAATTTTATATTCTTTTAGGTTATCTAAAACATCTTTAATCGCCATATTGATGTCACTCATTATTTCACTATGATGAATGTTATCAGTATTGCTCGCTAAGCGGTAGTTCATATTTACTATAGCAACATCACTCCACTTTTTTTTGATTAAACCAACATAATAGTTGAACTCTTCTTTTTGTCCTGCTTTCCATGCGCCACCGTGTATCATTAAAAGAACAGGCGTATTGCTATCTCTACCTGCAGGTAAATGAATATCATATTTCTGCATTTGATGATCTCCATAACTAACGTCAACCATAGTAATGTCGGTTAAATTACCATTGTTGGTTATTGTATCTTCTTTAGCACAAGAGCACAGAACAATAATTGATATAAGAATATATATTATTTTATTCATAAGAAGTTCTAAGGTTATAAATATTTCATAAAAGTACGGTTTATTAAATTAAGGCCAGCGTTTCGCTAAAGGCGTTGCCGGATTTGAAACACGTTCCTGTGTCTAACGTAATTTGAAGATAATACATTTACCTTACAATAGACCGTCAATGACTCACGACCTGTTGGCATCAGCGTCAATATTTAATTGTTGGTATAAAAGCCAAAATAATGTCACTTATTGTTTGCCCTGCCCTCACCAACTTATCCCTTTCTACATTTGTCAATTGGAATTGCTTTGCCGTCTTTAAGTTCGCCCAACACTTGTAAAATAAATTGAGTAACTTTTCTTATCAAACTGAATCGCCATAAAATGCGTTTTTGCATTATTCAAGTTAACTAAGGAATAAAGTTAATACCGAAAGAAAAATGTTGTCGAATTTCATTATGCATTACTAATGATAATACTTCCATTCGCACATAACGATTTGGATTTCTACGCGTACCTTGGCATTATTGAATTCGTATTACCATCACCACTCACCAAAATCCTCCATGAAAAAGATTATCCTTATAACATTTTCTATTCTGTTTTTTATAGCACTGTTCCTTGTTGCGGATAGATTTGTAATTGGAGAAGGTAAACCCAAAACAGAACGCGAACTAAAGGATATTGCTGATGTGAAGTACTATAAAAAAATTGGAGAACCATTCGATGTGAATGACTTCAAACTTACCGTAGTTGATTTTGCGCTACTGGAAATTATAGATAATGCTGATCTTACTATCAATATATCTATAAAAAATAGATACTCAGAAAGTAAAGTGATGCCATCTATTTATTTAAAACTCTATGATGAAATGGGACAGAATTTCATTTCAGAACCTATTGATAGCGTATTTGAAGGAAGTGAAGAACGTAAAGTAGCGCTGCAGTATAAACTGCCAACACGTATTCTTCCGTATTTTTTATATCGTCTGCATGTAGTTGACCCAGATAAACCTGAAACAAAAGGCATTGTTGTGATAAGTAAAAACTTTAGAAGCAATGGATAATCCTTTATTATTGTTGTTAGCCAAACCTATAGTACTTTCTTTAATACTTCCACCCTTTGCCGGTGTTGGAGTTCTTATCCAACAAAAATTATCAAAATCAACTCAAAAAAAGAGGCTACCTTTCAGTAACCTCTTCAACTTAATTTTCAAAAAAAAATTTCTATTTCGCAAAGCGGCTTGCCACCTCACTCCAATTAACCACATTCCAAAATGCCGTTGCATAATCAGGTCTGCGGTTTTGATAGTTTAAATAGTAAGCATGTTCCCACACATCCAAACCTAAAATTGGTGTTCCTTTTACTTCGGCAACATCCATCAAAGGATTGTCCTGATTAGGTGTTGAGGTGATTGCTAATTTGCCAGAAGCATCCTTGATCAACCAGGCCCAACCTGAACCGAACCGAGTAGCAGCGGCTGTATTAAATTTTGTTTTCATTTCATCGAATGAACCAAAGGCTGCATCGATAGCTTCAGCTAAGGCACCTTCTGGTGCGCCACCACCACTTGGTGACATCACTGTCCAAAACAACGAGTGATTGTAATGGCCACCGCCATTGTTGCGAACGGCAGCTGGATATTTAGAAATGTTTGTACAAATTTCTTCGATGCTTGAGTTTTCTTCGGGCTTACCCGCCACGGCATTATTTAAGTTAGTGACATACGCGTTGTGATGCTTGCCATGATGAATCTCCATAGTACGTGCATCGATATGTGGTTCCAATGCATTGAATGCATATGGAAGTGCTGGAAGTGTAAATGCCATAATAATTTATTATTTAGTTTAAATTTTAATGTGAAACAAATATACAAATTCAACCAACCTGAAGGGGCAAAAGTTTACATTAAAAAGTTGTAGAAATTGACAGTTGACAGACTATAAATTGACAATAATGGAATCAGGGATTGAAATTTTCAAATAAACCATTATCAATTGTCAATTATTTATTAAATCTTTCGCGCCTTATATCCCGCCTTCGCCAGAATGGCCACCACCTTATCGCGGGCATCGCCCTGAATGAGTATCTCACCTTCCTTAGAAGAGCCGCCTACGCCACATTTCGTCTTCAACAGTTTGGTCAAGGTTTCCAAATTTGCTTGTGTGCCAACGAATCCGGTTATCAAGGTTACTTGTTTTCCTGACCGCCCTGAGTTATCCATCTGTACGCGTAAACTCTGTTTAGCTGGCGCAAGTGTTTCTGCTTCTTCTTGCTGCTGATGTTGGTATTCAAAATCGTTACTGGTGGAATACACAATGCCATCGCGCAATTTCCAATTATTCTTTTTGCTCATTTCTAAAATGTATGAATTCTAAGAAATAATAAATTTAAAAAAAACAGAATAAAATTGACGACTCCCAGATTAAATCGAAACTCAATTCCCTTCCAATAAAAAGTTCCCAGCAATGAGGTGAGCAAAAGCACTAGTGGAAGAAAAATAAAATTTCCGTAAATAGAAACCGGGATTTTGGTTTTGAAATGAGTGCGTTCATTCTCCAACCTTAAGGGTACCGAAAATAACATTGAGCTGTAAATAGTAAGTTCTGATCCCCGGGTAAACTCAAGAGCAGTTGGCGCTTTTAGATTTACGGTTTCGCCATCATCCAATTGTAATTGTATTATCTGATCCCCACGCATTTTAAGATTACTTTCAAGGCTCAAAACTTCTTTCTGCTCTTTTTGTGCGGGAAGTGATAAGTCGGCAATTAATATGGCAGAAAACAAGAAACTTAATCGAGAAGCCATCAACGCATAGGTAAGATACATTTGCATAGTCTCAAGCAACTCTTTTTTCTTGGATGACCGCGAGTAAGAACCTGGCGGCCTTGGCCTATACCGTGGATCGCGATGAGGCTTTGCATTTGGATCGGGTTCACCTTTTAATAACCGATCGTACTTAAGCTTTTGAGCCGAATCGCCCAACACTTCATACGCTTCATTGATTTCTTTAAAAATAGATTCCGCTTCGGTAGTGGGATTTTTATCAGGATGAAATTGTAACGCAAGCATGCGAAAAGCATGTTTTATTTCATGCGGCTGAGCAGTTATGTTAAGCCCTAATATGAAATAGTAGTTTTTCAAGTTGCTTACCTGATTGAATCTCTAAAGTTAAAAAAACAAAGCCTCCCGAAAGTTCAGAAGGCTTCATCATTCTAATGCTATCAATAATTACTTTTTCACTACATAGGTTAATACCGGACGTTTGGCATGGCCTACCACATCTTCAGCAATACTTCCTGCCATTACATGGGCAAAGCCTGTGCGGCCATGCGTAGCCATAGCAATCAAATCGGCATCAATGGATTCTGCAAAATAGACAATACCATCTTCCTCAGTAAGATCGTTAAAGATGTTGACTGTATAATTCTTCAAACCAAGTTTCTTGGCAAATTTTTCCATGTAATCCCGCACAACAAAATCACGCTGAAAATCACCCGGGGTATTTATGCGCACTAAATGTACTTTGGAATTATAAAGCTCCTGAGTCTCTTTTACAAACCTTGCGAAAATTTCTTCATCCTTATGCATAGCAGTAGCATATACGATGTTCTTGAAGTTCACCTTAGCCGGCTTTTTAGTAATGCTCAATACCGGGCACTTTGCATTTCGCACTACCCGTTCAGTATTACTTCCAATTAACATGTGCTCTAACTTGGTCTTACCTTGGGTACCCATCACAACCAGATCAACTTTCTGATCAGTAATAATCGAATTCATTCCATGGTATGCATTTCCTAAACGCAAGGCACCGTTAACTTCCACGGCAGCAAATCGCGGATCTAAAACCAATTTTTCTAATTGCGCCTTTGCTTTTTCAATCAGTTTTGCAGTAAATAGTTTGTCCTGCCAATTTTCAGACTTACGCCACTCCCCCACAATTGAATACGAATCAGGAGTTGCTTCCTCAACAACATGCAACAGTATGATTTTTGAATTTGATTTCTTTGCAACCTCTACGCCCACTTCCAATGCAGCAATAGAAATTTTTGAAAAGTCGGTAGGAACAAGTATTTTTTTCATCAGTTATAAAAGTTTAAAAGTCAAAGTAATTATCCTCTCAGAATAAGCTAAAAGTAAAGAATTAACGGCTAAAAAAAAATGGTGAAATTCACATTGTTGATAAGTTGGTTGATAAGTTGTGTTATTCTTTTATTCCAATTCCTTGGCCAGCTAAAGTTCAACTGTTATCTTCATATTACTAAGTTGAATTTTTAATCAGGGCGATTAATCCACACCGAAAAACAAAAAATCATTTTCCACGGAAGGTGACTACAAAAAAGCGGGCTGGTTAATATTGTTTAGAACAAACTTTCTTAGGAAAGTAGGTTGAGGCAAGCAAAAGAGGTCAGTTACTGTGAGGTGGCTGAAGCAAGTTGAGCCGGACTAGAAGCAGTTTAGCTATTGTGCAAAGGCTACGGTCTTTCATAGTAAAGACGGGGAAAGTCAAGCAATTGATCTTTCCCCGTTTTATTTTATATCGCCACCGCACTTGTCCGCTCCTTCTTAATAGATATAGCCAATGATTTTTCAGCTTTGATTCGGGTTGCCTCAATATATTCTTTGGCGTTATCGGGCTCTGCCGTATATGAGCAAAGCAACACTCCATCTTCAGGATTTGGAACCACTTGAATTTCCGCCACCTCAATAAACTTCCAGGTTACATTCTCTTCGCTATGATTCAGAAACGACCGCTGCTCAAGCCATCCAATTACCGTTGCCTTTTCATAAGCCCAATTTACTTCATCTGCACTTATCAACCGCACCTGCTCATCGAATTGAGGTGTATGCGCTTTCTCCCCACTCAACACTTGGAAAACCAATTTTACAAGATACCATTTCATGAGGGTCGGTTTATTAATTATAGCTTTTGATATCTACACCACCGAACATAACGAAGCCGGTAAGAATTAATTTTTTGCCAGGACTATAACCTGCCTGTGTAGTGTTGCGCTTGTCGTCAACCCCACCTAAAATGGCAGTCACGTCCGATTTCAATTCCCAATTGGAAGGGATTACAAGCTTAACGCCACCAAAGAGTTGTGTAATATCAATTACAGCAGTTCCATTAATGTCAGCTTGAGAAAGATCAATATCCGCTCCACCAAAAATACACGTTGTTTCACCGCCCTTAAAATTCTTCGAAAAGACTTTTCGTTTGTTTCCACCAAATACGGTGGTCAAGTCAAAATAATCTTCACCACCTTCATCCGAAGTGATAACCCCATCGCCCCAACGTGCTTTTTTTGCTTCGCGCGAAGCGGAACCAAACACCGATCGGGCTAAAATAAAACCACCGACTGCGATGACTGCTATAGGAAACCCATATTGATGCAAATCATATGGAAACCCTGGAATGTGGTCTAGCATAAAAAAAGTACCGATCAAAATCATAACTAGCCAACCGATGCCTTCAAAATTTTTCTTGATTCCGATTATGACTCCCAACACAATTAAAAATGTGTACCACCGAAACACCCAGTGTGGAAAATAAAAGAAGTCCAGCCGGTCGAATAATAGAAATGCTCCAAAGGCCAGGATAGCAGCGCCTACCCAGAAACTGCTGCTCATTTTTTTCTTGTCGTTGCTCATAGTCGTTGTGTTTATTTGTTCAAATCAACGGCTTATGAGATAGCAAGACGAGGTAGATTAGGCTACCTACAGCAAAAAGTCGGTGAACCCGGAAGTTTTATAGGGTGAAAAAGGAAACTACTTGTTTACTATCTCAAAAAAAGTTAAGTTAGGTTGACCGATAGCTATCGGGTTTCGAAACCGAGTTACCTGGTTTCCTGCTGAGAGAAGTGGTTAGAAAATTCCAAGTGCTTTCAGAAGAATCCTCAAACTCCAGATTATTACCAAAACACCTACTGATAAGAACATAGTCTTTAATGGAAGTTTACCAGCCAAACGCGCTGCGATAGGAGCTGCCACCATGCCACCTGCAATCAAACCCGCAATTACATGCCAATGACTCACTCCTAGAAAAGTAAAAAAAGTAACTGCGCTTGCCAGTGTAACAAAAAATTCTGCGAGGCTGACTGATCCAATTACGTAGCGTGGACTTTTACCTTTTGAGATTAATGTGCTTGTAACTAACGGTCCCCAGCCTCCACCACCAAATGAATCGAGAAAACCACCAGCGCCACCTAACCAGCCAACTCGTTTCACTTTTTTAGGACTTTTGTTCTTACTGAAAGCAGCTGTAATAATTTTTACTCCAAGAAAAAGTGTGTAGGAAGCAAGCAGCGGACGAAAGTAATTTGCATATTCGTCACCATAAACTGAGAGCACGTATGCACCAGCTACCGCACCAATCACACCAGGAATAAGAAGCGTCTTCAACAGTTTCTTATTTACGTTTCCAAATTTGTAGTGGCTATAGCCAGACACTCCGCTTGAAAACATTTCTGCCGTGTGAATGCTTCCGCTGATTACTGGCAGGTTTATACCGATAGACAATAATATAGTAGTACATGTTACCCCATAGCCCATACCTAAAGCGCCATCAACTAACTGTGCGAGGAAACCCGCAGCTAGCATCCAATAAAATTGGTTATCAATTTCCTTACTCATGGTGCGCAGCCCACCGAGAATGTCTGAAAACGGAATATAGGATAACAAGAGGTGCCCCAGAAACATAAAGAAGAATGCAAAGAGAAAATAAGTAGCAATTCTTTTCCATCGCTTTTCATTCCCTTGCGCGACTTGATTTTCAGAAGCTAATACACTAGTGATTTCATTTAACCGGGTAATCTTATCAGCAAGATTGCCATTGAGCTTTCCGCGAATAGTTTGCATGTTATCCAGCACATCATTCAACTGATTGGGTAATGCTTCTGCAAAAACTTCTTTAAGTCGCTTCGCAATGGTTGGTGACTTGCCATTCGTGGAGATAGCTATTTTTAAATTTCCTTTCTTTACAACTGAGCCTAAATAAAAATCACACAGTTCAGGCTTATCGGCCGCGTTTACTAATTTTCCTTTTTGCTTCGCTTCTTCACAAATTGTCCGACTTAACTTATGATCATTAACTGCCGTGATCACCAAATCACAATCTTCTAAGTCCGAAGGCTGGAAAGGTCGTTCGCATAAAGTCAATCGCTCATTTTGCAAAGCAACTTTCTTTATCTCATCATGAATGGATATCGCAACTAAGTTTATGTGCGCTGCTGGTGAATTGCTCAACACAGCAGTAAGTTTTTCCAATCCCACCGCTCCGCCTCCAACAATAAGCAATTGCAACTGCTCCAGTTTTAAAAAAACAGGAAACAGCGTGTTTGATTCTTTGGATATGATTTCCGGACTATCAGTCATTAATATTCAATTTTTTCAATCCACTCTTTTGCAAAGCGAGAGGCGTACGAGATTATGCAATCGGCTCCCGTTCGTTTCAGCGATGTCCATACTTCTACATGGCCTCTTTCGCGTGAGATAATATTTTGTTGTGCTAACAACTCAATGCCTTGATGCTCTCCGCTGACATGATAGGCTGCCAATGGCACCCGGCTAATTTGTTTTAATCGATAGAGAATATCTAAATTCAGTAAAGCCGGTTTCACCATTAATACATCGGCACCCTCTTCCCAATCGCGAATAGAAGATTGAACTGCATCATCAGCATTGAAGGGTGAGATTTGATACGTCTTGCGATTCTTCAGTACATCGTTTCTTTTGGGTGTTGATTTACAGGCATCCCTAAACGGACCATAATATTCAGAACTAATTTTTGCTGAATAACTCATAATAGAAATATGATCGAAATCATTTTCATTTAAGATTCTTCTGATTGCAGCAATCCGACCATCCATTAAATCGCTTGGCGCGATACAATCTGCACCTGCTTGCGCGAGTTTAAATGAATATTTTGCCAGTACTTCCGTTGTCTCATGATTCAATACCCGAGTTCCATCAGCATGCAAAATACCGCAATGACCATGTGAAGTATAGGCGCATAAACACACATCCACCGCCAGCCAGATTCTATCACCAAAAACAGCGCGAATCTTTTTTACAACGCTTATTACAAACTCGAAATTGAAATCTTGTTCTGCTTTTACTTTGGGAACTGGAAATAGTAAAAATTTCGATACTCCTTTATTAAGGTCTGATTCAATTTGAGCAATAACCGATTCAACCGTTTCAGAATTAATACCAGAGAGCGTGGCGATAGGAGTTTGCTTAGCAATCGATTCATCTACAAAAAGTGGCTGAATAAAATCGCGGTGCGACAACGTAACAGTTGATGCTAATTCACGAATGTGTTTATTGGCTCTTAGCCTTCGCTGAATACTGTATTGCTTCTCCATACTTCAAATGCCTTTAACCCTGGAAATACAATTGGCTTAATGCCTACCTCTACAAAATGATCGAATGTTTCGTCAGGAGCACAACCATGCACCACATTTTTCTTTAGTACTTCTTTATATAGTTGATATTCCCAGAAATTTGTCCAGTAAATAAAATCTGCTTTCGCTAATTCATTTTTAACTTCCGTTGATACTTTAGAACTCGATTTACAATAGATCACAACGTCAAACCCCAATTGTTTCCAATACGCTGCATTTAAATCATCAGAGAGAATTGAAATCTCAGCGGTCTTTATATTAACCAATGGACTGGCTAAAGTTGATTCAATAAATTCAATTCCAAGATTTTCAGATGAGCCCTCAACCCAAACGCCTTGCTTTGCCAGGTTAAACCAGTCAGTTGTATTGGCTACCCAAATTCGTTTAGCCTTTAAAATTTTTGATTGTTGAAGCGGATTTTTAGATGCAATGTATAAAGCAGACGATTGACTCAATTTAAATGCATTACTATACTCTTCATAAAAAAGAGAGTTGAGATAATCTGCAGTCGAATAGATTGCCTTACTTCCTGTCTCAAAATCATTCGCGTAAACAACTCTTTCAAACTCTTTATCAGCTCTGTCTTTTCCGGCACCATAAGTGAATGAAATCTCCTTCGAATCAACATGAACCACACCAAACTTTTGGTGACAGCCACTACCATAGTGATGCGCGAGATTCCGCTCCTTTGTTATCGATTCCGCAAGCTTTTCATCATTAAGTTTATTAAGAATCTCTTTAGCTTCTATATTCTCTTTCGATGTCTCCACAACAATGGCTCCTTGTCCTGGTGCGGGTGGGCAATCCATAACTGGCAGGATCATAAGTTTTTTACTCTTCAGTAATAATGCTATCTCATCTTTTTCGTCTGCTCGTAATAACCGATTAAGTCCGGCACAGGCGAGCACAATTCCGTCATACTCTTTCACGTTCAACTTGCGAAGCCGTGTATCCACATTCCCGCGAATTGAAACTGCTTCTAGTTTTACTTTCTTGTCACTTATAACAGGCATCGCCTTTTCTAAAAAGCTAATGGCCATTTCCACTCTTCTGGGTGATGAAGCTCCTAATCTTATTTTTTCTTCACGTTCAATCTTTAGTAAGATATCCTCATTAAAAATTGCTACATCCCTGAAATCATCACGCTCTATAATGGCATACGAGTTATCCTTAAAGAAATTTTCTCCACTCACATCCTTCATCGAATGAACAGCAAAGTCGGCCTGACCCTTAAGGAGATAATCTTGAATATCTTTTGTGAAAAAATCCCGACCTTCCATTTCGCTGAGTGCTTGATTTTGGTTAAGGTCACCTTCTGTTTCCTTAATGATTATTTCCACCGTTGCATTCGGAAATGAGTCCAGAAGTTTTCTTTTGAAAATCTCTACCTGTGCCAGTGACAGTTTAGATCCGCGGCAAACAATTTTAAGCGGACTCATTTAAAACAGTCTTTAAAGATTTTGCTAAGTAAAACATATCGCAGGTTTCGTGCCGCATGGTGATTGTTATGCGCAAGCACTCCTCTCCATACTTTACAGTAGGATAATTAATTGGTTGAATGTAAATTTCGAATTCATTTAACAACCGATCTGAAATTTTTCTACACCGCTTTGAACCGCCTATAGGTATACTAGTAATGTGCGAATTGTTGGGCAAAAACTTTATCCCATTTTCATTCAATAGATCACGGAATTCACGCACTTTTTCCTGATAACGCGAGCGAATGGTTTTATCTGCCATCAGCATTTGAATGCTTCGGTTTGCTGCACTGCAAATAGCCGGAGGTAATGAGGTGGTGAAGATAAAGCCACTGCCAAATGATCGCACGGTATCAATGATGGATTGTTTGGCCGCTATATAACCACCGATAACTCCAAACCCTTTGGCCAGGGTTCCATTAATAATGTCAACCTGATCTTTCTTATGCAGCGTTGAAACAAGTCCGGCACCTTGTTCGCCATACAAGCCAACGGCATGAACTTCATCGACATATGTTAATGCATTGTACAGCTTAGCCAACTTCACAATTTCCCCAATAGGAGAAATGTTTCCATTCATAGAATAGACAGACTCGAACACAATTATTTTGGGTCTTGAAATATCTAGCTGCTCAAGGATTTGCTGCAAGTGAGCAACATCGTTGTGACGGAAGATGTACTTATCGCAACCACTTGCTTTTACTCCTTCTATGATGGAGGCGTGATTGCGTTCATCAGAAATGATTGCACAATTCGGTAGAATTCTTCCTAACGTACTAAGAGCTGTAACATTAGCAAGATAAGCACCATTAAAAAGTAAAGCCGATTCTTTTTCGTGAAGGTTTGCTAACGTGCTTTCTAATTCTCGGTGGTAGTTTGTTGTGCCGGAAATATTTCTGGTTCCACTGCTTCCCGCACCACTGCGATGTGCAGTATATGATAGCTTGCTGATTACTTCCTCATTTACGCTCATGCACAGGTAATCGTTGGAACACCAATTTATGGCTGACTTTTTATCACCATTTTGATCGGCATAATAAAACTTCGGGAAGTGCCGAGCCGATTTATTGACATCCAGAAAATAACGATAACAACCTTCACGCTTCAATTCATCAATCTTCGATTCGAAAATTGAATCATAATCTAGCTTTATAGTTTTAAGATATTGTTCAGCGATCATACAGGTTGCTGTTTATCCGCGCGACTATTTAAAGGTCTAAAATAATCATCCGATCCTTGAAAATTAGATTTCCACTTAAACTGTTTATGTAAACCAACCACGCGACCAATGATAACAAGGGTCGGAGATTTATAGGTTGCTTCAGATGTTAATGCAGCATACTCATACAAATTGAAAATACTTACTTTTTGAAAAGGTGTGGTTGCTTGTTCAACTACAGCTATCAGTTTGTCGGACGCAATCTGGTTACCGGTTAACTTTTGAGTTACAACTGGTAATGAATCGGAAGACATATAAAATACCAATGTATCGTCCGTATTGGACAATTCATTCCAATACGCATCAGTAAATTCTTCTGGCTTGTAGCATGTAAGAAATCGTACGGAAGTAGAATAGCCCCTTGCGGTAAGCGGAATACCCGCGTAGGAAGATGCTCCCGAAGCAGCTGTAACTCCAGGTATAATTTCAAAAGGAATTTGATTGTCTGTGAGTGACTTCAATTCATCCAACACATTAGAAAAAAAAGATACATCTCCACCTTTCAAGCGAACTACGAGTTTATTTTGCAAAGCATGTTTAACTAAAAGTTCGTTAATGTCGGCCTGGTTGGTTGATTCTCCATTTCGGCCTTGTTTACCAACATAAAAGATCGAGGCTTCTTTCCGGGTATTTTCAGTGATCAAATCTTCACTCACCAACCTATCCACAACAACTACATTGGCCTTACTTAAATAGCGCAAAGCCTTGAGAGTTATCAACTCAGGGTCGCCAGGCCCGGCACCTGCCAGAATCACCAAACCTTTATTTTGAGCCATTTGAGTGGTTATTGATATGTTTCCTAATTTAAATAGTAAATCTACAGATTTAATAGACATTTGTTTTACTTTTATATTCTTATTCACACCAGCATGGAAAGTTTTAGGACAGAGTTAGAGGATTTAAATAATCCGATCGTAGCACAGGATATCATCGATCTTGAGAAAAAGATAACACTTTTTCACGAAGGTAAGATTGACCCAGAGAAATTCCGAAGTCTCAGACTTGCCCGCGGAATTTATGGCCAGCGTCAGCCTGGTGTGCAGATGATTCGAATTAAACTACCCCTTGGTAGAATAACAGCCACACAGCTTCGAAGAATTGCAGACATCTCAGATGAATATGCGAGCAGCATCTTGCATGCAACTACTCGGCAGGATATTCAAATTCATCATGTAAGTCTGGACAGAACCCCTGAACTGTGGGCAAAACTTGAGAAGGATGAAATCACACTGCGCGAGGCCTGTGGCAATACAGTAAGAAATATAACAGCCTCCCCTACTGCTGGTATTGATCCTAAAGAAGCCTTTGATATTTCTCCTTACGCTACTGAAATGTTTCGCTACTTTTTGCGAAATCCGGTTTGTCAGGAAATGGGCAGAAAGTTTAAGATCGCGTTTTCATCGAGCGAAGATGATACTGCCTATACTTTTATTCATGACTTAGGTTTTATTCCAATAATCAAAAATGACAAACGTGGTTTTAAGGTTGTGATGGGTGGTGGATTGGGTGCCATTCCAATGCTAGCTGTTACTGCTTTTGAATTTTTGGAACAAGACCAAATCATTCCATTTACAGAAAGTGTGTTGCGCGTATTCGATCGCTACGGTGAACGATCGCGCAGAATGAAAGCTCGTTTGAAATTTCTCTTGGATGAAATCGGTCTAGAGCGTTTGCTTGAATTGGTGGAAGAAGAACGAAGTGCATTGAAATATAAATCCTATCCGATCGATGAAAATAAATTTCCCGATCCTGTTATACGGGAAGTAATACCTACCCACAGTTTAGCGCTGCCTAACGAGGTCGCCTATAACAGATGGCTAAAGAGCAATGTTATCGAGCAAAAGCAAGAAGGTTTTTTTGGGGTTTATGTAAAAGTGATTCTTGGCAATCTTCATTCAGATCTGGCAAGAAAATTTGCAACAATTATAGAAACGTACGGAGCCACGGATTGCCGGATTACGGTGAACCAAGGTTATCTGATTCGATTTGTTCGGCCTGAAGCATTGCATCATTTATACAATGCCCTAAATGAAATTGGATTAGCGGAACCGGGCTTTGATAGCGTTGGCGACATAACTGCTTGCCCGGGAACGGACTCATGCAACCTTGGTATTTCCAGCAGTTATGGAATTGCACTCGAATTAGAAAAAGTAATTAAGGAAGAATACCCGGATCTGATTTATAATAACGACATCAAAATAAAAATAAGCGGTTGCCCGAATTCATGCGGACAGCACGGGCTTGCCAGCATTGGGTTTCATGGCAGCACGATAAAAGATAAACAAGGCAAAGTATTGCCAGCGTTGGTTGTTCTGTTAGGCGGTGGCCGATTGAAAAATGGTGAAGGAATTATTTCTGATAAACTTATTAAGATTCCAAGCAAGCGTGGACCGCAAGCATTACGCATCTTGTTGAACGACTACGAAACCAATAGTCTGGAAGGTGAATACTATCACGATTACTTCAAGCGAGTGGATCGTACGCATTTCTATGCTTTGCTGAAACCATTGGGAGATTTATCGAGCGCAACGCCACAAGACTACATTGATTGGGGTGAAAATAACAACTTCATCTTGCATACAGCAGTTGGTGAGTGTGCCGGGGTAATCATTGATCTGGTTGCTACCTTATTATTGGAGTCAGAAGAGAAGTTAGTACTCGCCCATCACGCTTTGAGTAAAGGAATGTATGCCGATTCCATTTATCATAGCTATAGTGCTTTTATTAATACATCAAAATCTCTTTTGCTAACTAAAGACGTTAAGCCAAGCAGTCAACATCAGACTATGAATGACTTTCATCAACACTTTGTTGAGAATGGTGATATCGAACTTCCTTCAACCTTTCGGGAATTTGTTCTACGGATTAATAAGAATGAACCAACAGAGGCATTTGCATACGAATATTTAGAGAGCTCTAAAAAATTCTTAGTAGATGTTCTGGCTTTCCGGAATACAAATCAGGAAATAGTAAGTGAACTTGATAAAGTCTGACAATCAAAACTTATCTACAATATTTTGATCTAACGGCTGCACACTTGAATTGAAAAAGGTGACTTGGGTTCCATCTTCGTTGACTAAGAACTTAGCAAAGTTCCAATCGGGATGTTTGCCAGTTTTAGCTTCCAACCATTGATACAGGGGATGTTGATCACTTCCCTTTACAGACACTTTTTCAAACATTTGAAATTGAACACCATAATTCCGTTCGCAGAAAGCGGCAATTTCTTCGCTGGTACCAGGCTCCTGCCAAAGAAAATTGTTGGCTGGAAAGCCCAATACATTCACGCGCTGTCCAAATTGCTCGTGCAATTTTTCAAGACCTGCATATTGCGGTGTCTTTCCGCATTTAGATGCCGTATTTACGATCAATAATTTCTTCCCTTTATAGTTAGCGAAGTCAATCTCTTTTCCATCTAATCCTTTAATCTTAAAATCATAGATAGAATTTGCAAGAGGTGTGTTGGGTTTTGAAGAAGATAACTTACCCGATAAAAAAGATACAAGACCCATAAGTGCAATTATTAAAAAGATGACTAAAAATATTCTATGTTTCATACAATCAAGCCGAAAGATGGCTTAAATGTTATCAAGAATCTGCTTGTCCATTGGCTTTACAGAGCTTTTGAAAAACTGCACGGAGCCATCGGGTTTCACTAAGTACTTGCAAAAATTCCAGCTTGGCTCTTCGCCTGTTTTTTCCTTTAGCCAGGCATACAGTGGATGTTGATCTTTACCTTTTACTGAAATTTTTTCAAACATTTGAAAAGTTACTCCATAGTTTGCTTTGCAAAATTCTGCTATCTGCAGATTAGTGCCGGGTTCTTGCCCACCAAAATTATTGGCCGGAAATCCAAGGATGGTTATTTTTTTACCATATAATTCTTGCATTTTTTGCAATTCTTCGTATTGCGGTGTATAGCCACACTTCGATGCTGTGTTAACAATTAATAAAGTTTTGCCTTTGTACTGACTGAAGTCGATTTGCTTTCCATCGATTGAGTCGATTTTAAAATCGTAAAAATTTGCGGTTGCTAGCATAACAAAGAAAAGTGTGACGGTTTTCATAAATAGATTGTTTCAACTGTTAACAAAAAATACAGAGTATAGTTTAGAAGACTCTTTTTTGCCACTGATTCACATATTATAGCTGATTTCAAATCAGTGAATCTGTGGCTTTTCTTCATTAAATACTGGCTCGTAGCAAAATTTACATTCTCTCAGGAACGCGAATACCCAAAACGGCCATCGCTTTTTCAATTGTTTTTGCCGTTACCTGCGAAAAAGCTATTCTGAATTTTAATTTGATTGGATCCGCTTCGTTAAAGATGGGAATGGCCTGATAAAACTGATTATACTCCTTAGCCAAATCATAAGCATAGTTAGCAACTATGGCGGGAGAATACTCGCGCCCAGCTTCCTGTAATTTGGTTGTGTATTGATTGATCTTAAAGATTACTTCCCGCTCAGATGGCTCTAGTGAATTTACTTTTTTAAGATCGCCAACCTCAGGTTTGATATTTAGTGACTCTGCTTTTCGTAAAATAGATTTTATTCGTGCATGGGTATATTGAATAAACGGACCGGTGTGCCCTTGCAATTGAATTGATTCTGCAGGATCAAACATCATTCTTTTTTTAGGATCTACTTTGAGCAAGAAGAATTTCAACGCCCCTAAGCCAATCATTTCGGCCAAGTGGTTTACTTCTTGTTCAGTCATTTCATCAATCTTGCCTAGCTCGCGAGTTTGCTTTGCCGCTTCCTCCACCATCTCGTCCATCAAATCATCAGCATCCACAACAGTGCCTTCACGACTTTTCATTTTGCCAGTAGGTAAATCGACCATGCCATACGAAAGATGATAACACTTATTGGCCCAAGGGTAGCTAAGCTTGGCTAAAATCAAAAACAATACTTTGAAATGATACTCTTGTTCGTTACCAACCGTATAAACCTGACCTTCAATTTTAGGGAAATCGCGGAAGCGTAAAATGGCAGTACCGATATCCTGTGTCATGTAAACCGAAGTTCCATCGGAACGCAACAATACTTTTTGATCAAGTCCGTCAGCAGTAAGATCAACCCAAACAGAGCCATCTTCTTTTTTAAAGAACACCCCTTGCTCAACACCACGCAACACTTCCTCTTTGCCAAGTAAATAGGTATTCGATTCGTAATATAATTTTTCGAAATCTACACCCATGCGTTTATAGGTAGCATCAAAGCCTGCATAAACCCAGCCGTTCATGGCGTTCCAGAGCTTTAGAATTTCCGCATCTTTTTGTTCCCATTGTTGAAGCATTTGCACTGCTTGCTTCATGATAGGTGCTTGCTTCTCAGCTTCCTCTTTAGACAATCCTTTTGCTTCTAGTTCTTTACATTGAGCTTTAAAATTCTTATCAAACTCAACATAATACTTACCAACCAACTTATCGCCTTTCAATCCGGTGCTCGCTGGTGTTTCGCCATTGCCAAATAATTTCCATGCGGCCATGCTTTTGCAAATGTGAATGCCGCGATCGTTAATGATTTGTACTTTATGAACCGTGTAACCAAGTGCTTTATAAATTTCAGCAACTGAGTACCCAAGAAAATTATTTCGAAGATGGCCTAGATGAAGGGGTTTGTTTGTATTGGGTGAAGAGTACTCCACCATAATCTCTTTACCAAGCGGCTTTGCGTTACCGAAGGAAGCATCTGAATAAATCGTTTCAAATACTTTTACCCAAACTGCATCACTTATGCTTAGGTTAAGAAAGCCCTTCACCACATTAAACTTGCTTACCAATCCTGAATGCATTTGCAAATATTCTCCTACTACCTGAGCAGTCTCTTCAGGTTTTTTTTTTGAAATTTTTGTAAGCGGAAAGCAAACCAGCGTGTGCGAACCTTCAAATTCAACATTGGTAGGTTGTATCTGAAGTTGATCAATAGATTGACCAAACAATGCTGAAACTGCTTTCTGTAATTCGGTGCGGAGGGTGAAATCTAAATTCATTTTATTAACCGCAAAGAGCGCGGAGTTTCGCTGAGTTAGTCCTTTTATATATTACATTCATCTTATAAACCCCCTTTGTGTTAAAATACAAATATTTTTTTCTGTGAAAAAAATATTTACCGCAAAGCGCGCGGAGCTTAGTTGAGTTAAAGTTTGTTTGCAACTCGTTTAATTCCATTTTTCAATAAGGCAACATTAGAATTAATCAACAATCCGAGTTTGCACTTCGAAAGTTTCAGATAAGTCAAGATTTGCGCAAGATGAATATCATTCAAACTATCAACCGCCTTTACCTCAACTACAACTCTATTTTTTACCATTAAATCTATTCTATAACCACAATCAAGCTTCACGTCTTTATAAACTAAAGGCAAAGTCTTTTGTCTTTCTACCAATAACCCACTTTGCATTAATTCATAACGAAGACATTCTTCATACGATGATTCTAATAGTCCAGCCCCTAGTTCGCGATGAACTTGAATCGCACAACCAATAATCCTTTCTGGGATTTCATTTTCAACCATATTCTCAGCGTTCCTTCGCGGTCTCTGCGGTTAAAGATCCAGGATATAAGCGAACATCAAAGGTGCCACAATAGTCGCATCACTTTCTACAATAAACTTGGGAGTTTCAATACTAAGTTTCCCCCAGGTGATTTTTTCATTGGGCACTGCCCCTGAGTATGATCCATACGATGTAGTAGAATCACTAATCTGGCAGAAGTAACTCCAGAACGGCACACCAGTGCGCTCAAGATCCTGATGTAACATAGGCACAACGCAAATCGGAAAGTCACCGGCTATACCACCACCAATTTGAAAGAAACCAATGCCATGTTCACCCGCATTGTTAGTATACCAATCGGCCAACCATACCATATATTCAATACCACTTTTCATGGTTGATGCTTTCAATTCACCAGTAAGTACGTATGAAGCAAAAATATTTCCCATCGTACTATCTTCCCAGCCCGGCACAACCATAGGCATATTTTTTTCGGCCGCGGCAATCATCCAACTATTTTTCGGGTCGATCTCGTAATATTGTTTCAACACACCGCTGTTAATCATTCGGAACATAAACTCATGCGGAAACAAACGCTCGCCCTTGTCTTCGGCATCTTTCCACACTTTAAACAAATGCGACTGCAATCTTCTAAAAGCTTCCTCCTCCGGAATGCACGTATCCGTCACACGGTTCAAATGGTTGCCTAGCAAATCCCACTCATCTTGCGGAGTAAGATCGCGATAGTTTGGAATGCGCTTGTAATGTGAATGTGCCACCAGATTCATAATGTCCTCCTCCAAATTGGCACCAGTACAAGAAATAATATGCACTTTATCCTGACGAATCATTTCAGCAAAACTGATTCCCAACTCGGCCGTACTCATCGCACCAGCAAGTGAAACAAGCATTCTTTTGCCTTCGGCAATATGTTTTTTGTAGCCTTTGGCGGCATCTACCAAGGCAGCAGCATTAAAATGCAGGTAATTCTTTTCAATAAATGTGGAGATCGGTCTGTTTTGGCTCATGATTGATGTGAAATTTGATGCGAAAATAAGTAAACGAATCAAGGTTTCAAGGCAAAAAATGCTTTGGGCGGCCGGGCGGGCTATTCGCTATAATCTTTTTACCCTGCGCTCATATCCATTTCAATAAAAAGGATTTCCGCTGCTATCCCTGCCGCGAGAGTTTGGTAAGGGCACAAGCGTGACGCTTGCGCCAGAAGAAGAAAAAATTCACACTCGATTCATTTCATGAAGAGGCGAACCGGGGCTGGGGAAACGGATATGACCACGCTAGATTCCAGATATTGAAAACACCGACCCTCCCTTGTGACGGTTTCCGCGCTGGTACGAACTTGCAGCTGGTACCAATCGAAGAAATGGGTTCAACACATTTTTTTGATAAATAATTGTGAGTACTAAATTGGGCACTAGCTGCAAACTGCGCCAGCAATGGAAAGCAATAACAATCATGAAAGAAAAAGCATTTACAAAATTCCTGAATGTAAACTCTTTAAATAGTTTCTCTCTTAACTCTTTTACTTTGAACAAGTAAACGCTTTTGAACTAATTTGCACACATGGGCGCAAAAGACATCATTTTAATTGTAGTCAGTGGGTTGGGTGTAGTCCATGGATTGTTTCTTGCCGTCTTTTTGTGGGTTTATAGCAAAGGAAATCATCTAGCTAACAAATTACTCAGTTGCCTGTTGGTGGTTCTTTCATTTCGGATTGGTAAATCAGTGTTTCTGGAGTTTTCGGATATTGATGTGAAACTGATTTTTATTGGCCTGAGTGCTATCATGGCTATCGGTCCTTTGTACTACTTGTTTACATTTTCATCCATCAACAAACTATTTCAATTAAAATGGAAACATGTCATTCACTTTATACCAGCAATAATCGGTTTAGCGTTTGGAATAATGATCAATGAAGGCCATCTACGAACATTCCCGAAGCTCGTATTTGTGTTTATATTCTCAACATACTACTTGCACTTTCTTATTTACTTAATCACCAGCTATCGGTACACGAGTAAGCAAAATAAAGCTGAACTTAACCAGGATGTTTTTGCATTACTAAGACTTTTATTCTATGGATTGTTAATCATCTGGATTGCTTATGTGCTCAATCTATTTGATGAATTTATTCCCTATGTTATAGGTCCGGTATTATATTCTATTGTTGCTTACGTGATTAGCTTCATTGTATTTCGGAAGGGATATATTCAAAAAATTGATCAGACGAAATATAAATCAACACCAGTTTCTGAAAAGCAGCTTGAACATATATTTTCAAAAGTATTCAAGTTTGTTGTTGACGATCAACAATACAAAAATCCCAATCTCACCTTAAAGTTCATTAGTGATGCGTTACATGTCAGCACGCAGATCATATCGTTGGTTATCAATCAGAAAAGCAAGAAAAACTTCAATAGTTACATCAATTCCTATCGGATAGAGGAATCCAAACGTCTATTTACACTTGAGCAATTTAGAAATCATACCATTGCCTCCATTGCCGATGAGGTTGGTTTCAATAGTATCTCCAGTTTTAATACCGCGTTCAAAAAGCAAACCGGAGAAACTCCTTTGGCTTATAGAACCAAAGTATCAAAATGATCTTTAACTCTTTCGAAATGGTCATTTTGATAGGATTTGCCCCGCTAGCGCTTCACTTTTGAGCAAACAACTATAAAACGTTATGTCAAGAAAAAGAGCTATAATCAAGTGGTCTTTAATCACTTTTGCAGGATTAATACTTTCCATCGTATTGTTCGGGGTCTGGTTTATGAGTCTTCTGCCCGAACCATCAAACCGCGAGAAATCTAAGGCAACTACTCCTTCTCAACTTCCCTACTTAACAGAAAACGTAACCCCTTACAGAGGTAAGATTCTAGCGGTGGTAACAAGCACTGATAGCATGGGTAATAGTGGAAAACCAACGGGCTATGAACTGACTGAATTGTCTCGTGCGTATTATGTATTTCTGGCGAATGGATTTGAAGTAGATATCGCCAGTCCGTTGGGGGGCGAACCACCTGTAGTAATTGATGATATGACGCCATTTGATTATGCTTTCTTAAATGATTCAATTGCTCAGCGGAAAGTGATCCATAGTATTGCAATAAAAGATGTTGATTCGAAGGCGTATCACGCGGTCTATTTTGCCGGGGGAAAAGGTGCCATGTTTGATTTTCCCGATAACACATACATTCAGTCTATCGCAAGAGAATATTATGAGTCCGGAAAAGTTATCGGTGCGGTTTGCCATGGGCCAGCGGCATTGGTAAATGTTACACTAACAAATGGAAAATATTTAATAGCCAATCGAACCATCGGTAGCTTTACGAATGAAGAGGAGTTATTATTAATTCCGGACGCAAAGGAAATATTCCCCTTTTTATTGCAAGATAAGCTGACAGAAAATGGTGCTCGGTTTAGGGAAGGACCTATGTATTTGAATACGGTAACCAAGGACGGCCCTCTCGTGACGGGTCAAAATCCCTGGTCGACATGGGATGTAGCTGAGTCAATGATTGAACGACTCGGTTACACGCCTAAAATTCGCGAAGTCACAACAGAAGAGAATTCGGTTGATATTTTGGGCGTTTACGAAACCCAAGGTTTTGATGAGGCAAAAAAGGCAGTCCATAATTATTGTTCGAACGAAAGTATGTCTATCTCTAGAGGATTTCTTGCTGCACATATCTTCGTGGCGGCCATGCAATTGAAAGCCGTCAAGGTGGTTGATTTGATTCGTTTGCTTTCGTTTAGTAATTCATACTTATGAACTATCTTACCAAAGCCCCAGTTGGTGTCTTCCCGAAACGGAAAAAATTTACATTAAGCATCGTCTCCCGCTTGGGGGACGATGCGACAGAAGTCAAGTTTAATTAAGGCGCGCTCCGGTTGGGGTTCCCGGGCAAACAAACTTAATGCTACAATTGATCTCAACTATCAAGTTCAACAATTCGTATCGTCCTCGAGACGAGGGACGATACTTGACACAAAGTGAACTTAATGATTATGAAACACGAGCAAACACAAAAGGCGATTTCAATAATATTTCGTTTGGTATTAGGTTCGATTTCAATTAATATGTGTCCAGTTTCTATTAGAAAAGAAAAGTTGATGGCCTCTAAATGAATGTTGCCAACACGCAGATTTAATGCGCAAAGGTCGTAAAGAGTTTTGCATCTTGCATATTATCTACAGAGGCGAGTTGGCAAAAAAAACTAAAAATACTTTTATACTTCATAATAATTTTTGTATTAAAGTGTAAAAAACCATTAAAAAAATGAAAAAAGTTTCTTGGATTACGATTGGAGTTTTATCAACACTCGTTGGATTATATCCAATAATATATTTTTCAATTGATAGAGCATTTGGACTATTGTCAACAAAGTCAGCAGAGCTTTTAAGTGATAAATTATGGAATATTGCATTTTATGGACACATAGTTTTCGGTGGCCTTGCTTTATTAATTGGATGGTTACAGTTTAGTCAAAAGTTGAGGATAAAGAATATTAATTTACATAGAACAATTGGAAAAACATATGTGATTTCAGTTTTAATAAGTGGAATTTGTGGACTTTTCATTGCATTATATGCCACTGGCGGAATTATCAGTATAACTGGCTTTTTTACGATGGGTATTATTTGGTTAAGCTCAACGATTTTAGGTTTCAAAGCAATAAAAAATGGAGATGTTGAATCACACAAAAAATTTATGATTTTCAGTTATGCTGCTTGCTTCGCTGCAGTAACTTTAAGAATCTGGCTTCCTATATTGATTATCATTATGGGTGAATTTACCGGAGCATACAGAATAGTTTCTTGGTTATGTTGGGTTCCAAATATCATTATTGCATCTTTTATTGTAAGTAAAAAATTGACGCCAAAGCTTAACTGATTTTGAGTAAAACTTAAGAGTATAAAACAAAATTAACGATAAAGCCAGTTGCTATTAGAGTAGGTGAAGGAGAATTAAACCCCTCCTTTGGTGATGTTCTCCACCTACGTGCACACCAAATTTTCTAATTGAGCCACCACTTTATTTTCAATCATTTTCCTTTTCCCATCCTCATCGTTCATCAATTTGTTGGTGAAGTAAATCAGCGAATGCGAAAGCCTTAACTATTTTTACAGATCGATTTGGATAAATCAGTCTAAAAACCTATATTGAAATACTGGAACAAAATAATCCATTACTAGACCGAAAGGGATGGAAAATTCAAAAACATTGACATTCGGTTAATAAAAAACAAACTGAGTATTTACAAAACCTTAACTAATATGGATAATTTAGGCAACGCGACTTTTGAAAACTACATAGGTCTGCAACAAGGATTCAGCGAGATGGCCTACCAAATGGTGGCACATGTGCTTACGCTCGGTTATGCAGTAATGCTGGCTGCTCTTTTTTATTTTATACTCACTATTAAGTCGGTAGCACCCAGATACCGGATATCATCTGTGCTTTCGGTGGTAGTAATGGTGTCTGCTTTCCTGTTGCTATATGCTCAGGCAAATAACTGGACGAGCAGTTTTGTGTTTGATATAAAACGGGGTAAATACTACCTGGGAGTCGGAGCCGATCTGTTTAACAACGGTTACCGTTATCTGAACTGGCTCATCGATGTACCCATGCTACTTTTTCAGATGTTGTTTGTCATTTCGCTAAAACGGTCCAGCTTCAGTAGTATCCGCAATCAGTTCTGGTTTTCAGGTACCGGGATGATTCTTACCGGATACATAGGCCAATTTTACGAAGTTACTGACCTTGTGACGTTTGCCGTCTGGGGAGCCATCTCAACAATATTTTTTATACATATTCTTTACCTGATGAAGAAGGTAATTAACGAAGGAAAAGAAGGTATTCCTCTCAAAGCGCAGCAAACCTTGAATTCTATATGGGTTTTATTTCTGATATCCTGGATGTTGTACCCGGGCGCCTACCTGATGCCGCATTTGCTGGGAATCGAAGGAGGATTTTTTAACGAATCCGGGGTTGTTGGCCGCCAGATTACCTATACGATAGCAGACATTTGTTCGAAAGTAATTTACGGAGTACTATTGACAAATGTAGCCGTGATTCTGAGCAAACATGAAGGGTATAAATCTGAAGTAGTATAAAATTTTAAGTATACATCAATCAGTATTACCTGAAGAAAGTATCCTTTACATTAGAATGCTAATGCTGCGGCAGAAAACTTCTTTGAAATCCTTAAATCAGCAATAGGATATTTAAGCTACTCCAATCTTTGAATAGATTTTACCGTTGGATAAGGCAGAAGGTTTCCGGCAAAATAAAAAAATCCCTCAAGATATTTTTTTCTTTTGCCTCCGCGGAGTCTCCTGCATCGGGCGACTTTGCGGCCTGAATCCCTGGTTCGTGTCTTCACGAAACGGAAAAAATTTTATGTTAAGCATCGTCTCTCGCTTCGGGGACGATGCGACAGAAGTCAAGTTTAATCGAGGCGTACTTCGGTTGGGTTTCCCGGGCAAACATACTCTCCGCTACAATTGATCTCAACTGTCAAGTTCAACAATTCGTATCGTCCCCGAGACGGGAGACAATACTTGAAATGGAAGTGTTTTATAAATTAGTTGCGCAAAAATAATAAAAACGATGGTTTTTTTATCGATTGACTAAATCCAGTTTTAAGCATCTTTATGTCAAGCATCGCCTCCCACTTCGGGGACGATGCGCCAGAAGTCAAGTCTTCATTGCTTTCAGGCCTTCCGACCTAGCAGTTCTATTTCTGTGTCCGTCAGGTAGAAATACCTGACCGCAATAAACTGCACCTGGGGCAAGAATAAATTTACAGGGTTTTGCGTTGAATCATTACCAATAAAACATCATCTCCAAAAATCGATATTCAATGCTCAAAAACTCGAAAACAATAGGGGTTCACCGATTGATAATTGTCTTAACTACAAAGTAAACTATCTTTGACGATGATGATTTTGGCACAGAAAAAATGGTTTAGAAAATATGACTTTCCAATTCATCATCTTATCATTCTTTGGATCTCCGTTATTCCCGCATTGGCGCAAGATTTAGAAGTTGAGAAATTCGAGTTGGTGCGAGAAGACTCTCCTATTTTTGTTTATGAGCGCTGGATCACTTTTCCTGGTAAGGTGCCTGCAGTTAAAGCGCGGGAAGTAAAAGGTGAATTTTTAATCAACGCATCCATGCACGAAATTCTGGCCCTACTGAAAGATGAGACTAAAATAAAAATCTGGCAGTCGCATGTAAGCGAATTTAAAGTATATCAACAATCAGACACTTCACATTGGCTCGAGTATTCGTATCATGATATACCCTGGCCAGTCAGTGATCAAGATCATTTTCTTCGGTATGATCTTGAAGAAGTAAATCCCGGCAAAGAAATTTTTATCCAGTTTGAGTCAGTCCTTAACCCAAAACTTTCGCCAGAAAAGAAAGGCGTAACCCGCATGGAGTTGGCAGGAAGTTGGCGCCTGGAACAAGTTTCGCCACAAAAAGTAAAAGTAACCTATCGTATTCTTTCCATGCCCAGCAGCATTCCGCGCATGTTTACCGATCCGGTAATTAGAAGTAATCTAATGAGTACGATAAAGGCGCTGACAAAACTGGCGGAAGGATCTCAAAAAAATTAAGAGTGAAAAAACTTCTTACATTGAGCTTGTTGATATGTAATGGGTAAAGTTTATCTGGCCAACCTAAAACCCGCATGCAGGTTTATATAACCGCAAAATCACTCCGCCATCACCGGTCTGCCCATAATAGATTTTGCCGAAGCTTCCATAATTTCAAACGCACTTTCGGCCATTCGGTTCTCAGTATCTAGTGTTGGGTTTATCTCCACAATTTCCCAGGCACAGACTTTGGCGTCTTTACAAAGCTCTGCATTCAATACTTTGGCCTCTTCAACAGTAATACCATTGGGTACAGGCGTACCCGTTCCAGTTGAGAAGCGACTATCAATGCTATCCACATCAAATGAAACATAAATCAGATCGCAATGATCAAGCATCTTCAAGGCGCTTTTTGCAACCGCTTCGGCACCAGATTTTTTCACATCTTCAACTTCTATAAAATTGACGTTGTACTTATTCAACAAATAGTTTTCAGGTTTTTCCAAATCGCGCACCGCTATGTAAACAATGTCTTCCGTATTTATCTTTGGGCCGGGAATTCCAACATTTTTTATTTGCTCCCAATAATCAAGTGTTTCGCCACGAGGATCATTTACCTTACATTCAAAATTATCGAACCCACAAGCCATGGCCATTGGCATACCATGCATATTGCCTGATGGTGTTGTAAAAGGTGTATGCAGATCAGCATGTGCATCAATCCAAACTACGCCCAGTCTCTTTTTTGGATATGCCTTCTTTAATCCTGCAATGGTTCCATAAGCTGTTGAATGATCACCAGCCATAATCAATGGAAAGAAATCATCAAAAATCTGCTCATAAACTTCTAAACACACGCGCTCTTCCATAATTAACACGCCATCAATAAACTTAGCATACGCATGTTCAGCTCCGTCAAAAAGGAGTTCATTCACATTTTCAACTTCAATAGAATCGAATCTTCTGAATAAGTCAGATTTCAAATCAAGGCTGGCAATCTTCATTGCCTCTATACCCAAACTCGCACCGCGAGTACCGGCACCGATTTCGGATTTCACCTCAATAATTTTTATTTCTCTCACAGGAACTTCACTTTAAACTTTAGGAAAATTGGATCAATCTTAAAAAACGGTCATACGACCTCATTTCATGCCACTTCAGTAGTCGGGCAGTGCGTGAAGCCCCGAGCGAACGGGAACTTTTATCATGCTTGAAATGCGATTAATCATGGGGTTGCAATTGTATTGCAAAGATGGCAAATTTATCCCAATATTGCACCTCAATTTTAGGTTGATGGTTATTCGTTGATCATTGTTACTTTTCAGATCATAAAGCCACCAACCAATTAACGAAACAACGAATAACTAGAGATGAAGAGCTATCGTGAACTGATTGAGCAAACCTTCGAATTTCCACAGAAAGAATTCAAGGTACGCGAACACGAGTTGTTGTTTAACGATGTTCCTTTGATGGATATCATTAAGCAATATGGAACACCGCTTAAAATAACCTATCTACCACGAATAAGCGAAAACATTCGCTTTGCACAGGCAACGTTCAACAATGCTATTGAGCGTTTTAAGTACAACGGAACATATACCTATTGCTATTGCACAAAATCATCGCATTATGATTTTATATTGGAAGAAGCGTTGAAAAATGATATTCACATTGAAACTTCTTCGGCATTTGATATTCCGATTGTACGATCGATGTATGAGCGTGGAAAAATTTCGAAAGAAACATTCATTCTTTGCAATGGTTTTAAAATGCCAAAGTACAAGGAGTACATCACTGATCTATTGAATGATGGCTTTAACTGCATTCCGATTCTTGATAACCTAAGCGAGATAGACACTTACGAAAGCAACGTTAACCAACCGTATCAAGTTGGGATTCGCGTTGCCGCAGATGAGGAACCTAAGTTCGAATTTTATACTTCACGTCTGGGTATCCGCTACAGCGATATTGTACCGCTTTATAAGGAAAAAATTGAACCCAGTAGCAAAGCCTCGTTGAAGATGCTACACTTCTTTATTAACACGGGCATTAAAGACACTGCCTACTACTGGAGTGAATTAAGTCGATTCATTTTCAAGTATTGCGAAATGAAAAAGATTTGCGATACGCTAGACTCCATTGACATTGGTGGTGGTTTTCCCATCAAAACATCGCTCACATTCCAGTTCGATTACAAATACATGATCGAGCAAATCGTAGAAAATATAAAATGGATTTGCGAAAAAAATAACGTGCCGGTACCAAATATCTTTACTGAATTCGGAAGCTTTACTGTTGGCGAAAGTGGTGCTGTTTTATATTCAATGGTCGATCAGAAATTACAAAACGACAAAGAACTTTGGTACATGATTGACGGTTCATTCATTACACACTTGCCCGATGTTTGGGGACTAAATCAAAAATATATTCTCCTCTCAATAAACAAATGGGATGACCCTTATCATAAAGTAAACATTGGCGGACTTACTTGTGATAGTCACGACTACTATAACTCAGAATCACACACGGGTGAAGTTTTTTTACCCATGATCACCGATGAAGAACCTTTATACATTGGCTTCTTCCATACAGGCGCTTATCAGGAGTCATTAGGCGGATATGGCGGCATTCAACACTGTTTGATCCCAGCTCCAAAACATGTTCTTATTGATCGTAATGAAGACGGTGAAATAACGACCGAACTGTTTGCAAAAGAACAAACTAGCGAAAGCATGATGAAATTGTTGGGGTATCTAAGTGAACAAACTATTAAGGCTTAAGCTAAACCAAACGAAAGACTAAGCCGGCTAACTGCCGGCTTTTTTATTGAAACAATTTTTCTGCGAATTCAAACCAGCGGAAAGAATTCTGATTATATTTATTTACTTGTTGCTTCTGCTCTATAGGGTAATTAATTCCAATTTTATGAATAAGACTTCACAGATTTTGATTCTCTGCTTCATGCTAATTGCAAGTTCGGTTTCATTTGCGCAGGAACTTTATTCTGCGCGTGGATATTGGACAGAATTAAATAAAGAGACATATAAAAAAATTGTTGATAAGCGCGCCAAAGGAGATACTCTGACAGATAATGAACAAGCTTATTTGAAAGATTACGAAGTCTATCTCGATACGTATTATCAGCGGATGAATGAAGAGGCGAAAGCGAAGTATGAACAGATGAAAATCCAGTGGGACAGGGAGTTGACAGAGCCTCAGATTTCTTCCGAACAAAATGATTTTGAATTGCGCACCCGCGATAGGTTTGTAAATGGAATCTATGGAGCATACTACGGAGCAGCCTTTGTAGGAATTGCCAATATTGATGGCGCTGCAGGTGTAGGAATACCCTTAATAACTGCAGGATTGTGGCAATTAGGCCCCATCATAAACCCCAAGAAATATGAAAATATTAGTGTGGCAACTATGCGTGCAGGCAACACAGGAAAATTTCTGGGTTTAGCATACGGTGCAGCATTAGGATTAGCCATCGGTGGCGATAGAGACAACACTGGAGAACTTGCTCTAGCTTTTTCAACTATAGGAAGTATTTCATTAGGCGAGGCTGCATTTCAACTTCAAAAGAAAAAACCCGTATCAGAGGGGCACATAGAAATGATGCGCCATTATGGCTTCCTTGGCCCTGGAATTGCTCTGCTAGGCGTTGGTGCAGCTAATGTCGATAATTCAAATCTCATTGGCGCAGCTATTCTGGCGGGTGGTGTTGGCGGTTTGCTTATTGGCAATCAGGTTGCGAAAAAATATGACTATACATCCGGTGATGTTGATGCTATTGGTTCACTAACATTAATCACAACAGGGTTAGGATTTACTATAGCAGCTGAATCAGTCGGCAATGGCGATAACCTCGGGCTGCTGTTAATTCCAGCTGCAACCGCAATTGCGGGCACGGTGTTTGGGCAGCGCGCTATTAAAGGCATTAAGTTAACCAAGCGACAAGGAAGTACAATTAATTTATCCAGCGGGGGTGCTGCCCTTATTGGATTAGGCATTGTAGCCATTGCTGAATCTGATTCACCAGGTTTAATTATAGGCGTACCTTCTGCGTTGGCATTGCTTACGCACCAACTTTTGTTTCATTCTTACAGAAAGAAAAATTTAGAAGCGGGATTAAATCTGAGAAGCTCAGTAAAAAAACCGATTCAACTTTCGGTTCGAGCCACACCCGAAAATTATTTTGTGAACAAACAAATGCAGCCGGAAAAAATAATTGTAACCGGCAACTTTCCCAGGTTGGCCAATCCGATTATCAGATTGAAATTGACTTTCTAAGATTAGTGACTGTCTATCTAAGGCCTCCAAATCCTTTTGTTTCAGTAAAACCTGCCGGGATAACAAACTCTGAATCCGGAAGCTTTTCACTTTTCAATTCAGTTGCTTCCATCACCATAATCATTTGCGGAGTGGTTAATTCCATCTTAAGAGGAACTCCATCTAGCCCATCGTAATACATAGATTGCCCGCCTTTATTTAAGCCTTGATTAGAAAAGTCCTTTGCGTTCAGGCCTTTGATTTCTGTGGTGGTCCAGAAAACCTGATTCAAAGTAGCGCCATGCTCAGTGACTTCGACAATATATTTGGTGCATTGGTAATTTAGAATCTTTGTTGTTTCAGAAGTCTTGGTAACCTTATGGGTAGATTTAGAAGTTGTTTCATCTTTTCCGGATGGTAATAGGCTATACGTTTTGGAGTCCCTATCCAACATATAAATTTGATTTTTATGATTTAAAGCAAGAATCTCAGCAGCCATTATTCCACCATCCATTTTTGTGAGTGAGTTTTTACCTTTTATTTTCACAATTAAACTCTTTGGCATCATCGAACTCATGTCGCCACCTTGCAAAGCTTTCATTGCATTTTGCATTTGAGTTTTCATTTGCGGATTTGATTCAAGCATTGCTTTCATCTGCGGGCTATTCATCTGCTCTTGCATCTGTTTCATTTTGACCTGATTAGCCGGGTCGCTCATTTGCTTTTGCGCTTGCTCCATCTGGGCTTTCATTTTAGCATCTGTGATCTCCGTTTTTATTGACCAAGCAATCGTGCCCTCAAATGTTTGAGCATAACATGCAGACGCAATCAATAGAAATAAGAAACTCAATGTTGCTTTCATAATATTTTAAATTTGTATTAGCAAAGGTAGAAAACTCTGGGCGCTAAGTTAAAATAATCGGTACAGCTTCAAGTAACCTTTCAACTTGCAAATCTGCCCTTTCACCGGTTTCAATCTCATCGCCAACTTGAATCGTGCGAATACCAAGCTGTCGAGCTGGAATTATATCGCGACCGCGATCGCCTACCATCCACGATTGTGTAACGTCAATATTAAATTTGGCTATTGCTTTTTCAAACATGAGTGTGCCCGGCTTACGTGCGATTGAGGCCGTTACCGTTGGGTGATGGGGACAAAAATAAAAGTGATCAATTCTATTGCTACACATTTTTTGAAAATAAGCATGGCACGCTTCCATTTGTTGCTGATTATAAATTCCTTGAGCTATTCCTGACTGATTGGTAACAATCACCAATAAATACCCAGCTGCTTTTAGTTTTTCTAGAGCTTCCAATACACCTGGCAAAATTTCGAAACTTTCTATGCGATATGTGTAGTTGGGGTTATCCTTATTGATCACTCCATCCCTATCTAAAAAAACGCATTTGTTCATAAATTCCTCTGTTTTGGGCTCAATGATAAGGCATTCTGTCAACGGAAACCAGTCGATAGTCTAATTTCCAACTGTGTTTATCTTAATGGCGATTGTTTCACAAACACTTTTATTTAGATTTGTTCTGTGCTGAAATTCCATTTTCAGCGTTTTTAACCAAAAGTCATTTGAGCAACGCGATTGTCATTATACCAACCTATAATGAAAAGGAGAATATCACCCTGATCATTGATTCGGTATTTTCTTTACCTAAGGATTTTGATGTACTTGTTGTAGATGATAACTCTCCGGATGGAACAGCGGAGTTAGTCAAGGATCTTCAGCAGAACTATAATAATGGACATAAACGGCTACATCTAGTTCAGCGCCCTGGCAAACAAGGATTGGGCACTGCATACATCGAAGGCTTTCGATTTTCTCTGCAGCACAATTACGAATATGTGCTTCAAATGGATGCGGACTTTTCTCACGATCCGAAAGACCTGGTGAGTCTCTACCTCAATTGTTCTGAGTGGGGTCATGATCTGGCAATTGGCTCCCGGTATGCTACGGGTGTTAATGTAGTTAACTGGCCAATGGGCCGGGTGTTGTTGTCCTTCTTTGCCAGCAAATACGTGCAAACAATCACTGGCATTCCTGTGCATGACACCACTGCGGGGTTTGTTTGTTATCGAAGAAAAGTTTTAGAGACCATTCAACTCGACAAAATAAAATTTGTTGGGTATGCGTTTCAAATTGAAATGAAATTCCTTACCTGGAAATATGGCTTTCGCCTGAATGAAGTTCCCATTGTGTTTACTGACCGTACCCGTGGCCAAAGTAAAATGTCGGCAGGGATTTTTAAGGAAGCATTTTTTGGGGTAATTAAGATGACTGTTGAAAGTTGGTTTAAGAAATATATACCGGCTTAGTAAGTTTAAAAAAGGTATACAAAAGTTTTACACATCATTTATAAAACAAAAAAAAGACCTACCAGGATTTCCAGTAGGCCTTTTTACCTATTCCCAAATCACTTATTAGCTTAATGTCTTTTCAAGTTCATCAATCTTAGCCTTGGCTTCTTGTTTACCTAAAGAGTAAGATTTTTTGTAAAGCTCCAGTGCTTCACGTTGCGTTTCTTTTTTCTTGCGTGGGGCTAACCTTGTTCTGTTAGCGGCTGTTTCAAGAGCCTGACCTTGCGCAAACAAAAGATCTGCTTGCGTTGATGTTGCATTTGTGGTGATATCCTGCACCTTAGTTTCCAGATTAGCAATATCCTGCTCACGAACTTTAATGGTTTCGTTGTTATCGGCTAACAACGAATCTTTCTCAACAACAGTTTTAGCAAGTCGCTGATTGTCGGAACGATAGTTTTCAACTTCAATCTGCAGGGCAGCCAACTGTTGTGTGCTTGCTTCCAAATCTTTTTTTAGTTTTTTAACCATCGCAGCGTACTTGGAAGATGACGCCTTCGAATTCTTCAAAGATGTTTCCATCTCATCCAATTTAGTCTGAGTCTGCTGGATATAAGTATTCAGGTTTCTCATTCGCGCTGCATAATCATTGTAGTTTGTGCCTTCAACCACACCTTCTCTCAAATTAATGCGACTTGATTCAATAGAATCAAGCATAGTACTCACTTCCTGCAGCATCCCCGCGGTTTGCTGACTGGCATTCAGTTCAACTCTTAGAGAATCAACCTTTGCCTTCAAATCTTTGTTCTCCTGCACATTGCAGCTACCTAGTAAGGATATTGCAATGGCTCCAATAAGTAGTTTCTGTGTCATAGTCATTTAAAGTTTTCCCTTTTCCCGTTTCTATGCAAAAAGATGAGCACGATTGTGATATTAAAATGAAAGTTCGTAACCTATTGATAATGAGACATTTTAAAAAGCAATTCTGCGAAATTAGCCTCATGTGGTTGGGGAAAAAAATCCACAACATGTATTAGAAAATAATCATTTACGATTATACCCTTCAATCAAACTTAATTGCCTGAATAGGATTGATGCGTGTGATAAAACGTGTAGGGAGCAATAGAACAATCAACACTG
>Ga0335394_10000298_pt1 | contig 50561 bp, 43 predicted proteins | sample MAT03_FD_205741 | JGI IMG/M metagenome (GOLD analysis project Ga0335394, IMG submission 205741) | Freshwater microbial communities from Lake Fryxell liftoff mats and glacier meltwater in Antarctica - MAT-03 (spades assembly) (version 2) ... | reverse complement strand
CATGAAAAGCCGGAGGACTTCGGCATGCGCGCGTCGTTCGGCGCGATGTCGAACGCCGTCCTCGGCAACACCTACGACCTTCCCGCTGCGGCGTTCGAAGGGTTCGACCGCGTTGCGGAAACGCACAAAATCCTCTCGGTTGCGAAACCGACACAGGTTGAACCGGAGGCCCGACACGTCAATCGCTACAAATACAGCATCGAGGCTGCCGCGCCGCAGATCGATTTCCACGCCGGCACCGCGCACGTCACCAATGCCGGCCTCTGGCCGGCGCTGCGCGACATCGCGATGTACTCCGTCACCATCGGCACCGAGGGGATGCGCGAGCCGCACTGGCATCCGGAGACGGCGGAGATGGGTTATGTTGCAACCGGTACGGTCCGCATGACCATCCTCGACCCCGACGGCAGCACCGACACCTACACGATCGGGCCGGGCCAGACCTATTTCATCCCGCGCGCCTATCCGCATCACATCGAAAATGTCGGCGAAGGGACGGCGCACCTGCTCATCTTCTTCGACCAGGTATTCCCCGGCGACGTCGGCTACCGGACGCTGATCAACACGTTCCCGCGCGATGTGATCGCGGCGGGCCTCGGCATCGCCGAGAAGGACCTGCCGGCGTTTCCGTTCACCGAAATCGACCCGCTGCTGGTGAACCGCGTCAATTAAGCGGACATAAGCTATTTGACCTTATGATCCCGGCCCAGTTGCGAAATTGGGGCGCGGCGGATCGGGCTGTCCGGCAAGACATGGCTGCGACCGGGGCACGCCCGCATCCGAGGTCAAAGTGCAGCCAGAAAATCCGATCCCTATCAACGATCTGCGCCGGCTCTATGCGGCACATGCGGAGGCGATCGAGCAAGCGGCCCTCGACACCTTGCGGTCGGGCTGGTGGCTGAACGGACCCAAGTCAAAAGCCTTCTCCGAGGCGTTCGCCGGCTATGTCAGCGTGTCGGACTGCGTGCCGGTCGCCAACGGCACCGATGCGCTGGAGCTGGCGATGCGCGCCGTTCTCGGCGACCGCGACGCGGCTTCGCACGAGATCGTGACGGTCGCCAATGCCGGCGGCTATACCTCGACCGCGGCCATGCAGGTCGGCTTCGTGCCTGTCTACGCCGACATCGAAGAGGGGAGCCAACTCCTTTCCATCGACGCAGCGGTGGGCGCTTTGACCGCCCGCACCATCGCGGTGTTCGCAACCCACCTCTACGGAAATGCGGTGGATGTTCCCGCGCTGCGTGCGGGGATGAACCGGGCCGGCTTCCCTGATGTCATGATCGTCGAGGACTGTGCGCAGTCGCATGGGGCGCGCATCGGCGACCGGATGACCGGTTCGATGGGCGATATCGCGACCTTCAGTTTCTATCCAACCAAGAACCTCGGCGCGATGGGCGACGGAGGCGCACTGGTCACCGGCAATGCCGGCCTTGCGGCGTCAGTGCGCCGGCTTCAGCAATATGGCTGGTCGGCGAAATACGAGATTGCAGAGCGCGGCGGCCGCAATTCGCGGATGGACGAGATACAGGCCGCGATCCTCTCCGTTATGCTGCCGCATCTCGACGCCAACAATCTTGAACGTCGGCGCATCCTCGATCGCTACGAGGCCGCCGCGCGGGGCAAGGTCCGCTTCATCGACCGGAGCGAAGGAGCGGTGATCCACCTGGCTGTCGCGCTTTGCGACGATCGTGACGGCTTTCGCGCTTTCCTGTCGGAACGCGGCATTGCGTCGGAAGTCCACTATCCTATCCTCGATACGGACCAGCCCGGATGGCGCGCGATGCCGCCTCGCCAGGCTCCGGTCGGCATTCCAGTGTCGCGCAAGAGTGTGGGCGCAATCCTGTCGCTGCCGTGTTTTCCCGGCATGACGCAAACCGAGGCCGACAGGGTCGTGCTGGCGATTGCGCATTGGGAGGCCAGATGACCACACGGTCACTTGTGATACCTGTCTACCGGAACGCCGAGAACATTCCGGCGCTTGCGCAGGCGCTTGAAGATCTGAACCGTACGCTCGATGGCGACCTGGAGGTCGTCTTCGTGATCGACGGCTCTCCCGACGATTCCGGGGCCCTTCTGCTCGATCTCGCAAAGAGCACGGCCTATGCCTGCAAGGTCGTGTTCCACAGCCGCAACTTCGGCGCCTTCGCGGCGATCCGCACCGGCATGGAGGTCGCATCCGGCGACTACATCGCGGCGATGGCCGCCGACCTGCAGGAGCCGCCGGAGCTGATCGTCACCTTCTTCCGCATGCTGGCGGCTGGCGAGGCGGATGTCGTCTTCGGCAAGCGCGTCGGCAGGAATGACCCGCTGGTGACGCGCCTTCTGTCCAACGCGTTCTGGAGCGCCTACCGGACGTTCGTGCTGCCCGACATCCCGAAAGGCGGCGTCGACGTCTTCGCCTGCAACCGGGCCGTGCTGACTGCCGTGCTATCCATCGAGGAGCCCAACAGTTCGCTCGTAGCACAACTCTTCTGGGTTGGCTTCCGGCGACAGTTCGTGCCCTACCAGCGCAGACCAAGGCTCCTCGGCAAGAGTGCCTGGAACCTCTCGCGCCGCTTCCGCTACATGATGGACAGCGTACTGTCCTTTTCCGACCTGCCGATCATGCTTGTGCTGTGGCTCGGAGCCATCGGCTGCGTGACCAGCATCGTCTTCGGCCTGATGACGCTGGTTGCCCGCCTGACGGGCTACATCGACGAGGCCGGCTATGCGACGCAGCTGCTTCTGACGCTGTTTCTTGGCTCGCTCATCCTCGGCGTCCAGGGGCTGCTCGGGCTTTATATCTGGCGCACCGCCGAGAACACCAAGAAGCGGCCGCTTCGCATCATCAGCCACATAGTTTCGGGAGGCCGCTCATGACCGTTCCTGCCGGCGTATTCGTCCACGAGAGGGGGCTCTGCGAATCTTCGACCATCGGGGCGGGCACCCGGGTATGGGCGTTCGCCCATGTCCTGCCACGCGCGGTGATCGGCGCCGATTGCAACATCTGCGACCATGTGTTCATCGAGAACGACGTGGTCGTTGGCGACAAGGTCACCGTCAAGTGCGGCGTCCAGCTGTGGGACGGGGTGCGCATCGGCAACGGGGTCTTCATCGGGCCGAACGCCACCTTCACCAACGATCTCTTCCCGCGTTCGAAGGTCTATCCGGAAAAGTTCCTGCAGACCGTCGTCGAGGATGGCGCTTCGATCGGCGCCAACGCCACCATACTTCCCGGCATCCGGATCGGCCGTTCGGCGATGATCGGCGCCGGCGCGGTGGTAACCCGCAATGTTCCGCCTTTCGCGGTGGTCGTAGGCAATCCGGGCATCATCGTCGGCTATCAGGCATCGACGGTTTCCTCGCCCGCCGTCTCTGTCTCGCTTTCGTCGCTCGGAGAAAAGGCCGGCTCGAAGCTCGCGCTGGGCTTCGGAGGATGCGAGCTCTGGCGCATGCCGCATTTCGCGGATCTGCGCGGCGAACTCGCCCCGACCGAATTCTCGCGCGACCTGCCCTTCGAGCCGAAACGGTCGTTCGTTGTCTATGGCGTGCCGAGCAACAAGGTGCGCGGCGAACATGCGCACCATACGTGCCACCAGTTCCTGGTAGCCGTTCACGGCAGCCTCTCGGTGGTGGTCGACAACGGCCGCAGCCGCAGCGAGGTGGTGCTCAGCGATCCCACGATGGGCCTCTATCTTCCGCCGCTGGTTTGGGGCATCCAGTACAAGTTCGAGGCCGACACGGTGCTGCAGGTCAACGCTTCGCACCCCTACGAAGCGGCCGACTACATCCGCGACTACGATACGTTCCTCAAGGTCGTTCATGCCGAGCCGGCCATCTGACGGCGTCGCGGCCGACGGGCTGCGCTTCCTGGCCGCCGGAGCGATCAACACCGCGCTGACCGCGGCGGTCTATTTCCTCTGCCTTCCCTACATGTCGCCGACCGCCGCCTACGCGATCGCGTGGCTAGTCGGGATATGCTTCGTGATGATCGTCTATCCGGACCGTGTGTTTGTCGGGGGCAGGCGCACATGGCGCGCCCGGCTGCTGTTCGGGGCGTTGACCTTGGCGGTGTTTCTTTTGGGCATCGTCACATTGCGCTGGCTGGTACAATCCACCGGCGACGCCCGCCTCGCTTTCCTCGTGACGCTTGTCCTGACCACGGCGCTGAACTTTCTTGGCGGGCGGGCCATTTCTAAGGGAGGCGTGAATGCGCAAGAGTGAATTGACCACACTCGAGCGCTGCGCCTACGGGCTCTTTGTGGCCGTTCCGCTGATCACGCTCGCATATATGGCGGTCACGATCCTGTACCTCGCAGTCGACATTCCGGCATGGGACGACTGGCGGCAATATCAGCAAGGCAAGGCCGGCGCGTTCGACCTTGCCTATCTGTTCAAGCCGGCGAACGACACTCTTTACCCAGTAGGAAAAATACTCGACTCCGTCGCGGTTCATGCACTCGCGGGCAATGCAGTTGCCTATAAATTCCTTTCGATGACCGCAGTGCTTGGTTCGCTGCTGTGGCTTCAATGGAAGCTGCTTCGCAGCGCTCTGAACGACGGATTTCTGGTCGCCTGCTGCTTCGCATCGACAATGTTCATGCTGTGTCCCGATACCTATTGGGACTCTCAGTATATGGCGTTTCATCAAGCCGTCCCGCTAGTTTGCCTCTTGGCTTCTCTTTTGGTCATCGTGGAAGGGCCCGCCAAGACGGGCTGGAAGATGGCTTTGTTGTTCGGCCTGGGATTGATCGCGGGCCTGACCTACATCTCCGGAGCAGTCGCGATCATGGCTGCGGCTTGTGGGCTGTTTTTACTCGGATTTCGTTGGGCCCAAGACAGGCGGCAGCATTTGTCGACGGCAATTGCCCTCGGCGCGGCGGGTCTGATCACGTCCTGCTTTCAGGCATGGGTCATACTCGTCGCCCAAGGAGGAAAAACGCATCACCCGGATGCACCCTGGGCAACGCCGCTCACCATCGATTTCTGGATGTTCGCGCTGGGCAAGGTCGCCCGCAGCCTGCAATTGCCAAGGCATCCGGTCGAAGTGTCATTTATCATCGCACTGCTGTCCGTAGTGGCGATAGCAGCGACGGCTTACCTGGCATGGCGAAGAAGAGACAATGGCCAACCGTTGGAAGCGCGCGACAAGCACCGTGTTACCATTACTCTGTGCCTGGTCAGTGCGGTCGCCGCCTACCTGGCGATCGTATGCGCCGGTCGGGCCCTGCTTGGACGCGAACCTTCGGGAGAGTTTTTCGATGCGTTCCTGGCTGCCTTCCGAAGGTTTCATTTCTTCTGGGTTGGAGTTTTGTGGCCGTGGGTCTTGGCGGCCCTGCTTGCGGAACTTGGACGCCGGACGACCAAATCCACTGTCCATTGGGCAGGAGCGACAGCAGCTTTCACAGTATTCGTCTGGATGGTCTTTTCGGGAGGTCTGAACCACCGCGCCAGCGTCGAGGCATCCAGTCTCAGGCTGCAACGTGGCGTCGAGTGCCTTCAGGAAAGTCTTCTGACATCCGAGACAATCGAGTGCCGGGATCTATACCCCGGCGAAATCAGCCGGGGCTATGACTACGGGGTTGTCACCGGCGCCTCATTCACCAGAAATGCACCGCCGACGTTTAGGCGACACAATCCTTCGCCAAAGTTCAGTCTTTTTGCATTGTCGGACACGACGGTATCGCAGCTTGACATCCGCAATGCGGAAATGACCGTCGAGCCTGGGCCGCGCCTGGCTCTCCTTGCGGGCGCAGACCCGCAAATCATCCTCAAGACAGGCGCGATCGAAAGGCTTGAGAAATGCTATATGCTGTCTGTCGAAGCATCAATCGAGACCGCTGCAGCCGATATCGCGCAACTCTTCTATCGTCCCTCTGGCGTGGGATCGTTCAACGAGAGCAACTCGAAGCGGGTTCGCCTCGGCCCGGACGGCAAAGCTGATTTCCTTGTGCTGAGCCCGATCGGTTTCGAAGAAACGCTACGATTGGACCCGGCCACGTTGGAAGGGGCGCTCAAGGTCGCGTCGATTGATGTGCGTTGTCTGGTATTTCTCAGGTAGCCCGCCGCTACCCATTTCGATGCCTACGCCAGGCACCGTGGCGTGCGAAGATTCGGGTTGCTCCAGAACAATCTTTCCGCAGCCGGTGCGCCTTCCTTTAGATTCCGAGAATTGCATGTCCGGGCCTGTTTGGGTTACAATGCGTTCTCTGCACGGGGGACAGCATGAAAAAGCACTACGTCAAACCTGAACTAGCGAAGTCCGGCAGATTGTCGGCGGTCACCGCGGTAACCGTCGCGCCGTCTGGCATCACGACCTGATGCGCGGCGTTTGATCCGCTGCTGCGCAGGATCGGACATTGATACGTGAGGGACGTTGATCCGTTAGGTTTGGCGTCCGGAAGTGCGGGGGCTCTTCGCACAACGAAGTTATGCACGAATTGGGGAACGAGCATGAAAAAGGAATACGTGAAGCCGGTTCTCGCGAGACGCGAAACGTTGGCTGCAATCGCCGCCATTGCGACGGCTCCGTCCGGCAAATTTCCTGCATGATGCTCTGACACCGACACATCATCGGTTCGTAGGCACTGCTAATGAGCCATGGGACATGTGGCGCTTGAGCAGCATGTCGACGCTTTCCAGCGCGCCCTCAATCCAGCCCTGCCTTGGCGACCAGGCTTCGCCGCAAATGTGCAGCTTCTGATCCGAAACAGGACATAGCGCGCTGCGTATGACGTCTGCCGGGGTGCTTCCGGTCGACCACATATGGAACGCGGCGCCGTTGGCGGCCTTGTCCCAGTCTTGGGTGAACGCGCCGATCGGCCGGGGCAACGGCTTCTGCATTTTCGGGCCGAACATTCGTTGCGCTTGGTTGTGGAGCTCGCAGGCGACCGGATGGTCAGGGTCGATCCAACCGGAAGTGGTTGCCCCGTATTCGGGCCGGCGCCAGAATTCGGCGTTGCCGCCGTCGCAATAGCTGACCAGCGCGCCGGCGTCCGATCCGCGCCATTGTTCGCCGCCGTGATGCCGCAGATGCCGTGCAGGCAAATCCGTCATGGAGGCGCCGCCGCGAATCCCCATCTCTCGCCACCAGGGCTTCTCATAGACGAGCGCCGTCGTCACGGCACTTTGGGGGGCCAGCGTCGAAAGCAAAGCCTGGATTTCCGGCCGTCCTGCAAGACCATCCACACCGGCCACGGCCCCTGCCGGCATTGCAAGCACCACGCGGTCTGCAGACAGCGAGAGGTGGCCATCCGTCGTTTCAAAAGAGAGTTCGATCGGGGCGGCGCCGTCCGAAAACGTGACCGCCGCAAGCCGGTGGCCCAAGGCGGTCCTCGCACCGAGATTGTCGATCGCGCTGCCCAATGCTTCAGGCAGCCCGGTCATCCCCCCCTCCAGTTCAGCCATCGCGCTCTTGCCCCTGAACATCTCCTGAGCCGCCCATTTCAGCGCGGCTTCCGCCTGAACCGGCTGTTGCCAGAAGGAATAGATCAGACGGTCGGCCAGATAGGCCAGTTCGTCCGGCGTCAGGGCCTGAAGCAACGCATCCGGGAGCGCCCAATCGGCGAGCGGCCGGCCGCGCAAATGCCGCTCGCTGCCCGGCGCAGAAGTCGGCATTTCCTCCAGCGCCTTGCGCAGGACGCGGGCCGGCCCGCGCCGCTGGAGATACGCCGACACATCGTATTGGAACGGCTTTCGAAGCCACCGGCGAGAGATCTCGGCGTTGGTCAGCGAGCGGCCGCGCAGGTGGACTATTCCAGCAGGCGACTGGCCAATGCTTTCGACCGGCTTCAGCCCGAACCTTTCGACGAGACCGGCGACGATCGTGTGCGAAGGGCGGAGGTTGTGCGCTCCCATGTCCAGCGCAAGGCCCTGAGGCGAGTGAACAGTCAACACACGCCCGCCGATGCGGCCGCTGGCCTCGAAGAGCCCGATCCGGTCGGGTCTTAAGCCGGCTTCGAGCAGCCGCAAGGTTGCGTAGAGGCCGGCCATGCCGGCCCCGACGACTGCTATGTCGAGATCGGCCTGCGGATCGCCGCCGGTCATCGGTTCAGGCCGCGTTCTTGCGCGCCAGCCGAGCCCTGATGCTCTCGACGTCCGCCCTCGGCGTCGCCGCGAACAGCGTCCTCGTATAGCTGTGTTGCGGGTTGGAGAAGACTTCGTCGCGACTGCCGTATTCGACGGCCTCGCCGTAATACATCACCATCACATCGTCCGCGATGTAGCGCACCACCGAGAGGTCGTGGCTGATGAAGACGTAGGTCAGCTGGAACTCGTCCTGCAGATCGGCGAGCAGGTTCAGCACCTGCGCCTGCACCGAGAGGTCGAGCGCAGAAACGGGCTCGTCGAGCACCAGCAGGCTCGGGTTGAGCATCAAGGCGCGGGCGATCGCGATTCGCTGGCGCTGGCCGCCCGAGAACATGTGCGGGTAGCGGTGATAGTGCTCCGGCTGCAGGCCAACCTTCTTCAGCATCGCCATTGCGCGCTCGCGTCGCTCGTCGGCCGGCACGTCGGTGTTGATCTTCAGAGGCTCGCCCAGCACGTCGCCGATCTTCTGACGCGGGTTGAGTGAACCGTAGGGGTTCTGGAAGACGATCTGCACCTTGCGGCGCATCTCCGGCATCAGGCGATCCCTGGCGATGTCGATCTTGTTGCCATCGATGAACAACTCGCCTGCGGTCGCAGGATCGATCAGCGTCACGATGCGCGCCAGCGTCGATTTTCCGCAGCCTGATTCGCCGACGATGGCAAGCGTCTTGCCCTTGTCGACGGAGAAGCTGACGCCCTTCACGGCATGAACGGTTCGGGGGCTGGAGAACAGACCGCCGCCGACATAATAGTCGCGCACGATGTTCCTTGCTTCGAGAACCTTTGCGGTCACAGCGGCGGCTCCATCATCGGCAGGTTGATCGCGGAAGAGTCGGCCTCGATCAGGAAATTGTCGATGGTCGGCAGGCGGTCGCCGGTCGCGTTGTCGGGCAGGGCGGAGAGCAGCGCGCGCGTATAGTTGCTCTTGGGGTTTTCGAAGAGCGACAACACATCGGCCTCCTCCATCTTGCGGCCCTTGTACTGCACGATCACGCGGTCGGCCGTTTCGGCGACCACGCCCATGTTGTGGGTGATCATGATCAGCCCCATGCCGTATTTTTCCTGCAGACCGACCAGCAGGTCGAGGATCTGCTTCTGGATCGTCACGTCGAGCGCGGTCGTCGGCTCGTCGGCGATCAGGAGCTTCGGGTTACAGGCGATCGCGATGGCGATCATCACGCGCTGGCACTGGCCGCCCGACAACTGATGCGGAAAGCTGATCAGGCGTTCGGCCGGATCGGAAATGCCGACCAGCGTCAGGAGTTCGATGGCGCGAGCGCGGCGCTGGGCGCGGTCCATGCCCATATGGACCTGCAGCACTTCCTCGATCTGGAAGCCGACGGTGAAACAGGGGTTGAGGCTCGCCATCGGCTCCTGGAAGATCATCGACATGTCCTTGCCGACCAGCTTGCGCCGGTCCTGCGGCGAGATCTTCAGAAGGTCGACGCCGTCAAACATCATCCTGTCGGCGAAGACTTTCGCGGTCCAGGGGAGCAGGCCCATGACGGCGAGCATCGACACAGACTTGCCGGAACCGGACTCGCCGACGATCGCCAGCACCTCACGCCGATCGACCGACATCGACACGCCGTCGACCGCGCGGAACATGCCGCCCGCGGTCTCGAACTCGACGACCAGGTTCTCGATTTCGAGAAGCGCCATGACTCAGCTCCGCTTCAGCTTGGGATCGAGCGCATCGCGAAGACCGTCGCCCATCAGGTTGATCGCCAGTACTGTCAGCAGGATCGCGAGACCGGGCAGCGTGACCACCCACCAGGCGCGCAGGATGAACTCGCGCGCCTCGGCGAGCATCGTGCCCCATTCCGGCGTCGGCGGCTGCGCGCCCATGCCAAGGAAGCCGAGTGCGGCCGCGTCGAGGATCGCGCTCGAGAAAGACAACGTCGCCTGCACGATCAGCGGCGCCATGCAGTTCGGCAGGATGGTCGAGAACATCAGGCGCAGCGGGCCGGCGCCGGCGACCTTCGCGGCGACGACATAGTCGCGGTTTTTCTCGACCATGACGGCGGCGCGCGTCAGGCGCACGAAATGCGGCTGGAACACCAGCGCGATGGCGATCATCGCGTTGGTGAGGCCCGGCCCCAGCACCGCCACCAGCACAAGCGCCAGCAGCAGCGACGGGAAGGCCAGGATGATGTCCATGACGCGCATGATGACGGTATCGACCCAGCCCCGGAAGTAGCCGGCGATCACACCGAGAAAGATACCGCCGACAAGCGAGAGCGTCGTCACGATGACGCCGATGAAAAGCGAGAAGCGCGTGCCGTAGATGAGGCGCGAGAGGATGTCGCGCCCGACCGCATCGGTGCCGAGAAGATAGGCGGCGCTGCCGCCCTCCTGCCAGAAGGGCGGGACCAGCACGGCGTCGCGATATTGCGCGTTCGGCGCATGTGGCGCGATCAGCGGCGCGAAGACGGCCAGTACGATCAGGAACAGAAAGAAGAAGAGCCCGACCACCGCGCCGCGGTTCTCGGAAAAATAGAACCAGAACTCGGCGAAACGTGCGCTGCGCGATGGATCGACCGAACTGGGGCCTGGAGAGACGGGGCCGGGGGTGTTTGCAACTGCGTCAGCCATGTCGATGCCTCCTCAGTGCCTGATGCGTGGGTTGATGAGGCCGTAGAGCAGGTCGACCACGAGGTTCACCAGCATGATGATGCCCGCAATCATGAGAAGGCCGCCCTGGATGACCGGGTAGTCGCGCCTGAAGACGGAATCGACCATCCATTTTCCGATGCCGGGCCAGGAGAAGATCGATTCCGTGAGGATCGCGCCGGCAAGCAAGACGCCGACCTGCAAGCCGATGGTGGTGACGACAGGGATCATGGCGTTGCGTAGAGCATGGACGCCGACGACCCGGAACGCCGACAGGCCCTTGGCGCGGGCAGTGCGGACATAGTCCTCGGACAGCACCTCCAGCATCGCCGAGCGGGTCTGGCGGGCAATGACGGCGAGCGGAATGGTGCCAAGCACGATGGTCGGCAGGATCAGGTGGCTGACCGCGGACTTGAACGCGCCGGCCTGGCCGGAAAGCAGGGAGTCGATCAGCATGAAGCCGGTGACCGGCGGAAAGAAGAACATCAGCGAGATGCGGCCCGACACCGGCGTCCACTGCAGGATGCCGGAAAACAGGATGATGAGCAGCAGGCCCCACCAGAAGATGGGCATCGAAAAGCCGATCAGCGCCGTGCCCATGATGGACTGGTCCCACAGCGTGCCGCGCTTGATCGCGGCGAACACCCCGGCTGGAATGCCGAGCACGACGGCAAAGACGATCGCGCAAAACGACAGTTCCAGCGTCGCCGGAAAAAGATCCATGAACTGCGTCAGCACCGGTTGCTTGGTCGAGATCGACGTGCCGAAATCGCCCTGGAGCACGCCCCACAGATAGTCGAGATACTGGATGACGATCGGGCGATCGAGACCCAGTTGCGCCGAAATCTCGGCATGGCGCTCGGGCGACATGACACGTTCGCCCGACAGCAGGGCTACGGGGTCACCGGGCAGAAGCCGGATGAACGCGAATGCGATGATCGAAACCCCGATGAAGGTCGGGATAAGGACCGCGAGGCGCCCGAAGAAAAAACGAACCATTTAGAGCCCCAAAGGCCGCGTGGCGCGGCAGGCTAACAAAAAGGGGCGCCCGCGTCGCGAACGCCCCTTCCAACTAGTTTTCCGACATCACTCGGTGATGTCGACGGTGTCGAAGGTGAAGTCACCCAGTGGGCTCTGCACGAAGCCCTCGACGGCCTTGCGCATCGGCACGATGGCCAGCGAGTGGTCGAGCGTCGCCCATGGCGCTTCACGCTTGAAGACGACCTGCGCCTGTTCATAGAGCTTGGTGCGCTCGGCGACGTCGGTCTCTTCCTGCGCCTTGGTCACGAGGGCGTCGAACTCCTCGTTGCACCACTGCGCGCGGTTGTTGCCTCCAACGGCGTCGCAGCCGAGCAGCGTGTCGAGGAAGTTGTCCGGATCGCCGTTGTCGCCCGTCCAGCCGAGCATGACCGCGCCATCGCGATCCTTGGCCTTGGACTTGTCGAGATATTCGGCCCACTCGTAGGAGACGATCTCGACCTTGACGCCGATCTTGTCGAAGTCAGACTGGATCAGCTCGGCGGCGCGCCGCGCGTTGAGCATGTAGGGACGCGCCACCGGCATCGCCCAGACCTTCATCGAAAGATCCTTGACGCCGGCCGCCTCGAGCGCTGCCTTCGCCGCATCCGGATCGAATTTGTCGTCCTCGATCGCGTTGTTGTAGGACCACATGGTCGGCGGGATCGGGTTCTTGGCAGGGGTCGCCGCGCCCTGGAACACCGCGTCGACGATCGCCTGCTTGTTGATCGCCATGTTGAGCGCCTTGCGCACCTCGACTTTGTCGAACGGCGCCTGGGTCGTGTTGTAGGCGAGGTAGGCGACGTTCAGGCCTTCCTGCTCGGAGACCTTGAGGTTCGTGTCTGCCTTGATCGCCTCGACGTCAGCGGCGTTTGGATAAGGCATGAGGTGGCATTCGCCGGCCTTCAGCTTCTGGAAGCGCACGGAGGCATCTGTTGTGATCGCGAAAACCAGGTCGTCGATCTTCGGAGCTTCGCCCCAATAGTCGGCGTTCTTCTTGTAGCGGATGACCGCGTCCTGCTGGTAGCCGACGAAGGTGAACGGACCGGTGCCGACGGGCTGCTGGTTGATCTGGTTCATCTTGCCGTCTGCCTGAAGCTTGTCGGCATATTCCTTCGACATGATCGAAGCGAAAGGCATTGCGATGTTGGCGATGAAGGGAGCCGACTTCGTCTTGAGCGTGAACTTCACGGTCAGGTCATCGACCTTTTCGATGGACTGCAGCAGGTCGGGCATGCCCATGCCTGCGAAGTATTCCCAGGACGCGCCCTCGACATACTTGTTCCAGGGATTTTCAGCCTTCCACTGGCGCTCGAAGGAGAAGATCACGTCGTCGGCGTTGAGGTCGCGGGTCGGCGTGAAGAAATCGGTGGTCTGGAATTTGACGCCCGGGCGCAGCTTGAACGTGTACTGCAGTCCGTCGTCCGAAACCGCGTAGCTTTCGGCCAGCGCCGGTTCGGTTTCGGTAGTGCCCTTCTTGAATTCGAGCAGGCGGCTGTAGATGGGGTGCGCGGATGCGTCGAAGGTGGTGCCCGCGGTGTAAAGTCCGGGGTCGAAACCTTCCGGCGATGCCTCCGAGCAAAAGACAAACGTCTTCGCGCTCGCCACGCCGCTCATCACGGTTGCGGCCAACAACGCGGCCGCAAAAGTGGTTTTCTTGAACATCAAAGTCTCCCTGATTTGTGTTCCAGCTCTCAGTAGCAGGCTGGAAAGCGAGCATATAATCACCCTTTCGCCATATTTGGAACACCCCGTCCTCCTGCCGCATCGTCAGGAGAAGATTTTTCCAGGAAACGCCTGATTGGTGGTTCAAACAGGTCGCAGGGCAAGATTGCTTTTTTTCCACCGGCGCGTGCGGCTGCTTTCTCGCCGCTTGCCTAGCCACTGCCCGTCAACCTACATAGTTGGAAACAACCGTTCCGATTTCCTCCAGAGGCCGGCAACAACAACTCGGCGCGTGGATGCGAAACGGCAACGCCAAGGGAGGAAGATTTGGCTAAATCGACCAGCACGGCCTCCGGTCACGCACCGGTTGCCGGCAAACCGTGGATTGCAAGCTATCCGGCCAATGTTCCGGCCGAGATCGAGGTGCCGCCGGGCTCGATCGGTGACCTTTTGGTTGCCTCCTGCCGGCAGTTCGCCGGTCGCCCGGCCTTCACGTGCATGGGCAAGTCACTGAATTTCGCCGATGTGGACAGATTGTCCACCGCGTTCGGCGCGTGGCTGCAGGCGAAAGGGCTCGCCAGGGGCGCGCGCGTCGCCCTCATGATGCCCAACGTGCTGCAGTATCCGGTCGCGATGATGGGCATACTGCGCGCCGGCTATACGGTCGTGAACGTCAACCCGCTCTACACGCCGCGCGAACTCGAACACCAGCTCAAGGATTCCGGCGCCGAAGCGATCGTCATCCTTGAGAATTTCGCCAGGACGCTGCAGGCCGTTCTCGCAAGGACCCCCGTCAAGCATGTCGTTGTCGCCAACATGGGCGAGATGCTCGGCGTGAAGGGACTGCTCGTCAACTTCGTGGTGAGGCGGGTCAAGAAGCTCGTGCCAAGCTGGTCACTGCCCGGCCACACATCCTTCAGCGCCGCCCTCAAGGAAGGTGCGTCCCTTGAGCTCAAGCCGGTCAAGGTGTCAGGCGACGACAACGCCTTCCTGCAATACACCGGCGGCACGACCGGTGTCTCCAAGGGTGCAACGCTCTCCCATCGCAACGTGCTGGCCAACGTCATTCAATTGAGCACGTGGGTCGAGGAGGCCTATACGGTCAAGCGCAAGCCGGCCAACCAGATCTACATCTGCGCGCTGCCGCTCTATCACATCTTCGCGCTGACGGTGAACGCGCTGATGGGGATGCAGCAGGGCGCCCAGAACGTGCTCGTTCCCAATCCGAGGGATATTCCGGGGTTCGTGAAGGAGCTGTCGAGATACAAATTCCACATCTTCCCGGGCTTGAACACGCTGTTCAACGCGTTGCTCAACAATGAGGATTTCCGCAAGCTGGACTTCAGCGAACTTATTCTCACGCTGGGTGGTGGCATGGCTGTCCAGCGCGGCGTGGCCGAACGCTGGAAAAAGGTCACCGGCAACAAAATCACGGAAGGCTATGGCCTCTCCGAGACGTCGCCGGTGGCGACCGCCAACAAGGTTTCAGGCACCGAGTTCACCGGCACGATAGGCCTGCCCCTGCCGTCCACCGACATCGCCATTCGCGATGACGACGGCAAGGATCTGCCGAGCGGCGAGGTCGGCGAGATCTGCATTCGCGGTCCGCAGGTCATGGTCGGCTACTGGAACCGTCCCGACGAGACGGCCAAGGTCATGACATCGGATGGTTTCTTCAAGTCGGGCGACATGGGCTTCATGGACGACAAGGGCTTCACCAAGATCGTCGACCGCAAGAAGGACATGATCCTGGTCTCCGGCTTCAACGTCTATCCGAACGAACTCGAGGAGGTCGTCGCGCTGCATCCGGGCGTCCTGGAGGTCGCGGCGATCGGCGTGCCGGACGAGCATTCCGGCGAGGTGCCGAAGCTCTTCGTCGTCAGGAAGGATCCGGCCCTGACCATCGATGTGCTGCACGCCTACTGCAAGGAAAACTTCACCGGCTACAAACGGCCGAAGCACATCGAGTTCCGCACCGAACTGCCCAAGACGCCGGTGGGGAAGATATTGCGCAGGGAACTGAGGGAGTAATCTCTCAGTTACGCGCGACTTCGCGCTCGAACGAAAACACTCCGGCCCGCGTCGTCGCGCCGGTCTCGCCGAAATCAGCCACCGAATAGTCGGCGATTGGCCGAAGCCGCGCGTGCGGCAGGAAGGCGCGTCCGGGATCGCCGATAAGCACTTCGATTCCTGATGTCACGCAGCGATCAAGGAAAGCCGTGACCCGCGGAGCGAGTTTCCGGTCGTAGAAAAGATCACCTGCGGCGATGATGTCGACCGCAGGCGGCGGGCCATTTGTGAGATCATGCTCGATCACCGAGACATCGACGTCGTTTGCCTTGGCGTTGAGTTTTGTGGCGATGGCTGCGAGCGGATCGATGTCGGCCGCGATGGCGCGACGAGCGCCGGCTCTCGCAGCCGCTATGGCGACAAGGCCCGATCCTGTCCCGAGGTCGAGCAGGCTTCGCGCCTGCAAGGTTTCCGGGTGGGCCAGGAAATGGCGGGCGAGGGCTGCGCCGCCTGCCCAGGGATAAGCCCAGTACGGCGCCTTCGCACCGGGTCCCAACAGCCGCCAGAGGCCGCTTGAAGACGAGGCGGTGTGCAGGCTTATCTCGGGTTGCGACGGAACAGGGACGAGCGGCATATTCCCCAGGATGAACGCCTCGGCATCGGGGCGCTGCGGCTCGGCCTGGCCGATCGCTGCAGCCTTGACCCTTGCGCTCATCGGCCGGCCAGATAGCCCGGCAGTTCGACGATCGAGCCCAGCACCACGTCGGCCAGCGGGGCCAGCGATTCGCGCGTTCCCGTGCCCGACAGGACGCCGACCGCGAGACCAGCGCCGCCGGCCCTGGCCATCTCGAGATCGTGCCTGTTGTCGCCGACCATCGCGATCTCCTGGGGTTTGAGCCCGGTCAGGTCGCAGAACGCCACGATCGTGTCCGGCGCCGGTTTCGGATTGGCGACGGCGTCATAGCCATAGGCGGCGTCGAACATCTGCGCGATGCCGAGCGCCAGCAGCGTCTTCTCCGCGCCGCCAGTGGAGTCGTTGGTCGCGACTCCAAGCCGGAAACCAGAACGATGCAGGCTGGCGATGGCATGCTGGCTGCCCGGCAGCGGGATGGATTGCAGCGCGCCTTGTTCCGCCGTGAAGGTGTCGAAATAGATGGTCATGTCCTTGCGGCGCCGGTCGTCGGCATGGGGATACCAGAGCGCGACGATGTCGGCGTTGGTGCCGGCGGCGAAAACGGAATCGCCGCGGAAGCAATGCGCCGCGTAGTCGTAGCCGGCCTCGGCCATCAGCGTGTCGGCGCGGCTGCGATCGCCGTCCGCGGCATGCAGCGCCATCAGGTCGGCCAGCGCATACCAGGTCCGCTGGAAATCGACCAAAGTCCCGTCCTTGTCGAACAGGATGCCCTTTATTTCCGCCAAGATCGGATGCTCCCCAGTTGCTTCGGCTCGAGTTCCGCGCAGAACGTGCGGCGTCAGTTCAAACCATGGATATGCCGCACCAGCCCCGCCGTCGAGGCATCGTGGGTGGAAGCGTCTTCCTTGCCTTCCACGACCGGCAGTAGTTCCGTCGCCAGTTCCTTGCCGAGTTCGACGCCCCACTGGTCGAAGGAGTTGATGTCGAACATCGCTCCCTCCACGAACACGCGGTGCTCGTAGAGCGCGATCAGCCGGCCAAGCGTCCTCGGGTCGAGCGTCCGGTAGAGGATTGTCACGGAAGGGCGGTTGCCGGTGAAGACCCGGTGCGGCGCGATCTTCTCCACCTGGTCCGGCTTCATGCCTTTCGCCAGCATCTGCGCCTTTGCCTCGTCCAGCGTACGCCCCTTCATCAGCGCCGCCGACTGGGCCAGGACATTGGAGAGCAGGAGGTCGTGATGGTGCTTGAGGTCGGGTTCGTGACCGACGGCCGCCGCCAGGAACTCGATGGGGATCACATCGGTGCCCTGGTGGAGAAGCTGGAAGAAGGCGTGCTGGCCATTGGTGCCGGGTTCGCCCCAGACCAGCGGGCCGGTTGGCGTCTTGGCGGCGCTGCCCTGCAGGGTGACGTGCTTGCCGTTCGATTCCATGTCGAGTTGCTGGAGATATGCCGGGAAACGCGACAGGCGCTGGTCGTAGGGAATGACCGCGCGGGCCGGATAGCCGCAGACCACGCGGTGCCAGTAGCCGACCAGCCCCATGACGACCGGCAGGTTCTTCAGCAACGGCGTGGTGCGAAAATGCTCGTCCATTTCGTGTGCGCCGGCAAGGAAATCGTGGAAGTTTTTTGCGCCCACCGCGATCATGATCGGCAGGCCGATGGCGCCCCACAGCGAATAGCGCCCGCCGACCCAGTCCCAGAATCCGAACACGCGGTCCTTGGCGATGCCGAACTTCGCCACCAGGTCGAGCGCTGTCGATACGGCGGCGAAATGGTGCTGGACGGCATCGTTGCCGAGCCTGGCGGTGATCCAGTTCTTCGCCGTCTGCGCATTGGTCATCGTCTCGACGGTGGTGAACGTCTTCGAGGCGATGATGAAAAGCGTCGTCTCTGGCGCGAGGTCCTTCAGCGTATCGTGCATATGCGCGCCGTCGATATTCGACACGTAGTGCGACTGCGGTCCATCGTGCCAGGGCGCCAGCGCCAGCGTCGCCATGACCGGCCCGAGATCCGAGCCGCCGATGCCGATGTTTACAACGTCTGTGATCTTCTTGCCGGTAGCGCCCTTCGCCGCTCCGGAGCGCACGGCGTCCGAGAACTGTGCCATCGCGTCGAGCACCGCGTGCACGTCGGGCACGACGTCATGCCCGTCGACCAGCACCTTGGCGCCCTTTGGCTGGCGGAGCGCGGTGTGCAGGACGGCGCGGTTTTCGGTGATGTTGATCTTTTCGCCGGCGAACATGGCATCGCGGCGCTTCTCGACGCCGGCCGCTTCCGCTGCCGCTGCCAACAGATCCATCGTCTTGTCGGTCACCGCGCATTTCGACCAGTCGAGCAGCAGGTCGCCGTCAACAAGCGAGAACTTCGCGAACCTGCCAGAATCTCCCTGGAATGCCGCCCGCATATCCTTCGGGGTTTCCGCGAGGTGCGCCCTGAGGCCTTCGAGCCTGGTCTGGAACGAGCTGTCTGCCACTTTGAAACTCCTGAAGATCCGGGGTGCGCCAACATAGCAGAGCTTTTACGCTTCGCGAGAGGCGGAGAGACACTTACCCCGCTTGGGTGACACAGTCGTTGCAGGATCGGCTGGGCCATATCGGGATGCATCACTGGCATAAATCATAACGATTAGAAAAATTCATTGGCGCAACCGTTTGGACCAAGAATACAAACTTCTGGTCCAGATGTCGCGCCGAGTCCCGGGTAGGGGCGTCTGCAACAGGAGGATGCCATGCCACAGCGCAATGACGCTGCCATATGGTCGGGACTGTTCCGCATATCGGCGGAATCCGGCCAGACCCTTCAGGCGCAGATTCGCCAGGCGATCGTTGCGGCCATCCTCGATCGACAGATCGCGGCGTCGATGCCGTTGCCGTCGTGCCGGATTCTCGCCGAGAAACTGGGCGTTGCGCGCGGCACTGTGGTGCTCGCCTTCCAGCAGCTTGTCGACCAGGGTTTTTTGATCGCGCGGGAGCGGCGGGGCCACTTCGTCAATCCTGAGGTGCTCGCCACCCCGGCAAAGCCGGCCCGCAAGGCCAACGACAACGCCAACGAGATCGACTGGAAGGCGCGCCGCCAGATCGCCGCTTCCGACATGCCGCCGCCGGCCAAGCACGGCAACTGGATCAAGTCGTCCTATCCGTTCGTGTACGGCCAGTTCGACCCGGCGCTGTTCCCAACGGCGGAATGGCGCGAGTGCAACCGCATGGCGCTGGCTGTCCTGGAAATCCGCAACTGGGCGGCAGACATGGTCGACCGCGACGACCCGCTGCTGATCGAGCAGATCCAGGCCCGGCTCCTGCCGCGTCGCGGCATTTTCGCCAATCCCGACGAGATCATCGTGACGCTCGGCGCACAGCATGCGCTCTACATGCTGGCCACGCTCCTGATGACCAAGGGCTCCAAGGTCGCGATGGAGGATCCCGGCTATCCGGACGCCCGCTCGATCTTCCGGCTGGCCGGCGCCGATATCCTTCCGACGCCCGTGGACCAGAACGGCATCGTCACGTCGTCGATCGCCAGCGATGCCGGCTTTGTCTTCGTCACGCCGAGCCATCACTGTCCCACCATGGTGCCGATGTCCGCCGAACGGCGGCAGGACCTGCTTGCCCGTGCAATTCGCGACAACCAGATCGTGATCGAAGATGGCTATGACAGCCAGTTGCTCGACGAAGCGCCGCAGCAGGCGTTGAAGAGCATCGACCGCTCGGGACGCGTCGTCTATGTCGGATCCATGTCGAAGACGCTCGCGCCCGGCCTGCGGCTTGGCTACATCGTCGCCTCCGCCGGGCTGATCGCCGAACTGAGGGCGCTGCGCCGCTTCATGCTGCGTCACCCGCCGGCAAACAACCAGCGCGCGGTCGCGCTCTTCCTGTCGCTTGGCCACCACGAGGCCCTGGTGCGCCGGCTTTCGACCGCTTTCGATGAGCGGCGCAAACGGCTGGTGCAGGCGATCTCGGCCTTCCTGCCGGAGTGGCATGCCACGGATTCTGCTGGCGGCACATCGCTGTGGCTCGAAGGCCCGCGCGGGATCGATGCCCGTGAACTTGCGACGGCGGCGGCGACGCGAAGCGTCATCATCGAACCGGGCGACCGCTTCTTCGACCGAACCGACAAGCCGACGCGCTTCATGCGGCTGGGCATCTCCTCGATCGCGCTGCAGCACATCGAGCCAGGAATCCGTGAACTCGCCACGGCCGCCGGCCGCCGTCCCGCAGCGGCGTGACCTTCAGAGATCTGTCCTCACGGCGGTTCTCCTGGCATATTCGCCGAATCTCGCTGGCCCTACGTCTAGGTCCAGCCCATTGCGTAATTCCTGACAAAGCTGGATCATAGGCGCGGCTCTGGACCAACCGGAGTGCGTTGGGCCAAGCAGCCCTGGGGAAATCGTCATGCCGGTTGCATTGGAAAATCAGGACGCGGTTCAGGACATCGCAGCCGAACGCGGTTCGCGAAGATCTGGCGGGCGCGAAGCGCGGCGCGCCATGCGGGCGGCCCCGCTCGCCGACGACGTCAGGCCGATCAGGCCCGGCCTCGAAGGCGGGCGCTACAAGCCACTCACCGAGCATGATCTCGGGCGCATCCACGAGGCGGTGCTGACGCTGCTCGAAACGGTTGGTTTCGCCAATGCCATCCCTTCCTGCATGGAGGCGCTGACCCGCGTCGGCGCCACGCACAGTCCGGACGGGCGGATTCGCTTCCCTCGCGCTCTGGTTCTCGACACGATCAAGAACGCCGCGCGCAATTTCACGCTGCACGGCCAGGATCCACGTCACGACATGTTAATCCAGGGCAAGCGCGTGCATTACGGCACGGCGGGGGCGGCGGTCCATCTGGTCGATGTCGAGAAGCGCGAATACCGCGAGTCGCTGCTGCAGGACATCTACGACGCCGCCCGCATCGTCGACGGGCTCGACAACATCCATTTCTTCCAGCGGCCGATGGTGCCCCGCGACATCCCCGACCCGCTCGATATGGATTTCAACACGCTCTACGCCTGCGTGATGGGAACTTCGAAGCACGTCGGCACGTCCTTCACCGTACGCGAGAACGTCGCGCCGGCGCTTGAGATGCTTTACGCGATCGCCGGCGGCGAGGAGAATTTCCGGGCACGCCCGTTCGTCTCCAACTCCAACTGCTTCGTTGTCCCGCCGATGAAGTTCGCCGAGGACGCGTGCGGCGTGCTCGAAGCCTGTGTGGACGGCGGTATCCCGATCCTGCTGCTGTCGGCCGGCCAGGCCGGCGCGACGGCGCCCGCGGCGATTGCCGGCGCGGTGGTCCAGGCGGTCGCCGAAGTTCTCGCAGGCTTGGTCTACGTCAACGCGCTGAAGCCCGGCCATCCCGCGATCTTCGGTACCTGGCCCTTCGTCTCCGATCTCAGGACCGGCGCGATGTCGGGCGGTTCGGCCGAACAGGCGCTGCTGACGGCAGCCTGCGCCCAGATGGCGCAGTTCTACGATCTTCCGGGCGGGTCGGCGGCCGGCATGGCGGATTCGAAACTGCCCGACATCCAGTCCGGCTATGAGAAGGGCATCACCAACGTGATGGCCGGTCTGTCGGGCCTCAACCTAGTCTATGAATCGGCCGGCATGCACGCATCGCTGCTGGGCTTCTGCCTGGAAAGCCTGATCATCGACAACGACATGCTTGGCCATTGCCAGCGCTGCGTGCGCGGCATCGAGGTGTCGGATGCGGCACTGTCGATCGACACCATTGCGGAGGTCTGCCTCAACGGCCCCGGCCACTATCTCGGCAACGAACAGACCCTCCGGCTGATGCAGACGGAATATTTCTATCCCGCCATCGGCGACCGCTTCTCGCCGAAGGAATGGAACGAGAAGGGCAAGCCCGACATCCTCGGCAGAGCCATCGCCGAGAAGAAGCGCATCCTCGCCGAGCGTTTCCCGCGTCATGTCGAGAAGGCGATTGACGACCGGCTTCGCGTCCGTTTCGGCGACATGGTCAAGCTGCCGCGCAGCGGCATGGGACATTGATCACTGGCATTTGCATACACCGCCGACGATCAGAATGACGTTCGGGATAAGGCCGTCCTCAGCCGGGGCGCGGCGAAATCGAGAAACGCCCTGAGCTTGAGTGGCAGCAACCCCTGCCCGCCATGAATCAGGCTGACCTGCCACGGTTGGGGTTCGAACTCCCGCAGCACGGTCACGAGCAGCCCAGCCCGAATGGCCTCGGCCACCTGATAGGAAAGTACGCGCGTCACGCCCAGACCGGCAATCGCGGCATCAATCGCTGCCTCGGCGGTATTGACGACAAGGCGGCATCTGACTCCGATTGTTTGCTCTGTTGCACCGGCCAGAAAGGTCCAGCCACTTGCTGACGTCAATCCGTCGAAGCCGATGCATGAATGCGACGAAAGCGCCTGTGGCCTCTCCGGCATGCCTTTGCCGGCGAAATAGGCCCGGCTGCCGCAGACGACGCGGCGGATCTGGCCGAGTCGGATCGCGACGAGGCTGCTGTCTGGCAGGGCGCCTATGCGCAACGCGACATCGACGTGATCGTCGAGAAGGTGAAATACCCTGTCGGCGAGCACGAGCCTGATGTCGATCTCGCGATAGGCATCCAGAAAAGCGACGACCAACGGAAGCACGTGAAGGCGCCCGAAAACGACAGGGGCGGTAATGACCAGATCGCCCCTAGGCGTCCTGTATTCGCCGGAGGCCGCGCGCTCGGCTTCCTCGACATCGGCGAGGATGCGTTTGCAGGCGGCAACGTAGGATTGCCCGGCTTCGGTCAGAACGATGCGCCGACTCGAGCGGCTGAACAGCTTCGCGCCGAGCAGGAGTTCCAGGTCAGAAATCTTGCGGCTGACGGTCGACAGGGGCGCTCCCAGGCGGCGACCGGCCGCGGACAGGCTGCCGGTCTCGACCACCGCGAGCAACACCGACATTGCCTCAAGTCGATCCATTTCTGACTTCCGAATTTCGGGAGGTACGTTCCATTCTTTGCAGGATAGTCCTGAAAATTGGAAGCCTCTAAATCTAAGGCGATCGAACCTTCCTCAATTGCACCAGGAGCACACCATGTCTCGCCTCCCCATTCCAGCTAGCATTGACGCAGCCCCCGCCGAAGCCAGGCCGATGCTCGAAGCGGTCAAGAAGCAGCTCGGCGTCGTGCCGAATCTGTTTCGCCTGGTCTCGACGAGTCCTCCGGCGCTCGAAGGCTATCTTGCCCTGTCCGGTGCGCTTGGCAAAGGCAGCCTTCCGGCGCCGACGCGAGAGCGCATTGCGCTTGCGATCGCGCAGATCAATGGCTGCGACTATTGCCTGTCCGCCCACAGCTACCTCGGCAAGCATCTCGCCAAGCTCGATGAGTCCGAGGTGGCCGCCAACCGCAACGGCCACTCAAACGATCCGAAGGCCGACGCGGCGGTGGTCTTTGCCGTCAGGGTGGCGACGCAGCGTGGCCGCGTCAGCAATGACGACCTGCGCGCCGTCAGGTTCGCCGGGTACGAGGACGCCCAGATCATCGAGATCGTGCAGCATGTCGCTCTCAATGTCTGGACGAACTACGTGAACAATGTCGCCGAGACCGACATCGACTTCCCCGTCGTCAACGCAGCCGTGGCGGCCTGACGCTTGCACGACCGGCCCCCAGAGGAACATCACTTGGAACGTCCGCCCCTGCCGCCGTTCACCGCCGAGACCGCCGCCCAGAAGGCGCGCGCGGCGGAGGACGCTTGGAACTCCCGCGACCCCGCCAAGGTCGCCCTGGCCTATACCGAGGACAGCACATGGCGGAATCGCACGGAGTTCCTGACCGGCCGCGAGGCGATCGTGGAGTTTCTGACGCGCAAGTGGAACAGGGAGCTCGACTACCGCCTCATCAAGGAAGTCTGGTCGTTCCAAGGAAACCGCATTGCCGCGCGCTTCGCTTACGAATGGCGTGACGACAGCGGGCAGTGGTTTCGTGCCTACGGGAACGAGAACTGGGAATTCGACGAACACGGCCTGATGCGGCGACGCATCGCCAGCATCAACGACCTGCCGATCGCCGCTTCCGAACGCAAGTTTCATTGGCCGCTCGGCCGCCGGCCAGACGATCATGCTGGCCTGACCGCGCTCGGCCTCTAGGGAAAGGCGGGGCAATGACCGCCATCTATTCAAGCGACGTTGCTTTCACGCCGACCGTGAAGGCGATCCAGACGCGAAAGGGCTCGCGTCAGGGGTATGCGCATATGGAAGAGAAGGGCGGCTGGGCTACCGACATTCCTGCGGACCTGAAGTCTTTCATCGAAGCACAGACGAGTGCATTTCTGGCAACAGTGAATGCGGAGGGTCAACCCTATATCCAGCATCGCGGCGGCCCGGCGGGCTTCCTGAGTGTGCTCGACGAGCAGACCATCGGTTTCGTGGATTTCTCGGGCAACCGTCAGTACATCACGGCTGGAAACCTTGCCGAGAACGGACGGGCGCATCTCTTCCTGATCGACTATGCCAACCGGCGGCGCGTGAAGATCTGGGGCACGGCGCGCGTCGTGGAAGACGATGCGGCGTTGACCGGGAGGCTGATGCCCGAGGGATACCGCGCGCGGGCCGAACAGGTGATCCTGTTCTCGGTGACCGCGTGGGACGCCAACTGCCCGCAGCATATTCCGCGGCGTTTCGAGGCGGCTGATGTGGCAGCAGCGCTTGCCGAACGCGACAAGCGTATTGCTGCATTGGAAGAGGAGGTGGCGAGGTTGAGCGCACCCAGCTGAAACCGTGACGCGGCGCTCAGGTCGGGTCGGCGCTGAGGTCGAAGCGCTCGATCACGTCGGCATTCATCAGCTTCGCGTGCAGGGCCAGCAGCACAAGCTGGGCGTCCAGACTTTCAGGCGCATCGAGCGCGTTCTCGATACGGCGTTCCGCTTCATCCTTCGGGTCACGTCCATTGGTCATCTCGAATGTTTCCGGCCCGGCCACGCAATAGGCGAGCAGCGCTGCCACAGCCGGATAGGCGGAAGCCGGCGGGTCTTCGGGCCAATGGTCCTTCATCAGGTTGACGGTCGCCAGCTTCACGCCCTCGGGCACCAGCGCCGGATGCAGGTCGGCAGCCCGCAGTGCTGCGTCAAGCTGGCGCAGGTCGCCCGAGCGACCGAACAGGCCAAGAAAGCCAAGCGACGAACGGCGGGCCACGATAGCGAACGCCGCGCCGGCCACGGCGCCTAGTGGTTGTCCCTTGGCACGCCGCTGGTCTGCGCGATGTGCTGGTATTTGACGGCAGGCTTAAGCACCATGCCCTGGTCGAGTTGGTCGACCATGCCGCGCTGTATCTCCTGCCAGGGCGTCTGGTGTTTCGGGTAGCGATAGCCGCCACTGTCGTTCATCGCCTTGCGACGGGCAGCCAGTTCCTCGTCCGAAATCAGGATGTTCGCGGTTGCCTTCCTCAGATCGATGCGGACCCGATCGCCGGTGCGCACCAGTGCAAGGCCGCCGCCGATGGCGGCTTCAGGCGACGCGTTTAGGATCGACGGCGAGCCCGATGTACCCGATTGTCGGCCATCGCCCACGCAGGCGAGTGCATGGATGCCCTTCTTGATGAGATAGGCCGGTGGCTGCATGTTGACGACCTCGGCGCCGCCCGGATAGCCGACCGGACCGGCGCCGCGCATGAACAGAATGCTGTGTTCGTCGATGCCATGTGCCGGATCGTCGATGCGGGCGTGGTAGTCCTCGGGTCCGTCGAACACGAAGGCGTTGCCTTCGAAGGCCTCTGGGTCGGCGGGATTTGACAGGTAGCGCGCACGGAATTCCGGCGAGACGCCGCTGATCTTCATGATGGCGCTGTCGAACAGATTGCCCTTGAGGTTGATGAAGCCGGCATCGGCCATCAGCGGCTTGCCGGCCGAGTAGATCACGTCGGGATTTTCATTGGTGACGCCCTTGCAGTTCTCGCCCATAGACTTGCCGTTGACGGTGAGGGCACCGGGATGCGGCAGCAGGCCGCCCTTCATGAGTTCCATGACCACCGCCGGGACACCGCCGGCATGGTGATAGTCCTCGCCGAGATATTCGCCTGACGGCTGCAGGTTGACCAGAAGCGGCACCTTGTGCCCGACCTTCTGCCAGTCGTCGTTGTCGAGCTTGACGCCGAGATGACGGGCAATCGCGTTGAGGTGGATGGGCGCATTGGTGGAGCCGCCGATCGCCGAATTGACCACGATGGCGTTCTCGAAAGCTTCGCGCGTCATGATCTGCGACGGCTTGAGATCCTCATGGACCATGTCGACGATACGCTTGCCGGTCGCATAGGCGATCTGGCCCCGCTCGCGGTAGGGCGCCGGAATGGCCGCCGATCCCGGAAGCTGCATGCCGAGCGCTTCCGCCAGCGAGTTCATCGTGGTTGCCGTGCCCATCGTGTTGCAGTAGCCGACGGAAGGTGCGGAGGACGCGACGATATCCATGAATTCGTCGTAGCCGATCTCGCCGGCCGACAGGCGCTGGCGCGATTCCCAGACGATGGTGCCCGACCCGGTGCGCTTGCCCTTGTGCCAACCATTGAGCATCGGCCCGACGGACAGCGCAATCGCCGGGATGTTGACGGTCGCGGCGGCCATCAGAAGCGCCGGCGTGGTCTTGTCGCAGCCGATCGTCAGCACGACGCCGTCGAGCGGATAGCCGTAGAGAACCTCCACCAGCGAAAGATAGGCAAGATTGCGGTCGAGCGCGGCGGTAGGCCGCTTGCCCGTTTCCTGGATCGGGTGGCAGGGGAACTCGAATGGGACACCGCCCACAGCCTCGATGCCGGCGCGGACACGTTTGGCGAGTTCCAGATGGTGGCGGTTGCAGGGCGAAAGGTCGGATCCGGTCTGCGCGATGCCGATCAGCGGCTTGCCGGACTGCAACTCCTCGCGAGTGAGGCCGTAGTTGAGGTAGCGCTCCAGATAGAGCGCCGTCATGCCGGGATTGTCAGGGTTGTTGAACCATTCCTGGGAACGGAATTTTTTCTTGGTCTGCGGGCCTGACATGGAAATCTCCGGAAATGCGATCGAGCATCGATATGCCAACGCCGTAATACCGGCAAGGGCTTTTGTCAGACAAATAGCGCTTCAATGGACTGCTTTTCGGCGGTCGAATGGGTGAGGATTTTTTTCGGAGTTCGGAAAAAATCCGGGCACCCGGCCGAAAGCGTCGTCAAAGGTCATTCGAAGACAATTGACGGAGCGGAAGCTTCCGAATGAGGGCGCTCTTCGCCGATCCGCTGCCAGACCCTGGCCGCGATCTCCCGGTAGATTTTCGCCTCCGGGCCGTCGGGCCGGGAGACCACAACCGGCTCGCCAGAATCGGACGTCTCGCGAATCTCCATCTGTAGCGGCACTTCGCCGAGAAATGCGATGCCGAGCCTTTCGGCCTCGCGCCGCGCGCCGCCATGGCCGAAAATGTCGTAGCGCTTGCCGGTGTCGGGAGCGATGAAATAGCTCATGTTCTCGACGATGCCGAGCAGCGGCACGTCCACCTTCTTGAACATGTTGAGGCCCTTGCGCGCGTCGATCAGCGCCAGATCCTGAGGTGTTGAGACGATGACGGCGCCGGCGAGCGGCACCTGCTGGGCCATGGTCAGCTGCGCGTCACCGGTGCCAGGCGGCATATCGACGACCAGCACGTCGAGTTCGCCCCACTCGACCTCGCGCAGCATCTGCGCCAGCGCCGACATCACCATCGGGCCGCGCCAGATCATCGGCGTTTCCTCCTCGACGAGAAAGCCGATCGACATCACCTTGAGGCCGAACTTCTCCATAGGCTTCATGATCTTGCCGTCGACGGTCTGCGGCTTGCCCTTGATGGCGAGCAGCCTCGGCATGGAGGGACCGTAGACGTCGGCGTCGAGCACGCCGACTTTCAACCCGATGGCGGCGAGCCCGAGCGCGATGTTGATGGCGGTGGTGGATTTGCCGACGCCCCCCTTGCCGGAAGCGACGGCGATGATCGAGGCAATGCCGGGCACGCCACGCCTGCCCGACGACTGCGATGCGGGCGCGTGTGGCGCATGGGTATGATGCGCGGGCCTCGCCTGCGGACGCGGTACGGTTGCTGCAGCAGGGGTTTGGGCAGCAGGAGCGGGGCGCGGCCGCACGGGAGCTTCCATGCCGCCGCCCTTCTTCTCCGCCGTCAGCGCGACCATTGCGCCTGCAACGCCCGGCATCGCCTTGACGACGCGCTCGGCTGCTGCCCGCAGCGGCTCCATCTCCTGCGCACGGGCGGCCGGAACGGTGATCGAGAAGAACACCTTGGCATCGGCGATGAATATGTCGGACACTAGCCCGAGATCGACGATGTTGCCGGTGAAATCCGGTCCGTTCACCGTCTTGAGGCGATCGAGAACGGTTTCCTTGGTGAGGGACATGGCTATGGATTCCGATTGGCTGGCCCTCAGATAGTCGTTTTTGCCAGGAACACCAAGCCGCGTCGGCGGCGTTGACGTGACCCCCGCGGGCGGCGACAGTCGCGCCGCATGATCGACAAGCTTGAATTCTTCATCGCGCTGGCCAGGGCCGAGCATTTCGGCCGCGCGGCCGAGCAACTCGGCATCACGCAGCCGACGCTGTCGGCGGCGATCAAGCAGCTCGAGGAACAGCTTGGCGTCATGCTGGTCAAGCGCGGCTCGCGCTTCCAGGGGCTGACGCCCGAGGGCGAGCAGGTGCTGGTCTGGGCGCGGCGTATCACCGGCGATGCACGCACCATGAAGGAAGAGATGCGCGCCGCCCGGCACGGACTGTCCGGCCATATCCGTATCGCGGCGGTTCCGACCGCGCTCGCCATGGTGGCGCGGCTGACGACGCCGTTCCGCGAAAAACATCCGGGCGTGACGTTCTCGGTGCTGTCGCGGACCTCGATCGAGGTGCTGTCGCTGCTCGGCAATTTCGACGTCGATGCAGGCATCACCTATCTCGACAACGAGCCGCTGGGTCGCGTCACCAGCGTGCCGCTCTATTCCGAGCGCTACCAGCTCATAACGGCGGCCGGTAACGCCCATTCCGAACAGCAAGCCGTCACCTGGGCTGAGGTCAGCCGGCTGCCGCTCTGCCTGCTGACGCCGGACATGCAGAACCGCCGCATTATCGACCAGCATCTCGCGGAAGCTGGCGTTGTGGTGCGCCCGACGCTGGAGTCGAACTCTATGATTGTGCTCTTTTCGCACATCCGCACCGGCAAATGGTCGTCCATCATGCCGCTCAACCTCGCGGAAACATTCGGCTTTTTGGAGCCGATCCGGGCGATCCCGATCGTCGAACCCGACGCCAGCCATGCCGTGGGGTTGGTCGCATCCCCGCAGGAGCCGCATACGCCCCTGGTCGCGGCGCTTCTGGACGAGGCGATGGCGCTTGCGGAAGAGTTCCGCCGAGGTAGCTGACTCTATCCTGCTAGTGTAGCCGCTTGATAGAGAAAATCTATCAAGCGACGAAACCGCTTTATTGATTTGCCACTATTCGTCTGCTTTCATAGTGAAATAGCGATCAATTCGCTTCGATAGGGAGGGCGCTGCTTGTCCACGCAGCCCGCAAGTACCGACATCGCATCGCGCACAAGCGCGGTGATCAACCAACTGAGGGGTCTCGAAGGCCCGCTGTTGCCGATCCTGCACGGCATACAAGACGAGTTCGGCTATGTGCCGGGCGAAGCACTTCCTGTCATCGCCGAGGCGCTCAACATCTCCAATGCCGAAGTGCATGGAGTCGTTACCTTCTATCACGACTACCGCAATCATCCGGCCGGCCGGCATGTGCTGAAGATCTGCCGCGCCGAGGCATGCCAGTCGATGGGCGGCGACGCGATGGCCGCAAGGCTCCAGCAACTGCTTGGCATTGGCTTCCACGAAACGGCGACAGACGGCTCGGTCACGCTGGAGCCGATCTATTGTCTCGGCCTGTGCGCTTGCGCGCCGGCAGCGATGTTGGACGGTGAAGTGATCGGCCGGCTCGACGAAGAGAAGCTCGAAGAGATCGTCGCGGAGGTACGGCTATGACCGCGACCATCTACGTCCCGGGCGACTCTGGCGCGCTGGCGCTTGGCGCCGAGAAGGTCGCCAGGGCGGTTGAGCGGGAGATTGCCGCGCGCGGTCTCGATGCGAAGATCGTGCGCAATGGTTCGCGCGGCGCCTATTTCTTGGAACCGATGGTCGAAGTCGAGACGGCTGTCGGCCGCATCGCCTACGGCCCGGTGACAGCCAAGGATGTGCCCTCGCTCTTCGACGCCGGGCTGGGCAGCACCCACAGACTGTCCCTTGGAAATCCTGAGGAAATTCCGTTCCTGGCGAAGCAGACGCGGCTGACTTTCGCGCGCTGCGGCATCACCGACCCGTTGTCGCTCGACGACTACAAGGCGCATGGCGGCCTCAAGGGGCTGGAGAGGGCGGTGGCGATTTCTCCCGCCGACATCGTCAGGACGGTCACCGAGTCCGGCCTGCGAGGCCGTGGCGGCGCGGGCTTCCCGACCGGCATCAAGTGGAAGACGGTGTTGGACGCCGTTTCCGACCGCAAGTTCATTGTTTGCAACGCCGACGAGGGTGACAGCGGCACCTTCGCCGACCGCATGATCATGGAAGGCGACCCTTTCGTGCTCATCGAGGGCATGGCGATCGCTGGCATTGCCACCGGCGCGACCAAGGGTTTCGTCTATATCCGCTCGGAGTATCCGCATGCGGTGGCCACCATGACGGCGGCCGTCGAGATCGCGCGCGAGGCCGGCCTGCTCGGCGTCAACGTGCTCGGCTCATCCAACGCCTTCGACGTGGAAATCCGCGTCGGCGCCGGCGCCTATGTCTGCGGCGAGGAGACGTCGCTGCTCAATTCGCTCGAAGGCAAGCGTGGCGTCGTGCGCGCCAAGCCGCCGCTGCCGGCGATCCAGGGCCTGTTCGGCAAGCCGACGGTCATCAACAATGTGATTTCGCTTGCCTCGGTGCCCGTCATCATGGATCGCGGCGCGGTGTTCTACAAGGATTTCGGCATGGGCCGCTCGCGCGGCACGATCCCGATCCAGATCGCCGGCAACGTCAAGCATGGCGGGCTGTTCGAGGCGGCGTTCGGCCTTACGCTCGGCGAGATTGTCGACGAGATCGGCGGCGGCACGGCGACCGGCCGGCCGGTGAAAGCCGTGCAGGTCGGCGGACCGCTTGGCGCCTATTTTCCGCGCTCCCTGTTCGACACGCCCTTCGACTATGAGGCCTTCGCGGCAAAGGACGGACTTGTCGGGCACGCCGGCGTCGTCGTGTTCGACGACACCGCCGACATGCTGAAGCAGGCGCGCTTCGCCATGGAGTTCTGCGCCATCGAGAGTTGCGGCAAGTGCACGCCCTGCCGCATCGGGTCCACGCGGGGCGTGGAGACCATCGATAAGATTTCGGCCGGCATCGAGCCGGAGAAGCAACTCGAACTGGTGGCCGATCTGTGCAACACGATGAAGTTCGGCTCGCTCTGCGCGCTGGGCGGCTTCACGCCCTACCCGGTGATGAGCTCGATCAACCATTTTCCCGAGGATTTCAGGCCGGCGGCTTTAGCCGTCGCGGCCGAATAGGAACCACCCATGGGCCTCATCCAGGAAATAGACTTCGGCACGCCGGCCTCGACATCCGAGAGACAAGTGACGCTGACCGTCGACGGTTTCGAGGTGACGGTGCCGGAAGGCACGTCGATCATGCGCGCCTCGATGGAGGCGGGCATCGCCATCCCGAAGCTCTGCGCGACCGACATGGTCGATGCGTTCGGCTCGTGCCGGCTCTGCCTCGTCGAGATCGATGGCCGCAATGGCACGCCCTCTTCCTGCACGACGCCGGTGGCGCCCGGCATGGTGGTGCACACGCAGACCGGCCGCCTGAAGACCATCCGCAAGGGCGTGATGGAGCTCTACATTTCCGATCACCCGCTCGACTGCCTGACCTGCGCGGCCAATGGCGACTGCGAATTGCAGGACATGGCGGGCGCGGTCGGCCTGCGCGACGTGCGATATGGCTACGAGGGCGACAACCACGTCTTCAAGAAAAACGGCGGCGTCGAGAACTTCCAATGGATGGCGAAGGACGAGTCGAACCCGTATTTCACCTACGACCCGTCCAAGTGCATCGTCTGCTCGCGCTGCGTGCGCGCCTGTGAGGAAGTGCAGGGCACCTTTGCCCTGACCATCGAGGGCAGGGGCTTCGGCTCCAGGGTTTCGCCCGGCATGCACCAGGACTTCCTGTCGTCGGAATGCGTCTCCTGCGGCGCGTGCGTGCAGGCCTGCCCGACGGCGACGCTGACCGAAAAGAGCGTCATCGAGATCGGCCAGCCCGAACATTCCGTGGTGACGACCTGCGCCTATTGCGGCGTTGGCTGCTCGTTCAAGGCCGAAATGCGCGGCGACGAGCTGGTGCGCATGGTTCCCTGGAAGGACGGCAAGGCGAACCGCGGCCATAGCTGCGTCAAGGGCCGCTTCGCCTATGGCTACGCCACGCACAAGGAACGCATTCTCAACCCGATGGTGCGCGAAAAGGTCACCGACCCGTGGCGTGAAGTGTCGTGGGACGAGGCGTTCAAGCATGTCGCCGGCGAGTTCCGCCGCATCCAGTACCAGTACGGCAAGGATTCCATCGGCGGCATCACCTCGTCGCGCTGCACCAACGAGGAAACCTACCTCGTCCAGAAGCTGATCCGCGCCGGCTTCAAAAACAATAATGTCGACACCTGCGCCCGCGTCTGCCACTCGCCGACCGGCTACGGTCTCGGCCAGACCTACGGCACCTCGGCCGGCACGCAGGATTTCGACTCCGTCGAACATACCGACGTCGCGATGATTATTGGCGCAAATCCCGCCGCGGCGCATCCTGTCTTCGCGTCGCGGCTGAAGAAGCGGCTGCGCAAGGGCGCCAAGCTTATCGTCATAGATCCGCGCCGCACCGAGATGGTGAAGTCCGCGCATATCGAGGCGGCGCACCACCTGCCGCTGAAACCGGGCACCAACGTGGCCGTGATCACCGCGCTTGCGCATGTGATCGTCACGGAAGGCCTGTTCGACGAGAAGTTCATCCGCGAGCGCTGCGACTGGTCGGAATTCCAGGACTATGCGGAGTTCGTGTCAGACCCGCGCCACAGCCCGGAAGAGGTCGAGAAACTGTCGGGTGTGCCGGCCGACGAAATCCGCGGCGCGGCAAGGCTTTATGCGACCGGCGGCAACGGCGCGATCTATTATGGCCTCGGCGTCACCGAGCACAGCCAGGGCTCGACCACAGTCATCGCCATCGCCAACCTCGCCATGTTGACCGGCAACATCGGCCGCAAGGGCGTCGGTGTGAACCCGCTGCGCGGTCAGAACAACGTGCAGGGCGCCTGCGACATGGGCTCGTTCCCGCATGAATTGCCCGGTTACCGCCACATCTCGGGTGATGCCGTGCGCGACATCTACGAAAGCCTGTGGGGCGTGAAGCTCGACAACGAACCCGGCCTGCGCATCCCCAACATGCTGGACGCGGCGGTCGAGGGCACCTTCAAGGGCATCTATATCCAGGGCGAGGACATCCTGCAGTCAGATCCCGACACCAAGCATGTCTCGGCCGGCCTCGCCGCCATGGAATGCGTCGTCGTGCAGGATCTTTTCCTGAACGAGACGGCGAACTACGCGCATGTCTTCCTGCCGGGCTCGACCTTCCTGGAGAAGGACGGCACTTTCACCAATGCCGAGCGCCGCATCAACCGCGTGCGCAAGGTGATGAGCCCGAAGAACGGGCTCGGCGACTGGGAGGTGACCCAGAACCTCGCGCGGGCGATGGGACTGGCGTGGAACTACACACATCCGTCCGAGGTCATGGACGAGATCGCCATGACGACGCCGAGCTTCGCCAACGTATCCTACGACTATCTGGAGAAGATGGGCTCGGTGCAGTGGCCCTGCAACGAGAAGGCGCCGCTGGGCACGCCCATCATGCATATCGACGGCTTCGTGCGCGGCAAGGGCAAGTTCATCCGCACCGAATATGTGGCGACGGACGAAAAAACCGGACCGCGCTTCCCGCTGCTTCTGACCACCGGGCGCATCCTCAGCCAGTACAATGTCGGCGCGCAGACCAGGCGCACCGCGAACGTCATGTGGCACGACGAAGACGTTCTGGAGGTGCATCCGCACGACGCCGAGAACCGCGGCATCCGCGACGGCGACTGGGTGCGGCTTGCCTCGCGCTCTGGAGAGACGACGTTGCGCGCCGTGATCACCGACCGCGTCGCGCCGGGCGTCGTCTACACGACCTTCCACCACCCCGACACGCAGGCCAACGTCATCACCACCGACTTCTCCGACTGGGCGACCAACTGCCCGGAGTACAAGGTGACGGCGGTGCAGGTGTCGCCGTCGAACGGCCCGAGCGAGTGGCAGCGCGAATACAACGAGCAGGCTCGCCAGAGCAGGCGCATCGAGGGCCATCTCGAGGCGGCGGAGTAGGTCTTATGTGGGTGGAAAGCACCCCCCTCTGGCCTGCCGGCCATCTCCCCCTCAAGGGGGGAGATTACCCCGTACGGACAAATTCGCTGATCTCAAACTTCTGTGGTATTTCGGCAAAGCTGGAACTGCTGATCTCCCCCCTTGAGGGGGAGATGGCCGGCAGGCCAGAGGGGGGCGACATAAGGCGTCACGCCTCTGCGCGGATAGCCTGATGCGCATCCGCCCGCCTCTTACACAAATCTCCCGTATCGCACGCCGCGACAGCGGCACGGCATCCGGCAATCGCATGGTACCGGAGGAAACGCCGGTGGCGTTTTCCTTCGCAGGCACCACGCATGCGGTGATGATGGCCTCGCCCGCCGACTTCGAGGATTTCGCGCTCGGCTTTTCGCTGACCGAAGGCATCATTGAAAGCCCCGACGAGATCGAGTCGATCGAGGTCGAGGACCATGGCGCGGGCATCGACATCCAGATCCGGCTGAAGGACCAGGCGAACCAGAAGTTCCAGGCGCGCAGGCGCAGGCTCGCCGGCCCGGTAGGCTGTGGCTTGTGCGGCATCGAGTCGATCGAGGAGGCGATGCGCTCCGTGGACAGCGTGAAGCGCGGGGCCATCACGCTGTCTGCCGCGGACATCGTGCAGTCGGTCAAGCTCTTGTCCAAGGTGCAACCGCTGCACGCCGAAACGGGCGCCGTCCATGCGGCCGGTTTCTACATGCCGGGAAGAGGCATCGTTCAGGCGCGCGAGGATGTCGGGCGGCACAATGCGCTCGACAAGCTGGCCGGCGCGCTGGCCAGGAAGGGCATCGACGGGTCGACCGGCGCTGTCGTGGTGACGAGCCGCGTTTCGGTCGAGATGGTGCAGAAGACGGCGGCGATCGGCGCTTCGTTCATCATCGCGGTGTCGGCGCCCACCGCGCTCGCCATCCGCACCGCCGACGAAGCCGGCATGACATTGGTCGCGCTGGTGCGCGGCGAGGATTTCGACGTGTTCACCCACCCCGAACGCGTGACAGACGGAGCAACGCGCGATGTCGCATGATGAGATGCATGTCGATCAGGGCATTGCCAAGATCGTTCGCATGGCCAACCAGATCGGCACGTTCTTCGAATCCAAGCCGCATGAGGAAGGCGTGCACGGCGTTGCCGAGCACATCAACAAGTTCTGGGAGCCGCGCATGCGCCGCCACTTCTTCGAAGTGGTGGACGGAGGTGGCGAGGGCTTGAAGCCTATCGTGCTGGAAGCCGCCGCGCAGGTTCGGCGGCCGAGCGCGCCGGTGACGCCCGAGCAGGCCGCCGAGGCGAACGCCGACGTCAGCGGGTGACCGTCGGCGCTCCGTGACTACGCCGTCAGGCACAGCATTACCGATCTAGGTCCTGAAGATCCTTGTCTAGGGTTAGGACCTGTTAATATGATCGAAATGGCGCCTGAAACGGCAAGAAGATGCAAGGAGAAGCGCGCAGGTCGGGGTGGTGCCCCCGGCCTAGAGCTTCGACGTGGCAGCTTGCAGCCGTTTCGGCGTCCGCAGGATGTGGTCCATCTGTCCGGCTACTTTGTCGCGAAGGGCTTGAAAATGGTCAACATTTCCTGCGCCTTCGCTCCGCGTATCCAAACAGATGGCCTCACACCGTTTCGACCAGATTAACAGGTCCTGACCCTAGCTGATTGCCATGGAGCGCCAAGACAATTGGCACAATAATCGCCAGGATAAGCAAGAGGGCTATCGGGCCAAGCAACGCATACGCAACCCATCAGACAAACGCCGATAGCGCATAAACTGGCAAGAAGCGAAGTCTCGGAAGGAAAACGCCCATCCGACCCTACTTTCCTCTGACCTCTGCTCCAGGCGATGCTCTTTCGCTCACCCCGCCTTCTTCCAGTGATCCTTGATGTGAGTGAAACCCTCGCGGTAGACCGCTTCGGGGCTCTCGGCGAAGTCGCGCCAGACCTTGGTGGCGGCTGCGAGATCCCTCAGGCCGCGTCCGAAGGACTCTATGGTCAGCCAGTCGTCGTAGCCGCTTTCGCGGATAGCCCTGAACGTCTTCTTCCACGGAATATTGCCGCGACCGGGAACGCCCCGGTCGTTCTCCGAGATGTGGATGTGGCAGATGTTCTTCACGTGCTTTGAGTAGGCCCCGATCGGGTCGGCTTCCTCGATGTTGGCGTGGAAGGTGTCGTACATCGCCTTGATGTGCGGCCGGTCGATCTCATCGATATGCGCCGACAGGTCTGCCATCGTGTTCAGCAGGTAGCACTCGAAGCGATTGAGCGCCTCCAGGCCGATGGTGACGTCGCGCTTGCCGGCGTGGTCGCCGATGGCGCGCTGCGAGGCGACCGAGCGCTTCTTCTCGGCCTGCGTGGGGCCAACGCCTGTGAAAGCGCCAAGCGTCGAATGCATCGGCCCGGAGAGCCTTTTGGCGCCGAGCGCCGTGGCGCAATCGATCGCCCATTTCATGTAGGCGATGCCCTTCTTGCGGGTCGCGGCGTCGGGCGAGATCAGATTTATGTCGGGGTCGCCCATGGCGGTGACGGCGGTGCGCTCCAGGCCGATCCTGTCCAGCATCTCGCCAAGGCGCTTGTAGTCGTCGGGCGTGCCCTCGAAGATCGGGATCTCGACGCCGTCGTAGCCGGTCGCCTTGATGTCCTTGAGCAGGCTCCGGTGCTTGCCCGTGACGTTGGTCGTCCACAGGAACATGCAGAAACCGATTTTCATGACGCCTCCCCGTTCTTGGTTGAGCATGATCTTGTCGAAAACCGTGTCGCCGGGATCATACCCTGGCCGTTACCGGCCTTGCCGGCAATCTAGCGGGGAATATCAGGTCGAACCAGACGAGGCTGCGCGATTCTTTCGCGCCGCGCTGCGCGCACCGGCCTCACGTCATCGCAAGGCCGATATCAGTTGGTCTGGAAGCGCGCGACCGGCATGAAGCTGACGGCCTTGCCGGTAAAGCGGCCGGCATCGGCGACGACCGTGTCGCGCTGGAAGCCGGTTGCATAGACCTCGCTCGGAACGCTGCGCAACAGGTGGGTCACGGTTGGGCTGCCTGCATCGTAGGCGAGGCTCTGCTCCTCGCCGATCGCCCAGCGAGCGGCCTCCGGTTGCGCGGCCACCACTTGCGGCTTGGCCGCCTGTTTCGCTGCGCCAACGGCGCGGTCGGCCTTGCGGGTCGTCTTGACGCTGCCGGTCGTCGCAGCCGGGCTACTATCCTGCGAGAGCACAGCAACCGGATCGGGCTGCGACAGCTCTGCGATCATCTGGCTGTCCTGCTCGGCATCGTCTTCCTCAGGTCCATCGAGGGCTGCAACGCTGACTTCCTCGAGTACCGGCCGCCCTTCAGGCGTCGGCGGCGCGAGGGCCACCAGCGCCGACGGGGTCTCGCCAACGTCGGGACGCCATGTCGGCAGCGGAATGCTCGCGTCGGCCTCTTCGCCTTGCGAACCGTCGTCGGGCAGCCCGGAAGCCACGCCGAACGGCATGCTGTCGGGCTCGGCCGGATCCACGGCGCCGACATCGACCTGCGGGCGCGGCGCGAAGAGCGGCACCGGAATGTCGCGGGCAGGCAGCGCGGCGATGATCGTCTCGGGCGTTTGGTCGATCTCCTCGTCGGCGGTCGAGAGCGGCACGGATGCGGGATTTGCAAGTTCGGGTGGGACGACGCGGATCCCTTCGGCCGGCGCAGGCGCTTCGGCTGCCGGTGCGGAAGCGACAAAGCCGCTTTCGCCATTGTCCTCTTCCTCGTCGGCGCCACCGCCGAACAGTGCTGACAAGAGGCCACCGGATCTGCCGGACTTTGCCGGGGTGGACGCCAGCGCCAGCGCCGTCGTGCCGCTTTTCTTGCGCGACTCATAGGAAGCAACCGCCTGCTCGAAGCCGGGCAGCGGCTTTCCGTCGCTCGGCACATGCAAGGTTTTGCCGTTCGGGAAAACGGCGGCCAGTTCCTGGCGGTTCATGCGCGGCCAGTGGCGCACGCTGCCGACATCGAGATGGACGAATGGCGAGCCGGAGCGCGGATAGTAGCCAACGCCGCCGACCTGCATCCTGAGGCCAGCGTCGCGTAACTTCTTGAGCGAGACGCCCGGAACGTAGAAATCCATCGCCTTGCCGAGCATGTGCTGGCTTTTGTTGGCGACGCCCTTCGAGCGCTTGCGCAGCATTGTGTTGGTAGCCGGCGAGCGATAGGCGGAGACGACGTGGATGTAGTCGCTGGCGCCTGCGGACCGGTAGGTTTCCCACACCAGATCGAGCAGGCGTGGATCCATCTTGGTCGGTTCGTTGCGCCGCCAATCGCGCAGGAACATGTTGATCTTCTTCAATCCGGCCTGGTCGTATCGGCCGTTGCGCTTGAAGGTGATCTCAGCGCGTTCCTTGGTGTGGACGAAATAGAGCTTGAGGGTGCGCGTCTCGGCCTGCGCCGCCGGCGCGGCAAGCATCAGGAAGCCAAACGCCACCATGAAACCAGTCAGCCATCGCGGCCAAACCTTCGGTATCGTCAGCCGGATGTTGGGTCGGTCTGTCTTCGTCAAATCAAAAGGCCTTGCAGGCTGCCGTTTGTCCCCGGAGATAACGCCCGGATGCGGTGGAGTAACATCCGAATATCCATCCTAATGGTTAATCCCCGCTTATTGAAGCTGAAATGCGGTAGCACCGTGGCGAGATTCTGGCGCGGCCCGTCAGTCCGGTTTCTTGGTTAAGTCTGGGTTTAAATCAAATCCTACCGGTCCGAGGCATTTCCGGCAAGGGAGCCTTGCTAACAACGGCCCGCAGCCTTTCAGGACGCCAGCCGATCCGGCCTGCCTTCTTCCGGATCGATACCATGCTCCTTGAGCTTTCGGTAGAGCGTGGAGCGGCCAATCCCCAGCCGCCGGGCCACCTCGCTCATCTGACCATGGTAGTGTTCGATGGCGAGCTTGATCATCTCGAGCTCCATGTCGGCGAGCGTGCGCACATTGCCCCGCTCGTCGAGCGCCCTGACGATGCCGAACGGTTTCGAAGCGATGACTGCATCGTCAACCGGCCAAACGGCTTGCTCGATGTCCTTCCGCGGGCGGTCGAGGTCGATCGAGCCTTCGACCTGTGCCTTGATCTGCGGGAATTCGTCCTCCGTCAGAACATCGCCGTCACACAGCACGGAAGCCCGGAAGATGGCGTTTTCGAGCTGCCTGATATTGCCCGGCCAGTCATAGGACTGGAGCATTGCCAGCGCGTCCTCGGAGATGGCGTTGATGCGCGGCGCGCCGCCTTTCGCACCGGCGCCCGCCATGAAATGCCTGATCAGGTGCGGTATGTCGGCGCGGCGATGCCTGAGCGGCGGAACGACGATCGGGTAGACGTTCAGGCGGTAGAACAGATCCTCGCGGAACGCGCCGTCCTTCACCTGCTGCAGGAGATCGCGATGCGTCGCCGAGATCAGCCTTATGTCGACCTTGACGGTCGATCTGCCCCCCACGGGATCGACTTCGCCGTCCTGGACAGCGCGCAAAAGCTTGACCTGTACGTCGATCGGCAGGTCGCCGATCTCGTCCAGGAACAGCGTTCCCGTGTTGGCTTCGACGAACTTGCCGACGTGCTTGTCCGTCGCGCCGGTGAAGGAGCCCTTTTCGTGGCCGAAAAGGATGCTTTCGACCAGATTGTCGGGGATCGCGCCGCAATTGACGGTGACGAACGGCTTCGAGCGTCTCTCTCCAGAGCCCTGGATGGCGCGCGCGACGAGTTCCTTGCCGACGCCTGATTCGCCCTCGATCAGGATGGGGATGTTCGAAGCGGCGGCCTTCTGGGCAAGCCGGATGACCCTGTCCATATCAGGGCTTTTGGTGACGATGTCCTTGAAGGTGATGATGCCGCCGCGCCTTGTCGTTCGGCGGGCGTCCGCCTCAAGCGCCTCGACCTTCAGCGCATTGGCGATCGCCGTGCGCAGCCGTTCGGGCGAAGCGGGCTTCACGACGAAATCGAACGCGCCGTTGCGCATCGCCGACACCACCGTGTCGATGCCGCCCTGCGCGGTCTGCACGATGACCGGTATATCGATCTCGCGTTCGCGCATCGCCTGGAGCACGCCGATACCGTCGATCCCGGGCATTGCGAGGTCGAGCACGACAGCCGAGATCGCACTTCCACCGGACGTTTCAAGGGCGGCAAGTGCTTCCTCGCCGCCTTCCGCCAGCAGCGCGTCGTAGCCGAATTTGGTGACGGCCGCCTGCAGCAGGCGCCGCTGCACCGGATCGTCATCGACTATGAGGATGGAACCTGCCATGAGAGATCGTTGTTGAAGCTTGTCTCGTGAGCCGTCGCGCGGCAACTGGATCAACTTGGCACAGGCTTCTAAACAACGCTTCAAAAAACCCGGTGAACGAAGTCTTTAGACTTTTCACGGTCTCGGAAAAGGCGATTGAATGCGGATCTTTTCAGCGCGCAGAACGGGAGCGGCGGAAGCTCAGGCACAGGCCGGGCTTGGCGACCTGCCGGAATGGAACCTCGCCGATCTCTACTCCGGCATGGCCGCCCCGGAACTGAAGGCCGACATCGAACGCGCCGGCAGGGAAGCCGAAGCGTTTGAGACGCGCTGGAAGAGCAATCTTTCCGGGGAGGCAGGCAAGGGCGTCGCCGGTGGGTTGGGCGTCGCGCTGCGCGACTACGAGGCCATTGAGGAACTTGTCGGGCGCATCGCTTCCTATGCTGGGTTGGTCTATGCCGGCGACACATCGGACCCGCAGCGTGCCAAGCTCTACGGCGACGTCCAGGAGAAGATGACCGACGCCTCGGCGCATCTCCTGTTTTTCGGGCTCGAACTCAACCTGATCGACGATGCTCTCATCGAGAAGGCACTGGTGTCAGACCCGTTGTTCGGACACTACCGGCCGTGGGTGATCGATCTCAGGAAAGACAAGCCCTACCAGCTCGAGGATCGCATCGAGCAACTCTTCCACGAGAAGTCAGTGACGACGCGCGGAGCCTGGAACCGGCTGTTCGACGAAACGATGACGGAACTCCGCTTCGAAGTCGACGGAGAAGGACTGTCGCTCGAACCGACGCTGAACCGGCTGCAGGATGCCGACGGCGCGGTACGCAAGGAGGCAGCGGAGGCGCTTGCCGCCACATTCCGCAAGAATCTGCGTACCTTCACCCTGATCACCAACACGCTCGCCAAGGACAAGGAGATTTCCGACCGCTGGCGGGGGTTCCAGGACGTCGCCGATTCCAGGCACCTGGCCAACCGCGTCGAGAAAAGCGTCGTGGATGCGCTCGCCGCCGCCGTTCGCGATGCCTATCCGCGTCTGTCGCACCGCTATTATGCGATGAAGGCGCGCTGGCTCGGCATGGATCAGATGAACCACTGGGACCGCAACGCGCCGCTGCCGGAGACGCCGCAGGCGACCATCGGATGGGAAGAAGCAAGAAACACCGTGCTGTCGGCCTACCAGGATTTCTCGCCGGAGATGGCGGAGATCGCCAGGCATTTCTTCGACAGGAACTGGATCGACGCACCGGTGCGGCCCGGCAAGGCGCCGGGCGCCTTCGCGCATCCGACCGTGCCCTCGGCGCATCCCTATGTGATGCTCAACTACATGGGCAAGCCGCGCGACGTGATGACACTTGCCCACGAGCTTGGCCACGGCGTTCATCAGGTGCTTGCCGGCGCGCAGGGAGCATTGATGGCGTCAACCCCGCTGACGCTCGCCGAGACCGCCTCGGTGTTCGGCGAGATGCTGACCTTCCGTTCTCTGCTCGACAGGACCACCGACCGGCGCGAGCGCAAGGCTATGCTCGCCCAGAAGGTCGAGGACATGATCAACACCGTAGTCCGGCAGATCGCCTTCTACGAGTTCGAGCGCAAGGTGCATCTGGAGCGGCGCAACGGCGAACTGACCTCCGACAAGCTCGGCGAGTTCTGGCTCGAGGTCCAGGCCGAAAGCCTCGGCCCGGCGATCAGGCTGCGCGAGGGCTACGAGACGTTCTGGACCTACATTCCGCACTTCATCCACTCGCCCTTCTACGTCTATGCCTATGCCTTCGGCGACTGCCTGGTGAATTCGCTCTACGCCGTCTACCAGAACGCCGAGCGCGGCTTTCAGGAGAAGTATTTCGAGATGCTGCGCGCCGGCGGCACAAAGCATCACTCGGAACTCCTGAAGCCATTCGGTCTCGATGCGTCGGACCCGAAATTCTGGCAGATCGGGCTCGGCGTCATCAGCGGGCTGATAGACGAGCTGGAAGCGCTGGACTAGATGTCGCGACGCGGCCATGCTGAACGCCCCCTACATCCGCTTCCGCGACGACTTTTCGGGCGACGAGGTGCTGTTCGACCAGCCGCGAAAGATCATCGTTGCGCAGACGGTCGAGGAGTTCTTTCCCGCGCTTGAGGCGGCGCAGCACGCGCACGTGTCAGGGAAGTGGCTGGCCGGTTATTTCTCTTACGAAGCCGGCTATCTGCTGGAGCCGAAGCTCGCGCCCATCATTCCCAAGCAGAGACGCACGCCGCTGATGATGATGGGCGTCTTCGACGGCCCCGCTGAACGACCGCTGTCCCAGGACAGGCGCCCGCTGACCAACGGGCCGATCTTCGGCGTCAAGACGACATGGTCGTTCGACGACTACAGGCGGCGCTTTGAGCGGCTGCACCAGCACCTGCGTCAAGGCGACTGCTATCAGGCGAACCTGACGTTTCCGGTCGAGGCGAAATGGACGGGCGATTCGCTGTCGGCCTTCGATGCGCTGGCGGCGCGGCAGGCGGTCAAATACGGCGCGCTGGTCGATCTCGGCGGCCCGGTGATCCTCTCGCGGTCGCCCGAACTGTTCTTCGACATCGACGGCGAGGGCTGGATCGAAACTCATCCGATGAAGGGCACCGCGCCGCGCGGCAAGACGCCCGAGGAGGACGAGGAACTGAAGCACTTCCTCGCCAACGATCCGAAGAACCAGGCCGAGAACCGGATGATCGTCGACCTCTTGCGCAACGACATCTCGCTGATCTCGGAAGTCGGCACTTTGGACGTGCCCGAACTTTTCGGCATCGAGAGTTTTGCGACAGTTCACCAGATGGTGAGCAAGGTGCGGGCGAAGCTGCTGCCCGGCCTCACCATACGCCAGATATTTTCCGCGCTGTTTCCGTGCGGCTCGATTACCGGTGCGCCGAAAATCCGCGCCATGGAGATCCTCCGTGAACTCGAAAGCGCGCCGCGCGACGCCTATTGCGGCGCGATCGGCTGGATCGAGCCGGGCGGCAGGATGCGCTTCAACGTCGCCATCCGTACGATCACGCTCTTCCCCGACGGCGAGGCCGTCTACAATGTCGGCGGCGGCGTGGTGTTCGATTCCACCGCCGAGGAGGAATATGCCGAATGCCTGCTGAAAGCGCGCTACGCGACGGGACGGCCGCCGGCTTCGAACTGATCGAGACGCTGCGCTGGGAGCCGGGCGAGGGGTTGGTGCGGCTGGCGCGCCACCTCGCGCGGCTCCATGCCTCCGCCCATGATCTCGGCTTTGCCGCCGATCCCGAGGCGATCGGCGATGCGCTGCGCGAGTGCCGGGGCGAGCACGTGCCGCTGAGGGTGCGGCTGACGCTGGCGAGAGACGGCAAGGTCGACGCGACGACTGTTCCTTACGAGCCGCTGCCGAAAGACGCCGTGTGGACGCTGCGCATCGCCGGCACGCGGATCGATTCCGGCGATCCGCTGCTCCGCCACAAGACCACGCGCCGGAAAGTCTACGATGCCGCGCGCGCTGAGTTTCCGCGCGACGAGACCGACGAGGTGTTGCTGCTCAACGAGCGGGGCGAGGTCTGCGAGGGTACCATCACAAGCGTTTTCGTCGATTGCGGTGATGGCATGCTGCTGACGCCCCCGCTGCGCTGCGGGCTTCTCTCGGGCGTGTTTCGCGGCGAGATGATCGAGCAGGGAAAGGCGCGCGAGGCGGCGCTGACCGAGGCCGAATTGCGCGCGGCGAAGGCCGTTTTCGTCGGCAATTCGTTGCGCGGGCTGATCAGGGGAAGGCTGGCATATGAGCCAGACATTGCAGTCGAGCCACCGGCCGGGTAATCGCGAAGGTTCAAAAGCAAGCAGACTTGTCGTGACACACCTTCCCATCCACACCCCCTATGACGGTTCGTCGAGGCTCTTTCAGATCGGGCTGAAGCAGCTTGATCCCGCGAACTGGATGGAGATCGACGACAGCTTCGATTTCCAGCTCGCCGAGAAGCGGCGCATCCATGCCGAACACGGGGCGGAAGTCTTCGTCGCCGAGGATGGCACCGAGGATGCACAGGCCGAGGTGCTGACGCTGCTTCGCACGCATCTGCCTGCGCGTTTTCCGGAGCGCTACAGCATCAAGGACGGCAGGCTGACGGTCGCCGGCCATCCCGAGCTGGACGGGCTGCAAGCGCGGGACTTGCCGCCGCTGAAAATCGCCTCGCTGCTGGTGCAGGAAGACCTCATCCTGATGCGGCGTGGTGACGAAAGCACGGGCGAGGGCGGCTGGCGGCTGGCCGCCGGCGCGCTGTGCTTTCCGTCCTCCTGGGTGCTCACGGAAAAATTCGGCAAGGCGATGTCCGATATCCACGAGCCGGTGCCGGGCTTCGGACCGGGCACGCGCAATGCCGGCCTGATCGACCGCATGTTCGACCGGCTGCAGGTGGCGCAGCCCGTCGAGCGGTTCAACTGGTCGATTCAGTCGGGCGAGGCGCTCTACCATCCACTTTCCAATGTCCAGCGCATCGACCGCGCGACGGGCCGGCCGACACGTTTCCCCGATGCCGGGAGTGCGGCCGACGCATTCATCCGCGTCGAACGCCAGACGCTGAGGAAGCTGCCCGTCTCGGGCGACATCCTGTTTACGATCCGGATCCACCTCGATCCGATCGCGCTGCTGGCGAAGCGACCAGATCGCGTAGCCCTTGCCGCCTCCTTCGCCGACCAGCTTCTGTCGCTCGATGCCGACCAACTCGACTACAAGGGCCTGACCGCCGACCGCGACCGGTTGGTCGAGGCTTTGCGGACGATAGCGATCGCCTGATCATGGTTTGTTCCAGAATTCGCTTGGCGAACGGTTAGCGTGCGCGCTACCTGTGGCGCGTGACGCGACAAAGCAGGCCAAAACCCGATCCCGAGACGACGCCAGCGATCCTGCCGGACCAGTTCATAAAATGGTTCGGCGAGCGCGGCTGGTCGCCGCGCGCGCACCAGATCGAGCTGCTGGCGAAGGCCCAGGCCGGCAAGTCGGTGCTGCTGATTGCGCCGACCGGGGCCGGCAAGACGCTGGCCGGCTTCCTGCCGACGCTGACCGATCTCGCCGGGCGCCCGAAGCGGAAACCGGGCACGGCGCGGCGCGGCATCCACACGCTTTACATCTCGCCGCTCAAGGCGCTGGCCGTCGACATCGAGCGCAACCTGACGAAGCCGGTCGGCGAGATGGGCCTGCCAGTGACGCTGGAGACCCGCACCGGCGACACGCCGGCGCACAAGCGTCAGCGCCAGAAACTTGTGCCGCCAGACATCTTGCTCACCACGCCGGAACAATTGGCGCTGCTGATCGCCACGTCGGACGCAAAACGTTTCTTCGAGGACCTGCGCTACGTCGTCTTCGACGAGCTGCATTCGCTGGTCACCTCCAAGCGCGGGCATCTGCTGGCGCTCGGGCTGGCGCGGCTGCGGGCCATCGTGCCCGGCCTGCAGGCGATCGGCCTGTCGGCGACGGTGGCCGATCCGGATGAGCTCCGCCGCTGGCTGGTGCCACAGGAGCAGCCGAGCGAAATGGCCGAACTCATCACCGTCGCCGGCGGAGCGAAGCCTGATGTCTCCGTGCTGGATTCCAGGGAGCGCGTGCCATGGCAGGGGCATTCGTCGCGCTATGCCATCCCCGAGGTTTATGACTTGGTGAAGGCGCACCGGACGACGCTGCTTTTCGTCAACACGCGCAGCCAGGCTGAGCTGCTGTTTGCCGAACTCTGGCGCATCAACGAGGACAATCTGCCCATCGCGCTGCATCACGGTTCGCTCGACGTCAGCCAGCGTCGGCGCGTCGAGAAGGCGATGGAGAGCAACAGCCTGCGCGCCATCGTGGCGACCTCGACGCTCGACCTCGGCATCGACTGGGGCGATGTCGACCTCGTCATCCATGTAGGCGCTCCGAAAGGGGCGTCGCGGCTGGCGCAGCGCATAGGCCGCTCCAACCACCGCATGGACGAGCCGTCCAAAGCGATCCTCGTTCCGTCGAACCGCTTCGAGGTGCTTGAGTGCCGCGCAGCGCTCGAGGCCTCCACCGTCGGCGCGCAGGACACGCCGCCGCTCGCCGAAGGTGCGCTGGACGTGCTGGCCCAGCATGTGCTTGGCGTTGCCTGCGGCGCGCCCTTCGACGCAGACGACCTCTATCGTGAAGTGCGGACGGCGGAGCCCTATGCCGGGCTTGAGCGCGATACATTCGACCGCGTGATCGATTTCGTCGCCACCGGCGGTTACGCGCTGAAGACTTACGAGCGCTATGCAAAGATTCGCAAGACCAAGGAAGGTCTGTGGCGGGTCAGCCATCCGCGCATCGCCCAGCAATACAGGCTCAATGTCGGCACCATCATCGAGGTGCCGGCGCTGAACGTCCGCTATGTGCGGCAGGGCAGGGGTCTGGTGACGCGCGGCGGGCCGGTGCTCGGCAAGATCGAGGAGGCATTCCTGGAGACGCTGGTCCACGGCGACACCTTCCTTTTCGCCGGCAAGGTGCTGCGCTTCGAGGGCATCCGCGAGAACGAGTGTTATGTTTCGAACGCGCCCGGCAAGGACGCCAAGGTGCCCTATTACGGCGGCGGCAAGTTTCCGCTGTCGACCTATCTCGCCGACCAGGTGCGCGGCATGCTGGCTGACCCGAAGCGCTGGAAGGCGCTGCCCGAACAGGTGGCGGACTGGCTCAGGCTGCAGGCCGAATTTTCCGTGTTGCCGAAACGCGGCGACCTCCTGGTCGAGACCTTTCCGAACGGCAACCGCTTCTACATGGTCGCATATCCCTTCGAGGGACGCCTGGCGCACCAGACGCTGGGCATGCTTCTGACCCGCCGGCTGGAACGGTTTGGCTCGCGACCGCTGGGCTTCGTGGCGACGGACTATGTGCTCGGCGTCTGGGCGCTCGGCGACATGGGGGCGATGTTCAAGCGGGGAAAACCGACGCTCGGCCAGATCTTCGACGAGGATATGCTGGGCGACGACCTCGACGCCTGGCTGGCGGATTCGTGGATGCTGAAGCGGACGTTCCGTGCCTGCGCGCAGATATCCGGGCTGATCGAGAAGCGCTTTCCCGGACAGGAGAAGAGCGGGCGGCAGGTGACGGTGTCGGCCGACCTGATTTACGACGTGTTGCGCAGCCACGAGCCGGACCATATCCTGCTGCAGGCGACGCGGGCGGACGCCGCTGCCGGACTTCTCGATGTCAGGAGGCTTGCCGACATGCTGTCGCGCATCAAGGGTCGAATCATGCATAAGGACCTCGACCGCATCTCGCCGCTGGCCGTGCCGATCATGCTGGAGGTCGGCCGCGAGCGGGTTGACGGCGAGGCTGGCGATTCGCTCCTGTCGGAGGCGGAAGACTTGATCGCCGAGGCGATCGGAAGTTCAAAGGGGAAGTAGCGGGCGGTGAGGGCAGCGGAGCCGATTTTTTCGCCGGGTGCTGCGCATGCCGCCGAAATCGCCGTGGCGGGCGAGGCTGCGCTGTGCGACCGGCGCGGCGCGCTCTATTTCCCCGATCTCGGCCTGCTGTGCGTCTCGGACCTGCACCTGGAGAAGGGCTCGTCGCTGGCGCGGCGCGGCATGCTCGTTCCCCCCTACGACACGGCCGCGACGCTGCTCAGGCTGCAGGCCATCATCGACCACTACCGGCCCAGCATCGTGGTCAGCCTCGGCGACAGCTTTCACGACGGCGAGGGGGCATCGCGCCTGCCAAGCCAGATGCGGCTCGACCTGTCGGCCATGATGGCGGGACGCGACTGGTTCTGGGTGGCGGGCAACCACGATCCGGCTCCGCCGGCCGGCCTGCCTGGCGAAATGGTCGAAGCGCTGGCGGTGGGGGGGCTGACATTCCGCCACGAGCCATCCAGAAAAGCGCCGCCGGGTGAAATCGCCGGGCACCTGCATCCCTGCGCGCGCATCGTGCAGCGCGGCCGCTCGGTGCGTCGACGTTGCTTCGCCGCCGACGGGACGCGCATCGTCATGCCGGCCTTCGGAGAATATACCGGCTCGCTGAACGTGCTCGACCGCGCCTATGCCGGACTGTTCCGGGAAGACGGGCTGATCGCCTACATGATCGGGGCAAGCAAGGTGTTCGCGATTTCAGGCGCGATGCTGAGGCCGGGCTGATCAGTCCCTACGGAACAAGAGGCGGCCGAGCCAGCCGGTGATGATCGCCAAGAGGGTCGCGAGGATGCCATAGGCGAAGCCGTGGTCGGTTGAAAAGCGGGCGATGGTCTGTTCGAAACCCGATTTGACGATCGAAAGCTGCGCCGAGCTTTCCTTGATGAACACGCCGTTCTTGAACAGGAACGCGCGCGCCTTGTGCGTGCCGACCGGGACGCTCGGCGACAGTGGCAGCGACGCGCGGAACAGGCTCTGCGACAGGAACTCGACGCCGCCGACGCGGATGCTGAAAAGGCCGGCCGCAGCCTTGCGTTCGCGCAAAGCGTCGCGGAACTGTGCGATGGTGGCCGGATTACCATCGCGGTCGACCGGCTCGATATGCAGATAGTCGGCGCCGAGCGAAAGCCGCTTGTAGCTGTTGGTGTCGGTGATGTCCTGCGGCATGCGGGTCGTGGCTACCGAATAGGAGACCGGCACGTTGGTGAAGGTCTCGGATTCCATGTTTATCCACATGCCGAGCACGCGCTCCTTGCGGCGTACGACCACTTCCTGCGCCGGTCCCTCCAGCACCACGATCACATCGTAGCGGCCCTGCCGGGCAACCAGCGGATCGGCGTAGTCGAGCGAGCCGAAGATCGTCAGGTCGGCGCCGGAAAAATCGGCCGTGATCGCCACACGGTTGGTCGAGAGGCCGATCTGGATGGATTCCGGGTTTGTGGCCTGAAGCGGTTCCTGCACCGCGTTTTCGGAAGGCTTCGGGACGACGCCTTCCATGTCGTCCTGCGCGAAAACCGGCGCGGCCAGTGCGACCGAGGCAAGAAGCAGCGCTGCGAGGAAGCGGTGCGCCATTCTCAGATCCCCGGCGCTGCGAGGGAATAGATCGACTGCGGCCTTACGAAGAGGTCGAAGCCCAGTCGCAGCGCCACCGCGAGCACCAGCAATGCCAGCAGGGCGCGAAGCTGCTCGCCGCGCAGGCGCTGTCCGACCTTGGCGCCGTACTGGGCGCCGGCGACGCCGCCGACCATCAGCATGAAGGCGAGCACGACGTCGACGGTCTGGTTGGCGGTCGCGTGGATGATCGTGGTGTAAGCGGCCACGAAGATGATCTGGAAGAGCGACGTGCCGATGACGACGTTGGTCGGCACCTTGAGCAGGTAGATCAGCGCCGGGACCATGATGAAGCCGCCGCCGACGCCCATGATCGACGACAGGAAGCCGATGCCGGCGCCGAGCCCGAGCACCGGGATCACGCTGACGAACAGTTTCGAGGTGCGGAAGCGCATCTTGAGCGGAAGCCGGTGGATCCAGTTGTGCTGGCCGGGCTTCTTGAGCGTTGGCGCGGTGCCGTCACGCGTGCGTCGGATGGCCCGCACGCTTTCGACCAGCATCAGCCCGCCTACGATGCCGAGAAGCACGACGTAGAGCAGGGAGATGAAGAGATCGAGCTGACCGAGTTGGCGCAGCAGCGAGAAGACATAGATGCCGACCGTCGCACCGACGATGCCACCCGCCAGCAGCACCGTGCCCAGCTTGAAGTCGAGCGTTCCCTTTTTCACATGCGACAGCGCGCCGGAGAACGAAGAGGCGACGACCTGGTTTGCGCCGGTGGCGACCGCGATTGCCGGGGGAATGTTGTAGAAGATTAGCAGCGGCGTGATGAGGAAGCCGCCTCCCACACCGAACATGCCGGAGAGGAACCCGACCGCAGCGCCCATTGCGAGCAGTACGAACAGGTTTACCGACAGTTCAGCGATCGGCAGATAGATACCCACCCGCGCCACATCCCAAAATAGCCATACCCCGGCCGCCCGTCAGAGGAGGAGGGTCGAGGCGAGTT
>Ga0335394_10000292_pt1 | contig 50956 bp, 52 predicted proteins | sample MAT03_FD_205741 | JGI IMG/M metagenome (GOLD analysis project Ga0335394, IMG submission 205741) | Freshwater microbial communities from Lake Fryxell liftoff mats and glacier meltwater in Antarctica - MAT-03 (spades assembly) (version 2) ... | reverse complement strand
ATACCATTCAAGGTGCTAAGGACCAACTTAAAAACAAGTCCCCGAAATCTGTTGCTGGGTCACATGCTGAGGTGATCGGAAAACTTAAAGATATCAAAGCTAAACTGATAGAACTCAGAGACAATACGGATTAGTGTTTGAAAAACCTTTTCTGATTAACAATTTACAAAGCGGGACTCGCCGTTTTTTTTAGCATCCTTAGGAGCAAATTCCTTACTTTTGAGTTCATGAAAAAATTTCTTGTTTTGGTAGTATTACTCGTTGCTTGCAATACACTGGAAAACAAAGAGGACAAGCAAAGTGCAAAAGTAATTGTGAAGGATTCTTTGCGTATGGATAGTCTCCAACAGGCTTCCACAAAACCAGAAGTAAAAAGCAATGACTCGTTAAATACGATAGCATGTCTCATCGCCGGCACCTATACTTCCGGGGAGATATTTAAGCACGTTACAGAAAATAAAAATTACACCGACTTTTCTGCGAACTTCTCCAAACGCTGGGATAGCTTCGATTCTTCGCGCATTATGGGCCTTGCGGCATTCAGGGATAAGGAACTTTCGGGTATTGTTAGGCCTGAACCCACTTTATTTTATCCTTTTTCCGGTCCGGATTTTTTGTACGCGAATTTATTTTTTCCAAATACTAAAAAGTTTATTTTAGTTGGATTGGAGCCTGTTGGTACACTTCCTGAATTTAATAAGCTTGAAGGTGATTCCTTAAAACGTTATTATAACCAGTTAAATGCTTCGTTACATGCCATTTTAAAATTCAGCTTTTTCAGAACGGAGAGTATGAGTAAGGATCTCAAAAACGGCGAAGTGGACGGAACGATTCATTTATTGTTCTTGTTTTTGAGTCGGACCGGAAACACTATCGTTTCAGCAAAGCCCTATACATTGGATTCTCTGGGCCAACGAATGTTTATTTCTTTTGAGACATTAAAAAAGGAAAAATTAAAGACGGAAGCTGTAGAGATTAAGTTTATGGCGCCAGACGGAACGCTCAGAGAGTTAAACTATCTTTCAGTAAATGCAACGGATTACAAATTACAGGCCAATCCTGGTTTTGTGATTTATCTGAACAGCATGAAGCACTTTAATACTTATTTGAAAGGTGCATCGTACCTCTTGCACAAGTCGACATTTAAAACGGTAAGGAACACGATCCTAGAAGGGGCAACAACAGTGACGCAGGACGATAGTGGCATTGGGCTGCATTTTTTTAAGGAATCAAAATCAGAATGGACTTATTATTTGTTTGGTGACTATTCAAAACCCATTCATATGTTTGCAAAACACTACCAGCCGAAGCTTGATACTTTGTATGCACAACAAGGTTCTAAGAAACTTGACTTTGGGATCGGCTATAATTATCGTGATAAAAACAGTAATTTTATGGTAGCCACCAGGAAAAACTAAATGCGTAAATTCGTTATCCTTCTCTTTTATTTAATGTTTGCGGATATTGTTTTTGCGCAGGCTGATTCACGCCTTCTAGATTCAGTAATTAAGGCGCGATCATTTTTGGCTAATGTGATTGCTCAAAAACAAAAGTACCAGCCGCAGATTATTTTTACGCAGATAAATCGTGACGTCAATAATGCGCCCGCTTTTATAGATCATACTTATCTTGTTGACGAGAATAAGTATTTTTATTGCGCTAGCTTGGTGAAATTGCCTTGCTCTATATTTGCACTTGAAAAAATAAATAAGCTCGGCATTAAAGGATTGGATCGTAAAACGGCCATGCTTACTGACAGTGCAGCCTATTGTCAGAAGCGTGTTTGGAAAGATACAACTTCCGAATCCGGCTTTCCTACTGTGGAGCAACATATAAAAAAGATGCTTTTGATCAGTGACAATAACAGTTATAGCAGGATCTATGAGTTTTTGAATCCAAAGTACATAAGTGCAAGGTTGACGCAGATGGGGTATCCAAAGGGCCGTATTGTTCATCGTTTTGACGTGGAATGTGTTGGAACTCCTAATAAATTCATCAACCCTGTAAGATTTATGAATGTAGCAGGGAATATTATTTATTCGCAACCAGCGGATACGGTAAAGGAACCAGTGAGTCCAGCTTTTGAACGCATCGTAATGGGACACGACGTATACAACAAAAAGAAAAAAGTAGGCTCTTCTACAAAAGACTTTACACGCTCGAATTATTTGTCGCTGCAAATGATCCATACTATGCTTCGTAATCTTGTCTTCAATGAGTATCAACCCAAAAACGAAAGATATGATCTCAGTCACGGTGATTGGGAATTCCTTATGCGTCATTTGTGTATGTATCCGAGGGAAAGCGATCACCCGAAGTACAATCCCAGATTTTTCCATGACGCTTATAAAAAGTACTTTATTTACGGAAATACAGTTGAGAAAATTGGAGAGGATTCCCTCCGGATCTTTAATATAGTGGGTCGGGCTTATGGTTACATCGTAGATTGCGCCTACATTGTTAATTATAAGACAAAAACAGAATTTATGATTAGCGCTGTTAATTATAACAATGCACGCAATAGTTTTGGTACAGGTAATTATGAATACACCACTGTTGGGCTTCCTTTTTTTAAAGAATTAAGTTTAGCTTTGTACGCTTTGGAAACGAATCGTAAAAAGAAACAGCTTCCAAACCTAGACTCAGTTAATTTTTTTAAAGCTCAAAATTAGTTTATGCGATTACACATTTTACAGACGCTTACTCTTGTTACTTTTTTTTGTATCTCCTGCAAGGAGCCACCGAAAAGTGAATCAGTTGTGGTAAAGGCTGAAAAACCGGTTGTAAAAGAAGTGAAAAATTACAGCAATAGGTTTAATGACATTGCAGGTATTTTAAGTGGCACAAATGAAGAGTTTAATAAGCTGAATTATTTGTACGACTCATTGCCCTGGAAAGAAAATAAATCCCTTATTGATTCCAACTGGAGAAAGCTCGAGAATAACAGGCTTAAACTGATGGTGAACTGGAGTAAAAAGGAATTAGACGCGGCGAATGAAAATGGCCATGCGGTGTTTTATCCATTTTCCGGGCCTGACTTCCTTACCTCAAACGCTTTTTTTCCTAAAGCAAAAGAAGTGATAATGCTTGGGCTGGAGCCCGTTGGAGCTTTGCCCGACATTAGCACTTTTAGCTCAGAAGAAGCAATGGATTATTGCAAAGATTTTAAAAGGTCGTTGACTGAGATTTTCGAGAAAAGTTATTTCGTCACAGCGTACATGCTAAAGGATTTTCAGAAGCAAAAAGTAAACGGCTTGTTGCCAGTGATGTGTTTTTTTGTAAAGAAGACGGGACATCAGATCGCCGACGTTAAGTATTTGGTGAAATACAACAACGACTCCATTGTTCAAGTGGCTTATGACACGAAGGAGAAACCGTTCGGGGTAAAAATTATTTATCTGAAAGACGATACCATGAAAACGATTTATTATTTTAAGTATGATGTCAGCAATAAACAATTTAACGACACGAATGTCTTCTATAAATTTATAAATGATCATACTAAAAACTCGGTGACCTATATAAAAAGTGCTTCGTATTTGTTGCATGCAAATTTTATGAGCAACATCAGAAATCTGATCCTCACTAATAGTAATTACGTTATGCAAGATGACACAGGCATTCCCTATAACTATTTTGCAGACGCTTCTAAATGGAATGTGAAACTTTATGGAGAATATGTGAGACCTATTAAAAACTTCCCTTATTTAAAAATGCAAAAGGGCATTATGGAAGCATACGCTAAAGATAGCAGCAGCGTGCCAAAGCTGCCATTTCATTTAGGTTACCACTGGCAGGAGAAAAAAGACGCGCTCATTTACGCCTCAAAAAAATAATCACATCGCATGTTTACAATTGATACACATACGCACATTATCCCGAAACATCTGCCTGATTTTTCTAACAAATTTGGTTACGGAGAATTTATTACGTTAGATCATCATGAAGCTGGCCGCGCTTGGATGATGCAGGGTAGTAAACGTTTTCGCGAAATCACAGATAATTGCTGGGATCCGAAAGTAAGAGTGGCTGAGATGGCTCAACATCAGGCAGACATGCAGGTGATTTGCACCATACCGGTCATGTTCAGCTACTGGGCTAAAGTAAATGATTGTCTTGAAATAAGCCACTTTTTAAACGACGATATTGCCGCCACTGTAAATAGTCACGACGATAAATTTATTGGTCTTGCCACTGTGCCCATGCAGGATACCGCTGTTGCCGTAAAAGAGCTTGAACGTTGCATGAAGAATGGTTTCAGGGGCGTACAAATTGGAAGTAATATCAATAACCTAAATTTAAGTGAGCCACAATTTGATGAATTTTTTGCTGCCTGTGAAAGTTTAAACGCAGCAATCCTTGTTCATCCCTGGCAAATGATGGGGCAAGAGCATATGTCAAAATACTGGCTACCTTGGCTGGTAGGAATGCCGGCGGAGATAAGCCGGGCCATTTGCAGTATGATTTTCGGTGGCGTATTCGAAAAATATAAAAATTTGAAAGTTTGTTTTGCACACGGTGGTGGCTCGTTCCTTCCAACCATCAGTCGTATAGAACACGGCTGGGACTGCCGCCCTGATCTTGTTGCTATTGATAATCCTATAAATCCGAAAGAATACCTCGGCAAATTCTGGGTCGACAGTCATGTATGTGATCATAAAATGCTACAGTATGTTATCGACATGGTTGGCGCTGATAAAGTAGTGCAGGGGAGTGACTATCCTTTTCCTCTGGGAGAAGCTGTTCCGGGTGAACTCTTGAGAACAGCACCGTTAAGTAATCAGGACAAAGAAACCATTATGGAACATTCAGCGAAAAGCTGGTTGGGTTTGTAATACTATGAGAATGGGTTTGTATCGAACTCAAATCTTTGTTACCAAAGCGAAATTCCCCTCGATTCTGAACTTCCATCCGTCTTCAAAAATTCTTGGCAAAAACCTTCTGTAGAGAGCCATGCGGGCATTTTCAAGATATTCATCCTCACCGTCTCTTCCTACAGCGTTAAATTCATAGATGTTTACTTTAGGATGTTCTTTCATGTAGTTTTTTACGATCTCTACAATGGTATTCATTACCTGGTAAACTTCACCACGGTTAGTAGTGACGTATTCTTCACCCTCAAACTCGTCGTTTACAACACCAAACACAATATTGGCATGCAGTATGTTGTCCTGTAAACGTCCAAACCTTACCTCGTAACGTAGCCCGCTTTTTGTATTAAAATAGTAAACACCCGCACTGGGAATGTTTGGAAATTCAATTGGGAGAGTATCTGTATAAGTAGAAGACAAATATGTGTTTTTATACCGTTGCGGCTGATTTCTTTTTAAAACGATCTGCCAATACTAAATCTTTTCCACCACCACTGTAGTCGTAGAACCCTTTACCAGACTTTGCTCCCAGGTGACCTGCAGTTACCATGTTTACCAATAAAGGACAAGGAGCATATTTAGGATTTCCAAAACCGTCCTGCAAAACGCGTAATATCTTCAGGCATACATCAAGTCCGATAAAATCAGCAAGCTGCAAAGGACCCATTGGATGAGCCATTCCTAATTTCATTACTGTATCAATTTCTTCTACACCTGCTACACCTTCATTTAACGTGATGACAGCTTCATTGATCATTGGCATTAATATTTTGTTGGCCACGAATCCTGGAAGATCATTTACTTCCACCGGAACTTTTCCAAGTTTTTTGGAGGTTTCCATAATCAGGTCGCACACTTCATCAGATGTGCTGTAACCCCGAATCACTTCAACAAGTTTCATCACCGGAACCGGATTCATGAAATGCATGCCAATTACCTTATCTGCACGCTTTGTAACCGCTGCGATTTGCGTGATAGAAATGGAGGATGTATTACTTGCAAGGATGGTATTTGGAGGACAAATTTCATCCAGTTGTTTGAAGATCTTAAATTTTATGTCTATGTTTTCGCTGGCCGCTTCCACAACAAGGTCTGCATTTGCCGCAGCTTTCGCAAGGTCTGTGTGTGAAGCGATGTTTTTTAAAGTAGCATTTTTTGCATCTTCACTGACACTTCCTTTCTGGATCTGCCTGTCTAAATTTTTGGTAATGGTTGCAATTGCTTTTCGAAGGGCGTTTTCATTTACATCCACTAAATTTACCAGGTAACCGCATTGTGCAAATGTATGGGCAATACCGTTTCCCATGGTTCCGCTTCCTATCACAGTAATGTTCTTCATCGTATTAAATTGGTCTTTAAATCTAACTTAGAATTTCGGTTTTAACAAAGAAAATTTTAAACAATCATAAAAAAACCAGAGACTCCCGACAGATATCGGAGCGCTTTTTCTTAATGAAAAACCCTTCGCTCTGGAAGGGTTTTTTTTAGAATTTTTATCCTAGTTAGTAATGCTGATTTTTTTCTCAAGCTCTTCAATATAAGCTTTAAAACGTTTGTCAGTATCCATGAGGTTGTTTACTGTGCGACACGCGTGCAAAACAGTGGCGTGGTCTTTGCCACCGCAATGCATACCTATAGTTGCTAAAGACGATTTAGTCATACTCTTTGCAAAATACATTGCGATTTGACGAGCCTGAACTACTTCACGTTTACGTGTTTTTGATTTCATTGTATCAATGGCCAGATCAAAATAATCGCAAACCACTTTTTGTATATAATCGATAGAAACCTCGCGCGCTGTACTCTTTACAAATTTGTCGATCATGGTTTTGGCTAATTCCAAAGTGATCGTTTTTTTGTTTAAGCTTGATTGTGCTAATAAAGATATTAATGCACCTTCCAGTTCACGTACGTTTGATGTGATGCTGTAAGCTAAATATTCATTTACTTCTTTTGGAAGCTGAATACCTTCGTTGTAAACTTTTTTATCTAAGATCGCGATACGTGTTTCTAAGCCTGGAGCCTGAAGATCTGCGCTAAGCCCCCATTTAAAACGGGATAATAAACGTTGCTCGATGCCTTGAATATCAACTGGCGCGCGGTCAGCTGTTAAGATAATTTGTTTACCTAATTGGTGCAAGTGGTTAAAAATGTGGAAGAATACGTCCTGTGTTTTTTCTTTTCCTGCAAAGTACTGAACATCATCAATGATCAACACATCGATCATTTGATAAAAGTGCACAAAATCATTTTGATTGTTGTTCTTAATAGACTCAATAAACTGGGTAATGAATTTTTCAGATTGTACATACAGTACAGTCTTATTAGGATAGTTCTTTTTTACTTCTATACCGATGGCCTGAGCTAAGTGCGTTTTTCCTAAACCAACACCACCATATAATAAGAGTGGATTAAAAGCGTTTCCGCCCGGCTTTTGAGCAACGGCATAACCTGCGCTACGTGATAAACGATTACAATCCCCTTCTACAAAATTGTCAAAACTGTAATTTGGATTCAATTGCGATTCAACCTGTACCTTTTTTAAACCTGGAATAACAAAAGGATTTTTAATAGGATTGTTTCCACCAATGTCAATCGGCATCGAAACCGAAGGATTTTTTAAATTGGTGTTTATATTAGGAAGTTTAAATGTAATGGGCGTTTCAGTTTTACCTGAAGCATTATCCATAATAATGTTGTATTCTAAACGACCTTCTGCGCCTAACTCTTTTTTAATTACTTTTTTAATTAACGTAATATAATGTTCTTCTATCCATTCATAAAAAAACTGAGAGGGAACCTGGATGGTTAAAACGTTATTATTTATTTTGATTGGTTTAATCGGATCAAACCAAGTTTTAAAATTTTGTGGGCTAACATTATCTTTTACAATTTCTAGGCAACCATTCCAAACTTGCTCAGCAGTTTTTTCTTTCATCATGTTATTAAAAAGTTTTAAATATTTCGGTGTTATAAGTAATTAACTCAATAGTGTTTGTAAATATAACGTGATTATTTGTCTTTGCAATAGGAAATCAAAAAAAAAAGTTTCAGAAAATTTTTGGCATCCCCTTGCAATTTCAGTTTTTTTATTTTGGCCGTATATATTTTAGTAACGACTGTGGTTTATACTTTTTTTTTGTTATACTGAAAGCGGGCCGTTTATTTTTTTTAAAAAAGCTAAGAGTAGTTTTAGTATATAAATCATTTGTATTTTTCCCTTTTTTGAATTAATGACTGGTAAGAAGAATTTTAAAATTGAAAGGCATGGTTCAAGTCTCTCGTTTTATAAGGCTTCTCAGGATCTTAAATAGTTTTACTTTTTTGCATCGGCAGGCAATTGAAAAAATAAAATTAGCTTTCTTTTTTTATTTTTCGAATGAAAACTGCTTTTTATTTTTTTTGTTTCACACCTTATAGCTTTTTTTATTCATTATTCCGAATTTCTTGGCAAAAATTATTTTATCCGTTTCCTGTCGTTTTTTTGTAATCCCTTATTTCAACTTTAAGGGCTAATTTTTTAATTAGCCACTACAAACTTTCACAAAAAAACACTTGCACGCTCGAAGAAAATTTGATGGATTAACCTTATAATCTCCCTATTTTTGTTTAAATAAAATGGTATGATTAAAGTAGAAACAAAGATCAGGGTTAGATATGGCGAAACAGACCAAATGGGGTATGTCTATTATGGAATATATGCCCAATATTATGAAGTGGGTAGGGTAGAGGCAATGCGGTTACTGGGCTTTAGCTATAAGGACGTGGAAGCGCGCGGCATCCTGATGCCGGTGGTTGATTTTTCGATTAATTATAAGAAGCCTGCTTATTACGATGATGAGATCACAGTGGTGACGCGACTATGGGAAAGGCCGAAGGGACTTAGGATTCCGTTCGATTACGAGTGTTTTAATGATAAAGACGAGTTGTTGAATTCAGGCCAGGTAACCCTTGTCTGCATTGATAAAACAACAAATAAGCTATGCGCCATGCCGGAGTGGTTCCAAAGGGCTTTTGATCCGTTTTTTCCAATATAATCGTGAAAATTTAGTATTTTCGCTGATCCAAAATAAGATAATGGTTTCAACAAAAAAAATCCAGATGGTCGACCTGAAGGCTCAGTATCAAAAGATAAAGAGCGAAGTGGATGCAGGCATTCAGGATGTGATCGATAACACAGCATTCATTAACGGACCAGCTGTGAAAGAGTTTCAGGCAGATCTTGAAAAATACCTGAATGTAAAGCATGTTATTCCCTGCGCAAATGGAACAGACGCTTTGCAGATTGCCATGATGGCTTTGGATTTGAAACCCAGCGATGAAGTCATCACTGCAAGTTTCACTTACGTTGCTACTGCTGAAGTTATAGGGTTATTAGGACTTACACCTGTTTTAGTGGATGTGCATCCGGATACCTTTGACATTGATCTTGATGCAATGGAACGCAGCATTACTCCAAAAACAAAAGCGATTGTACCGGTACATTTATTCGGCCAATGCGCTAACATGGAGAGAATAATGGCGATTGCTAAAAAACATAATTTGTTTGTGATTGAAGATGTTGCGCAGGCTATTGGCGGTGATTATTATTTCGCTGACGGCACCACTGCAAAGGCCGGTACTATTGGTACAATAGGCTGTACTTCTTTTTTCCCTAGTAAAAATCTGGGATGTTATGGTGACGGCGGAGCAATGTATACCAATGACGATACACTTGCGAAAAAATTACGCATGATTGCCCACCATGGTCAAAGTGTGCAATATGTGCATGATGTTGTTGGTGTAAATTCGCGACTGGATACAATACAAGCGGCAGTGCTAAAAGTAAAATTAAAACACCTCGACGAATACGCTGCGGCCCGAAATAAAGTCGCAGACTATTACGACAAGGCTTTTGCAAATCACCCGAAGCTTAAGACGCCGGTTCGGGCAAAACATTCCAACCATGTTTTTCACCAATACACTATGCAGTTAACGGGAATAGACAGAACGAAACTACGCGAGCAACTTGCAGAAAAAGGTGTTTCGTCCATGATCTATTATCCCATTCCGCTGCATGAACAAAAAGCTTTTGCAAGCGACCGACATAAAAAAGGAAATTTCCCTGTTACCGAAAAATTATGCGCCAACGTTCTGTCGCTGCCTATGCATACAGAAATGGATGAGGAAACATTAAATTATATAACTAAAACAGTTTTAGAATTGGTTTGAACCGATAACTAATTTGCGAATGAAAGTGTTCATTTGTAAAGCATCTAGCTTCAAATTTTAAAAGCGAATAGTAAACATGAAAATTACAGTTGTAGGAACGGGATACGTGGGTTTGGTAACCGGAACCTGTTTTGCCGAAGTAGGTGTAGACGTAACCTGCGTTGACATTGATCAGAAGAAAATTGAGAATTTGAATAACGGAATCCTTCCCATCTACGAGCCAGGTCTTGAAGAAATGGTGATCAGGAACGCACAAAAAAAACGGCTTCATTTTTCAACCTCTTTGCCCGAGAGCATAAAAGATGCAGAAGTAGCTTTTATTGCCGTTGGAACACCTCCGGATGAAGATGGTTCTGCGGATTTAAAATATGTTTTGGCTGTAGCAGCCGGAATTGGTCAGCACATGCAAAAGCCTTTAGTAGTGGTAACAAAATCTACAGTTCCAGTAACAACTGCCGAAAAGGTGCGTAAAGCTTTACAAGCAGAGTTAGATAAGCGTGGAGTTAAAATTGATTTCTACGTAGCATCCAATCCTGAATTCTTAAAAGAAGGCGCAGCCATAGAAGATTTTATGAAGCCTGACAGGATCGTTGTTGGAACAGACAGAGCTGAGGCAGAAGAGATCATGCGTAAATTGTATAAACCGTTTTTATTAAACGGACATCCAATAATTTTTATGGACATTCCAAGTGCGGAGATGACCAAGTACGCTGCGAATGCAATGCTTGCCACAAAAATTAGTTTTATGAACGACGTGGCAAATTTGTGCGAGATCATGGGTGCGGATGTGAACATGGTGCGTAAAGGAATTGGCAGCGATGGAAGGATAGGACCAAAATTTATTTACCCGGGCGTAGGATATGGGGGAAGTTGTTTTCCGAAAGATGTAAAAGCTTTAATTAAAACTGCAAAGGAACATAAATACGACATGCGTATTTTAAATGCAGTCGAGGAAGTGAATGAAGCGCAGAAAGAAGTGTTGTTTAATAAAGTCCGCACTCACTTCAATAATAATTTAAAAGGAAAAACATTTGCGCTTTGGGGCTTATCTTTTAAACCTAAGACAGATGATATGCGTGAGGCTCCAAGTCTTGTGATCATCGAAAAATTGTTAAAAGCAGGAGCTAGTGTTGTTGCTTACGATCCTGTAGCCATGCACGAGGCGCAACGCATGATTGGTGATACGATTGCTTATTCAACCGACATGTACGATACTTTAAATAATGCCGATGCTTTATTAATTGTCACAGAATGGCCTGAATTCAGATCGCCTGATTTTGAGGAGGTATCGAAACGCCTAAATTCAAAAGTTATTTTTGACGGAAGAAATATCTTCGATCACAAGGACATGAAAGATCTTGATTACGATTACTATTGTATTGGGATTAAAACAAATTGATAAGATAAAACTTAAAGTTTCATTTTGAGACCTCAAGTTTTAAGTTACTACAAATACAAATTTTACTATGCAAAAAAGAATATTAATAACCGGCGCCGCAGGATTTTTAGGTTCGCATTTATGTGACCGTTTTATTAAAGAAGGAATGCGCGTTGTAGCCATGGATAACCTGATCACAGGCGATCTTAAAAACATAGAGCATCTTTTTAAACTTGAACAATTTGAGTTCTATCATCATGACGTTTCCAAATTTATTCACGTGCCGGGCGATATCGATTACATCTTGCATTTCGCTTCGCCGGCAAGCCCGATCGATTATTTGAAAATACCCATTCAGACTTTAAAAGTATCTTCTTTGGGATCGCACAATGTATTGGGATTGGCGCGTGTAAAAAATGCAAGGGTATTAGTAGCCTCTACAAGTGAAGTTTATGGCGATCCACATGTTCATCCTCAAACGGAAGAGTATTGGGGAAATGTAAATCCGGTGGGACCGCGTGGTTGCTATGATGAAGCCAAGCGTTTTATGGAAGCCATTACTATGGCATATCATGATTATCATGGTTTGGAAACCCGGATTATTCGAATTTTTAACACCTATGGACCGCGCATGCGACTGAATGACGGTCGCGTATTACCTGCATTTATAGGTCAGGCTTTACGTGGTGAAGATCTTACCATGTTTGGCGATGGCTCACAAACGCGTAGTTTCTGTTATGTAGACGATCTTGTTGAAGGAATTTACCGTTTATTGATGAGCGATTATCATTTGCCCGTTAATGTGGGAAATCCAGGTGAAATAACCATTAAGGAGTTTGGTGAGGAAATTCTCAAACTAACGGGAGCAAAACAAAAATTGATTTCTTTGCCTTTGCCAAAGGATGATCCTAAGCAACGCAGGCCAGATATTTCTAAAGCACAAAATATTCTCGGTTGGGAACCAAAAGTAAACAGGGCTGAGGGGTTAAAAATAACCTACGAGTATTTTAAATCTTTAAGCAAAGACGATCTCAACAAGGTAGAACACAGAACATTTAATTAGTGAGCCCTCAAAAAGGCTGTCGATCAATAGTAACGATTGTTTTTCTTTGATTATCTCAATTTTAAACTTCCAGTAATTCCATGAAGCGTTCAGAAATGCAGCATTTTTTCTATTACTTTTGTCGGCCAAAATTAACCAAAAGCCTTTTGAACTTTTGTAGGAGATTTTTTCTTTCGCGATTTAGAGGCAGCGAAAGAAAACTACTGCCCAGTCTAGACTTCTCTTCTAAACGCTCAAATAAGCAACGCCTAGCCTAGCCTGCAGCTATCTCTGCAAAAGTTCAAAAAAACTGCCCCCGAAGAACTGTACGATTAAAAAAAAGTAAACAGACTTTTTGAGGTTCCACTAATTAGCCCTTATTTTTTAAGCTTATAATTTTTCTTGTTTCTTTGCGTGATGACCGTTCTTGGCATATGCCGTTCTATTTTCCAGACTTTTTCTTTTTTAGCGCCTGATTTCATCTGGAATTTTTGTTTTGAGAAAATTAATCCGGTGGCAAATGAAACGGGAATGGTTAAAAAAGAAACTACACCCACTTCACCAAAAATATCGCCCGCGGTAGACCCCTTGGCGAGAATAGATGCTGATACACAAACCAACCCGGTAACCAAAGCAAACACAGAGGCATTCGTTGTAACTGAACTGAGCGGTTCTCTTTGGGCATAAATACCGGTAATGAATTTGATCGGAACTTTTACTCTGATGATTGTATCTAAAAGCAGCGGCGCTATATAGTGCAAGCTGTCGGTGTATTTTTTATAAAAGTTATGCTCTACGAATTGATCGGATTCCATCAAAAGTGTATCGGTAACATATCCTACAAAAACTCCCCATACGGCTCGGTTAATACTGTCGTTGCGTAGAGCCCTGTTTTGACTGAATATAGCGAGCTCTTCTCCAGTTTTTACCGTGCGTTTTCTTTTCCCCATTGTCAAGGTAAACCTATCCATCACGATGGCATCGTCTCCCTTTCGTTTAACATAGCGCGAGCTGTATTTTGTTCTTAGCTCATATGCCTTTTTACCGGATATTTTTTTTACGGTGTAATGCAGTGTTTTTACGGAGTCTTTCTCGTTGGCATAAAGTGTGAGCGAGCTATTTTTAAAGAGGTAAGTGTAGACGGAATCTGAAGTCCTTTTCTTAAGATTTTTGAGCACGAGCCTGCCGGTTCTTGTAAACCTGGCTTCGCAAAGTGGCTTATCCATATTATCCGCAGAAAGAACAAGGCTATCGGAATTAAAATTACCGTTGCAGAACCAGGTTTTTGAAACGAGCGCTTTTTCAGTCTTTTGCGCGCAAAGCACTGAATTAAAAAAAAGAAATAAAAGCAAGATAAGCTGCCTCTGCAAAACTGTTTTCAAGAGATTATTTTTCTAAATGTGATTTCAATGACTCTAAATTTTTTGTCTGGAATACCTTCACATCTGCCACTTTTTCTGTTTCAGAAATTTTTTCTTGCCGCACAACTGTTTTGCCGCTTGTTTATAGCTCATGGGTGATAACACTTCTTTCTTTTATTCTTTCGGCCATAACGTGTATAGTTGCGCTTATTTTACGTGTACTTTTCAATGATCAGTTTTACCAGTTTGTGACGAATAACATCGCTACTATCCAATTCAATAATGCTGATGCCCTCTACCTTTTTTAGCAAACGTAAAGCTTGTAAAAGCCCGCTATTTTGCCTGGTGGGCAGATCGATTTGCGTGGGATCGCCGGTAATAATAAATTTAGCATTGGCGCCCATACGCGTTAAAAACATTTTCATTTGGCTCTCTGTTGTATTTTGCGCTTCATCAAGAATCACGAAGGCATTATCCAGAGTCCGCCCCCTCATAAATGCAAGTGGGGCAATTTGCACAGTGCGGCTTTCGAGGTATTGATTGAGTTTCTCTGAAGGAATCATGTCATTTAACGCGTCGTATAAAGGCTGCATGTATGGATCGAGCTTCTCCTTCATGTCACCTGGCAAAAATCCAAGGTTTTCTCCCGCTTCTACAGCAGGACGTGTCAGTATGATACGTTTTACTTCTTTGTTTTTCAACGCTTTTACAGCCAAAGCAACTGCGGTATATGTTTTTCCAGTGCCGGCGGGACCAACGGCAAACAGCATGTCGTTCTTGACAATACCACTTACCATTTTACGCTGGTTCTCGGTTTTAGTCTTAATTACAAGTCCGTTATTCCCAAAAAGAATAATGTCGTTATTTAATGCCTCATCTTTCGATTCAACCATGTTGTCGCCTGTCTGGCCCAGCAGCCGCTCAATTACGGTATCTGTTAACACGCCGCTTTTGTGATAGTGATCTACCAGTAAATCCAGTTTTTTCTCAAAACGGTCAATTTCTTTAGCATCACCAAGAACCTTGAGGGAGTATCCGCGGGCAACTAATTTTAATTTTGGGAAATGTTTTTTGATCACATTTAATTTTACATCGTTCACACCATAAATCTCAACGGGTTCAATGCTATCGAGGGTAATAATTTTTTCGTTCATAAGTACGTCTTTCACATCGGGTAAATTTGTTTATAACCCTGTTAATGTCTACATCAAGTTTAAAAAAATAAGCGCATAAATAATAATTATTTTTGAACAAATGAGTATAATTACTTTAACAACAGATCTTGGCTACCGCGATCCCTATTTGGCCATAGTTAAAGCAAAGTTACTGTCTTCAGATCCTGCTCACCACATTGTTGATTTGAGCTGCGAAATTAAAGAGAATAATATTTCAGATGCAGCATTCATTTTAAAAAACTCAATGTCTTATTTTCCGGAAGAAAGTATTCATCTTGTTGCCATAAAGTTTATTATGGACAGAAGCGATCTCAATAAAGTAACTAGTGCAGACAATTCACGCTACCTGTTAACGCGTTACAAGAACCAGTTTATCATTTGTCCGGATAGCGGATTGTTTACTTTGATAGACGCAGAATTTAATGAACCTGTTTACCAGATTTATTATGAGGGTGAAAACAAACATCATTTTTTCCTGAAAGACATTTTTATTGATGCTGCACTACATTTACTACACAAAAAAAAAATTGAAGATATAGCTGTACTTACCGATGATTATTATAAAGCATTTCAGTTCGACAGCTTTGTGAACGGAAATATATTAAGAGGTAAAGGAATTTACGTTGACGATTTTGGAAACATTGTAACAAACATTACCAAAGAGCGCTTTAACGAAGTTGTAGGTAAAAAGAATTTTCTAATTACCCTCCCTGGTGCGCGCATCACAAAGATCCATAACACCTATGATGAAGTCAAATACGGTGCGCCACTCGTTTTGTTTAATAGCTTCGGCTATCTGGAGGTGGCATCCAACGGAAAAAGTGCTTTCAATATGCTTTGTCCCCGCGACATAGGAATCACTTTCGATTTTAATTTGTTAATAGAATTTTATGATTAAACGCATTGTGAAAATGAGTTTCGTTCCTGAAAAAGTGGAAGACTTCAAAGCGATCTTTGAAAAGAATTGGACGCTCATTAAAGGATTTGAAGGTTGTGCGCACGTGGAATTATTGCAGGATAAGCTTCATCCGAATGTGTTTTTTACTTTCAGTCTCTGGAAAAGTGAAGAACATCTTAATGCTTATAGGGATTCGGAATTATTTGGAAGCGTGTGGGGCGCCACGAAAGCACTTTTTAATGATAAGCCGCAAGCCTGGTCTTTATCGGAGCTTAACTTTCAATAGGTTCTCACAAAAATTTAGTACTCCGATCTACCTTGAGATCCAACCATTGGCGTTGGTGTTTTTTTGTCACAGTAATTAATGCCATCCGTGAAACTAGCCTCGATTGGAGAAGTCTTAAAAATCGACAGAAAGCCCATTTACTCCGACAAATTTCCTGGATAATTTTCATGTATTGATTTGTGTATCTTTGTTGCTGGTGGGTGAGTTATCAGATAATTTTGAAGACATGTATAAAGTGCATTACAAGATGTTGCGTAATGCTGCTGAAAACATTGTTGGCGATGCTGATGCAGCTCACGACGTTGTTCAGGAAGTTTTTATCAAACTCTGGAATCGCAAGGATGAAGTAGCGGCCATTCTGAATAGAAAAGCTTATTTGTTTAGATCGGTTATCAATGCATCCATTACTTACCTTGAAAGCAATAAGAACAAAACAAGTATTGGGAATCTTAAAATCGAGTCTTCGGGCAGGACAGATTCACAGGTTTTAACGAAAGAACTGGAAGCAAAAATACAAGTGGCTTTGAACGGACTTCCGCCGAAATGCAAAGCTATTTTTGTATTAAGCAGGTTTGAAGGATTAAAGAATAAAGAGATTTCAGACTATTTAGGATTATCTATAAAAACAGTAGAAAACCAAATGGGGATAGCCTTGAAAAAAATGAAGGAAGACCTAAAAAGTTATCTTACAAGGGATTTTTTTTCGGTAGTGTTTATCGCTGGATTTCCCCTGATTTTCAGGATTTTTACGGTTTTTGTAGCAATACAGGTTTTAGAATTGGAATTTTTAGGAGTTCATTATCAGTACATTAGAATAATGTGTTAAATTTTTTTGGGGGTAAAGGTTCGTTTTTTGGTCATAGAATCAAACCCGTGACTGGCAAACAAAGGGTTTAAGAAATAAAAAAAATGCTGGTAAATAAAGATATAGTAATTGCAAAGCACTTTTCGGGAAACATAACTCCCGCGGAATTAAAAAAACTGAATGAGTGGTTAAAACAAGATCCTGCTAACCAGGAGGAATACAGCCGTGTAGAAAAGTTATGGAACGCGTCCTTGAATCTTAAAAAAGAAGAAGATGCGAATGTGGATGCTGCCTGGAACGAATTTAAATCCCTTGTGGAAACGAAGCCTGAAATCAGGATTCGAAAGATGGATTATGGCTGGATGAAAGTTGCAGCAGCGCTTACTCTGTTTGTTGTAACTGCTGTGGTTGTGAAGTTATTTTTCGTGAAACCTTCAGAACTTGCACCTAACATTACAGTGAGCCAATTGGTTAAATCGATGCCGGTGGAAGAACCTGTGGGTGTAAGTACTCCGGATATGCTTCCAATGACCATCGATTCACAGGTAATGGAAGCTCAGGTAAAACAAACAACAAAGCGTAATAAGAATGCAACTTTTACTGTTAGTGGTGTAATTACAATGATTACAGTTAATGCAGGCGATTCGGCGCAGATTTTCATGCTGCCAGACAATAGCATTGTTTACCTGAACGCAAAAAGTAAATTAGAATATTCTCAAAACTTCAATAAAACAAATCGCCGCGTTTCTCTTGTTGGTGAAGCTTATTTTGAAGTAAAAAAGGATTCAGGTCAGTTTATTGTGGAGTGCGCAAACACTACCATTAAAGGAAAAGCAACCACCTTCAACGTAAAAAGCTTTGCGGCGGATAAAGACGTAGAAGTGATAGTTGCAAGCGGTACCGTGCAATTTTCAGGAGTGGGTTATAAAGATTTTAAAAAGCTTGTATTAACAACAGGGCAGAGTGGCTACTACATTAAAGAGAAAAGCTCGATTTCCAAATCTAACCATCAACGTAAAAATTACAAATGGTGGGAAAAGAAAAGCCTACGCGCAAAGATTAAAGCTTTCTTTGACAAGCTGCTGGGAAGAAAGCAATAATGGACTGAAAGTTTCCCCTCAGAAACTTTCCTAAAAAATAAAACTTAAGAATTTTGAAGCGCTGCAGCGATCGATAGACCGCTTCATGAAAGTGCTATGCTTATTGGAAAAACAATTTAGTTAAACACCTTAAAATCTCACACTATGAAAAAAGCAATCTTATTTGTGTTAGCGTTGATCTTGTTATCTTTCATAACAAACGCTGCAAGTCTTTAAATTTTTCTGAATAAATCAGAACAGTTTGTCCATTGCAATCTTGAACCAGGATGTAAATGCTTCAGGGGTAGCTCTTATTTCTTCTTTAATTTTTTCAGGACTAAGCCATTTAAACGCATGAACCTCTTCTTTGTTTAACACAGGCTTAAGATCGGTGGTCCCTATAAAAACGTGATCAAATTCATATTCAGTAAGATCGTTATCAAATTTAGTTTTATAAATAAAGCTTGTTTTGTACTCCAATTTAGTTTGCATTCCCATTTCTTCTTCCAGTCTGCGTATTGCTGCGGCAAGCGTGTCTTCGCCAGGCCTTGGATGAGAGCAACAGGTATTCGTCCAGAGTCCCGCACTGTGGTATTTTGTCAAAGCCCTTTGTTGCAAGAGAATTTCATTTTTTGAATTAAAAATAAAAATGGAGAAAGCCCTGTGAAGAAGGCCTTTTGTGTGCGCTTCCATTTTTTCCATTGTCCCAACCGGTTTGTCCGACTCATCTACTAAAATAACTTCTTCTCTCACCGTTGTGGTTTTAAATACAACACTAAAAATCGTCTAAGTTTTGTTACCAGCCAAATAATACTTCAATTATAAATCTAAATCAAATTAGTTCCATCGTTTGCAGCGTTTCGGGCTGTTTAACAGGAAAGCCTTGTACTGCCAAATACTCATTTAAAGCAGCCACTTGTTTATTCTTTTTTTCAAATGCTTAATATTTGGTTTAAATTTATAAAAACGTTTATCCGTATCCCCTGTCACATATTCGCCTGGTTTTTTATTTCTCTTTTCTCGGGGGTAAAAGCACAGCAGTTCTTTTTTAAAAATTACAGCGTGGAAAGCGGTCTTCCGTTTGTGCAGGTTTCCTGCATGTTTCAGGATGAAAATGGTTACCTGTGGAGCGGCGGTTACGGTGGTTTAAGCCGTTTCGATGGTAAAGAATTTATAAATTATAACAGACGGAACGGCTTAATAGACCACAATGTGAATGCGGTTTGCTCAGATGGTAAAGGAGCTATTTTTGTAGGCACCAATAAAGGACTCAGTGTTCTAAACCGTAAAAAATTTACCAGTTATGCGATTGTGGAAGGCTTATTAAGTCCTGCTATCACTTCTTTCTGTAAAGGGTATCATCACTCGGTATATATGGGTACTAGCAAGGGGCTGTTTATGTTCAAGGAAAACAAAATCAGTCACATTAAGAAATTCGAAGGGTATAAGGTAAATTGTTTGTTTAAGCCTGATACGAGTTTAATTTATGCCGGAACCGACAAAGGTCTTGTAATTTATGGACACAATACTTTTACCGTGCTTAATCAGTCGGTCGGACTTGCGTCTAACTTTGTAAACTGCATTACCAAATACAAAAATTTTCTGGTAATAGGAACTTCTGAAGGCTTAAGTATGTATGATCTTTCGACCAAAAAATTCTCCAACTATTACATCGAAACAGGCTTGATCGATCTCGACATCACAGCCGTTAACAACCAAGGAAATAAATATCTGTGGGTGAGTTCACAAACCGGCTTGTTAAGGTTTGACGGGTACCAATTCGCTTATTTTAATGTAGGACCTGACAATAATTCGAATCACGTTCGTTCCATTTTGCTTGATCGCGAAGATAACATCTGGCTCGGAACGCACAGCGGCCTTTACCGTTACAGAGATAATTCATTTTCCACATTTGACAAAATTCCCGGACTAGGTACCTCGTTTATTTTTCAAATGTTTCGAGATAGACGTGGTGAGCTTTGGGTGACGTCCCAAAATAGCGGCATATATAGAGAGACGCAAAATTATTTTAAACGGTACAGTACAAAAGATGGCCTGGTTACTAATACCGTGAGGGCAGGCTTACAAGACAAAGAAGGCAGACTGATATTTGGAACAGATAAAAATTTAACACAGTTTAAAAACGAACGCTTCCAGACTATCGCGCTTCCCCCCGCTTTTAAAGCCGAGCATAATGTGCTTTTCCTTGATTCACATAACACACTCTGGGTGGGAGGAACAAACGGCTTTGCTTCCTTAACGTGGAATAATAACATCCCACAATCCAGGTTCTATCCTATACACTTTAAAGAAGATTTTGCCGTGTATGGGTTTTGTGAAGATGAAAAAGGAACCATTTATATCGGTACGCATCATGCTGGACTTTACAGATTGTCAGCAGATTCCCTGCTTAATTTAAGTGAGAAGCTTAAGCTGAATGAGGAAACGTTTTTTATGCTGAGGTATAGGGCCGGAAACGTATTCGCTGCTTCGCTTAATGGGCTTCTTATTCTGAATATAAAAAATAATACTTTAAAAAGAATTACCGATGTGGATGGGTTAAATTCAGAGTTGATCTATTCGCTTGAATTTACCGAAAACAAGAATACCATGTGGATTGGAACTAATCAGGGAATAAACAGGCTTAATCTTAAAAAATATCTTGCTGAAGGAAAGATCGATCTGATCTCTTATGGAAAAAAAGAAGGGTTTGTGGGGGTAGAGTGTAATGGGAATGGGATCTGGGAAGATAAGGATGGCACCCTCTGGTTTGGAACAGTAAATGGATTGATTATGCACCAGCCTTTTAATTTCAAGAAAAATTTTGTCGAGAATAAAACCTTGATTGAAAACATTAAGGTATTAAATGAAGATACTTTGCTGCAGGATAATTGTGTTTTACCAAGTAACTACAATACAATAGCTTTCTATTACCGCGGTATTTGCCTTACAAATCCTGATCAGGTTCTATACCAGAAAAAACTGGAAGGGCTTAGCGGCGACAAAGAATGGAGTGAGCCAAGCACCGAGGATTACAGCAAGTATACAAACCTAGCTCCGGGCAACTACACGTTTAAGGTAAGATCATGCAACAATGAAGGGGTGTGGAATTCAACAGAAACAAAGTTTTCCTTCCGCATTAAATCACCGTTTTATCTTACATGGTGGTTTCTGCTGAGTTGTTTTGTTCTTTTGTTTACGACGATTTACGTCATCTTTATGGTTCGTATTTATAATGTCAAAAAGAAACAACGCCTCGATTTTGATAGAAAAGTGCAGATGAGTAAAATTGAATTGAAAGCGCTCAGATCCCAGATGAATCCTCATTTTGTTTTTAATTCATTGAATTCGATCCAGCATTATATTTTTAATACAAAGATTGAAGAAGCAATAAAATACCTGAACAAGTTCGCACGGCTGGTGCGCATTATCTTAAATAATTCAGAACGTCCAACGGTTACTGTTGGCGACGACCTAGAAGCACTGAGGCTTTACCTTGAGCTCGAGCAAATGCGTTTTGAAGATCGTTTTGATTATGAGATCATTGTGGAAGACAGCGTGGATGCAGATTACGACATTATGCCGCCACTGCTTATGCAGCCTTATGTTGAGAATGCGATTCTTCACGGATTAAACCCGGCACCATTTAAAGGAAAATTAACGATACGACTAAGTGCTGTAAATAATTTTTTAATTTGTACTATTGTAGATAACGGTATAGGTCGTGAAAAAGCATCAGAGATCAGGCGGATGATGCCGGTTAAAAACCACAAGTCGCTTGGAATGAAAATTACAGAAGACCGCTTAAAAATATTGAATGAAATAAATAATTCGCAGTTAAGTGTAACCATAACCGATTTAAAGGACGCAGATAATAAATCACTCGGAACAAAAGTGGAGTTGTTTGTGCCGCTGACGGGATAAAACAAAAACGATATGATCAAAACACTAATAATTGAAGATGAACAAAAGAGCCGCGAAATGCTTGCGGGAATCATCGAAAAAAATTGTCCAGAACTAAGTGTAGTGGGACTCGCCAGGAATGTGAAAGAAGGCGTAGAAATGGTTGAATCGCTGCGTCCCGACCTAGTTTTTCTGGATATCAGCATGCCGGATGGCAGCGGCTTCGATCTTCTCGAAAAAGTTCCCGGCCATAAATTCGAGCTTATTTTTGCTACAGCCAGCGATCAGCATGCCATCAGAGCTATTAAGTACAGTGCCTGCGACTACCTGCTAAAGCCAATTGACATAGAAGAATTAAAACTTGCCGTAGAAAAAGTGGTGAAAAAGAAAAGCGCTATTCCTAATATGGAAAACCTGCAGTTTCTTATTCAGCATTTAAAGCGTGCAGACGAAAACTTTCAGAAGATCACCTTGCCTACTGGTAACGCATACGAAATTGTAAATATTAAAGATATTGTACGCTGTGAAGCCGATGGAAGTTATACAACGTTTTACCTGAGCGACAAACGTAAACTTATGATAAGTGCCGGCTTAAAGCATTACGAAGAATTGCTTCCGGAAGGTGAATTCATTCGTGTTCATCATCATCATCTTATCAATATGAATCACGTCGTTCGTTTCCTTAAAGAAGACGGAGGCTATGCGATCATGAGTGAAGGTTCTAAAATTGAAATTTCCCGCCGCAAAAAAGAAGCGTTTATGGAGAAGTTGAATAAGTCTTAGCAGCTGGAGCCATGAGATAAGACAAAAAGGGAGCAATGACTGTTTTGTCATAGAGGTACTTTACATATTTAGTCCTGCCGCCTGTCATTTCAATTCAGTTTATTCAGTCCCGCTCGTTCAGTCCTGCTCCCTTTCAGTCTTGATTCTCTCTTGTCCCTTCAGTCCTGAATCCCTCCAGTCCTAAATCCCTTCGGTCCTGCTTCCCACCAGTCCTGCTTCCCGTTAGTCTTGACTCTCTCTTGCCCCTTCAGTCCTGCTTCCCTCCAGTCTTGACTCTCTTCTATCCCTTCAGTCCAGCCCCATCTTCCAGTTATAAAACGAAGGAAACCACTTATTTAATTCCCCTTAAAACAGGTAAAAAGCGCTGTACCTTTACTATACGTTCTTTATAGGGTTTTGTTTAGTTATAACAAAAAATATAGCCACTTTCGTATTATGGAGATTTTGCGAGGGTGGCTTTTTTATTTGTAGGAAGGAGATAATTTTTTTCCTATTCGGGCGTTAAAGCCACCATGAAGAATCTTCTTCGTTTAGTACACTTTCTTTTTTGCTTTACATCTTTTGCTCAACAAAGGAAGAACGTTTTTAAAATTGGGCTTAAAGCGGGGTTTGTGAATACAGAGGCGACCTGCATTCGGACGAATGGCTTTGAAAAAAAAAGGGTTTGTGGCGGGATTTACGTTTCAGCTTAGGGTAAGTAAAAACTGGACAACTGAAATCGCCCTGCTTTACGTTCAGAAAGGTAGCAAAACTAGGGAACATCAACCGAAGCCTATTACGGACATTACGATCTCAACCTGCATTATTTTGAATCCCTGTTTTATTGCAGTACCACTTCAAAAAACTCACCTTTGAGTTTGGGCCCGGATTTGGTTTATTGGTTCACGAATTTGAGGCTTGCTATGACCAAGCAGTAAAAAGTGATTTGACATTAAAAAACCCTTTTGCACCCAGGGAGCTTAGCATTAATATTGGCGGTTCTTATGCACTTAACGGGAAATGGGTAATCAGTGCGCGCTATACAAATTCGCTGCTTTCTTTAAGAAGAAACACATCCAGCGTAAAAAAACACGATAGAATAGGAACCTTAAATTGTGTTTTGGCTTTTAGCCTTGTCTGAACCTTTCAGCTAAAGAGCAAGAATCAGAAAAAGGGGAACGGTGTTAAAGAAAAATAATTCACCAAAAATAGTGGCTCTGTAACCCTTTAAAATCCGCATATTTTATGAAATCAAAAATAAAGTAGTATATTTGCCCGAATTTTAAAACCTTAAAATTCATTTTCAATGGCTCCCAATTTTTTAACTAACAAGTTTGTTCCCGAAGGGCTCACTTACGACGACGTATTATTAGTTCCCGATTATTCAGAAGTATTGCCGCGTGAAGTGACGATTGCGTCTTATTTCACTAAGAAAATAAGGCTCAATACGCCAATCGTTTCAGCTGCCATGGATACTGTTACCGAGCATAGTCTGGCTATAGCCATTGCCCAGGAAGGTGGTATTGGTGTTTTGCATAAAAACATGACCATTGAAGAACAGGCTGAGCAAGTGCGCAAGGTGAAAAGAAGTGAAAGTGGAATGATTCTTGATCCGGTGACAATTATAAGTGACTCTACTATTGGGGATGCCATGAAGTTGATGAGTGACAATAAAATAGGCGGTATTCCGGTAGTAGATAAACAAAACAAGTTAGTGGGCATTGTTACCAGCCGTGATCTTCGTTTCGAGAAAGACCTTAAGAAACCGGTCATACAAGTAATGACACCTTATGCCAAATTGATCACTGCGCGTTTGGGAATCACTCTTAAAAAGGCAGAAGAGATCTTGCAACAACATAAAATTGAAAAATTACCAATATTAGATAAAGCAAATAAGCTGGTCGGTTTGATTACATATAAAGACATGATCAAAATGAAAGTACGTCCCAATGCAGCAAAAGATGAAAGAGGACGTTTGCGTGTTGCCGCAGCCGTTGGTGTTACAGCCGATACTATGTTGCGGGTGGATGCATTGGTAAATGCAGGCGTGGATGCTGTTATTATTGACACCGCGCATGGTCACAGCAAAGGAGTAATTGAGAAGTTAAAAGAAGTAAAGAAAAAATATAAAAACCTGGAAGTGATTGTTGGAAACATAGCTACAGGGAAAGCAGCGTTAGATCTGGTAAAAGCAGGTGCAGATGCTGTGAAAGTAGGTATTGGACCAGGTTCTATTTGTACAACAAGGATCATTGCCGGCGTGGGTGTTCCGCAGTTGTCAGCTATTTTAGATGTTGCAAATGCACTGAAGGGAACGGGTGTTCCTTTGATCGCTGACGGAGGAATTCGTTTTACGGGTGATGTGGTGAAAGCGCTAGCAGCAGGTGCCGGAACGGTGATGATGGGCGGCATGTTTGCGGGAACAGAAGAAAGTCCGGGAGAGACGATTATTTTCGAAGGACGTAAATTTAAATCGTACCGCGGAATGGGTTCTTTGGAAGCCATGCAAAAGGGCAGTAAAGACCGTTATTTCCAGGATGCAGAAGATGATATTAAGAAGCTGGTTCCGGAAGGGATTAGTGGAAGGGTTCCGTATAAAGGAAATCTTGCTGAAATTATTTACCAGGTAATTGGTGGAGTAAAAGCAGGGATGGGTTATTGCGGAGCGAAAGACATTAAGGCTTTACAGAATGCTAAATTTATCAGGATCACAGCAGCCGGCGTAAAGGAAAGTCACCCGCATGATGTTGTGATTACCCGTGAAGCACCAAATTATAGCAGATAATAACGAATAACGTTTAACGATAAAAGAAATGGTATTACCAATTGTTGTTTATGGAGATCCAGTACTCAGAAAAGTAGGGGTTGACGTTGATAAAAATCACGAAGGGCTTGACCAGCTTATCAAAGACATGTTTGAAACGATGTACAAGGCAAAAGGGGTAGGTTTGGCTGCACCACAGGTTGGTAAAGCTATTCGGTTGTTCATTGTAGATACACACCCTTTCTCAGAAGTGAATGAGGACGATGAGGACGACGAAGAATTTACACCGGCGCAAAGAAAAGAACTTGAAAAATTTAAAAAAGTCTTCATCAATGCACGGATATTAAATGAAGAGGGTGCGGAATGGAAATTTAGCGAAGGTTGTCTTAGTATTCCTAAGATTAGGGAAGATGTAAGTCGTAAGCCGGACATCGAGATTGAATACTACGATGAGAAATTTAAAAAGCATGTAGAAAAGTACGATGGCGTCATCGCACGGGTCATCCAACATGAGTACGATCACATCGACGGTAAGTTATTTACCGATAAAATCAGTCCTTTTAAAAGAAAAATGCTGGGCGGAAAATTAAATGACATTTCCAATGGAAAAATTTCGGCGGACTACAAGATTAAAGTTTACAAACCAAAAAAGTAAATTTATGAGGATCTATTTTACCCAGGGATTATTAGTAGTATTTGCACTTGCTCTTTTTTCCTGTTCAAATAACTCTAAAGAAAACTCTACCGAAACAAAAAGAAGTGCCAGAAACGATTCTACCATGCGTCTTGGTAAAAATTACCTCACCGATTGCAAAAAGCTGCTCGCAGAGGCGAGGAGAATGGACAGCATTCTTTTAAATCAGACCGAAGTGGATAAAACTTCTGCCAACAAAGCCATTCACACGTTTACCGATTTTGCTTACTACTGTGCCAGCGACAGTTCAAGTCCTGTATACCTTATCAAGGCAGCTCAGGTGGCCCGTGCTATTAATAACATTCCACAGGCAAAGATCGCATTGGATAAATGTATTGAAACCTATCCGCAGTTTCAAAATCGTCCTGCCGCTATGTTTCTTCTCGCTCAATTATATGACGAGAGAACTTACCTGAACGACGAGGCGGAGGCGAAAAAAATATACGAGCAGATCATCAATGAATACCCGAAAAGTGATTGGACATTAAGCGCAAAAGGGGCCCTTACTTTTATTGGCAAGTCAGACGAAGAGATCATGCGGGAATTTAAAAAGAAGCAGCAGAAGTAAACCAATTGCTCTAAGGATAAGTTTAATTGTAACGTTAAAAAATCTTCATATGGAACAAACTACAATCCCTAAACAACTTATTACAATTGGAGTTTTAGGTGCTATTGCTGTAGCATTTGGTGCTCTTGGGGCGCATGCTTTAAAAAATCAGTTACCAGGCGGATTAATTACCGTTGATCAGTTAAACGGTTTTGATACTGCGGTTAAGTACCAGATGTACCATACACTTGCCATGTTTTTGGTAGTCCTATTAAAGAACTTTTTTGCAAGTAAATTTCTGAACGCAGCCTACCACCTTTTTTTCTGGGGAATTATTTTATTCAGCGGCTCTCTCTACTTTTTATGCACCAGAAATTTATTGGCCATGGAAGGACTGAAAGTTTTAGGACCCATTACGCCAATTGGAGGAGTTTTATTCGTTGCGGGCTGGTTATGTATATGTGTCTCTGCCTTTAAAAAAGGCTAAAAACGGTTTTTTGGAACAGCGTTTGTTTTAGGGACATATATCGAACTATCAACTATTGAGACTATCAACTATCAACTATCAACTATTGACTGTAAACCATGAACTATCAACTATTGACTAATAATTCCTAACTTACAACCTTAAATCAATTACTATGCAACGTTTCACCTTTTTCGCTAGCAGCCTACTTTGCCTGCTTTTTGTGTCCTGCAAATCACAAGTTGTTACAGGCAAAGATCCGCAGCCATCAAAAGAACCTACAGTGTACAAAGGCGTTACAGACCAGGCTTGTGCTGTAGAAATGGCCTTTGGCAGCTATGGCTCAGGAATTGATGGGCCATCTTACGAGAAGGTTATTAAGGCGATAGAGGATAGAAAACTAAAATCAACCGCTAAAAATATTGGGCGTGAGGGAGAAACACGCATTTGTTTACCCTTAACGGAACTGAAAGGCAAGAAAAAAACTGAATTTATTAACCAGTTAAAAAAAATTGCAAAAGAGGGTCAATTAGTCTCAGTATCAATTAAATAAAAAATATTTAATTGTGGAAAAACAGCTCTGAGAACTACCTTTTTTTTCGTAATTTCGCAGTCTATTAACTTTTATATTACAGAATGAACGAAATTGGAATTAAAGCAGAGACTGCTTCAGTCGCACAACTTGGCCTTTCAAATGTTGATATGGCGTACTGGAATCTTCACCCGAGTGAATTAATTGAAGAGTGTATCGTAAGAGGAGAAGGTGTATTGACAGATGTTGGCGCTTTAGCCATTGATACCGGTGAATTTACCGGACGTTCCCCAAAAGATAAATTCGTTGTTTATGACGAGAATACCAAAGACAGTGTTTGGTGGGGAGATGTAAACAACCGTTTTGAATCCGACAGGTTTGATGCCTTGCATAATCGCATGTTGGCTTATTTAGGAAACAAAGAGATTTTTGTACGCGATGCTTATGTGTGTGCAGATCCTACATTCCGTTTAAATATCCGCGTGGTAAACGAACATGCCTGGAGTAATTTATTTTCTTACAATTTATTTTTACGTCCAACCGTTGATGAAATTAAAAACTTCAAACACGATTGGGTTATCATAAACGCTCCGGGTTTTAAAGCAGATCCGAAGATTGACGGAACACGTCAGCATAATTTCGCGATCATCAACTTCACCAAAAAAACTATTTTAATTGGTGGAACAGGTTATACAGGCGAAATTAAAAAATCGATTTTTTCTGTATTAAATTACATTTTACCACACGAGAAAAAAGTATTAAGCATGCACTGCTCAGCCAACATTGGTAAAGAGGGTGACACTGCTATTTTCTTTGGTCTTTCAGGAACTGGTAAAACAACACTGAGCGCAGATCCAAACCGTAAGCTTATTGGTGACGATGAGCATGGCTGGAGCGATAAAGGTGTGTTTAATTTTGAAGGTGGCTGCTACGCCAAGTGTGTAGACCTTACCGCTGAAAAAGAGCCGCAAATTTTTAACGCCATTAAATTTGGTTCCTTACTTGAAAACATTGGGTTCTATGAAGGTACAACTACTGTTGACTATGCAAACATCAGCAGAACAGAAAATACACGTGTAAGTTACCCCGCTGATTATATCGACAATGCAGTAACTCCTGCTTTAGGTGATATGCCAAAAAATATTTTCTTTTTAACCTGCGATGCTTTTGGAGTATTGCCTCCAATCAGTAAGTTAACAACAGGTCAAGCGATGTATAATTTCATTTCTGGGTACACCGCTAAAGTTGCAGGAACTGAAATGGGAATTACTGAGCCCACAACAACGTTCTCTGCTTGTTTTGGAAAGGCGTTCTTACCATTGCATCCAACAAAATACGCTGAGTTATTGGGAGAAAAATTAAAGAAACACAAAGTAAACGTATGGCTATTAAATACCGGATGGGTTGGTGGTTCTTATGGAGTAGGAAACCGTATTAAGTTATCTTACACCCGTTCTTTAATTACTGCCGCGTTAACCGGTGAGCTTGATAAAGTAGAATATGGAGAAACTCCCTATTTCAAATTGAAATTCCCAAAATCATGCCCGGGAGTTCCAACTGAAATTCTTGAGCCGAAAAACGCATGGAAAGATAAAGCTGAATTTGAAAAAGTAGCGCAAAATCTTGCAGCTTCTTTCGTGAAAAATTTTGAACAATATGCTTCTGCGGCAAATGAAGAAATTCTTGCTGCTGCTCCAAAAGTAGCAGTAACTGCATAATTCTTAATTGAGATTTGGATTAAAAATCCTCACCTTCCGGTGGGGATTTTTTATTGATGTCGTTTGCAGACAGCAAAGTGCCGATGATCTTTTTTTCATACACCTCTCCGGAAATTTGTCGACGAAAGAGTGCCATTAACAACATGTGGCATAAAACTTGTTTCATGGTAAGAAAAAACAACCATGAAAAAACTGATACTCTTTTTTGTCGCATCTTTTGCTTCCCATAGCCTTCAAGCGCAAACACAACCGCTTCCTTATATTGGCACACCAACTATTATTCCTCAATCACCCACACCAAACGACATTGTGAAAATTGTGACACATGTGTCCACACCTAACCTGGGCATCATTGTGGATGCGCTGACACATACGGTTTCAAACACTTCTAAAGAGATCAATATAAGAGGCTGTTACTGGCATGGAATGCTGGCGGCCATACAAAACTATGTTGATACCCTTGTAGTGGGTCAATTACAGCCAGGTACCTATACTATTAAACAGAAAGCGTTTCTTTCCACTACTCAACAGCATTGCTCGAATGTTGATAGTAATTCCGTTTTGATAACGCTTGTAGTAAGCGGCATTACGGGAATTAAAAAGGAGAATTCTGAAGGCGTGTCCGGAATTTTTCCTAACCCGGTAAAAGATGTGCTTATGATTGCAGATAACCGGAAATATAACTTAGGGGCGATCTATTCTATGGATGGTAGGCTGATCAGAACTATAGAAATAGGTAAAGAAAGAACCATTGCAACAAGCGACCTTCAGCCAGGTATTTATTTTATTCGGTTATTGGCTGAAGATACATTGGTCGCCTATAAGTTCATTAAAGAATAGACTTAACGGGTTAAAAGAAGCAGATCTTAAATGCCTGCTCCTTTTTCTTTTACCTGAGATTTATTAGATGACAGTTCCTGTAAAACTGAGTGTTTTCGGTGCTTCTTCCGCATTGGTTGTTACTGTTAAGTATTTATTAAACGCGCCTTTTGAAGCCGCATTAAACGTAGCTTTGATCTTTGTGCTTTCTCCCGGTAAAACTGGTGTTCGGGAATAATCTGTAGCAGTGCATCCGCAAGCAGCTTTAACGCTCAAAATGAGTACTGGAGCATCGCCGGTATTCGTAAATTCAAATTCAAGATTCACCGGTTTGTTTTGAGTAATCTCACCAAGATTAACCTCGCTATTTTTCCACTGAATACTGGTTTTTGTAAAAGCAAGCGTTAGCGGTTTTCTGGTGCGGTTATCCGATTGATTGGGAGTGAATGACATCAGGGCAAAGCCTAAAAGAAGTGTTGAAATTTTGAGTTGCGTTTTCATGGTTTGTTTTTTAAGATTAATAATTATAATAGGATTGATCACAAAATTAGCTTGCTTTTAATGGCGGGCATGTTAAGCATATTTAAACATGTGTTAATGACTTGTTAAAGCCCTTACATGGTGCGAATGAATTCCTTCACTTCTTTACTGAATCCAAGTTTGCTAATGCCTGTGATCTTTTCAAGTGCCCTGAAATAATTTTCATTCCCTTCTTCTTTTTTGCCGCAGCGCAATAAATCAAGAACTGCCCGAAATCCTTTTTCCTTTTCAATTTTATTTACAAGCAAAGCGTTGATCACAAAATCAACATTTAAAGGGTGTTCATACTTAGGATCAAAATTTTTACTTTCGTTATACAAGGCAACCCAATCAGCATTAGGCATTTCGATAGCAAATTTTTTGAACCTGGCTGTAATTTCTTCCTACGTAAGTCGCCAACTACTGCCATATAAATAAGCTATGCCCTCGTCCACTGGTCGGTTTATGATCGTCGCAGGAATTACTTTATGAAGTCGGCTATGCCAGAGATCATGCGGATCGAATTCACCACCCGAAGAAAATAAGGTGCCATCCAAGCTTAATCTTATGCCATTTTCGCTCGCACTGAGTGTGCCATTTTTGCGCCCGTTATAATCTGACTTATAGTCTACGCCTATTAATTGTAAGACCTCGTTGTAGTTTGCACAGGAATAAAAGATCTCCGGACTTCCCTCAATCATTAACTTTTTATCGTACTTTTCGACCGTACTAAAATAGTTTTGGCATTTGGCCTTGTTGAAAGAGCTGAGATAATAAATGGTTATACTTCCTTTTTTCTCTTTTTTCCAGCTTGTTGTATTGTACTTTAAAGGAGAATGAATATAATAGCGCCCTTTATCTTTTTTAGCTAAAACAGTAAAACCAGCTCGTAACATTGGTGCAGCCTCATTCACGCCTATGTAGGAAAACTGGATCAGAAAACTGCTGCTTTCAAAACCGACTACATTTGTGAGATAACATTTGTAAAAATCCGGATCTTTTAATTTGCCGCTTTTTTCTACGCCCTTTATTTCATCAAGTAGGACGGAAGTCTCTAAAAGTTCTTTTTTAATACGAAGCTGTTTTCACTATTTGGTTTTTCTTTTTCCTTCAGGAAGCCATTAAGTGCTTCTAGCAGACTCGGCAAGATCGCACTGTCTTTTGGCAGCCTTACTTTTGCCGGAACAATTAAAGGATTGGTTTGTGCCACGCAAGGCAGAATGGAAGTGAGCAGGGCGGCTGAGATAATAATTTTTAATTTCATGAAACTGAATTAGCGGTTTAGGTGATGTTTGCAAAACTAGAGAACGTTAAAGTAGAAGGCTGTTAAGCAAAATCAAATATTTGTTAATGACATGTTAATGGAGGAGGCACAGAGATTTATTTTAAGTAATATTAAGGCACTGATTATCCAGAATTGAAAATCAATAAATTAAATAGCGTTATTGTACTGGGGCTCGTAGCTATTATCGGCATACTGATTGTGCAGTTCTTCTGGACCAAACAGGCTTTTAATAACGAAGGCAAAAAATTCAGTTGCATGTGGTGGATCGGCTTTATAAATTAAACAATAACGAGTTTCCTCTAAAAAATCCAATCAACAAAGTCTCTAACGATTATTACATCGTAAACGTTAACAATGATTTTGATGCGCAGGTTTTAGAGTTTTGTCTCAGGACAGAGTTCGAACGTTCTAATTTATTGACGGATTTTGAATACGCCATTTACAAGTGTGAGAGCGATGAAATGGTTTACGGAAATTATGTTTCGTTTAACGACAAAGTAAAAAAAAAGGCAACATTTCATTTTCCGAAGCAGCACAATCTGGTTTATTATTTTGCGATCCGTTTTCCCAATGAAACAAGTTATCTCATTGGTTCGCTAACCTTCTGGCTAATTTTATCGGGTATCCTGGTGCTGGTGCTTATCATATACGTTTATTCGATCTTTACGCTCCTCCAGCAAAAAAAGTACTCGGAGTTGCAAAAAGATTTTATTAATAATATGACACATGAATTCAAAACACCTTTGTCTTCGATTCTGATCGCTTCTAATTATTTGTTTAAACAAGAGAAGATTCGATCCGATGAGAAACTGGGAAAATATACAGGAATCGTTATCGATCAGAGCAACAAACTGAACAGCCATATTGAAAAAGTTTTGAATATTGCCCGCTCAGACAATGCTCCTTTGACTCTTGAAAAGAAAGAGATTATCGTATTGCCGCTTATTAAAAATGTAATTGAAAATATCCGTTTAAAATACGAAGTTCTCAAAGTGGATCTTGATTTTGCTAATGAGAGTACCACGGTTTACGCAGACGAATTTCATTTCACCAACCTTGTTTACAATGTGATTGACAATTCAGTGAAGTATTGCGAAAACACACCGGAAGTCACCATTTGTTTATCGAATGAAGCAAAAGGATTGCTCCTGGAGTTTAGCGATAACGGGATCGGCATTTCTAAAAAGAAAATCGCTTTTATTTTCGACAAATTTTACAGAATTCCAAATTCCCGAAGCAACGAAGTGAATGGCTTTGGTTTGGGACTGTACTACGTAAAAAAGATCTGCCTGCTGCACGGGTGGAAAATACATGCGCTCAACAACGCAACCTCTGGCATAACTATTTATGTTCAAATTCCAAATTACTTATGAGCAAGGTTAAAATTTTATATGCGGAAGATGATGAGACGCTGGCCTATCTCACAAAGGATAACCTGGAGCAAAATAATTATGAAGTCGTTCATTGCACAGACGGACTCAGCAGTCTGGAGATGTTTAAAAATGGTAAATTTGAGATCTGTGTCTTTGATATCATGTTGCCAAAAATGGATGGCTTTGAGTTGACGACGGAGATAAGAAAATTAAATCCAGATGTTCCGATTCTTTTCCTATCCTCAAAAACTTTAAAGGAAGACCGGATCAAAGGGTTAAAACTGGGCGCGGATGATTACCTCGTAAAGCCTTTTAGCATTGAGGAACTCCTTTTGAAGATCGAAATATTTCTAACGCGCTCTAAAAAAAGTGCAGAGGTCAATCGGTCCATTTACGAAATTGGAAATTACCGATTTAACACGGCGGATTATTTTCTATACAATGAGTATGAGAGAATAACTCTTACTCAAAGGGAAGCGCAATTACTCCAGCTTTTTTTAGACTATAAGGATAAGGTTTTGAAGCGCGAGGACATCTTAAAAAAACTTTGGGGCAATGACGATTATTTTTTGGGAAGAAGTCTGGATGTTTTTATTTCTCGTCTCCGTAAAATTCTGGCCAAAGAAAAAAATATTCATATTGAAAACCTGCACGGCATTGGTTTTCGTTACTCCGTAAAATCTCAGTAACCCTATCAAGGTTAGACTGCTATTTTGCTTAACCCTGACAAGGCTAACCTGCTTAAGGTTGAAGTGAAAACTCAAAACAGACTGGAAGATGATCCGATATAGTTCGTGCACCTTTCAGTGTTTTAAAATTTTTATAAAATTCAATCACCCCTGATTTTAAACATGTAATGTTCGAAGAGTTGTAAAACATGTTGTCGTATTCCGAAGCAAGGCATTCCTTTGCGACGCATTCTCTTTTTAACGAAGTTTTTTGTTTTGTAAAAATAGATTTATATCCCCTCGATTTGAGAGGAATAAAAACCGTATGCGATTCAGGACAATTAAAATCTCCGCAGAAAATAATATTCCTAGTTGGATATTCGTCCAGCATAAATTTAAAATATTTAATTTCAGTTTCCGGCTGTTTGTTTTTCGGTACAGCATGAAATGCCACCACCGTGAACTCCTTTCCTTCAGAAGTAAAATCAACAAAATAAGGTTCCCGTTCGATTTCGTTTTTAAATTTAGGTTCCAGCCAAGCTTTACCTTTCCTTTTTACTTTACTCGTTTTCCAAAGAAAAGCATAACGTTCGACTTTGTTTGGTGACCCGGTAGTAGGATCACTGATACAATAATCCCAGTCAGCTCCTTTTCGATCGAGTGCATCTGCGAGTCTTGCTACGGCTTGCGCACCGCCAGTTCCGGCAACCACTTCTACTACCGCTACAATATCAAACACTTTCAATGTATTGGCGATAAAATTAATTGCGCTATCCGTTTTCGATTTTCCAAAATTCTCAAGGTTCCACGAACAAAGTTTAATCTGGGAAAATCCCTTTAAGGAACAAAGGGAAAGAAGAAGAATAACGAATCTGACGCGCATCATAGAAGAGCGCAAGATAAGGAAAACAAGGGCTTTGCAATAAACGTTTTTTTTCAAATAAAGTATTTAGAAGCCAGTACGCCTTTCGGTTTTGCTGTCAGCGTCCTTTGCGTCTGAAAATAATCCGGTCCATTCTTTCTGGATGGTTCTTGGACGTGCGTAGGGGTTATCTTCGTTCCAATACGACTGAGCGGCTTTTTTTAATTTTTCGGGCATAATAGCTTCAGGATTTTCTTCACATTCCCGTGCGATATAGATATCCACCTCCAGCCAGCCGTTTGTGAGCTCAATAATAAACTGAGCCTTTTCGGTGATGAAATGGTTTTTGTAAGCGCCAAGTTGGGAATTAAGCTTTTTCGCTATTTGTATTAATGCAATTACGCCTTTTTTGTACTGGTTGGTTTCGATCATGTTAGTTCCGCGCTTTCATTTCCATGTTATGCAACCGGCTTGTAATTGCTTATTCCTGTTTCTTTGGCCATTACTTCTGCAATGGCTCCTATCACCCATGGAGCCGTTAAGTTTGCCGACTTTCTTTGCATACCATTTTTGTGGAGGGCTTCGTACAAACAGTCAATACAATGAACTGTTTCGTAAATTAAATTGTTAACTCCTGTGCCCATAACAGGACTAAAATCCCAGCCGGAGACGTGAATTTTATCGTGGCGGGGATTTGCAATGGGTACGATCCAGTTAACGCTTACTTCTATTTTATGGCCAGAGTGCTGCATAAGCCTGGAGATCACTTCGGGACTCAACGTGCTGTTGTCAAATTTCCTGTAGGCGCGAATCTGGTTATAAAATTCTTCTGAATTTAGAATTTCGTTCGCCTTATTTACCGCTAAACTTACTTTTTTAAGTGAACCTTTGTATTGGAGACTGACATTTTTCATAGAAGTAGTTTTTTTGTATTATGAGTTTCTGTAGTAAATAATCAAACAAAGAATACCGGCAAGGACAAGCCCTAAAAGGAGCTTGTCGCCTGCTTTGGTACTTCTGGGTTTAGGCAGTTTTAACGCTGTTAAATTTTTGTTTTCAAACTCTTATTCCAATCACCATGATATCGTCTATCTGCTCCGAGTCACCTTTCCATTCTTCAATTTTTTTATCAAGTATCAGTTTTTGCTCTTCCATAGAATATTCCTGAATCGACAAGAGTAGTTTCTGGAACCCCATGCGTGTAAATTTTTTTCTTTCCGGTCCGCCAAACTGAACGGAATAACCATCTGTAAAAAGATAAATGGTGTCTCCGCGTTGAATTTGGATCTGTTGATTGTTGAATTTCTGGAGGTGGTGTCCCGAATGAATGCCGATCGGGAAGCGGTCTGGAACCAGCTTCGTCAGTTCGTTATGCCTCACACGATAAACAGGCTGACGCGCGGCAGCGAATTCAAGGACACCATTTTTTTCATCGATCGATATTACTGAAATATCCATTCCATCTTTAACCCCCCAGCTATTGGAGTTTTGCCTTAATGTTCTATACACACCAAGGCTAAGAGCATTTAAAATATCGCAGGGTCTTGCGTTTTCGTTTTCAATGAATGATTTAGAAATAAGATTATGGCCAATGATACTTAACAGTGCGCCGGGAACACCATGTCCGGTGCAATCGGCGGCTGCAACATATATTTTATCCTTGCATTTTTCAACCCAGTAAAAGTCGCCGGTAACTACTGCTTTGGGCTTAAGAAGAATAAAATTCTTTGGAAGTAGTTTATCTATTTGTTCTTTCGGAGTAAAGAGCGCTTCCTGAATACGCTTTGCATAGTTCACACTATCGAAGATGTCCTTATGCTGGGTAACAATGATATTGTTCTGTTCTTTAATACGCGTGATGTCGTTAAAAGAGGTGAGCATAAACTGTCTGCCGCCAATTTCAAAAGGCAGTGTTGTTACAAGGCTGTATACTTTATGACCATCTTTATGCCTACCGGCCATTTCCTCATTAAGGAGCTTACCATTTGCCTTCAGAATCTCACCAATGCGCAATAGTTCAGAAGAGTCAACAGTTCCAAGTGTAAAATTAGTTTGACCCAAGGCCTCTTCCCTATTATAACCAAATAACGATTCGAATGTGTTATTGATTTCGATAATGACAGAGTGCTCTGTAAGGCACATGCCACCTGGTGATGCATTAAACACTTTAAAAAATCCCGCAACGCTTTGCTCCAATAGCTGTTCCTTCCCTACCTGTTCCGTAACATCTATCTCTTCAAAAAATAAGTTCATCCGATCTAAAATTTAATGCTCATTTCACGGTGTATGCGTTTACAATACAGAGGTTAAAATGATATTATAGTGAAAGTTCGGACTTATGTTTTCGGTTTACAACGTAGAAATACTTGGCCGTAGAATGTGGTTTTTACACGAAAAGACTAGGTATTTTTACACATTTTTTTTGTTAAAATGGGGGTTAAAGTACTGATAATCAATAAAAGCAGTGTTTTTTCGCCCTTGTTTCAAGAATCGAATTCAAGTAAAAAGGTATCTTTGAAAACGTAAATTATTAACTAATTAAAAACACTTCTTATGAGTTTTACAGGAAACGAAGAACATGATTTTCCATTAGCTGCGGCTGCGGAATTGACGAAAAATTACAGAGTGAGTAGCCCTACAGGATCTACCATTTCTCATTTTTTCGGGAAGAAAGCGATCCAGGATATCTTGGATCAGGAAACTTGTGTGGGCATTCGTATTTATTATGCACTAGATGTTGATGGACAAAAACAGTTAATCGTTGTGGGTGCGAATGCCAGCGAGAACGATCTGTTTCAGGGTAAGCTGGCGGAGAGGTCACGAGCATGTCCTACGATGTGCAGCGCCTCTAATCCGTTAAATTCTTAAAAGAAAAATTTGTATATATTTAAAGACGGCTAAGCCGTTTTTTTTTATTGTGGTAGTAAAAAATTATTTATTTCATATATTTAGTTACATCTCAGAAGTGAGTTGTATAATTCCTCTCATTATAAGTATAATTAGATTTAAGACGATACCTGGGATTTTAAAACCAATGTTCTTTTTAGTCATTTTAACCGTAATAGTTGAAGCTATTAATGAAATACATGTTGAATCAAACATCAACAACTATTACATTTTTCATCTTTTCTCAGTTTTTGAATTTAGCCTTATTAGTTTATTTTACTATAGATTTTTTAATCGGTATTTTAAAGCGCCAATCATAATTGTATTCATTTTTGTGTTTTTTGCTATAGCTTATATTGACTACAGAATTAACGGATTTAATAGTGTAGATGATTTTTCAATTTCGGTTGAAGCAATTATTCTGACTTTTTACTCTCTTTTTTTATTTTATTACATTTTGAAAAATTTGCTTTTTGAGAATTTATTGGCTGCGCCGGTTTTTTGGATTAATGCTGGGATAATAATTTACTTTTCGGGAAATTTAATTTTATTTGTTTTCAGTAGTTACTTGTTCGAAACTGAACCGGAAAGATATCATATGGTATGGTACAGCATTCACTCAACAATTAATATTTTATTGAATATACTTTTTGGAATAGGATTTTGGAAAACAAAGGTTCGATAGATCTATCTGTATTAATTATTATTGGTACGATGGGAATACTTTTTTTAGTATTCTTCATAATTTTCATTGTTCTGCTTTATCAAAAACGTATGCAGACCAACAAGACCGAGCGCGCTAATTCCGAAAAGGAGCACCAGAAAAAACTGTTGGCTGCTTCGCTTGAAATAGCTGAGCAGGAAAGGCAAACGATTGCAGTGAATCTTCATGATGAAGTAGGATTAAATCTGAGCATTTTAAAGATCAATTTCAGCAAGCTCAGGCTAAATTCGGGCAATGAGGAAGTGGCAGAAAACATTCTGGCTACAAGTTATGCCCTGATCGAAAATTCAATGGAAATTGTCCGGGGCATTCACAACGATATCCGTCCAGGAACGCTTATGGCTTTGGGTTTAATTTCAGCTATCAAAGAACTCGTAAGGGAAATTAATATTTCGGGGGGGGCAGAAGTCATGTTTACTGGTAATCAGGACATACTTGTACCCGAAAAGAACCGGGAACTACAATTGCACCGTTTGATAAAGGAAGTCTTAAATAACACACTCAGGCACGCAAAACCCTCATTCATCGAAATTAACGTAGAAAATATCGAAAATACGCTGATAGTAAGTATCTTGCATGACGGTATGGGTGTGACTACAGAAAGAATAAAGGAATTTGCACAAAATTCAAAAGGACTTGGCCTTAAAAGTATAATTACACGGTCGGGACTTTTAAATGCGAAAGTTGACTTTTTAATCGAAAATGGTAAAAAGGCAAGGGTAGTAATTAAATGCGGCCTGGTATGAGTGAATCCAGGGACGCTATAAAAAAAAGCCTGATCAAGGTTATCAGAGTTGCATTAGTGGACGATCAGCCTTTATTCAGGGCAGGTATAACTTCACTCCTAAAGGATTACGATAATATGGAGGTAGTGCTGGAAGCTTCAAACGGGAAAGAATTCTTTGAACGCATCAAACGCCCGCATCCGCATGTAGTTTTATTGGACATTGAAATGCCCAAAATGAATGGCATCGAAACTACGCGGCAACTGAAAGAGCGCTACCCGGAGATAAAGATCATCATTCTAACGATGCACAATGAGGAAGAATTTATTTTTGATCTTATGACCAAAGGAGCACACGGATTTTTGCCCAAAGATAAAAGTGTAGAGGAGCTTGTGACTGCCATTTCCGGAGTAATTTATAAAGGCAAGTATTACAACGACGAAGTTGTGGATGTGCTGTTAAAAGGATCTAAAGGCTTGGTAAAGAATTTAAAAATGAATATTCTTACCGAAAGAGAGATCGAGATCATTCGCATGATCTGCAAGCAAAAAACAAATAAGGAAATTGGAGAGGCTTTAGGTGTGAGTGTGCGGACGATCGAAAATCAACGAACAACTATTCTCCTTAAAACAAATACAAAAAATGTAGCCGGTGTGGTTATGTACGCGCTCAAGCACAAGCTGATCAACCGTCTTGAAATGATGTAAGTACAGAATAAATTATCAGGGAATATAAATTACTTTTTCAAAGCTTTCAAAATCGCATCTTCCACATCCTTTTGAATATTTTCGTAATTTGATTTTATAAAAGATTTACCGGTTACTTTTTCATAAAGTTCAATGTAGCGTGCGCTGATCTCGTTGATCCAGTCTGCGCTCATAGGTGGAACTGTCTGCCCATCTTTCCCCTGGAAGCCATTTTCAATCAGCCAGCGTCTTACAAATTCTTTGCTGAGTTGTTTTTGTTCTTCGTTTTTTTGCTGACGTTCTTCGTATCCTTCTTTATAAAAATAACGGGAAGAGTCCGGCGTATGAATCTCGTCCATTAAAGTAATCTGATTATTAAAGAGACCAAATTCGTATTTAGTATCCACAAGGATCAACCCCATTTTATTGGCAATTCCCTGTCCGCGTTGGTATAAGGCCAGTGAGTATTTTTCGAGCTGCTCGTAATGTTCTTTGCTTACGATGCCTTGTTTAATAATTTCTTCCCGGCTTATATCTTCGTCGTGCCCTTCTGAAGCCTTTGTAGTTGGAGTAATAATGGGCTGCGGTAATTTGTCATTTTCTTTTAATCCTTCAGGAAGAGTTACTCCGCAAAGTGTTCTTAGTCCGCAGTTATAAGTTCTTGCAGCGTGTCCTGCCAAATAGCCTCTCACAACCATTTCCACTTTAAAGGGCTGGCACATACGACCAATGCTCACATTCGGATGTGGAGAAGAGATTAGCCAGTTAGGAACGATATCGCTGGTTGCATTTAAAAATTGTTCAGCAATTTGATTCAGAACCTGGCCTTTGTATGGGATGCCACTAGAAAGCACTACGTCGAAAGCGCTGATACGATCACTCGCGATCATGACTAAAACATCTTCGTTGATGGTGTAAACATCACGCACTTTTCCCTTGTAGTAAGCTGTCTGATTCGGTAGTTTGAAGTTTGTTTTATCGAGTGTCATTGTAGTTTATAGTTAATGGTCAATAGTTTATAGTCGATAGTTTATGGTCAATAGTCGATAGTTAATCGATAATAGTTTATTCCTTTCAGTCTTGCCTCCCTTCAGTCTTGTTTCCCTCCAGTCTTGCCTCTCTATATGGTCCAGGTTACCAATCCTTGTTGCGTAAATTTGAATGGCTGAGTATTTCCACCAAGCGACTCAATAGCTTTTGCCACTTTAATTTTTGTTACCGCGGGACAATAAAAAAACATAAATCCGCCACCGCCTGCTCCTGAGATCTTCCCACCGGTAGCGCCATTTTCAAGTGCCTTATTGTAAATGGAATCGATCAGGGAATTACTAATGCTATGCGCCATGTCCTTTTTATTTTTCCAGCCAAATTTTAAAATTTCACCAATTTTGTTTAACTCGCCGCGAAGAAGCGCGTCTTTCATTTGATGCGCCTGCTCTTTGAGGTTATGCATGGCTTCTACACTTTTTACGTTTTTTTCGTTTACGTTTTTAACCTGCTCATTAATAATGGTTGCCGACAGTCTTTGCGTTGCCGTGAAGTAAAGCAGAAGATTATTTTCCAGTTCGTAAATTATTTCAGGTTTCAGCTGTAACGGATTTACAATCACTTTATCTTTTTCGAAAAATTCAATGTAATTAATGCCTCCAAAAGTAGCAGCATACTGATCTTGTTTGCCGCCCGACATTTTCAGATCAACTCTTTCTATTTCATAAGCCAGATGTGCGATGTCGTATTTGCCAAGTGGAAGCTTCAACCATTCCACAAATGCTCCCAGTAAAGAAACAACAAGCGTAGACGAAGTGCCCAGCCCTGAACCCTGAGGCGCTTCAATGTAGGAGGTTAAACGAAAAGAAAGAGGTTCTAAATTGAACTGTCTGATGATGCGGTTATAAACCCCGATGAATAATTCAAAGCCCTCCTTTAATTCAAGTTCTTTGTTTGTATCCAGGTTCAGCGCATTGGCTGTGCTATCAATCACAAATTCTATTTTGCCGTTATTTAAAGGCTCCAACGAGGCGTAAGCATAAAGATCGATGGTTGCATTAAGAATGGCGCCGCCATAAAGGTCGGAGTAGGGACTCACATCGGTACCACCGCCTGCCAGGCCAATTCTTAAAGGCGCTTTACTTCTGATAATCATGACGCAAAAATAAATAAAAAATACGGCTTATCTTCGCGGTTTTATGAGAATCTACGGTCAGTTTTTCAAAACTGTAAAATTATTTCATGTTGATGAATTGAAGGGGAATGTCGTAATTCCCGCGACGGCATAAAGCAATTACTTCCTGTAGCTCGTCAATTTTTTTCGCGCTCACACGAATGATCTCATCCATGATCTGTGCGGTAACTTTTAATTTACTATCCTTAATATCTTTTAATATTTTTTTGGAGGCTTCTTTCTCAATTCCCTGTTTCACTTTTATGTCCTTTTTAATGAGCGGGCCGCTGGCATAATGCTCCTTGCTTTCGTCAAGTCCGCGTGGATCGAGCCCCTGTTTGATCATGCGTGAGTGAATGGCGTCGAGTATAGCATCCAGGCGCATGTCGTTTTCTGTAGCCACATTAATGATGAGATCTTTTTTGTTTAATTCAATCGTACTTTTACTGTCTTTAAAATCCCAACGGTTTAAAATATCTTTTTTCGCTACATTTACGGCGTTATCTAATAATTGAGCGTCGAGTTTACTTGCAATGTCAAATGAAGGCATGTTTTTAAATTTGATTTTCAAAAATAACAAATTGATTTTAAACCGCTAAGCGATTCATTTTTTTTGAGACTTTATTTTTTATATACTTCCATTCTATACTTACTTGTACTGTCTTCCTGCAATTTTGACAATAACAATCATTATCATACGCTAAGAAAACGGGTGGTTTATATGATGGGGGATAAAAACCAGCCCAGGGAAGTGGTTATGCCTCTGAATGTTGACACTTCGTATGTGGAGTATTTATTTAAAGGGTACGATCTGGTAAACATTAAATCACTGGACTCGAGCATACGCGTGGATCTTCGTTATGCAGGAACCAATAATTTTTTAAAGTATGATCTTTACGACGGTCTTCGTAACGCTTATTTTAATTGCGAAACAGCACTCAGGGTCGCAGCCGCACAATTTTATCTCAAACAAATAAACCCCGATTTTAGCCTTGTTGTATTCGATGCTTCCCGTCCGCAGCATATCCAGCAGATGATGTGGGACAGCCTGAAACTTCACCCGGACAAAAAAACTTTTTATCTTTCTAAGCCAGAAGAAACCTCGATGCACAACTACGGCTGCGCGGCTGATGTCACCATCATCAATACCAGAACAAACAAACTTTTGGACATGGGAACAGATTTCGATTTTTTCGGAAGCCTTTCAGAACCTATTTATGAGGTACAGTTTTTAAAAACAGGCCAATTGAGCCGCGAAGCATATCAGAACCGGATCTTGCTGAGGTCGGTGATGCAGCGTGCAAAGCTAAACCCTATTACCAGTGAATGGTGGCACTTTAGTCTTTGTACCAAACCGGAAGCAATAGCCAGGTTTAAACTAATCAAGTAATTAGTTGCAAGTTTACTGATACAGATTTCAAGGCAAACGCATATTATTTCTCTTGCTACTACAGGGTTTTTAAAAATTGGTGCTTATTGATTAGAGTTGCAGCAATTGATTTTAAAGCAAAACAAACATGTTGATTAAAGCGTTGAGATATGTGTGTCTCGAAAACATTGGCAAATTAGATGCGTTTGCCCTGATACAGATTTCACGGAAATTTATCACCTCAAAAATAAAAAGATTTATTTTCTGGTAAATTAAAGGGTTCAATCGAGCTAAGGTAAACAGCTCGGTGAAATTTATAGCCGAAGACTCATTTTATACCTTGTTCAGCGAAATTTGTAAAATCTGCGTCAAGCCTTCCTGGGTATATAAACCAAGTTCCAAAAATTACTAAAATCGTTTATCGCACTTTGAATACTGGTCTGTGTAGATTAACTTTATCTATTCATTATGGCGTTTCAACTTACTTCCGAATTTCAGCCCACGGGCGACCAGCCAACAGCTATTAAACAATTAGTTGAGGGCATTAACTCCAACACCAAACACCAGGTGTTGCTTGGTGTTACCGGATCGGGGAAAACTTTTACTGCTGCAAATGTGATCGCACAGGTGGATAAACCAACGCTTGTTCTTTGTCATAATAAAACCCTTGCCGCCCAGTTGTACGGGGAGTTCAAACAGTTTTTTCCGAACAACGCGGTGGAATATTTTGTAAGCTATTACGACTATTACCAACCGGAAGCTTACCTGCCAACTACAGGAACTTATATAGAAAAAGATCTTGCCATAAATGAAGAAATTGAAAAATGCAGATTGAGTGCCTCCTCTTCTTTGTTATCCGGCAGGCGCGACGTGATTGTAGTGAGTTCTGTAAGCTGCATTTATGGTATTGGGAATCCGACGGATTTTAAAGAAAATATCATTGCAATTGAAAATGGACAGAATATCTCACGCAATAAATTGTTGTATCAATTTGTAGGAGCTTTGTATTCAAGAACGACGGGTGATTTCAACCGCGGAACCTTTCGTGTGAAAGGCGATACTGTGGATATCAATTTGCCTTATGTAGATTATTGTGTACGCATAGTATTTTTTGGCGATGAAATCGAAAGCATTGAAACGTTTGACAATGTGAACAATCACATCATTAAAAAACACGAGAGCTTTACGGTATTTCCGGCCAACCTTTTTGTAACAGCCCCGGATACACTTAAGAACGCAATGGTAAGCATTGCTGAGGACATGAAGAAACAAGTAGAATTTTTTCTTCAGCAAGATAAAACCCTGGAGGCAAAACGCCTCGAAGAGCGTGTGAATTTTGACCTGGAGATGATGCGCGAACTCGGGTATTGCAGCGGGATTGAAAATTACTCCCGTTATTTTGATGGAAGATTGCCCGGCACACGTCCTTTTTGTTTAATGGATTATTTTCCGAAAGATTTTTTAATGATCGTGGATGAAAGTCATGTTACCTTACCACAGGTGCGGGCCATGTATGGTGGTGACCTTAGCCGCAAGGTTAATCTGGTGGAGTATGGATTCCGCTTGCCCTCTGCCCTGGACAATCGTCCTTTGAAGTTTGAAGAGTTTTTTGGGATCTTAAACCAAGTGATTTATGTGAGTGCAACACCCGCAGAATTTGAACTGGAGCAGGCAGAAGGTGTGGTGGTGGAACAGCTCATTCGTCCCACAGGAATTCTGGATCCGATGATAGACATAAGACCTTGTACCAATCAGGTAGACGATTTGCTGGATGAAATCCACAAAGTAGCTGCGCTGGATGAGCGTATCCTTGTGACTACTTTGACCAAACGGATGGCAGAAGAATTAACCAAGTACCTGACGAAGTTAAATGTGCGTTGCCGTTATATACATAGTGAGGTGGACACCCTGGAGAGGGTTGAAATACTAAGACAATTAAGGGCGGGTATATTCGATGTGCTCATCGGGATCAATTTATTGCGGGAAGGGCTTGATTTGCCTGAAGTTTCATTGGTGGCAATTTTGGATGCAGACAAGGAAGGCTTCTTAAGAAATGAAAGAAGTCTTGTGCAGACAGTAGGACGCGCCGCAAGAAATGTAAATGGCCGTGTGATCATGTATGCAGATCGGATCACAGAGAGCATGCGGCTCACCATGGATGAAACTATGCGCCGCAGAAAAAAACAAATCGAGTATAATTTCAAGCATAACATCACTCCGGTTCAGGCCGGAAGAAAACAAATTGCGCAATCTTCCTTCAGTGGAGTGGAGGTGACGGTGAATGGCAAGCTCGTAAAAGCTTATGCCGAGCCCGATGAAATGAGTCTTGCAGCAGATCCTGTTGTGCAGTATATGAATGCGGACGAATTGAAAAAGCAGATCGGGAAAATAAAATCTTCGATGATCCGTGCTGCTAAAGAAATGGATTTTGTGGAAGCCGCGCGATTACGGGATGAGATGTATTTGCTCGAAAAAATGCTGCAGGCTAAGAACGAAGGTTAGCCACAGATTCCTTTAAGCCTGATTTGGAAGAATAGATGCATACACAATGACAAATCAGGCTGTGCATTTGCATCCTGCCAATCGGACCCTGCCCCGCTAAAATATCGGGAGGCCGAAGGGTCCAACTACAGAAATTATTAGCAACACAGAAATCTAAGATTTTTTCGGTGATTGCTTTGGGTTGGAGTGCTGCTTAGATCCGTGTAATCGGAGGCAAGTTCGGAGGGCCCGGCGAAATCCCCGGCTACTTTGAGTTCCATGTCATCACAAAATCATTCATCACATAGCCTGAACCAATATCAAAGTCTGCTACCTGTTCTATCTTAAATCCATTCTTAAAATAGAAATTGATGGATTTAAAATTCTGACGATTAACGGTCAGCGTAATTTTTGAAGGGATAATTATTTTTTGGAGTGCTTCAAAAGCCTTGACACCAATGCCTTTCGAGGCGACTTCTTGGTTGATGTAAAATTTATTCATGAACCAGTTGTTTTCTTCTTCCTTTTTTACTGAAATAAATCCGACAGCGGTTTCGTTTTGCAAAATCAAAAAGAATAAGTGTCCTTTGATGGTTAGTTGCTCTTCTAAACTCACAGCGCTATACATACGATCTAACATGTAATCGATCTGTTTTTGGTTGATGATGGAAGGATAGTGTTGATTCCACACGATCTTTGCCAGGGCTGAAATGCCCTGAATATCTTTAGGAGAAGCCGGCATTAATTTTATATCCTGCATTAAATAGTTTAAATTTGCACTTGTGGCTAAGATAAGCAATACTGTTAACATAGAAAACCGGAGAGCGAAATTTGACTATCAATTCATTGATACGCTCACCGCTGGTCTTGTTCTGAAAGGGACGGAGATAAAGTCTATTCGCGAAGGCAAGGCAGGCTTGTCTGATAGCTATTGTTATTTTAGGAATGACGAGTTGTTTGTGAAAAATTTTCACATTACCGAGTATGCTGATGCCTCTTTTTACAATCATGAGCCATTAAGAGAACGCAAGCTTTTATTGACCAAACAGGAATTAAATAAGCTTCTGAAAAGAGTGAAAGATTCTGGGCTGACGATTGTTCCCGTAAAATTATTCATCAATGACAAAGGTTTCGCAAAATTAAACATTGCACTTGCAAAAGGTAAAAAGTCTTACGACAAGCGTGACGATATTAAAAAGAAAGATATTGAACGTGAAATGAACAGAAAGTTTTAATGCGAATGAGAAACTCAAAAATCACTTACTTCTTTTTATTTTTCATCTCGCTACTGTTTGCAGCCTGTGACAAAGGCTACCAAGTGCGGTTCACAAATTTTTACATCGAGCCAATGGATTCGGTGGTTATTGGAAACAATAAGATCGTCTACAAAAATGTGGCACTTGAAACTACTACTGAGTACATGAAATTAACGAACGGAAAATATCACATCACGTTCACCACCAAAACGAAAAAGAAATTTTATTCCAGTATTTATATTCCTAAAAGCGGCAGCGGTAATCGCACGATCCAAATCGACGCCATAGAGCAGATTGGTATTTTTGAAGAATAGTAATTCGCAAAAGACTGATACAGGACTTATGGAATACGGGATTTAAGGGATACAGGAGGGATGCAGGACTTAAGGGATACAGGACTTAAGGGATGCAGGACTTAAGGGACACAAGACTTAAGGGATGCAGGACTTAAGGGATACAGGACTTGATGTACACGAGATTTAAGATAAGGAAGATAAAATTTAGAAGCCGTCTTGCTTCCCTTCTGTCCTGATTCTTGTGTCTTGTTGCTGGCTAGTATGCTCTCGTATTATTCCCCTCGATGTAATTCACAAAAGCTTGGTTGCTGACTTTGTTTCCGCCAGGAGTAGGAAAGTTACCGCTGAAGTACCAATCGCCTGCGTTTTGAGGACAAGCAGTATGAAGACCTTCAATAGTTTGATAGATTAGTTCAAAATCGGCTTTCAGATCTTTTGGTGTTATGAGTGCGGCAATTTTTTTAGAAATTTGATCGTCGCTGAACGAAGCGTAAATTTCTTTCACCAAGTTCAGCTGGTCTTCTTTTGGTTTTTCAAGTTCAAGTTTTGTACGCTCATAAACATCCGTAATAAATCCGTCTTTGCCGTTTTCTCTTAGCAGAGCAATAGCAGCTTCGAAGGCAACGAATTTTTTAAGCACAGCCATATCTATCCCGTAACAATCAGGATAACGAATTTGCGGTGCTGAACTCACAACAACTATTTTCTTAGGTTCTAGTCTGTCTAATATTTTTAAAATGCTTTGTTTTAAAGTAGTGCCACGAACGATACTATCATCCAACACAACCAGATTATCCACTCCTTTTTTTACGGTGCCGTAAGTGATATCGTAAACTAAATTTACCAAACTGTCGCGGCTTTCATCGTCGGTGATAAACGTTCTTTGTTTTGCGTCCTTCAATACAACTTTGTGCACACGCGGTTTAACGTCCATTACTTTTTTAAGCGCTTCTGCCGAAGGCTTATTCATTTTCAGGATTTGTTCTGTTTTCCAGGTATTTACATAATCGTGCAAACCTTCCACAAGTCCTCCAAATGCAACTTCAGCAGTATTCGGGATAAAGCTGAACACCGTGTTATCAATATCGTTATCAACTGCCTTTAAAACATGCTGGGTTAAATTCCTGCCTAAAGCCGAGCGTTCTTGGTAAATTTCCTTATCGTTGCCTCTGCTGAAGTAAATACGCTCGAAAGAACAGGCAAGTTTTTTCTGAGGCTCAATGATCTGTTCCTGACTACAGCTGCCATTTTTCTTAATAATCAAGGCATGTCCGGGTTTTACCTCATTTACTTTTTCAAAAGGAACATTAAAAACCGTTTGTATCACCGGACGTTCACTTGCAATGACAATCACTTCATCATCCTGATAAAAATAGGCAGGGCGAATCCCGTTAGGATCGCGCAACACGAACGCATCGCCATGTCCCATCATACCACACATCACATAACCACCGTCCCATTTTTTACTACTTTCTCTTAAGATAGAAGCAACATCAATATTCTCCTGGATCAGCTTGCTGATCTCATAATTTTTATCGTTTTGTTCTTTAAATTTTTTGAAAAGTTTATCATTTTCCTTATCTAGAAAGTGACCAATCTTTTCCATGACGGTCACTGTATCTGCCTTTTGAACCGGGTGTTGGCCCAGCTCGAGCAGGTGTGTGAACAACTCGTCTACGTTAGTGAGGTTAAAATTACCCGCTACCACAAGGTTGCGGCTCATCCAGTTATTTTGACGTTTGAAGGGATGACAGCTTGCAACTCCATTTTTTCCAAAGGTGCCATAACGCAAATGACCTAACAGCAACTCTCCCAAAAAGGGAATGTTTTCCTTCTGCCATTGTGGACTTTTATAAAGTTCAGGATGATTTTTTTGAGCTTCCACAAAAGAATTATTGATGTGGGTAAAGATATCCTGCGTGGCTTTTGGTTTTACTGATCTTAGCCTATCAAGGTAAGTTGTTCCCGGAGGAACATCCAACTTAACTGTAGCTACTCCGGCACCATCCTGGCCGCGATTTATCATCTTCTCCATGATCTGGTAAAGCTTGTGCAAACCATACCTTGAAGAACCGTACTTGGTTTTGTAAAAATCTAATGGTTTTAACAACCTGATGAGTGCCACACCGCACTCGTGATGAATAATATCGCTCATAAAATACCGGATTACAAAGGTAGTCTTTTGATTCGGCAATTAACAATAGAAATTTAACAATTTAAGGAAGGGTTGGCGAACGATTTTTTGAGATATATCGTTGTAATGTGTATATTTGAAAAGTACATTTTTGAACTAAAACACGATTTTTATATTATGATAACAAGAAAACTTTTAATGGTTTTTGGCTTTTTCTTTATTTTACACGGATCTAAAACCATTTTCGCTCAAACTACCTTCCCCATTATTTTAAACGAATACAATGTGTCCAACGTCCCCAACGGCTATGCAGATGAGAAAGGTGCGCTGAACGATTACGTCGAAATTTTTTGTAATCACACCGCGTCCATCAGTTTGAAGGATTTTTACCTTAGTAACGACCGTAACAACCTTTTAAAATGGAAGTTCCCGAACAATTTCCCAGCGATACAGCCTGGTAATTATTATCTTGTTTGGCTTTCGGGCAAAAACACAAATGACGGGACAAATTTTCACGCAAATTTCACTATCGAACAGTGCAAGAAACAGTGGCTCATCCTTTCCAGCAGTGCTGGTACCGTTTACGATTCTGTGCTTGTTCAACCTACAAAAGCCGGTCATGTGCGTGGACGTGTGGACATGAATAACAGGGGCTTGGCCTATTGGCGACTTTTTGAAAACCGGTCGCCGAAATTTGCAAACGGAGCGCCTACAGCATTGGGCTACGCTCCAACACCAAAAATATTTTTATCTGGAGAAACAACGCTCAGTTCAAATCCCAACTCAGGAAAATTTATTGCTGAGGGTATGCAGAACGCTTACATTAAATTAGAAGGACAATCCTACGATTCTCTTTATTCCTGTTACGATATCTTTTACACTACCGATGGAAATTACCCGCGGGCCTTTTACAATGCTTCTGTTGACAGCGGTGATTACCGTAAATTTCCTGATTCTTTAACAGGCATAATTGTTGATAAAACCACGGTGATACGTGCCATTTCAGTGGCTAAGCGTAACCGTCCTTTATGCCCAGTAACTACTTTACCAAGTTTTTGTGAAACAAATACTTATTTTATCGACCCGGAGCACAATGTTTTCAGTGAGCAGTTTGGCGTAGTATCTATTGCAATAGACAGGGCAGATATGGCGTGGTTTAATTCACAAGGCACTCCACCTACTTCTGTGCATGTAGAATATTTTGACAAGAAAAAACAAAT
>Ga0335394_10000289_pt1 | contig 51152 bp, 59 predicted proteins | sample MAT03_FD_205741 | JGI IMG/M metagenome (GOLD analysis project Ga0335394, IMG submission 205741) | Freshwater microbial communities from Lake Fryxell liftoff mats and glacier meltwater in Antarctica - MAT-03 (spades assembly) (version 2) ... | reverse complement strand
AACGCCACCGGCATGGGCATCAGGTGGGTACGCTCGTGTTCGAGCATCTCGGCCACGCTGAACTGCTCGTGTTCGGGGTGGCGGACCTCCTGCCACAAGGCTCGGCATCGATCCGCAAGCCAGGTGTCGGTTTCCCTTCAAGCTGTCACTCGTGATCTTTGATTTGGCACTGGTGACCCTTTCAATGTGTCACCGCGCGCGCAGGAGTCCGCGCCGCCTACCCCGCTTCTCTGTCGGGCGGCGACTCTACGGAGACTTTTACACATCACACGTAGGCTCGCAGGTGGTGACAGCTTGAACGGATCAAATGCAAAGTTGTGCCAATTGAAAGGGCCGATAAGAATAGCCGAGCAAACGTCAACAGACGAGCGTTGTTAGTGGCTAGTCGCGACGGAGCGGCCGTCCGTCAAGGACCCCGCTGAATTGTCGGTGACAGATTGAAAGTCCGAAGGTGACAGCTTGAAGGGAAACCGACAGCCGCGAGGCCAGTGGCTTCCATCCTCTATTGCGGCCCGCAATGGCCGTGGCTTCGTCGACCTCGCGCAGGCGCGCTCGGTAGCAATAAACCGTCGCCCAGTGAACGCCGCACCGCTTGGCCAGACGCTCGGCACTGGCCTGGGTCATCGGCTTGTCGCCCAAGGAGCGCAAGGCCTGAGCAAAGCGCTCAAGCCGGCGCCAACGCTTGCTCGCAACACCCTCAAGGGCCCTGCGGCGCGACCGCGAACTGGAAGTGAGTTCGGGGGCGACTTGGAGACCATTGCAACCACTCAGAGGGAATGCAACACGCTCGCAGTTCATGCGTTCAAATTGCAACGCATTTGCAGAATAGGCGTGCAAAGAACGAGGATCGTTGCCAAGCACAACTGGCGGGCTTGGACCTCCAAAGCGCCGGAAAGGCGCGCCACGCCTTGTTCGGCGCTATGAAGTCCGCTAGCCGATCATTCATTCATATTTGCAGATTATTCGTTCTTCGACACCCACGCCAGCCACGCGATTGCCTCAGGCATGCCGATCGAGATCGCGCAGCAGAATCTGGGGCATGCATTGCTGGCCACGACGACCGTTTACGTCACGACCGAGAAGCGACGGCGGATGAAGGCCGTCGAGGCGTTCTGGAAGCGCTAGGCCGTCGTCCCAGCCAAGCAGATTCGGCGTGGCGAATATGGTCTCGTTTTGATTGAGATCGGCCTTGCATGCGGCAATCCCTAGAATCCGACGTTTATTTGAAGCGCGAGTTTCATTGCGCGGGTTTCGATGCACAGAACAAACGAATCGACCGTCCGGACAAAAAGCGCCGCCTTGTTGGCCGCCGAGGCCGCATTCGCCCCACCGAGGCAGAGCAACGAGCAGCTGTTCGCAAAGGGGCTACCGGCGATCACGGTGTTGCGTATGAAGCGAACGGCGGCATTGGCGGACCGGATGGAGTCGGGTCAGGGCGAGTTTTACGACGCTTGGACTTTGCGTGAACCCCAGCTTCCAGAACTGAAGGCTCCGCGTGTTTTCCTGGTCGGGCCTGCACATGGCGAGTTCGGATCGGCAGCGTCTGAATGGCCAAAGAGCCGAGCGCAGCGGGAAGAAGCGGGCCCGGCTGTTCCTACGGGCCTTGATGGCGCGGCATCCACTCCAGTGCGTCGAGCCAGGCGTAGCCGCAACAGACCGCTGCCGGTCACGTTGGTTTTCTCAGCTGCCGATGCCGCAGGCAGCGATGTTGTGGAAGAAAACTGCCATGACCTGCCAGCATCGCCGGCTCGAGCCCAAGGCGGTCCGCCTGCGAACAACTCGGCCAGCTTGGCTGCTGCGCTTGGGGCGATAGAGCCGACCTTCGTGGCAATCAGCGCGGCCATGGGTTTTACAGTCGAAGACCCGCAGGTCTCGGCGCAATGGGAACATCTGTCGAGGGAGCTGGAACAGCTCGCCGTCGAGATCAGGGCGGCGTCAGAGAGCAGCAGCCGAGCGGCGCCGTGGGTCTGATCTCAGCGCGGCAGTCACCGCATGAAAAGTCAGAACCACCCGCATGAAAAGAGACCGACACCAGGGTTCCCACGCGTTCAGGTCCTGATCAGCCGCAGCCGCGTGATCTCCGACGGTGCCCCGAAACGCTTCGGTGGCCCCCAGTAGCCGGTGCCGCGGCTGGTGTAAATCCACAGGTCTTGCAGTCGATGCAGCCCTGCGGTGAAGGGCTGCTGCAGCCGGACAAAGTGGTTCCAGGGCCAGAACTGGCCGCCATGGGTGTGACCCGACAGCTGCAGGTGGAAACCTGCGTCGGCCGCCGCCGTGGCGCTGCGCGGTTGGTGCGCCAACAGCAGCCGCATCGCGGCATCGGGCGGCGATCCGTCGAGCGCAAGCCGCGGGTCGCTGCGGTGGCGCTCATCGAAATGGTGGGCGCTGTGGTCGGTGACACCGGCCACGACCATCTCGCTGCCGTCATGGCGCAGCACGACGTGTTCGTTCAGCAGCACCGTGATGTCGAGCCGCCGCAGCTCGGCAATCCAGGCATGCGCGCCGCTGTAGTACTCGTGGTTGCCGGTGACGAAGAAGCTGCCGTGGCGCGATGTCAATGCGGCCAGTGGCGCGACGTGGGCCGCCAGTTCGGCCACGCTGCCGTCGACGAGGTCCCCAGTGACGGCCACCATGTCCACCTGCAGCCCGTTCACGCGGTCAACGATAGCCCGCACGTAGTTCGCGCGAATGGTCGGGCCGACGTGGATGTCGCTGATCTGCGCGATCGTGAAGCCGTGCAGGGCGGGCGGCAGGCCGGCGATCGGCACGTCAACGTGCACGACTGCGGCCGTGCGGCGGGCATTCCAGGCGCCAACCGCTGTAGCGGCCAGACTCGCGGCCACCACCAGCAGTGCCGATGGCTGCGCCACGGCCGCTACCGAGAAGCTGTCGGGCCACAGCAGGCCGGTCAGCGTGGTCAGCAACAACAGGCCGTCGCGAAGCAGCGTGAACACGAATAGCGACGAGAACCAGCCCATCGCAAGCATGCCGGCCCATGCCAGTGCCATACGGCGGCCCGGTGAGGTGGCCAGACGGCGACCGACCAAAGCCAACGGCAGCAGGAATGTCGACACGGAGAGCGCCAGCGCAAACGGGATCGCGAGCGCTGGCCAATGGGTCAGCGCGGGCAGCAGCCGCACGGCCGCATAAATGTGCAGCAAGGCGGAAAACAGATACAAGCTGGTGCGGCCCATTGACTTCCCCATGTCAGTCCACCGCGGCGGATTGCAAGGCAGAGAGGGGTGGGATGCGCACGGACGCCCGCCGGCGTTGGATGCCCCCAAGCGGGGTAGCCTCGGGCCATGACCGATCAAGCCATTCCGCGCCGCGCTCTCGTCCTGATGGTTGTGCTGACCCTTGTGTGGGGCACCAACTGGCCGCTCTTCGCCTTTGCTGTGCGCGAGATTTCGGTGTGGACCTTCCGCGCCGTGGCGGTGACGCTGGCCGGGGTGACGCTGCTGGCGGTGGCGCGAGCGCGCGGCTTGTCGCTGGCCATTGCGCGCGAGCATTGGCCCACGATCTGTATCGGCACCTTTTTCTACCTGGTCATCTGGAACATCGCCAGCACCTATTCGGCAATCCTGATTCCCTCGGGCCAGTCCGCCGTGCTGGGCTTCACCATGCCGCTGTGGTCGGCGCTGATTTCATGGGCCGTGCTGGGCGAAAGGCTCGGCGGGCGGCTGCTGCTGGCGGTGATGCTGGGCAGCATGGCGGTGATCCTGTTGATGGTGCCGGGCCTGGACGCTTATGCGCGTGCGCCGCTGGGGTTTGCGCTCGGGCTGGGGGCGGGGCTGGGCTGGGCCATCGGCACGCTGGTGCTGAAGCGCGGCAAGGTGATGGTGAATGCGCTGGTGCTCACCGGCTGGCAACTGCTGATCGCCGCAGTGCCCACCACGATCGGCGCCTTCGCTCTGGCCGAAGGCCCGTGGTTCATGCCCTCATGGCAGACCATCGTGGTCGTGGCCTACATCGCGCTGGTGCCCATGAGCATTGGCAATGCGGCGTGGTTTTCCATCGTCGGCATGCTGCCCGTGAACATCGCCGGGCTGACCTCGGTGATGGTGCCGATCGTCGCCATGGTCTCCGGCGCCATCGTGCACGGCGAGCCGCTGGGGCCGCTGCAGTGGGCCGCGATGGCCTGCACTGTGGCTTCGCTGTCGCTGGTGCTGCTGAAGCTGCCGGCCGGCGTCAAGTAGCGGCGTGGGCCGCGCAGGCTGCCGAAGTACAAGGCGTGGGTTTGTCCGGTTGCCGTGGCCGCTATGCAGTGAGAGATTCTGGCCTCGTCAAACAACAACATAACTCCAGGAGTCCGCCATGACGACCGCCTTTGAACGCCCCACCTCGCTGACGCGCCGTCTTCTGCTGGGCCTGACGCTGGCTGCCTCGGTGGCGGGCGCATCGGCGCAGACCTTTCCGGACCGACCGCTGACGCTGATCGTGCCATGGGGCGCTGGTGGCGGCACCGATGCCGTGGCCCGAATGATCGCGGCCATGATGGAGAAAGACCTCGGCCAGCCGGTCAATGTGGTTAACCGCACGGGCGGGTCGGGCGTGGTCGGCCATTCGGCCATCGCCACCGCGCCGGCTGACGGCTACACGCTGGGCATGATCACGGTGGAAATCACCATGATGCACCACCAGAAACTCACCGAACTCAACCCCACCAGTTACACGCCGCTGGCGCTGGTGAACCTCGACCCAGCCGGCTTCCAGGTGCGGGCCGACTCGTCCTACAAGACCATGGCTGACGTGCTTGCTGCCGTCAAGGCCAACCCGGGCAAGTTCAAAGCTTCGGGCACAGGGCAGGGCGGCATCTGGCATCTGGCGCTGGCCGGTTGGTTGCGCGATGCCAAGGTCGATCCGGCGGCGGTACCCTGGGTGCCTTCCAACGGCGCAGCCCCCGGCCTTCAGGATCTCGTGGCTGGCGGTGTGGAGTTCGTGCCCTCTTCGCTGCCTGAAGCGCGTTCACTCATCGACGCCGGCAAGGTGCGCTCGCTGGCAGTGATGTCCCCCAACCGCGCCGCGCTGTTCCCCAATGTGCCGACGCTCAAGGAATCCACCGGCTCGGACTGGGCCACCGGCGCGTGGCGTGGCATTGCTGCGCCCAAGGGCCTGCCCGCACCCGTGGCGGCTCGACTCGAGGCTTCGGTAAAGAAGGCCTACGACAGCAAGGAATACAAGGACTTCATGGCCCAGCGCGGCTTTGGCATGTTGTGGGCCAACTCGACGGAGTTCGCCGCGTTCATGAACCGGGGCGACGCCGACATGAAGGCGGTGATGACGGCCGTCGGCATCGTCAAGTAGGCGCCGGCCCCAACCCAAGGCGAAGCCAGCCTTCGTGCAAACCACCGACCGCTGGCTGGGCCTGGCGATGGCCCTGCTGGCAGCGGCCGTGATGTGGTCGGCGCGTGCTTTCCCGGCCGTGCCGGGCCAAAAGCTGGGTGCGGGCTTTCTGCCGATGCTGGTGGGCGCGGGTCTGCTGGTGTGCGGCCTGGCTCTGGTGTGGCGCAGCTTCGGTGCGGCCGCCTATACCGGTGAGGATGCAGCGCCCGCTGCCGGCACCGAGCACTTCGGCAGCGCGGCCGTGATCATCGGTGTCATCCTGTTCTACATCGCAGCGGCTGAGCGCCTGGGCTTTCTCATCGTGGCGCCGATCTGTTTAGTGGTCGTGTTCAAGGCGCTGCGCGCTGCCACCGTGCCCTCGCTGCTGTGGGCCTTGGGTGGCACGGTGGTCGTGCACGTAGCGTTCTACAAACTGCTGCGCGTACCCTTGCCCTGGGGCGTGCTGCGTCCGTTCTACTGAGAGGCTGAGAGTCTTTCGATCATGCCCGCTCATCACGCCAAAAGCCGCCCGCTCGTCGTTGCAAATGCGCGCCATAGCCCGAGCTATGGCTGTGCTTTGCGCCTAGATCGGACGCCTTTTGACGCGCTGCTCGGTCACGCTCGAAAAACTCTCAGCCTCTGACCCCATGGACGCCGTCGTCACCGCCTTCGGGCTCGTCTTCCAGCCCTATGTGTTGATCGTGATCCTGCTGTCGGCCGTGTATGGGCTGTTCGTCGGCGCGATCCCCGGCCTCACGGCCACGATGGCCACCGCACTGCTGGTGCCCGTGACCTTCTTCATGCCGCCGGTGCCGGCGGTGGCGGCCATCGTCACGGCCACTGCGATGGCCATCTTCTCAGGCGATATCCCAAGCGCGCTGCTGCGCATGCCGGGCACACCGGCAAGTGCTGCCTACACCGACGAGGCCTACTTGCTCACGCGCAGTGGCCGACCCGAACTGGCGCTGGGCGCAGGTCTGGTGTTCTCGGTGCTCGGGGGCATCTTCGGCGTCATGGTGCTCATCGTGGCAGCGCCGGCGCTGGCAGAGATCGCGCTCAAGTTCAGCTCCTTCGAGTACTTCTGGCTCGTCATGCTGGGCTTCACCTGCGCGGTGTTCATTGCCGGGCGCGACCCGCTCAAAGGCGTGGTCTCGCTGCTGCTGGGCCTGCTGATTTCCTGCATCGGTCTGGAGAACCCGGCCGGCGCGCCGCGCTACACCTTCGGCAATGCCGAACTCATGGGTGGCATCTCGCTCATCCCGCTGATGATCGGCATGTTCGCCGTGTCTGAAGTGCTGCGCTACGCGGTCAGGGTCGAAAAGCCGCTGATGGCCATCGACCGTCCGTTCGGCAATGTCTTTGGCGGTATGTGGGGGCTGCTGAAGAAGTACCCGCTGCAGCTCTTGCGCGGCTCGGTGCTGGGCACTGCGGTGGGAGCGCTGCCCGGGGCCGGCGCGGACATCGCGGCCTGGATGTCCTACGCCGTGTCGAAGAAGTTCTCCAAGGAGCCCGAGAAGTTCGGCACCGGCCACGTCGAAGGCATCGTGGAGGCGGGCGCGGCCAACAACTCGGCGCTGGGCGGCGCCTGGATTCCGGCGCTGGTGTTCGGCATTCCGGGCGACTCGATCACCGCCATCGCCATCGGCGTTCTGTACATGAAGAACATGAACCCGGGGCCGATGCTCTTTGTCGACAACCCGCAGAACATCTATGCCGTTTTCATCGTCTTCATCCTGGCGCAGCTGCTGATGCTGCCGCTGGGCTGGGCGGCCATCAAGTCAGCCAAGCAGGTGCTGCGCATTCCGGCCGGCCTGCTGATGCCCTTGATCCTGTTGTTCTGCATCGTCGGCAGCTTCGCCATCAACAACAGCATGTTCGGGGTGATCGTGATGTTGGTGGCCGGCGTGGTGGCCTTCTTCATGGAACGCTGGGGCTTCCCGGTGGCGCCCACGATCCTGGGTGTGGTGCTGGGCACGATGCTCGAGGAACACTTCTTCAGCAGCCTGATCAAGGCCGACGGCCAGCTGCTGGTCTTCTTCGAACGCCCGATCGCCGGCACATTGGGTGTCCTGACGCTGCTGCTGTGGTCCTGGCCACTGCTGCAACGTGTTCGGCAGAAGAGGTCGGCATGAGCTTTTCCCGGGACAGCTTCAGCGGCCGCCAGGTGCTCGTGGTGGGCGGCACCAGCGGCATCGGCGCCGGGATTGCGCAAGCCTTCGAGGCCCACGGCGCCCAGGTGCGGGTCACCGGCGCCACGGCGGCCGAGGTGGCGCTGGCGCGGCAGCTGGGGCTGCAGGCTCAGGTGCTGGATGTGCGCGATGGCGCTGCCGTGAAAGCCTGCTTCGACGCGCTGACGGGCCTGCATGTGCTGGTCAACTGCGCGGGGGTGCTGCGGCGTGGTCAGGAGCACGAGCCGGAGGTCTTCGCCGATGTCATCGACATCAATCTCAACGGCACCCAGCGCGCTTGCGCGGCCGCGCGTTCGCTGCTCGCGGCCAGCGGCGGTTGCATCATCAACACCGCGTCCATGCTGAGCTTCTTCGGCGGTGGACTGGTACCTGGCTACTCGTCGAGCAAGGGCGGCGTGGCGCAGTTGACCAAGTCGCTGGCCATCGCCTGGGCGGCTGACGGCATCCGCGTCAACGCGCTCGCGCCGGGCTGGATTGCCACCCCGCTGACCGACGCATTGCAGCGCGACGCCGGCCGCAGTGCCGCCATCCTGGCGCGCACGCCCCTCGCCCGCTGGGGCACGCCCGCTGACGTGGCCGGTGCGGCGCTGTTCCTGGCGTCTGACCTGGCGGCGTTTGTCACCGGGGTCGTGCTGCCGGTGGACGGCGGCTATCTCATCACCTGAAGGACCTGTCCGTGATCGTGCAACACCCTGGCATCCAGCCCGAGATCGCCGTGCAGGCGATACCCGACGACGAACGTGTGTGGGTGCCACAGGCGCCAGGCGTCTGGTTCAGACCCTTGCTGCTGAACACCGTGACGGGCAGTTGGTGCAACCTGCTGAGGGTGCGCAAGTCCGGCGTGCTCAGTCGGCATGTGCACCCGTCATGGGTGACTGGCTACGTCATCCGCGGCGCCTGGCGCTATCTCGAACACGACTGGGTGGCCCGCACGGGCGCCTTTGTCTATGAGCCGCCGGGTGAAGTGCACACGTTGGTCGTCGACGAGCTGGTGGACGCCGAGGAGATGATCACCTTCTTCAACATCCACGGCGCCATGATCTACCTCGACGAACAAGGTCAGCACACCGGGTACGAAGACGTCTTCACCAAGCTGGCCATGTGCCGCCGGCATTACGAGGCCTGCGGACTCGGCGCTGACTATGTGCAGCAGTTCGTGCGTTAGGTCAACTGGCGGACTCAGTTGCGAACCGCGACACCTCTTCTTCTGTGGTGTTACCCCACGTGTCCTGACGACAAGCACTTGACCAACGACGATCGCCTGTCATTGGGTCTCTTCTGGCGACGCCAGCGAAGCAAGTCCGCCTACAGGTGACGCCGATTGCCACCGTATCTTTCAAACTTCTTCCCGCCGTGATCGACGGCCCCCGGGGCGCGACCGCAAGGGGCACGAAGGCCGTGGTGGAGATGGATGGGCGTTCACCCCGGCGCCACGCTCGCACGTAGTCGGTGACGGGGCTGTGGCCGCCACCATGGCCTTCAGCCCCGATCTGGGTGTGCAGCGCGCGAGCCGTGCGCCGCTCGTGCCGCGGCCGGTGCGCGTCAACCTCCTACGGCTGCCGCAACGATTCGTGGAACGGCGTGATCTTGCCCGGTGCCTCACTGCGCCGGTACCTCGGCTTCTTCAGCACAGCCGCCTGAGCCACTTGCGCACTGTATTGCGCGACAAGCTCGTCAGCCGCACGATCTCCCGAACAGACTTCTTCTCGCGGAAATACATCCGCTTGACCTTGCCAATCATGGCCATGGTGTACGAACTGCTGGGAATCCGCGAGCGCTTGGACAAATCGGGCTTGGCACAGCGCGCGCGTCAGACGCGATATCGCTTGTCCGATGCGCTGCAGTACCTAGAGACCAACATCCAATCGCTGATCGACTGCAGGCGACACAAGCAAGAGGGCCGGCGCATCTCGACGGGCTTTGTCGAGTCGACGATCAATCGTGTGGTCGGGCGTCGTATGTGCAAGGGTCGGCAGATGCGATGGAGCGGCAGCGGGGCCGATGGCCTGATCCAGGTTCGCGTTGCCGTGCAGAACCGAGAATTTGATGAGTTTGTGCTGAATGGTTTTGTCGCAGAGGGGTGTGGGCTCCTGCAACCTGGCCGCAGTGGAGCGTGGCGCTTGCGGTGGCTGCGAAGAGATGGCCGCTGATCTGCTGCTGAGCGCAAGGTTGCCGCCCTGTGTGGCCGTGATCCCGGACTACAACGAAGCGCCTGCGATCACCGCGGTAGCAACGCTTGCGTTGGCACAGAGGCTGGACAATTGGCCGGTCTTCGACCAGATCATCGTGGTCGACAACGGCTCCAGCGACAACACCGCCGAGCGCGCCCGCGCTGCCGGCGCGCATGTCGTACTTCAGCCCGAGCGCGGCTACGGCGCGGCTGCCTGAAGGGCATCGAAGCGGCGGCGGCAGCCCGTTGTCTGGTCTTCATCGACGGTGACGCTTCGGTGGACCTGAGCGAAACCGCGCGCCTGCTGGCGCCGTTGGTGGCCGGTGCCGCTGGTCTGGTGATCGGCGCGCTGGGCCCGTTTCGCGCCGTGCGCGGCGAAGCCCTGGCGCAGCTGGCGATGCGCGACCGCCGCTTCGGCTGGACGGTGGAGATGCAGGTGCGTGCGATCCAGACCGGTCTGCGCCCCGTGGAGGCACCGGTGCAGTTGCTGCCGCGTGTCGGGCGTTCGAAGTTCAGCGGCACCGTGCGCGGTGTCATCGGCGCGGCGCGTGGCATCTTCGGCACCATCATTGCGCTGCGCTGGGCCGAGCACCAACGTGCCCGGCAGTACCCGACTCGGTCGCGATAGCGAAGCCCAGGTACGGCGAGGTCTTGTGGCCAAACCCGGTGGCTGGCGGGGTCTGTAGCCTAGAGCCGCACCCAGCGCGCGTTTTGCTGGTGGCTGCCAAGCACAGCTTCGATGAAGGCCATGCCGTCCAGCCCGTCCTGCAGACCCGGCATGGCAGGGCTTTGGCCGCCGCGCCAGGCGCGTGCAAAGTCCCGGTACAGCTCAGCAAAGGCCTCGAAGTAACCTTCAGCGTGACCAGCAGGTATTCGGCTGGCCGATGCCTGCGCTGCAGACCGGGGTTGCAGGCCCCGGCGCAGCAAGCGCGCTGGTTCACCCAGCGGGGCGAGCCAGAGTTGTTCTGGCTGTTCCTGGTCGAAATGCAGCGAAGCGCGTGTGCCGTACACGCGCAGTCGCAGGGCGTTGCAGGCGCCGCTGGCGACCTGGCTGACCCACAGCATGCCGCGTGCGCCACCCTCAAAACGCAACATGGCCTGCACGTGGTCGTCCAGCACACGGCCTGGGACGAAGGTGCTGAGCTCTGCAGACAGTTCCTGCACAGTCAGCCCGCTCACATAGCGCGCCAGTTGATAGGCGTGGGTGCCAATGTCGCCCAGCGCACCGGCCGGGCCTGCACGTTGGGGGTCGGCGCGCCACTCTGCCTGTTTGTTGCCCTGGCGTTCCACCGGCTCACCCAACCAGTCCTGCGCGTATTCCACCTGCACGATGCGCAGTTCGCCCAGCTCGCCTGCGGCGACCATGTCGCGCGCCTGGCGCACCATGGGGTAGCCGGCGTAGGTGTGCGTCAGCAGAAACAGCAAGCCGCGCTCGCGCACCGCCTGCGCCAGCGCCCGAGCCTCGGCCAGCGACGTGGCCATCGGCTTGTCGCAGATCACATGCATGCCCTGTTGGACGAAGGTCTGCGCCACCGGCACATGCAGGTGGTTGGGCGTGACGATCACGACGGCGTCGATGCCGTCCGCACGCTTCGCCTCGGCTGCCGCCATGGCGGTGTAGTCCGTGTAGCTTCGCTCGGGCGCGATGTGCAGCTTGGCTGCGCTGACATGCGCGCGCTCTGGGTTGGACGACAGCGCGCCGGCCACGAGTTCAAACTGATCATCTAGCCGCGCTGCAATGCGGTGCGCAGCGCCGATGAAACTGCCGTCGCCACCACCCACCATGCCCAGGCGGATGCGGCGCGTCGCACGCTGGCTGTCGGGCGGTCTGCTCACTTGGCGCCCCGGTTCAAGCCCAACAGCGTGGCCAGAGTGGCGGGGTCGCTGTCGCTCGCGGCGAAGTCGTCAAATGCGCCGGCAGACCTGCGGATGATGTGGTCGCGGATGAAGACCGCACCTTCGCGCGCACCGTCTTCAGAGTTCTTGATGCAGCACTCCCACTCCAGCACGGCCCAGCCCGCATAGTCGTATTGCGCCATCTTGGAAAAGATGGCCTTGAAGTCGACCTGCCCGTCGCCGAGCGAGCGGAAACGGCCCGCGCGATCAATCCAGTTGCTGAAGCCCCCGTACACGCCTTGTTTGCCGTTGGGGCGGAACTCTGCGTCCTTGACATGGAACGCGCGGATGCGCTCGTGGTAGTGGTCGATGAAGGCCAGATAGTCGAGCTGCTGCAGCACGAAGTGGCTGGGGTCGTACAGGATGTTGGCGCGCGGGTGTTGGCCCACGGCGTCAAGGAAGCGCTCGAAGGTGATGCCGTCGTGCAGGTCTTCACCGGGGTGCAGTTCGTAGCAGACGTCCACACCAGCGTCGTCAAACGCGTCGAGCACTGGACGCCAGCGCTGCGCGAGTTCGGCAAAGGCGGCTTCCACCAGGCCCGGCGGGCGCTGCGGCCAAGGATAAAGATATGGCCAGGCCAGCGCACCCGAGAACGACGCGTGTGCAGTCAAGCCCAGGCGCTTCGAGGCTTTGGCCGCCATCAGCAATTGCGCGTGCGCCCAAGCCGTGCGCGCGCCAGGGTTGCCGCGCACATGCGGTGCTGCAAAGGCATCGAACTGCAAATCGTAGGCAGGGTGCACGCAGAGCAGCTGGCCTTGCAGGTGGGTTGACAACTCGCTCACCTGCAAGCCGTACGCGGCCAGCCTTCCCTTGACCTCATCGCAATAAGTGTCGCTGGTGGCTGCGCGCTCAAGATCAAAAATCGCCGGGTCCGACGTGGGGATCTGCACCCCCTTGTAGCCCAGCGAGGCGGCCCAGCCGGCCAGCCCGTCGAGCGAGTCAAACGGTGCTGCCGGGCCAATGAACTGGGCCAGGAAGATCCCGGGGCCTCGAATGGTTTTCATGCGGATCCTCCAGGCGCTTGCTCAGAACGGTGAATCGGGGAAGTAGAAGTCCTTGGCGTTCTGCTTGGTGATCAGCACCGAAGGAACGATGGTCGAGGCAGGCAGCTTCTCACCCTTTTGGCGCGCCAATGCGGTCAACTTGATGGCGTCGTAGATGAACTTGGGCGAGTAAGACACGTTGGCCTGGATCAGCGGGTTGCTGCCGTCCATCAGCGTCTTGACCATGGTCTTGGCACCAGCGCCGCCGAAGACGATTTTGATGTCCTTGCGCTTGGCTTGCTCGATGGCCTTCAACACGCCAAAAGCCATGTCGTCATCGGCTGCCCACACAGCATCGATCTCTTTGAAGCGCGTCAGGAAGTCCTGCATCACCTTGAAGGCGTCGTCGCGGTTCCAGTTGCCGTGCTTGGCATCCAGCACCTTGATGCCCGGGTGTCGTTTCATCACCGCATTGAAGGCGTCCATGCGCTCGTTGTCGATGGTGGTGGGAATGCCGCGCAGTGCAACGACGTTGCCTTTGCCGTTGAGGAACTTGGCGAGGTACTCCGCCGGTACCTTGCCGAACGCCGTGTTGTCGCCGGACACGTAAGCGTCTTGCGCCGTGGTGTCGGTGAGGCCGCGGTCGACCACGGTCACGTACACGCCCTTGGCCTTGACTTGTTGCACCGGGCGCGTGAGCGCGGCGGACTCGAAGGGCAGGATCACCAGCGCATCGATCTTGGTCGCGGTGACCAGGTCTTGCAGCTGGTTGGCCTGCTCTGGCGCGCCGCTGGCGGTCTTGATCGTGACCTTGATGTTGGGGTCCTTCTCAAGTTCTTTCTTGGCCTCGCCAGCCCAGTACACCAGGCCTGCGGCAAAGCTGTGGGTGGCGGCCGGGATGGCCACGCCCAGGTTCACCTTGTTCTGGGCTTGCGCCAGCATCGGGCCGGCCAGGCCAAGGGCAGCAGCAGCGGCGATGGCGAGCAGACGGAATCGGTAGTTCATGCTTGTCTCTTTCATGGGTGGTGTTGACGGAAGAACAGGCTCATGCGTTGAGCCTAGGGACGCCGCCGCTGCATGAATGCCACGGCGATGATCACGAAACCCTGCACCGCCGCGTTCAGGTACACGCTGATGATGTTGGTGAGGTTGAGGATGTTGCTGATGACGGAGAGCAAAACCGCGCCGATGACCGTGCCAGCGATGCTGCCGGCGCCGCCGCGCAGCGCGGTGCCGCCCACGATCACGGCCGCGATGGCTTCCAGCTCCCACAGCAGACCCGTGGTGGGCGAGGCCGAGCCCAGGCGCGGCACGTAGAGCAGCGTGGCCACGCCCACACAAGCGCCGAGCAGGGTGTAGGTGAGCACCTTGATGCGGTCCACGTCCACAGCGGCGTAGCGCGCCACCTGTTCGTTGGAGCCAATGGCCTGCACATAACGGCCAAAAGCAGTGCGGTTGAGCAGCACGGCACCCGCGATGGCCACCAGCGCAAACACCCAGACCGGAATGGGAATGCCCAACAGGCTGCCGTAGTAGACGGGGCCGTAGGTGTCGGCCAGGCCGTTGTCCAGCGCGATGGCACCGCCGTCAGCGAAGTAGGTCAGGTAGGCGCGGAAGATGCCCAGCGTGCCCAGCGTGACGATGAAGGGTTCGATGCGCCCGCGCGTGATGAGCAGGCCGTGTGCCAAGCCGAACACCGCACCCAGCAGCACGGCCGCGCTCATGCCCACCATCACCACCACCACCGGCGACCAGCCCAGCGGCACCAGCTTGTTCATGAGCAGGATGGTTGCGCCAGCGATCAGCGCTGCCATGGAGCCCACCGAGAGGTCGATGCCGCCGGAGATGATGACGAAGCACATGCCCACGGCAATGATGCCGATGAAAGCCGTGCGCGTGAGCACATTCAAGGCGTTGTCAGCCGTGGCGAACTGGCCGTTGAGCAAGGTGCCCGCAATGCACAACAGCACCAGGCCGAGCATGGCGCCGACGGCCGGCAGGCGCAGGGTGCGACGCATTGGCGAGGTCGAAGCTGCAGCCGCTGCGGGAGGGTCAGAACGTTCCGGTTGCATGCTTGATGAGTTCCTGTTCGTTGAGTTGCACGGCCTCGAGCGTGGCTTGCACGCGGCCTGCGCGCATCACTGCAACGCGGTGGCACAGGCCGATGAGTTCCATGAGTTCCGAGGAGATCACCACCACCGCACGGCCCTCGTCGGCCAGCGCTCGGATGAGGGCATAGATCTCGCGTTTGGCGCCGATGTCCACGCCGCGTGTCGGCTCGTCAAGCACCACCACGCGTGGGCCAGGGTGCAACACCTTGGCCAGCGCCAGCTTTTGCTGGTTGCCACCCGACAGTGCGCTGGCCGGCACATCCAATGCGCCGCAGCGAATGCCGAATTCACGCACTGCTTCATCCAGCGCGGCGGCTTCGCTCGACGGTTTGAGCCAGGGTTGCGCGTGGCGGCGCAGTGCCATCAGCGTGAGGTTTTCGTGCAGCCCAAAGTGCACATGCAAACCCCTGCCCTTGCGGTCTTCGCTGAGGTAGGTCAAGCCAAGGTTGGCCGCCTCGCGCGGCGAGCGTGGCAGGCCTGGCGTGCCAGCCACAGTCACGCGCTGTGCGCTGCGTTCGCGCAAGCCCAGCAGGCCCTCAAACAGTTCTGTGCGCCCCGCGCCCACCAGGCCGGCAAAGCCAAACACCTCGCCAGCGCGCACCTCAAAACTCACGTCGTGCGCCCAGCCAGGCACGTTCATGCCCTGCACCGAAAGCAGCACCGGTGCGTCAGCCGGGACTGTGCTGCGCGGCGGGTAGAGGTCAGCAAGCTCGCGGCCCACCATCAGGTTGGCCATCTGCGCACGCGTCAGCGATGCCGTGGGCTGCTGCGCGATCAGGCGGCCGTCGCGCATCACCACCACCTCGTCGGTGATGCGCTCGACCTCGTCGAGCTTGTGAGAGATGAAGATGACGGTCGTGCCTTCGGCCTTCATGCGCGCCACCAGCGCAAACAGCCGCCCGGTCTCGCCGGGCGTGAGCGTGGCGGTGGGCTCGTCCATGATGAGCACGCGGGCATGGCGGGACAGGGCTTTGGCAATCTCCACCAGTTGGCGCTCGGCCACGATGAGTTCACGCACGCGCGTGTCCGGGTCCACCTTGTGCAAACCCACCGCGTCGAGCACACCGCGTGCGATCTTGCGCATGCCCGCGTCGTCGAGCCACCAGCCGCGCCGCTGCTCGTGGCCCAGAAAAATGTTCTGCGCCACCGTCAGGTCTTCGGCCAGGTTGAACTCTTGGTGGATGAGCACGATGCCCTCGGCCTCGGCGGCGCGCGGGCCGGCAAAGCGCAGGCTGCGGCCATTCACCGCAAGCGTGCCTTCGCTCGGTTGTTCGTAGCCTGCGAGGATCTTCATCAGCGTGGACTTGCCAGCGCCGTTTTCCCCCAGCAGCCCGACCACGCGGCCGGGCTCGAATGCCAAATCGACACTGTTGAGCACCTGCACCGTGCCGAAGCGCTTGACGATGCCGCGCAGTTCGACGCGCACGCCGTTCGTGGGTATTGCCATGGGTGTTGCCATGGGTGTGACCGTGGCTGCCGCCTGAGCCGTTGTGGCCGTGGAGTCGTTCGCCCCGGCCATCACGCCGTCTCCATCTGGCGCAGGCTTTCCTGCATGGCCAGCACGCCAGCGCCGATGAGCCCGGCGCGTTCGCCCAGCGGCGTGTACTGGATTTCGAGGTGGCGCGTGGACAGCGCCAGCGAGCGGCGATACACGCTTTGGCGCACGGCGGCCAGGAACAGCGGGCCCACACGCGTGATGCCGCCGCCAATGAACACATGGGACGGATTGAAGAAGTTGACCACCGAGGCGACCATCTGACCCACCAGCTCGCCAGAGCGCTGCACCACCTGGTTGGCCACCACGTCGCCAGCGCGGCAGGCCTCGGCCACGTCCTGCAAGCGCAGCGGGCCGCGCTCGGCCAGCATGCGCGCCAGCAACGGGCTCTGGCCTGCTTGCGCCGCTTCGGTGGCCATGCGCGCGATGGCCGGGCCAGCGGCCATGGTCTCCACGCAGCCCAGGTTGCCGCAGTGGCAACGCGGGCCGTCGGGCACCACGCAGATGTGGCCCACGTCGCCAGCAGAACCGTTGGCGCCCCGGTAGACGCGGCCCTGGCAGACGATGCCGCAGCCCACGCCCGTGCCAACCTTCACCACCAGAAAATTCTGCAGGCTGCGCTGCATGCGCCACAGCTCGCCCAGCGCCATCACATTCACGTCGTTGTCCACAAACACAGGCGCCTTGAATTCAGCGGCAAGGTCGTCGCGGATCGAATAGCCGTCCCACAGCGGCATCAGCGGTGGGCTCACGAGTTGGGCGCTATCGAAATCCACCGGGCCGGGCAGGCCGATGCCGATGGCGATGACCTGGCGCGGCGCCATGCCGCAGCGCGCCAGCAGCTCATGCATGAGGACGCGGATGCGCGACAGCACAGGGCCCGGGCCGTCGCGCACATCGGCCGGTTCGCTGTGGTGCGCCATCACAGTGAGGTCAGGGCTCAGGATGCCGACCTCCAGCCCGGTGGCACCCACGGCCACGCCGATCAGCACGCCCAGGCTGCGGCTCAGGCGCAGCGTTTCGGCGCGGCGCCCGCCAGTGGGCACCTGGTCGCCGGTTTGCTCCAGCAGACCCTGTTCCAGCAGTTCTGCCACCGCCGCGTTGGCGCGCGTCTTGGAGAACGACGAAGCAGCAGCCAACGCGTCGCGCGACATGCCACTGGCCCAGAACACGTGGTCCAGCACGGTCCGCTCACCGCTTTTGAGGTCTTTCCAGTCCAAGGGCTTGTCTCCATCTGCGGCTTGCCGTCGAGGTGCGGCAATGGAGGCGGATGCTATTCGGTCGATATTGACCCGGCAAGATCAAACATCGACCCGTTACAGGTCGAAGTGGTTCGGAGAGCTTGTGGTCGCAAGGCGGCGGAGCCCCACTGCGCACACGACCGCCCTTGGTGAGCGCAGCGAATGGCTTGGCAACTCTGCAATCAGCAACCCCGTGGAGTCCGGCTCAATTGGCACCAACCGGCCGCAAAGTGCATTCGCTTCATAGGTGTCCACGATCTGGATTTCGATCCAGCTGAGGCTTGCGGAGCAGCGTTCGGCGTCGGGGCAAAGCAAGGCCTGCGCGTTCTGCGCAGGCCTTCGCAGCAGGCCAAGCTGGACAAGGTCGGGCAATGCCGACTAGACCGCCTGGTACATCGTCACCACACAGGCGCCACCCAAGCCAAGGTTGTGTTGCAGCCCGATGCGGGCACCAGCCACCTGCCGCTGTTGTGCATGACCACGCAGTTGTTGGGTCAGCTCAAAGCACTGCGCCAGACCCGGGGCGCCCAGCGGGTGGCCCTTGGACAGCAGGCCGCCAGAAGGGTTGGTGACGATCTCTCCGCCATGGGTGTTGTCACCGGCGTCAATGAACGCAGCAGCGCCGCCCGGCGCCAAGTTCACCGCGCACCGCCGTGGCGCCATGCGCGTTGAGCACCACGTCCGACTCGGCGCGGCGCGACAGCGCCCGCACCTCGTGGCCGGCGGCGCACAGCTCACGCAGCACATGGCCGCCGAGAAATCCACTGGCGCCGGTGAGGAAGACTTTGCTCATGGCCTGTGAATTCTGGATCGACTCTGCTCGACCCTAAGCTGAAGTGGCGATCCATCGATTCACCGCCGAAAGGCGGTCGCTCAACGTCCGAGCTGGAGCCTCTTTGCCGACTGGCAATCCGGAGAATCCGTTCTGCGCGGCATGACAACAGCCAATGCAACCCAATACCCCCGCTATTTCGCGGCCGGCGTTGCAAACGCCGTTGTAATCGCTCTTACAAGTGCAGCACGTTCGGCAAGCGCAGCTTGATCGACAGGGTTTGCCCATACCCCGGTCTGCACAACAACCACACCTATTGCAGGCACAACCTGAATAAACTGCCCATGGATGCCTTGCAGGACGAAAGTGCGTCCAAATCCTGCGCCGAGCCAGAACGGGTAGCCGCGGCCGATATTGGGGGCGACGTCATTGACTTTGAAGCCCGCAGGCTGGATGGCATGGTCGGTCGCTTCCAACAGCTATGCTTTGAGAATGATCTGCATGCCATCCCGGGCGCCATCGTCGGCCAAAAGTCTGCCAAGGCGGGCGTAGTCTCTGGCCGTGGCATTGAACGCTCCGGTGCAAAACTCACTGTCGTTGCGTCCCACCAGCCACGACGCGTCGGCCTCGGCGCCCATTGGCTTCCAGATCAACTCCTCGGTCAATGCTGAAACCTTCTTCTTTGTGGCGCCAGCAAGGACCTCGCACAGGACCGCCGTTTCACCGCCGGAGTACTTGAATCGCTTTCCCGCCGGCACCTCGCGTACCCGATTGGCGGAAAGCAAGCGGTTCGCATCGTCGCCATAACGAAAGAACATGGCCCGCCACAGGCGGCTGGCGTCATCGCGCCCGCCGTAGTCCTCGGACCAGCTGATCCCCGATGACATCCGTAGAAGATCACGAATGGTTGTCTCGCCATAGGGCGATCCCTTGAATTCGGGCGCATAAATTCGATCGCCGGAAGCGTGCCTGTGGCGAACTCCTATACGGAACCTTCGCGGGCCACTTTCCGACTGGGGAAGACTTCGTCCAAAGCGCTGAAGCTGCCGACCAGGTGGTTGAAGACCGTCTCGGGATTGCCTCTAGGGTAGCCAAAAAGCTTGCCAAGCGTCAGTTCGTCGGGAGCCGCGTGAGCTTGCAATGCCAGCGACATCGTTGAGCCAACGACCAGGAGGCGGCGAATACAAACTGCGAAGTTCATGTTGAGGCACAAGTTGAGTTTCGATTCCAGCACACCTCGCTCGACATCGGCAATCTCTAAGCGGGGCACCGCAGCTGGCTGCTGTTTTGAGTAGACAGGACTGGTGCTGTCCCAGTAAGCCCGTTCTGGGGTGCGAAGGCCGGGTCGGCGGGCGGTCATCGAGCGGCTTCATGCCGGAGACCTGGCAGTCGAGTCCTTGCAGGCCACCTGGCGAGTCGGTCTTGCCAATTTTTGCCAACCCATCTACCCTCGCCAGATGAGCACGATGAACATTTCACTGCCGGACGCGTTGCGCTCATTCGTCGACAAGCAGGTCGCGAGCCGCGGTTATGGCACCAGCAGCGAATACGTGCGGGAGCTGATTCGAAAGGATCAGGATAGTCAGCAGCTTCGCGGCTTGTTACTTGCGGGCGCGAACTCGGCTCCGACGCCGCCTGCTGATGGGACGTACTTCAACGCCCTTCGCGACAGGGTGAAGGGCAACGCACAGGGAACTCGCGGTCATCAGGCCGGCGATTGACGTGCCGTCCACGCGCCGGAGCAACGCGCCCACCGATCCCAAGCCAGTGATCCCGCGGGAAGAAGCCGCCCGCGATGTCGAAGTGACCATCGACTACTACCTACCCGAAGGGTCCGAGCGTGCCGCACTTGGATTCATCAAGGCAGTCAAGGACGCCTACCTGCACATCGGCCGCCACCCGACCAGAGAATCACCGTGCTACGCGCACGAACTGAACCTGCCCGGCCTGAGATCTCGGCCGCTCACGCGCTACCCGCAGATCGTCTTCTACGTCGAGCGGAGCGATCACATCGACGTCTGGCGTGTGCTGGACGGCAAGCGCGACGTGCCGCAGTGGATGTCGGAACCCAGGTAGCGTCCCATGCAGACGCTGAAAATGCCGGCCGCGCGCGGCGCACCAACCCCTTGAATCGTCGTTCCAGCCCCTGTGCGCAGGTGGTCTCAGGGAGCAATTTCGTAGCGCAGCGCCGTGATGGTGCCGCGCCAATAGGGCTTGTCTCCCCCTTGCGATCTGGGTAGCAGCCAGGCCACCTCGCCCGTCATCGGCACCTTCATACCGCTGTGCATTTGGTAGTTGGACCACCGACCCTCCCACGGCGTGAGGATGACCTTGCCGCCGACTGTGCGGCCGCGCGCCTCGGCGCGACCGGAGGCCATCAAGCCTTTGCTGTCGAAGCGGAAGATCATCGTCACGCTGAGGGGGCCGTCCACCAGCGTGGCGCGGGCCGACTGCTCGTCCACCGCTTCCCAGCGCACGCCCTGGCTGGGCAGCAGCGCGGTGGGGTACCAGGCGGCTTCGGCAAAGAAGCGCATCAACTCACCCTGCGCCACGGCACCGCTGCCGCGCAGGTCGACCAGCGTGAACAGACCGAGGATCGCCGGACGCAGGATGCCCTCGCCGCTGACGTAGGCGTCGTGCACGCGCACCGGCAGGCCCGGCAGCATGGCCACCTTGCCGTCCCACACGAAGCCCGGCGACCGCGTGACGACGCGCTGGTGCGAGGTGAAAGGCTTCCACTGGTCGGCAGCCTCGCCCATGTTGAAGGTGCCGGCATGCTCCACTCTGGCAGCCGCCACGATCGGTGCGCCGTCGTTCAGCACCGCACGGAAGTAGCGCTGCACCGGCGCTGGCAAACCAACGAGCTCGCGCGCGTCGAAGCGCGCCGGTGTTGGCGGCCTGCGTGCAGCTTCCAACCTGGCATTCAGTTGTTCAGTCAGACCACGCCAGCGCATCGCGCCAACCACGGACACTGCCACGAACAACAACGCCAGCAGCGCGGCGGCAGCGACCAACCACTTCAACCAAGCCATATCGCCTCTCCTCAAAAACCTGGATCTGCGCTGCATGGCGCCAAGCACCTGAGTTGCATCCCCCATCCGGAGTGGCAAGAAACCACGTTTCGGAGCGCCGGAGAGTCTGGCGTCGAACGTTGGCGCTCCGCTCAGCCCGACGACATTCGCGAACGCCGGGCCTGAATCCAGGGAATCACTGCGAAGGCCAACTGCCCCGCCAGACCCACCTGGTGCGGCAATTGTGCATACAGCGCCAGGTGTTCCGCCAGGCTGCGGCCGGCCAGCAGCGCCGACAGACTGGCCTCGGCCCCCATCAGCAGCAGGAAGGCGATGGCACCCATCCCCACTGCCGCATTTGGCGACAGCGGCCAGCGCCGCAGGATGCGCGTGCAGACCAACCAGGCGATGGTCAGGATCACCGGCAGCTCCACCAGCACCGCCGCCAACTCGCCGAGCAGCGGCACCATGACCAGCGTGCGCAGCACGCCCAGCACGAAGCCCGCAGCAAAGACCGCGGCGACGTAGGCGGTGCCAGTGAGCAGGACGCGCTTCATGGTGATAAACGGGCCCGGGTGTCGGGCGCGAAGGCCTCGGTGACCGCCCCATCGCGTGTGAGCATGGCGCGACGGTTGATCCAGACGACGAGCGCCGCGACACCCACGAAGAAATCAGTGTCGTAGGGCTGCGCATCCGGCCACAGCGGGTTGTTCACCTGGAAGTGAAACAAGGCGGGCCACAGGATGCTGCCGCGCGACGCGTTGAACAGCGGCGTCACGATCAGGCTGAGGCAGACGTTGCCGAGGAAAAACGGGCGAAGCCCCAGCCGCTTTGCACCGTCCCGCTCAGGTAGAAGGCGGGCAAATGCCACAGGCCCCACGTGGCGCCGATGATGAGGCCGGCCCAGAGCGGCGCCATGTGGCGTTGCAGGATGGGCAACGCCACGCCGCGCCAGCCGAATTCCTCGACCGGCCCCAGGAGCAGCATGAACACCATCGCGCCCAGGGCCGCGCCCAAGGTATCGAAAGGCGGGGGGACGGCATGCAGCGTGCCCTTGACCGCCGCGCCCGCGGCGAAGACGAGCGGAATGCCGAGGAGCAGGAAAACTGCCCACCCGGCTGGGCAGCGCCACAGACCCAGGCGTGACATGAAGGCTCGGGCACCCTGGATGCCGCCGAAGTACAGCACCACCGCAAAGGCCGCGAAAGCCGGTGCCCAAACGGCGAGCACAAAGGCCGGGTGCTTGCCGGTGATCTCGCCGAACCCACTGCTGGCCGTATCGGGGAAGAAGATGTACAGGCCCAGGATGCCCCAGGAGATCGCGAAGGTGATCAGCGTGAACGCCAGCAAGGCCACCGTCGGCACCGGCCGCAGGGGAGTGTTCGCTGACGGCTTCATGGCAGGGTGGCTCCTTGGGTCGGCACTGACGGCGGCCCAGGCCCAGGCCGCCCAAGGACCAGAACAGCACCGAGTGTGCTGCTCGCTGGTCGCCGGCAAACACCAGCACCTGCGTCAGCGCGCCGAACAGGAAAGACATCGCCAACCCCGCGAGCACGATGCGCTCTGCACCTTGCCCTGCGCTGCGCTGCGCCAGCAGCAGCACCCCGCCCGCTGCCACCATGCCACCGGCAAAAGCCGCCAGTGGCAGGGTCCAGACGCCGAAGCGCTCGCCGGTAAGCGAGATCACCGCCACGGCGCCGGCCGCAGCCCCGGACGACAGGCCGAACAGAAAGGGGTCGGCCAGGTCGTTGCGTGTGGCCGTCTGCAGCAGCGCGCCGGCCATCGCCAGGCTGGCGCCCACCAGCACGGCCAGAAGCACGCGCGGCAGCCGCAGGTCGAACAGGATGGTGCGGCTCGCCGGGTCGGCCGGGCTGAGGCTGGAAGCGTCGCTGAAGTTGATCAGATCTGCCCAGACGCTGCCGACGTCGATGCGGGTACCGCCCAAGCTCAAGCCCAGCACCAGCAGCAGCGGCAGGCCCGCGGCAAGGGCGGCATGCACATGCCAACGCTTCATGGCGCGGCGGCGCGCAGTGCGGCGGCCAGCTTCTCGACCGCGCCAATGTTGGCCGGGCCCGGCGTGAGCTCGGCATAGCGCAAGGCGATGAAACGCTGGCGCTTCACGGCTTCGGTGTGGCGCATGGCCGGGTGCGCTTGCAGCGTGGCCATCAGGCGGGCCGGGCCTTGTCCGTCCTGGTAGTCCAGCAGGATCAGAAACTGCGGGTTGCGCATGGCAACCGCCTCCCAGGAGCTGTGGGCCCAGCTGGTGGGCATGTCGTCCATGATGTTGCGGCCACCTGCGGCTTCGATCAGCGCCGTGGGCATGGCGGCAGCGCCGGCGGTGAAGGGCTTGTCTTCACCAGAGTCGTAGACAAAAACGCGCAGCGGCGTCGCCTTGGGCGCTGCGCCCGAGGCCGGCGGCGGCGCCAGCGTCTGCAGTCTTTGGCGCCACTGTGCCACCAGGCGTTCGGCGCGCGGGCGATGGCCGAACACGGTACCCAGCCGCAGGACGTCGCCGTAAAGCAGCTCCATCGTCGCGCGTGGGCGCGGCTGGCCGGCGTGCACGCAACTCTCGGTCAGCACCAGGGTCGGGATGCCGTATCGCGCCAGCGTGGACGGCGTCACATCGCCTCCCGGCTTCATGCCGTAGTACCAGCCGGCGAAGAACAGATCGGGCCGCGCTGCCAGCAGGTTTTCCAGTGAAGGGTACTTGGGTGCCAGCTCGGGAATGGGGCCGAGAGCGGCCTTGAAGGTGGCGTCGGTCTTGTACCAACCCGTGATGCCGGTGACGCCTGCGATCTGCGCCTGCAGCCCCAGCGCCAGCGCCATCTCGGTCATGTTCAGATCGTGGATCACCGCGCGCTGCGGCGCTGCGTTGATGCGCAGCGGCTCGCCGCAGTTGTCCACCGTGACCGGAAAGGCCGCAGCGCAGCTGGCCCAGCCCATGGCTGCGATCAGCGGCAAGGCCCTGCGCCAACGGCCATGCGCGGTCAAGCCGCGAGCCTTTCGAAGACCCACAGCTCGCGCCGGTCCAGTGGGTGGTGGGGGCGCACCAAGGCCATGCCGAACACCTGCGCCACCAGCGGCGCCGTCAGCGTCTCGTCGGGCGTGCCCTGGGCCACCACTCGGCCCAGATTGAGCACCACCACATGGTCGGCAAAGCCGGCTACCAGCGACAGTTCGTGCAGTGCCGCCACCACCGTGATGTTCAGCCCGCGCACGAGGTCCAGCAGCTCGACGCGGGCGCGCAAGTCCAGGTGGTTGGTCGGCTCGTCCAGCAGCAACAGTGCAGGCTCTTGCGCCAGCGCCCGCGCCAGGTGGGCACGCTGGCGCTCGCCGCCCGACAAGGTATGCAAGCCGCGCTGGCCCGCCTGCAGCAGACCGCAGAGCGAGAGCGCGTGCGCCACCACCTCGCCGTGCCGTGCGCCAGGGCAGCGCCCTTGATGGGGCACGCGGCCCAGTCCCACATAGTCGCCTACCTTCAAGCGCAGGTCGGCATGCTCCGTCTGGCCCACGGTGGCCACGGCATGCACGTGCGCAGGCTCAGCCCTCTGCGCCCTCTCCGGGCCCAAGCGCACGCAGCCCGCCGTCGCCCGCAAGCGGCCACTGATCACCCCGAGCAGGCTGCTCTTGCCCGCACCGTTGGGCCCGACGATGGCGCAGCGCTGGCCTGTCGCAACGGCCAGGTCGATGCCCTGCAGCAAGGCCACGCCCTGAGGCGTCTTCAGACCCACACCTTGCAGCAGAACGGATGCACAGCCCATGGCGGCTCAGAACCTCAGGCTCAAGGCCAGCTCTGCACTGCGCGGCGCGCCCAGCAGCACCTGGTCGGGATAGAACGGATCGCTCCACACCGCGTAGCTCCGATCAGCCAGGTTGCGAACGCGCAGGCTCAGTTGGGTGCGCGGCTGCAGCTGCACGGACACCGAAGCGTCAGCCACGGTGTAGGCGGCCAGCTTCACGGTGTTGGCATCGCTGTGGAATCGCTCACCGACCCGGCGCAGTGAAGCCGACGCTTCCACCGGCCATGCGCCGCCGAAGCGGTAGCTGGCCCCGGCGTTGGCCACCAGTTTGGGGGCGTTGGGCGGCGTGTTGCCGCTGAAGGAGCCGCTGGAGGAACCACTGCCAACGCCGTAGTTCTCATAGCGCGTGCGGTTGATCGCCAGGTTGCCCCACCAGCGCCATGCTTGGGCGGTACGCACTGCAGCCGACAACTCGACGCCACGCGATGCCTGCTGTCCGGCCAGCGCCAAGGCCTGCCCGCCTTGTGCGGCGTAAACGTTGCTGCGAACGATGTCGTACAACGCCAGCGTCCACTCCCCGCGTTGTGCCCAGAAGCTTTGCTTGGCACCCACTTCCACGGTGCGTGTGCGCGTCAGTTCCAGGGGCTGGTTGGCGCGCAGCAGGAACAGGTTGTTGGCGGCCACATCGGCGGCCGTTGCAAATTGGCCGTAAAGGGTGAGCTCAGGCGCCACATCCCAGGTCAAGCCGATCCGCCCCGTGGTGGGCCGCCAGGTCTTGCTGAAGGGGAAGCCGGTGCGCTGCACCCCGGCGGCGTTGGCCGAACTGCGGTCCAAGGCAATCGATTCGTGCCGCAGGCCGGCGATCAAGGCCACGCCCTGGGCCAGTGTCAGGCGGTCTTCCAGCGCCAGGGCCAGGTTGGTGATGGCTGCGGACTGGCGCTGCGTGCTCAGCAAGCCGTAGCTGCCGCGCTGCGGATTCACCAGGTCGACGCTGTCACCCGGAAAGTTGGCGGCGCCCGGCCGCAAGAACTCGGTCTTGTTCCACTCCAGCGCTGCCACCCAACGGTTGCGCAGGCCCGCAACGGCACCGTCCCATTGCACTTCGCTCTTGTTGCCCATCGTGGTTTGGTCGTGCGCCACGTAAAAGCGCTCACGATCCACCAAACCGGTGCCGCCGTTGAAAGCGGCGATCTCGTTGTTGAACCACTCCCGGTCGGCCGCGTAGCGATAGAACTGCGTTCGCAAGCCGAACGCGGTGTTGGGTTGCCAGTCGGCACCCACGCGCAGCCACTGTTCATCTGCAGTGTTGCGGTTGTCGAGCACGTTGTAGTTGGTGCGCAAGCTGCGACGGTCGATCGTGACCGCACCGAGGTTGCTGCCGTTGAAGCCCGAGACATAGCTGCCAGACACCACGCCGCCCTGGGGCTGGACACCCGGCGCCGCGGCCGACACCAGCGGCGTGCCCCAGTAGGCACTGGCGTCGTCCTTCTTGTACTCCAGCGCAGAAAACAGCTTCAGGCCAGGCAGGGCATACCAGTCCAGCCCGGCCGAGAGGTGCCAGTTTTCGTGGGCCGCATCGTCGATGAAGCCCTTGCCGGCCGAACGATTCAGGTCGACGCGGTAGTCCAGAGACTCCTCCGCCGTGGTGCCCCCCGAGCCGAAACCGCTGCGCACAGCGCCGAAGGAGCCCGCGGATAAGTTGACCTCGTGCTGCGGCGTGCCGCGCTGCGGCTGCCGGGTGACGAAGTTCACGGCACCGCCCGATGCCCCTTCACCCGACATCAGCGACGCCGAGCCCTTGAGGAACTCGATGCGCTCCAGGTTGCCGATGTCCATCACGCGCGAGGTCATGTTGGGCGGGCCGATCTTCAAGCCGTTGTACAGCGTGTTGATCTGGCTGTTGGCGAAGCCGCGCATTGAGAAGTTGCTCGGCTCGGCAGGGAAGTCGCCGGCCGTCACGCCCGTGGCGGCGATGGCCGCCTCCGACACGCTGCGCACGCCGCGCTCACGCAGCAGGCTTTGTGGAAGCACCTCGATGGATGCAGGTGTTTCGCGCACCGACAGGCCCAGCCGCGAGGCCGAACCGGCCGGTTGCAGCAGTGCGGGCACCTCGCGTTCCCCCACGATGGTCACGCTCGGCAACGTCCCCTTGGCGGGCTCGGCCGGTAGCGCAGACTGGGCCAGAGCATGGCCGCCATAGACCACCAGGGCGAACGCTGCAATGAACGAATCGGTATGGCGCTGACGGGATGATGGTGGATTCAGAGGGGTGCGTGGCATCGCTTCAGTTCCCTGGCGCGCGAAGAGGTTCTGCAGCCCCAGTCACGCATTGCGCCAGTCCGGCCAGCAACACATCCTTGGGCATGTCGCGGCCGATGAAGACCATCTTGGAGTCGCGCTTTTCACCCGGCTTCCATGCTGACCCCACGTCGGACCCCATCAGCATGTGCACGCCCTGGAACACCACTCGCTTGTCGACACCCTTGATGTTGAGCACGCCCTTGTAGCGCATCAACTTCGCGCCATAGACCTGCACCACGCCACTGAGAAAGTCTTCGACGCGCTCGAGGTCCAGCGGCTTGCTCTCGCGAAACACAAACGAGGTGACATCGTCATCGTGCTCGTGACTCACATCGGTCAGAAACTCGGGTTCGATCTCCAGGATGGCGTTGAGGTTGAAGCCGCGGATGTCCAGCAGGTCATCGATGCTGGCCACGCCGTGGCGCGCCTCGGCCACCTTGGCGCGCGGATTCATCTGCACCACGCGCTGCTTCAGCGCTTGCAACGCTGGCGCGTCGACGAGATCGGTCTTGGTGATGAGGATGCGGTCGGCAAAGCCCACCTGTTCCTGCGCCTCGTGGTGTTCGTCGAGCTGCGCATCGGCGTGCTTCGCATCGACCATGGTGACGATGGCGTCCAGCAGATACTGCTGGCCGATGTCGTCATCGACGAAGAAGGTCTGGGCCACAGGCGCCGGGTCAGCGAGACCGGTGGTCTCGATCACCACGCGGTCGAAGTGCAGTTGCCCGGCTGCCTTCTTGGCATGCAGTTCGCCCAGGATGCGCACCAGGTCGCCGCGCACGGTGCAGCAGATGCAGCCGTTGTTCATCTCGATGATCTGCTCGTCGCGGTCTTGCACCAGCAGTTCGTTGTCGATGCCGGCTTCGCCAAACTCGTTTTCGATGACGGCAATGCGATGGCCGTGCTGTTCCTGCAGGATGCGGTTGAGCAGCGTGGTCTTGCCGCTGCCGAGGAAGCCGGTGAGGATGGTGACGGGAATGAGGTTCATGGGGATCTCCAGGTTGATCGGTTTCAGGCCGCAGTGGCCTGGGCTTGCTCGAACCAGCCCAGCACGTCGCGGGCATGCGGCTGGCCGTAGAGCTGGGCGAAGCGGCGCGTCTCGTCGTGTGCGGGGTCACGCAGCACCGACAGCCGCGACCGCCTCGCCCGTGCGCTGCCATTGCGGGAACGGGTCGGGCAGCCCCGCCCAGCCCTTCAGGCCCCGCTCACCCTTGCGCGTTTCGGTGTGGTTCAGGTGCATGACCTTCCAGGCTTGCTCAATGGCGGCGCGGTCCATCTGGCGGCCGATGAAGACGACTTCATTCAGGCGGTCGCCGTAGGGCTCTTTCCAGCGTGCGTCGATGTTCTGGCGCTCTGCTGTGCCCTTGGCCGGCCAGCGCTCGTGTGGCGCTGCGGCCCACCAGCGGCCCACCGGCTCGTGCGTGGCGCTGTTGCCGGCACGCGAATAGTTCACCACCCAGTCCGGCCGGCTGGCCAGCCAGACGAATCCCTTGGCGCGGATCAGGCCGGGCAGCGGCAAATCCATGAAGGTGGAGAAGCGCCACGGGTGCAGTGGCTGATGGCTTCTGAGAACGAAGCTGGTGATGCCGTAGGCCTCAGTCTCGGGCGTGTGCTTGCCTTCGAGTTCGCGCGCCCAGCCGGGCATGGCGCTGGCGCGCTCCAGGTTGAACTTGCCGGTGCCCAGAACGGTCTCCAGCGGGATGCGACCGTGGTCGGCAAAGACGACCTGTGCCGTCGGGTTCAGCGCCTTCACCACCGCCGTCACTTCGTCGCGCCGTGCGGCATCCACCTTGTCGATCTTGTTGACCACCACCACGTCGGCAAACTCGATCTGTTCGGTCAGCAACGCGGCCAGGCTGCGGTGGTCCTCGTCACCGGCGACCTCGCCACGCTGGCTGAGCAGGTCGGTGCTGCTGTGGTCGGCCAGCAGGTTGAAGGCGTCCACAACGGTCACCATGGTGTCGATGCGGGCCACGTCGTTCAGCGAGTCGCCTTCCTCGCTTGTAAAGTCGAAGGTGGCGGCCACGGGCAGGGGTTCACCAATGCCGGTGGATTCAATCAGCAGGCAGTCGAAGCGCCCTTCTGCAGCCAGGCGCTTGACCTCCAGCAGCAGGTCTTCTCGCAGCGTGCAGCAGATGCAGCCGTTGCTCATTTCCACCAACTTTTCGTCGGTGCGCGACAGCGCGGCCCCGGCGTTGTCAGCGCTGCGCTCGACAACCTGTGCGTCGATGTTCACGTCGCTCATGTCGTTGACGATCACGGCGACGCGCAGTCCTTCGCGGTTGGCCAGGATGTGGTTGAGCAGCGTCGTCTTGCCAGCGCCAAGGAAGCCGGAAAGGACGGTGACGGGCAGGTGGCTTGACTTCATGCGGGTCTCTGACCTCAGGCAGATCGTTACCTCAAGGACTTAATGCTATTGCGACAGCGTTATCATATAGCCACTTCAGATTCCGGTACGCTGCATGCATGGAACGCAACACACGCCAACGCTCTGCCATCCGCGACGTCATTGCGCTGGCGGCCCGCCCACTGCTGCCGCAGGAAGTGCTGGACGCCGCGCAGCAGTCCGTGCCGGGCCTGGGCATTGCCACCGTTTACCGCAACCTCAAGGCGCTGGTCGAGGAAGGCGAGCTTCAGGCGGTGAACCTGCCTGGCGAGAACCCACGCTTCGAGGTGGTGGGGCATCAGCATCACCACCACTTTCAGTGTCGACAGTGCGAGCGCGTATTCGACGTGCATGCCTGCCCCGGCGACCTGTCGGGCATGGCGCCCCAGGGCTTCACGGTGGAAGACCACGACCTCACGCTGTATGGTCGCTGCAAGGACTGTGCGCCGCCGGACGTGCGAGCGCCGAAGCGGCCAACCCACCCGAAAACGCGCCCGAAAGCGCCGGGGCATGCACACCGGCACCGCGGCTGACGCGAGGGGCAACGCCATGCTGACGGCAGGCGCCTCGTGGCGCCTGATCTGGGCGACTCTGGTGGTCGCTGTGATGTGGCTGGCCGTGGTTTGGGCACTGGCATGACATCGGGCGTGGCCGTGGCCGATATCGCCCCCGCCATCAGCCTGCGTGACCTGACGGTGTCCTACCGCGGCCACCCCGCCGTGCACCACCTCAGCGGGGCGTTCGGCGCCGGCACGCTCACAGCCGTGGTCGGGCCCAACGGTGCGGGCAAGAGCAGCCTGCTGGGTGCCCTGGGCGGCACCATTCGCGACTTCGAAGGCCGCATCGAACGCGACCCGGCCCTGCGCGTGGCCTACCTGCCGCAGGCCTCGGCGCTGGACCGCAGCTTCCCGGTGCGCGTGCACGAAGTGGTGGCCATGGGCTTGTGGCCGCGCATCGGCAGCTTCGGCGCGCTGACGGCTGCAGACCATGCGGCAGTCATCGACGCACTGGCTGCAGTCGGCTTGCGCGGTTTCGACCAGCGCTGGCTGGGTGAACTCTCGGCTGGCCAGGCGCAGCGGGTGCTGTTCGCGCGCGTGCTGATGCAGGACGCCGGGGTGATTTTGCTGGACGAACCCTTCAACGCCATTGACGCGCGCACCACCGCCGATCTGCTGGCGCTGCTGCAGCGCTGGAAGCGCGAGGCGCGCACCGTCATCGCCGTGCTGCACGACCTGGTTCAGGTTCGCGAGCACTTCGAACAGGTGCTGCTGCTGGCGCGCGAGCGCGTGGCCTGGGGGCCAACAGCCGAGGTGCTGAAGGCCGAACACCTGTTCAAGGCGCGGCAGATGGCAGAAGCCTGGGACGAAACCGCGCCGGCCTGCAAGGTGTCGGCATGAGCTTGCTGGCTTCGTCCCTGCTTGGGCCCTTCATCGAGTTCCCGTTCATGCGCCGGGCGCTCGTGGCTACGCTCGCGCTTTCTGTGGGCTGCGCACCCATCGGCTGCGTGCTGGTGTTGCGCCGCATGAGCCTGGTGGGCGACGCCATGGCGCACGCCGTGTTGCCAGGCGCCGCAGCGGGCTTCCTGCTGGCGGGCTTGTCGTTGCCGGCCATGAGCCTGGGCGGCTTCGTGGCCGCAATGGCAGTGGCTCTGGCGGCCGGCTTCGTGACCCGCGCGACGCCACAACGCGAAGATGCCAGCTTCGCGGCCTTGTACCTGATTGCGCTGGCGCTGGGCGTGCTGCTGGTGTCGCTGCGCGGCAGCCAGATCGACCTGTTGCACATGCTGTTCGGCAGCGTGCTGGCAGTGGACGATGCGGCCCTGCTTCAGATCGCTGTCGTCGCCAGCATCACGCTATGGGCGCTGGCGCTGATGTACCGGCCGCTGGTACTGGAGAGCTTCGACCCCGGGTTCCTGCGCAGCGTGGGCGGGCCAGGCGCGCGCGCCCATATGGTGCTGCTGGTTCTGCTGGTGGCCAATCTCGTCAGCGCTTTCCAGGCGCTGGGCACGCTGATGGCCGTCGGCTTGATGATGTTGCCAGCCGCGGCGGCGCGCTTCTGGGTCGCAAGCCTGCCCGCGATGGCGGCATTGTCGGTGGCCATCGGGGCGGCGTCCGGCGCGGCCGGGCTGCTGCTGAGCTACCACGCCGAATTGCCCTCGGGCCCCTGCATCGTGCTGGTCTGCGGTGGGGCCTACATCGTTTCAGTACTGTTCGGCACGCGTGACGGCATCGTCACGCGGCGCTTGTTGGCCACCTCCCATCTCACCCGTTGAAGAGCATGTCCGTGAACCGTCGCAAGATTCTCTGCATCGGCAGCGCTGCTCTGCCGGCGCTGCATGCCTTGACTGCACGTGCGCAAACGCCTGCGCCGCGCATCGTTGCCAGCTTTTCCATCCTGGCAGACATGGCGCAGGAACTGGCGCCCGCAGGCGCACAGGTCACGGCCCTGGTCGGGCCCGATGCCGACGCGCATGTCTACGAGCCGAGCCCCGCCGACGCGAAGCGTTTGGCGCAGGCCGATCTGGTGATGATCAACGGCCTGGGCTTCGAAGGCTGGATTGAGCGCATGGTCAAGGTGTCGGGCTACCGCGGCACGGTTGTCGTCGCCAGCAACGGCATCCAGCCTCGTTCTGGTGGGCACCATGGCGACGACCCTCACGCCTGGCAAGACCTGGCTCTGGCACGACGCTATGCCGGCAACATCAGTGCGGCATTCGCCCAACGGTGGCCCCAGCAGCGCAATGAAATTGCCCGCTGCAACGCGGATTACGTCGCACGCGTCGACAGCCTCGATCGCCAGGTGCGCGAGTGGCTGGGTGCCGTGCCGCGCGCCCAGCGCCGCGTGATCACCTCGCACGACGCCTTCGGCTACTTCGGCGCGGCCTACGGCGTGGACTTCCTGGCGCCGCAAGGTTGGAACACGCACAGCGAGCCCTCGGCAGCGGCAGTCGCACGCCTGATCCGCCAGATCAAGACCCAAGGCGTGCGGGCCATTTTCATGGAGAACATCAGTGACCGGCGTCTCGTCGAGCGCATCGCCAGCGAAGGCGGTGTGCGCATTGGCGGAACCCTGTACTCGGATGCCTTGTCCAAACCCGGCGGGCCTGCTGCGACCTACCTGCGCTTGATGGAACACAACGCCCGAAGCCTCGCGACAGCATTGCAAGCCTGACCCTCACAGCCACCCACACCAGGAGCGCCCATGAACCGAACCACCCTGCTCCGGCTGATGCACAGCCTTGCATTCGCCTTCGCTTGCGCGTCTGGCACAGCGTGGGCGGCAGGCAAGGCGCATGAGCATGGTGCCTTGAAGCTCGACGTGGCGATCGAGGGCAAAAGGTTGACCATCGCGATGGAGGCGCCGCTGGACAACCTGCTCGGCTTCGAGCGGGCTCCACGCACCGACGCAGAGCGCAAGGCAGCCGCTGAGGTGCTGGCGCGGCTGCGAACCCCGGACAAGGGTGCGCCGCTGTTTGCCATGGACGCCACGGCCCAGTGCACCTTGATCAAGGCCGACGTCCGGGCCGCAGTACTTGAGCCCGGCCCCAAGACCAACTCCAAGAACAGCGCCAATAAGGACGAACACGCCGATGTCGATGCTGACTACGAATTCAGCTGCGCGCAGCCCAGCGAATTGCGCAGCCTGGATGTCGGGCTGTTCGATGCCTACAGGCGCATCCAGCGCGTCGACGTCCAGGTAGCAGGGCCAAAGGGCCAGTCGAAGGTCACCCTCAAGCGACCGGCGCGCAGCATCACACTCGTGCGTTGAGCGACTGCACTTTTCGAGGCCCACGTCAGCCAGAACAGTGCAAAGCGCTTCGTCAGTGACTTGTTCTACCTTGGTTTGTTGCAGCTCCTGCCCGGGGACTGGCTGCTGGGCTTCAATCGCGTCACGAACACGCGCCTCGACGTAGGCCCTTCGCTCCGGAGGGCCCAGCCAGCTCAGGCCAATGCCGGCGAGGGTCTGCGGCGGTTGATGACGAGGATCAAGGCACTCAATCCGCCTCCCAGCGCCAGCAGCAGCACACCGCCCAGAGCCCAGGCCACCCAGATCGCAGGGGCCAACCAGGCGACCATGCTCGGCGCGTGGGTCACCGCGTGCTCGACCCATGGCGTGAAGGTGGAGACCATGGCGCCCCACTGCTCTTGCGCGCCGGACGGCAACCAAACGGCCAGCCATTCAGGCGGCTTGATAGCGCCCACTTGAGCGGCCACCTCCGCCAGTCCGCCAGCCGCGCCGGTTGCTTTCGTACCGGCAAGCCCTGCTCCCCACTGCGCCACCGCGTGCAGCGCCCAGGCACCCAAGGACCAAAACGCCAACAGACAACCCGTTACCAGCCAAGCCACGCCGTGCCACATGTTCTTTCCTTCGCTTCTGTTCAATCCAACGATCATCTGCAGATTTCGCAATCGAACACAGCAGGCCTTTCGGGATCCACGGTTCGGTTTTTGCAGGCAAGTCCCGGTCCGCTCCGCGCTGCCACCCGGTTTGAAGTTGAGAAAGCCACGTCGTCAGACGAACGGCGTTTGCGCACGGCACGGCCCGAGCACCGCCGCGAGCACGATCCCATTGCGCATTCCCGACAGACTGCCCACCGGTGAACGCCTTGCCGGTCGCGCCACGGCGGGCGCCAGGAGCGCTGTGGTTCTGGTCGGCGAAGTGCGCCGTGTGCCGAACTCCGGTGATGGCGTTGACGTTGGCGAAGCCGTTGGAACAGGCGCCAATGCGGGTGTTGGTGCCTCCTGCATTTCGGGATCGGCATTGCCGGCCAGCCCATCCTCCTGAAGCTTCTTGAGCCACGGCAGGATGAAACTGAAAACAACCGCCACGACAGCGGCGATGACCACCGCCAGAGTTTCCAAACTCATCGCACGTCCCCCTTCTACGCCGCGCGCCGGGGTGCCGGCGCTGCATCGTCGGTGGCCGCAATGGCGTCGCGCATGGCGGTGTCGGCCTGCACGTTCTTCATGCGGTAGTAATCCATCACGCCAAGCGTGCCATTCCGGAAGGCCTCGGCCATGGCGCGCGGAACCTCGGCTTCAGCCTCGACGACGCGGGCGCGCATCTCCTGCTCCAGTGCCACCGCCATCGCACGGCGCTCTTCGGCCTTGGCCTGGGCGATCTGTTTGTCGGCATTGGCCTGGTCGATCTGCAGCTTGGCGCCGATGTTCTCGCCGACATCAACGTCGGCGATATCGATCGACAGGATCTCGTAGGCCGTGCCAGCGTCCAGTCCCTTTGACAGGATGTGCTTGGAGATGTGGTCCGGGTTCTCGAGCACACTCTTGTGCGAAACCGCCGAGCCGATGGTGCTCACCATGCCCTCGCCGACGCGCGCAATGATCGTCTCCTCGCCTGCGCCGCCGACCAGGCGGTCGATGTTGGTGCGCACCGTGACGCGCGAGACGACGATGAGCTGGATGCCGTCTTTTGCCACCGCGGCGATCTTGGGTGTCTCGATCACTTTCGGCAGCACCGACATCTGCACCGCCTCGAGCACATTGCGCCCGGCCAGGTCGATGGCGGAGGCGCGCTTGAACGGTAGGGGGATGTTGGCCTTGTCGGCCGAGATCATGGCGTTGACGACCCGCACGACATTGCCGCCCGCCAGATAGTGGGCTTCCAGGTCGTTGATGGAGATGTCGATCCCCGCTTTAACCGAACTGATTCGTGCCGTCACGATCACGCCGGGCGGAACGCGGCGCAGCCGCATGGCAATCAGTGTCATCAATCCCACGTACGCACCCGAGGCCCAGGCCGCAATCCACAGCGGAATGGGCGCTAGGTAGAGAACGATGGCAACGACCGCCAGCAACCCGACAAACACGCCGAAGCCACCGAACAAGCTCACGACTTCAGAAACACCCATGACTTTCTCCTTGATTGAAATGCTTGATTCGGCTTGCGGCCGTCGCTTCAAATCCGATGGCTGACGACGCGGCTCGCCGCAATGGACTCGCCCGCTACGTTGATGTCCTTGCCAGCAGGTTCCGGTGCGGCGACCGAAGCATCTCGTGGTGCATGCCCCAGTGCTCGACTGCGGCAGTCAACACGATCGATTCGCCCTCGGTGACCTGCGCATCGGCCTCGGCGATCTCGATGCACATGTGCAGCAGCTTTCGCCGCAGGGCTGGATCTTCGATCTCGCCCATCAACCCGGCCAGCGTGCGGTCATCCACCGGGCAAGCGTCAGCCCACTGCAGTTGTTCGCTCGACAAGAGGTCTTCGCAAAGGCTGTCAAGCACGGCATGGAACGCTTGCCGGTCAAGACCCAGTTGCTCGTGAACGCCAAGGCGATCGAGCAGCGCAAGCTCAGTCTTGCCGATGTCCCGGTCCGCCAGGACGGTCAGCGCGACGATTCGGGCGGCGGCCTGCGGGCTGTTGCTGGAGTAAGTGCGCATGTTGTCTTCTCCGAGGGTGAGGGGTTGGAGTCAATCAAAGATGTCGCTCATCCACGACTTCCTGCGCCGCCCATGCGACCCTGCTCCGGCGTCATGGGCACGGCCATGGTCGGAGTCCGCAAAGTCAGGTCGCGACCGGGACGGTGCGCTGCCGCTGGGCGCAGCCACCGCCGCGCCGGCGCGCTCGATAAGCTTGTCGAGTTCGCCACGATCCAGCCACACGCCTCTGCACTGCGGGCAATAGTCGATCTCTACGCCTTGGCGGTCGGTCATGACCAGCGAGGTGTCGGTACAGGTCGGGCACTTCATGGTCTATTCATGAGGTCACTCATGATCCGTGGTGGTGTTGCAAGATGCAGGATGCAGGAAGCGACATGGACTGCGGGGGCGTGCGATTCTTCAATCGAGCGTAATGCCTCGCTGACGCAATCGCCTTGAGTCACCACCGCGTCTTACCAGGCGAAGCACGAAGCGCGCGGCGCGGGCCAGTGCCTTGTCCAGCGCGCTGCGCCAGTCACTTGCCACGGAGGTCACAACCACGGTGCCTGCGACGTCGGTCTTGAGCTCGACCTGACATTGCTTGTCGATTCCGCCCCGCGGGCCATTGACGTCAGACATCCTGACAGTCGCGTGCGGCACCAGCCAGGCGAGACGCCGGAGTACGAAGTGCGTGCGGCGCTGGGTCAGATCGAGCAGATCGGCTGCTTGCGCATCACGCGACTTGAAGAAGACTTGCATCAGGGCTCTCCTTGGGTTGAAGCACTGACTAACCATAGGACCCACAGCAGTTCTGAAAAAGCAGGCTTCAGCGAGCTTTGACATCGGATAAACCTGACAACGACTTCAACGTTTTGCTGCAGACTCAGCGCTTTGTGTTGCTCTGCGCAAAACCGAGCGCCGCCCCGACGCGATTCGCGCGCCCCCGCTCTATCGAGCCTGATCACAAGGAGTCCGAGACCATGCCCAACACCCGAACCGCCAATGCCGTCCGTCTGGAATTCGCCCCCGGATCACTGGTGAAGACCAACCTCTCGGGCGCCGCCTTTTCAGGCGACTGGTTGTGGGTCGCCGGTGACGAGGCCTGCGGCATCGACCGCCTGCGCCGACTGCCCCCGGCCGGCGACGAAGCCCTGCGTTTCGGCGAAGTGCAGGACTTCCCGCTGACTGAACTGCTGGACCTGCCCGGTGCGGCCGACGAGGAGGCCGACCTCGAAGGCATGGCGGTGGCCGACGGCTGGCTGTGGGTGGTGGGCTCGCACGGCTTGAAGCGCAAGAATGCCCGTGCCGACGATGACCATGCGGGCAACGCCAAACGGCTGGCGAAGGTGACGCTGGATCGCAACCGTCGGCTGCTGGCCTGCTTGCCCATCGAGCCTGATGGCGACGGCCAGCCCTGCCTGGTCCGCAATGCCCAAGACGGACGGCGCGCGTCGCGCCTCAAAGGTGATGCACAAGACAACCTGCTCACCCGCGTGCTGGCCGACGACCCCCATTTCGGCCCGTACATGAACATTCCCGGCAAGGACAACGGGTTCGATATCGAAGGGCTGGCCGTAGACGGAAATCGGCTCCTGCTGGGCCTGCGCGGGCCGGTGTTGCGGGGCTGGTCGGCGCTGCTAGAGGTGGCCGTCGAAGCGCGTGGTGACCAACTGCGACTGGCGCCACTGGACGACAAGGGCACCCTGCTGCGCAAGCACTTCCTGCAACTCGACGGCCTGGGCATTCGCGATCTGCACTTCTCCGGTGACGACCTGTACATCCTGGCCGGCCCGACGATGGTGCTCAACGGGGAGATCCGTCTCTTCAAGTGGCCACTCGCCAAGACCGTGATGAAGGCCAACCGTGAGCCGGTGCGTTTCGAGACTGCACTGACCGAGTCGGTGTCGCTGCCCCACGGGCGCGGCACGAACCGCGCCGAGGCGATCTGTGACCTGCCGCCCGCGCTCGCCGGCGGAAAGCCCCGCTGGCTGGTGCTGTACGACGCGCCAGGCGCCGATCGCCGGGACGGCGAGCACACCGTGTTTGGTGATTTGCTGCGGCATGACTGATGGTGTCGAGCGTCAGCGATACAGGAGCTGGCAACACGCTGCGCCCGGCGATGTCGGTCCCGCGTCTCGACCCTGCGTCGGCGCTGCTGTTCGTGATCAACACTGGCGCGGGGGCCTTCGACGTCGATGCCAAGCGAGCCGTGATCAACTCGGCGCTGGCTGCGCGGGGGCGAACGGGCGAACTGCTGACCTGCCGGCCTGATGAGCTGGCGCGCGTAGCCACCGAGGCCGCTTCCGCGGCAGTGGCACGCGGTACGGCGGTCGTCGCCGTCGGTGGTGATGGCAGCCTCAACACGGTGGCCCAGGCCGCGCACGCTGCCGGTTGCGCGATGGGCGTGATTCCGTACGGCACCTTCAACTACTTCGCCAGGACGCACGGCATACCGACCGAGCCGGCCGCTGCGACACGGATGCTGCTGGATGCGCACCCAATGCCCGTGCAGGTGGCAACCATCAACGAGCGGGTGTTCCTGGTCAACGCCAGCCTCGGCGCCTACCCCGAACTGTTGCAGGACCGCGAGGCCTACAAAGCCCGCTTCGGCCGCAGCCGCTGGGTGGCGTTTGTGGCGGCCTGTGCGACCCTGCTGCGCGCACAGCGCCGGCTGCGCTTGCACATCGAGATCGGCACCACGGTTCGCGACGTGCAGACCTTGACGCTCTTCGTGGGCAACAACCGGCTGCAGTTGCAGCAGTTCGGTGCCGAACCGGACGACACCCTGGCCGGCACCCCCGGCGACGGCAGCATGGCCGCACTGATGCTGCGGCCCATCGGCACGCTGTCGATGATCGGGTTGATGTTGCAAGGCGCAATGGGCAGGCTGGGTGAAGCCGCCGGCGTGGAGAGCTTCGAGTTCCAGCACATGGTGGTGAAGCCCAGGCTGGCACGCGGCCGACGGGAGATGGTGGTGGCGTTCGACGGTGAGGTGGCGCGCATGCGCCCGCCCATCGACATCCGCGTGCTGGACAAGCCCTTGTACCTGCTCAAGGCGCCTGGAGCAGCGGGCTTGGCAGAGGCACCGCAGGCTGCGGCGTGAGTGTGCTGCTGCAGATTTCCGACACGCACTTCGGCGCCGAACAGCCCCAAGTGCTTGAGGCCCTGGTTGCATTGGCAGGCCAGCTGCAGCCGGACGTGGTCGCGCTCTCGGGTGACATCACGCAGCGGGCGCGTCCGGCTGCGCTGGGGCGAGGCGAACAACGGGGGTGAGTCCCAGACCCATGCCCAAGTAGGGGCGGGGGACCACTGTTTCATCGAGCAGTGGGACCTCGCCCATCCTGATCGTGGCTTCGTCCGCACGGCGGTGACACCCGTGCGGCCCGACCGCGCCTGATCGCACGGCAGCGCTGGCCTCGGAACGGCGCCGTCTCTCGTCTGCCCGCGCCATGTCCCGGCTTGGGTCAGCGTGAGCCCCGTAACTTCGTAGTTTCCGAACCTGGATTCACAGCGAATCTGCTTTTTCCGATTCCGCATCAGCGCGACAGTCGTTCACTTGCAACTCCTCAAGGGTTTGACCATGAAGCTTCATTTTCGCTCCAACGACCTTGAAGGCCAGCGCTGGCAGCAGCACGCTTCGGATCGGCTGCGCCAAGCGCTGCGACGCTTGCACGGGCTGGTGGCACACATCCGGGTCAGGCTGGATGACATCAACGGGCCGGCGGGCGGCGTCGACAAACGCTGCCACGTCGAGGTGCTTGTGCGCGGGCGCAGCCCAGTGGCAGTCGCTGCCACGGCCCGATCGTGGCAGGACTCGATCGAGGCGGTGGCTTCCCGAGTTCGGCAACGGGTCGTTGTGCAGCTCCACCGGGCGACGTTGGTGGAGGTTCAACCTTCGGCGCTGGCCCGCCTACGGCTGGCGGCTCCGGCGGCAGGCACCCATGCGCAGCGACGGGTGAGGCTCGACTAGCGCCTGATGGCTGCCGACTCTGCCACCAGCACGAAGCGGCAACTCGTTCTCCTTGGCTCTCCATCACAACGTCAACACTGAAGGTGCTTCCCGATGCGCAGCTACCCCCACAACGGCCCCGAGGCCGCCGCGCGAATCGTCGCGCTGGTTCTCATTTCCGACGGCCATGTCTGCAAGTCCGAGTTCGACATCCTCAAGCAGCTCGGCGCCGAGCGCGAGCTGGGCCTTGAGCCCCTGCTCCTGCCGCACATCGTCCAGACGCTGTGCGAAGAGTTGCTGCTTGGTGGGTGCGCGACGGGCTCGCTGTTGGCGAGTGTCGATGACAGCACCTTGGCGTCACTGATGGCCGAGGTGTCTGATCCGGAACTGCAGAGGACGGTCCTGCGTCTGTCCTTGGCCGCCGCCCGGGCGGACGAGCACCTGGCCGACGGCGAAGCCGTTGTCCTGGAGGCGGCCCGGCACCATTGGGGGTTGACCGATGACTACGCGGCGAGCGCCCCGAAGTCGGCGCGCCGGCAGGCGGCATGAGAGCCTGGAAGTCCTTCAGTCAAGCCCGCGCAGCAGCCACCAGCTGCATCACCAACGGGTGGTGCTGGCCGCGGCGTGAGCGGATGGCGTGAATTTCCTCCATCACGCCGTCGCAACGGCCCAGCAGCCGCAGGCCGCGCATCAGCGCCACGTCAGCGGCACCGAAGCGGCTGACCGGGAACACGCCGAGGCCCCTGGCGGCAAAAACCGCCAGCAAGGCACTGTCCTCGAACTCGCCGACGATGTGCGGCCGCATGCCCTGGGCTTCGAACCAGCGGTCCAGCCGTGGCCGCAAGGCGGAATGCCCGGTCGGCAGCAACACAGGCAGCCTTGCCAGCGACTGCGGAAATCCAGCCACTGCGGCCTTGTTCACCAGCGTCGAGGGCCCGTACCAGTCCGCAGGCGACTCGACCAACCGTTCGCTCGTCAAGCGAAGATTCGGGTTGTGGGGTGCGGGTTGACCCGCCAACACCAGATCCAGGTGGTGCATCGCCAGCTCGGCCAGCAGTTGCTCGAACTCGCCCTCATGGCAGAGCAGGCGCAGCGTCGGCGTTGCCAACACCGGCGCCAGCAGTGCATGCGCCGACAGCTTGGAAATGCCGTCCGACAGTCCGACGGCCAGCCGCGCGACCTTGCCGCTAGCGGCCTCGCGAACCTCTTCCGGGATGAGCTGCCCAAGCTGGAAGATCTCTTCGGCACGAGCAAAGGCCGCCTGACCCGCCTCGGTCATCGCCACGCCGCGGCCGGCGGGCTTGAGCAGTTGGTGACCCAGCGCCTTCTCCAGCTCGCGAACCTGGGCGCTGATGGTCTGCACCGCCATGTCCAGCCGCTCAGCGGCGCGGGCGAAGCCGCCTTCCTTCGTCACAACCCAGAAGTAGTAGAGATGGCGGTAGTTCAACATCTTGCAGCACCCATATCTGGAAAACCGAACTTAAACTCACTGTATCGCTGATTCTTCCTGGCTGCGGAATTGCCGAGGATCCAGCATCGCATTGACTGACCCAGCCAACAACATGGGCACCTCTGTTCTCCTTCTCGCCATCATGACCGTCCCTATGGTCGCCGTGGCCTTTCACGCTTGGCGGCTTGGCAACGAAAAGCGCGACGTCGCGTTGCTCGCTGTCTTCGGCGGACTGTTCGCCGCCGGCACTGCTGTGGCCGCAGTCCTCTGAGGCATGGGCATGGACAACCTCCTTCCCTACCTCACGGCGGACTTCCTGGGCAAAGCGGCCTGGATCTGGCTCGTGTTCTTCGGCATCGTCGTGTCACTGCTGGCCTTCGACCTGGGTGTTCTGCACAAAGGCGACAGCGAGATCGGTGTGCGCGAAAGCCTGCTGCTGTCGGCGGGCTACATCAGCGTGGCCTTGCTGTTCGGGGCTTGGGTCTGGTGGTATCTGGGTGCGCAAATCGGCATGGACTACTACACCGGCTTCATGATCGAGAAGTCGCTGTCGATGGACAACGTGTTTGTCATCGCGCTGATCTTCGGTTTCTTCGCGATCCCGCGGAAGTACCAGCACCGGGTGCTGTTCTGGGGCATCCTGGGCGTGATCGTGCTGCGCGCCATCATGATCGGCTTGGGTGCCACCCTGGTCAGCCAGTTCAGCTGGGTGCTGTATCTGTTCGGTGCGTTCTTGATCTTCACGGGCATCAAGATGTGGGTCATTGCCGACCACATGCCCGACATGGCGAATAACCCGTTGCTGAAGTTCTTGAAGCGGCACGTGCGCGTGACCGACGGGCTGCGCGGCAATGCCTTCTGGGTGAACGAACCCGACCCCGCCTCGGGCAAGGTGGTGCGCTTTGCCAGGCCGCTGTTCCTGGCGCTGGTGCTGATCGAGTTCGTCGACCTGGTGTTTGCGGTCGATTCGGTGCCGGCGATCTTTGCGATCACCACGGACCCGTTCATCGTGTACACCAGCAACATCTTCGCCATCCTGGGGTTGCGAGCGCTGTACTTCGCCCTGGCGGCCATGATCCACCGCTTCAAGTACCTGAAGTACGCGCTGGCCCTGGTACTGGTTTTCATCGGCTCGAAGATCTTCCTCGTCCGCATCATCGGCAAGATTCCGGCGGTGATATCCCTTTCGGTGACGTTCGGCCTGATCGCGGGTGGCGTGCTGGTTTCGCTGTGGAAGACCCGCGGGGAAGATGTTGTTGCGGCGCGCGCATGACCGGGTCCGTCGCGCAGCGGTTGCGGCAGGCTGCTGCGGACTTGCCCAGCGAGCGCGTGTCGCTGCAGTCGCTGGCGCAGGCTCATGGGCCTGCGACGCACGGCAGCTTGCTGCTGCTGATGGCGGCACCTTGCCTGCTGCCCGTTCCGGGAGTGGGTACCGTGCTCGGGCTTGGGTTGGCTGCGCTGGCTGTTGCCATGTGGCGCGGCCAGTCGGAGTGCCTACCCGGGCGAGTGACCAGGCTGGAGTTGCCACAACACTGGGCGCGTCGGGTGCTGGTGCTGCTTGCATTGATATACGCTGCGGCAGGGCGCCTGTCGAGAGCGCGGCTCACCAATTTTGCAAGTCCGGGCAGACGCTCTTGGACCGCCGCAACGGTGGGACTGATGGCCGTCATCGTCGTGTTGCCGATTCCCTTCGGCAACGTGTTGCCGGCGCTGGCCTTGATGCTCATCGGGTTGGCGCTGGTGTTTCGGGACGGCGTTGCCATGCTCCTTGGCATGACGGCGGCAGCCTTGGCACTGGTCATGACCGCGGGCCTGGTGTGGATGGCTTGGTTCTGGGGCGGCGAGTGGATCACGCACTGGATCCTGAGTTGACCGGTGGCGCCAGAATGTTGATCAAACCCCGCAAACCAGCGAACTCAGATTGGCCCCTGGCACTTGGCCTTCTGAGGCCATTTGCGCCACAACGTGCAGCACCGCACTCAGCCTGGACATCCTGATGCTCTATCTCGCTCTCAAAACCGTGCATGTTCTCTCCATCATCGTGTGGATCGGCGGCATGGTGTTCACGCACTTCTTCTTGCATCCCGCCGCGACACAGCTCGAAGCCCCAGTGAGGCTGCGCCTGATGCGCGACATCCTCAGCCGCTACTTCCAAGCGGTGCTGGCGGCTTCGTTGCTGACGCTGGCCAGCGGCGTGTGGATGGTGGGCCGCGTGGCCAAGCAGGCAGTGCAGTCCGGCGGCAGCTTCGAGATGCCTCTGGCCTGGATCGTCATGGCGGCGCTTGGCCTCGTGATGGTGACCATCTTCATGTACATCCGGTTCGTTCTGTACAAGCATCTTGTGAGCGCAGTCGAGGCATCCGACTGGTCTGCAGGCGGTGCGGCGCTGAGGCAGATCCGAAGATGGGCGGCGGTGAACTTGGGCCTCGGCCTTCTCATACTCCTCGTGACGCTGCTGCGTTGGACGGCGTGACACCGGCTACTGCAGCAGGACACGCGGCGGACGTCGGCTTTCAACGCGCCTCGGTAGTCGCAAGGGGTCGGCAGCGCTCGCCCGAGGCGTCAAGCAGCGGTCACTGGTCCACCGCCCTACCCTCATTGGCGCCAGGTTGCGTCGAACGACCGCTTCGAAGATGCGGTCAACGCGGGCCGAAGTCTGTCACCGGCAGCTGTACCTTCAAACCGGTCATCGCCGACCTGAACTTCGCGTGGCTCGTGCGAATGGAATTGGGCGATCCCGGGTTGTCCCAGATGTCGGCTGCCTGGCGGTCCAGCTCGGACAGAGGGTGGGCGTAAAGCCAGTCGTGCCATAACAAGCGGCACTTATCCGAAGCCCAACGGAAGCCCGCCAGATGAGGTGCCAAAAGCGTCGCATTGACCTCGTTATACGAGATAAGCTGCGCCGTAAGGGTTGTCGATCAAATAGGCCCAGTTGCCATCTTTTTGCTTTCTAAGAACATCGGCGGAGATGCCTTTGAGATCAAGTTTGGTGCCGTCAGGTGTCGTGGCTTTCAGTGTCCATTCATCGACCCATCCTGCAATATCGCCAGCAATGAAGTCCGCGCTTCTCTGCGCCTGCAGGTCTGGCTTGAGCGCACAAACTTGCGCTAATGCGGCGCGAATGTTTTCTTTGCCTGCAACTTGGGTTCCTGGTCCGGTGACATAAATTGCCTCTGGGTCGAAGCAGCTCAGCGCGCCTTCCACGTCGCCATTGCGCACGCAATTTTGAAAGTAGCGGGCTGAACCTTCCGTCGTTGTTCGATCAAATGTTCTTTCCATCGCATTTGCCTAGTTCGTTGGTGAAGTCTGGGTGGCTGAAAGCAACCCGGTCATGCTGCGCAGAGGTTGGGCACAGCCACCCGGCTGAACAAGTGCGGCGAAGCCACCGCACTCGACGGATACGCGGCGAGCGCGCTTTGAAAGTCAGGATGCGTGAAGGCCGCGCGAAAGTGCGCAACCGATTCCCACACCGCATAGTTCAGAAACACGCAGCTGCCGGCGATGCCGCGGTGAAGTTGAGTGGAGATGTAGCCCGCTTGGCTCTTCATCCAGTTGGCATCGTCTTCCCAAGCTTTGAGCAGCGCGGGCACATCGGCGGCGTCCGCGGAGAAGACGTTGATCAGGATGACCGGAGCCAGGTCTTCACCGAGCTGATTGAAGATGGGCACCTGGGTGTCCATTGGACGGAGCAGGAGCACGGGTTTGTGCCTTTCGCGTTGATGCACATGAAGGTCAGAGCTCAGGTGACCGGGCACCAGCGCTGCACCGCCTCGGCCGTGTCGAATGGCCCCGTGTTGAAGCAGATGCGCGCCTGCGGGGCATGTTCATGGACCACGTTGAGCACTTTCTCGAACAGGAGAAAGTTTTTCCCGATAGTGCGCACGCCGGCACCGATCACGACGCAGTCATAGCGGCTCTTCTGCAACGTCGCCCGGATCACGTCCTCGGCGGTTTCGCCAAAATCGGTCAGGCACAGTTTGGCGTCGTAACCCAAGGCGTTCAGTGCTGCGATGTCCTTGTCCAGCCCGCCTTGAACCTTCTCGGCCGTCATGCCGGGAAAGGCGGCGTAGGCCGGATCTGCGAAGTTGATGAGCTGGGGCTGCAGGCCAACTGATAAAACCGATTTCTTTGAAGTCATGGTGTCTCTCTGGGTGGCGGCGGAAGTTTTCGGAAGTTTTCGGAAGGTCTGACGCACAGCTTGGTCCACTGCGCACGGGCTTGCTCGCTGTCTCTCGGCGGCATCGCGCCGCCTGTCAGCCGCCAGGTGCGGCGACGTGAAGGATCATCTTGCCTCGCGCCTTGCCGGCCTCGCCCAGGCGGTGTGCCTGCGAGGCATCGGCGAGCGCGAACTCCTGGCCGACGACGATGCGCAAGCGCCCGTCATCGACCCGTTCGGCCAGTTGCACCAGCACCGCGCCGCGCGGCAGCGTGAAAACGAACGCGGCACGTACGCCCGCTGCTGCGGCGCGCTCGGGCGACGGCGGCATCGCGGTCGCGACCAGGACGCCGCCTTTGCGCATCGTGGTCCATGAGGCCTCTTGCGTCGCTCCGCCCAGCGTGTCGAGCACGATGTCGATGTCGCGCGCGATCTGCTCGAAGCGCTGCGTGCGGTAGTCGATCACTTCGTCAGCGCCCAGGCTCTTGACCAAGGCCAGACCGTCGCCGCTGGCCGTGGCGGTGACATGCGCGCCGTGCTCCTTGGCCAGTTGCACGGCGGTCGTGCCGAGCGCCCCGGCGCCGCCGTGGATCAACACGCGCATGCCACGTTCGACCTGTCCGGTCTCGATCAAGGCGGTCCAGGCGGCCTGGCCCGCCATGGGCAGCGCCGCTGCGGCGGCGAACGTGGCCGTGCGCGGCTTCTTCGCCGCCTGGCTCGCGTCCACCGCCACGTACTCGGCATAGGTGCCGCCGCGCGCGAATGCCGCGTAGAAGCAGACCTCGTCGCCGAGTTCGAAGCCGGCCACTTCGCCGCCGACCGCAGTGACGATGCCCGCGGCATCGAAGCCGAGCGTGACGGGGAAGCTCATGGGGACCTGCGCGGCCATGGCGCCCGAGCGCAGCTTCCAGTCGACAGGGTTGACGCCGGCTGCGACCACGCGCACCAGCAGATCGCCGGCGCCGCAGGGGGGTACCGGTGCGTCTTCGAGTTGCATCAACTCGGGCCCGCCGTAGGCGTGGATGCGGATGGCTTTCATGTTCGATGTCCTTGTTGAAGGGCCGCAGCCTGACCGGTCTTGCCGGCGTGCGGTAGTCGCAGGAGCGGACAAGACTTTTCCATCCGTGGAATAAACTGCCCTCAGATGGACGATCTCTCGGCGCTTCGCGACATGACCTTGTTCGTCGAAGTGGCGCGCACGGGCAGCTTCAGCCGTGCCAGCGCGAATCTCGCTGTACCAGGGGCCACCCTGTCGAGGCGCATTGCCGAGATGGAGCGCAAGTTCGGCGTGCGGCTGTTCGACCGCACCACACGCCGGGTTGCATTGACCGATGCCGGACGGCGCTACTTCGATCGCTGTGGCGACCTGGTCGATCAGGCGCGTCTGGCGCAGGAAGCGCTGCGCGAATCCGCTGCGGGCCCGACGGGACACGTACGCGTGTCGATGCCGGTCGACATGGGCGTCAACCACGTCGGCCCGCTGCTGCCTGAGTTCACACGCCGCTACCCGGGCATCACCTTCGAACTCGATCTGTCGCCCAACCACCGCGACCTGGTGGGCGAGCATGTCGATGTGGCCATCCGCATCGGCGCCGTGAAGGGCGACCCACTGGTCGTGCGCCGCATCGGCACGGTCGAGATGCTGATGTTCGCTGCCCCGACCTACCTGGAACGGCATGGCGAGCCGCAGCAGCCGGCCGACCTGGTCGAGCACGAGTGCCTCAACCTTCCGACGCCGGGGCGCGAGTCGCGATGGCGTCTGCTGCGTGAGGGCGCCGCGATGGAGGTCACGGTTCGCGGTCGCCTGGCTACCAACAATCAAGGACTGATGCGCCTGCTCGCCGAGCGCGGCTTGGGCATCGCGGTGCTGTCGCATGTGCTTGCGCGCGACGCGGTGAACGCAGGGCGGCTGGTCCAGGTGCTGCAAGGGTGGACCTTGCCGCCTTTGCCCGTGCATGCCGTGATGGCCTCGCGGCTGCAACCGGCCAGCGTACGAGCCTTTGTCGACTTCCTCGCGGCGCGTCTGTCTTTGGTTTGACCTGAAGCGCCGTCGATGTCGTGATGTGTGAAATCGCGCGCTTCAGGGTCACTGAACAAGGGATCTGCTCTCGCGGCGGTTTCAACCACTGGCTGCTTTCTGCTGTCGCGACCACCGGCAGCTCCTGTCCGTCATGCACAGTGCTCAGTGATGTCGAGCGCCGGAAGGTTGCAGGTCGCCAGGCCGCCCGGAACTTGGTGGGCACCGCGTGCTAGGCGAAGTAGCCCCGAAGCACTGCCTGTAGCCGAGGCTCAAGACGCCATCCGCTTCGATTCGCCTTCGCACCTGCCCGGCGGCAATCGACTCAAGCTATCCGTAAATCGCGGGCCGGCGCTTCCGCAGTGCCTCGGCGTCATCGCGGCCCAGTGCTTCAATGACCGGCGCCCAGGTGGTGCCGTAGGAAGGCAGCGAGTCGGCCGCGAACATCGTGTGCGGCCAGTCCGAGCCCCAGACCATGCGCACGCCGAACAGACCGGCCAGTCGGCGGATCTGCGGCACCAGCACGGTGTAGGGCGCTTGCGCGTCGAGCCGGTACCAGCCGGACAGCTTGAGCCAGGCCCCTTGGGCGGCGAGGTCCTCGACGGCCAGCCAGCCCGGGTCATCGATCGCCACGTGCGTGCCAAAGCCGGCGAGATGGTCGAGCACACAGGTCAGGCCGCTGTCGCGGTGCAGCTCGGCGACCCTCGGCAGCTCGGCGGCGCGGGTGTACCACTGCACATGCCAGCCCCGCCGGCGCAGGCGTGGCGCGAGTGCGCTGAAACGCGGCCCCGGTGACGCGCTCTCACCGACCGGCGACACGAGATTGAATCGCACACCCCGCACGCCCAGGGCATGCATCGCGTCCAGTTCGACGTCGGTGATGTCGTCGTCGACGACCGCCACGCCCCTGTGGCGACAGGGATCGACCGCGAGTGCGCGCAGCATGAGTGAGTTGTCCGTGCCGTACACGCTGGGCTGCACCAGCACGAGATGCCCGACCCCGTGGGACCGACCGATCGCCTCGATCTGGGCCAGCGGCCGATCGACCGGCCGGTAGTGCCCGCTGTGCGAAGCCAGCGATGCGTCGAAGACGTGGACATGGCAGTCCCAACCGTCGGCGACAGACTCAGTCACGGGTGATGCCTCGCTCCTTGATCACGCGCGCCCACAGCGCCTGCTGGGACTTGAGGAACTGTTCCGGCTTGCCGGTGAAGACTTCGCCGCCGAGCGCACGCACGCGGCCCAGCACTTCGGCATCGCCCATCGCACGGGCCACGGCGGCGACGAGCTTGCTGCGCACCTCAGGCGCGATGCCGGCCGGCGCCAGGATCGGGTTCCTTCGAGCACCTCGAGACCGGGCACGCCGGCTTCGGCCATTGTGGGTACGTCGGGCAGTGCGCGGCTGCGTGTCGCCGCGGTCACCGCCAGCGGCCGCAGGCGGCCGGCCTGGATCAGACTCAGACTCGAGGCGACGTTGGCGAAGAACAGCTGCACTTGCCCGCCCATCACGTCATTCATGGCTGGCCCGCCGCCGCGGTACGGGACGTGCGTCAGCTGCACCTTCGCAAGCTGCTCGAACAGCGCGCCGGACAGGTGCTGGGCGGAGCCGTTGCCCGAAGACGCGTAGGCGATCGTGTCGGGCTTGGCACGCGCCAGTCGCACCACGTCTGCGACCGACCTGGCTTCGAAACCCGGCGTGCAGTCCAGGACGTTCGGGAACTGCGCGATGACGGCGATGGGAACGAACGAGGTCTCGCTGTCGTAGGGCAGCTTCGGAAACAGCGCGGGGTTGACGGCGAAGGAGGATGCATCGAACAGCAGCGTCGTGCCATCCGGCGCGGCGCGCGCCACCTGGCCTGCCGCGATGGTGCCGCTGCCACCCGGCCCGTTGTCGACGATCACCGGCTGCCCGAGAGCCTCGGCCATCTTCGGCGCGATCAGTCGCGCCATGGCGTCGGCGCCACCGCCTGCGGGGTACGACACGACCAGGGTGATGCTCTTGCCGCCACCGATATCGGCGGCCGCGAAGGCGGGAAACGACAAGCTTGCCGCCGAAGCGGACAGGAACTGACGTCGGGTCGGGTATTCGGGAATCATACGAAGCTTGCTCAGGCAATCGTGACGCTGTAGTGAAAGGCAAACGCGTCGCCGTGCGTGATCCGCAGTTCGACGCAACGGCCGGCGAGGTCATGGGCCTGCCGGATGACGCTGACGCCGGGATGGCCGCAAACGAGTTCGAGTGCACGCGCCTGGGCTGCCGTCAGCGGGGAGAAGCTGATTTCGTCGGTGGCGCGGGCCACGGCCACGCCGCAACGTTCGACGAAGAACGGGTAGAGCAGATCCCCCCAATCCGACAGCGGGACCTCGAGCAATGGCTCGAACAGCGGAAGGGGCAGCCAGATCTCCTCGAACAGGCGGGGCTGTCCGCACAAGGACCGAAGCCGATGCAGTCGAAGGACCGGATCGCCGCGAGCGATGCCGAGTCGCCGCGCCACTTCGGCAGAAGCGCGGACGGACTGCCGCGCCAGGATTCGCGACTGCGGCACCTCGCCATCGCCAGCGCCGAAGCGGAAGAAGCGCAACATCGGCGCGCCCGACAGCCCGGCGCGCACGAACGTGCCCTTGCCGTGGCGGCGCTCGATCAGTCCTTGTTCGGCCAGCAGTTCGAGGGCGCGCCGCAACGTGCCCAGGGCCACGCCGTGCTCGGCGGCCAGGCTGGTCTCGGCCGGAAGGGCAGTGCCCGGGGGCCATTCCCCGTCGATCACGCGCTGCCGAAGGGCTGCAGCCAGGGCGCCATACCGGCTCTGCCCCGGTTCGGGCTGGACGAGGCTCAGGCGTGGATGGGGTGTCGGCATACCCCGAGGTTATGCAGACCTCTAGAGGACTGGACATAGGTGGTTTCACCCACTGGCGAAAGTGGGGGCCATTCGCGGAGATTCGCGGAGATTCGCAAGGCTTGCCCTGGCGTCATCCGATGGCGCAGCCCGATCGGCGTGCCGGAGCTAATGCATGTCCGAGGCAAGCCAGCCGCCACCAGCAGCGCCCGCCGCTTGGACGATCTGGAAAAATGGTGATGTTGGCCAGCAGGGGCGCATGGCGCCGCAGCAAATCCACGCAAGCGGCGCAGAAAACGTACCAAGCGTCGGGGCTTGCTACCTCACAAACTGATCGACGAACTCTGCCCCGAGGCCGACCTCGATGTAGTGCTTGCGGCACATTTCGATCTCGGTGAACACGTCCTCGTAGCCGGTGTGCTTGCCTTGCTCATCGACATAAACCATTGCACCGTGGATGTTGAAGTGCGTGATCATCTCCGGCTGCCCGGCAACCTCGTCCACCACCAGTGTGTGGATCTCGCCCGGAGGCTCGTAGACGAAGGAGCCTTCGGTCGCCACCCAGTCGTGCTCGAGGTAGCGCCACGCACCCTTGATGACGTAGCCCGTCACCCAGGAGGGGTGGATGTGGCGCGACAGCACGCCGCTCTTGCGGACGCGCAGCAGGTTGCACCAGCTGCCCGTGACGGTGTTCAGCAGCAGCGGCCGGAACCAGACGTTGGGCGCCTGCGGCACCCATACGCGCTCGT
>Ga0335394_10000284_pt1 | contig 51526 bp, 36 predicted proteins | sample MAT03_FD_205741 | JGI IMG/M metagenome (GOLD analysis project Ga0335394, IMG submission 205741) | Freshwater microbial communities from Lake Fryxell liftoff mats and glacier meltwater in Antarctica - MAT-03 (spades assembly) (version 2) ... | reverse complement strand
CGAACGCAAATCGGATGGCGACGGTGGGATCGTTGATTTATGCAGACCAATGGGGGGACTATTGGGCAAACCCAAACTGACCCCCATAAACCGTGATCGCACCCCCCCTTTCACTCTCGCTTGACGCCCTCACCGGTCGAGGATAAAGTTCAAGTGGTTCTTTAACCGACTTCAAGCCCCGTTTTTTCGAGATTCCCGTGCGACTCATTCGACTGTCCCTGTTGCGGTTGCGGCTTCTCATTGAGGCCCGGCCTTAGGGTACGTTCGCAAAGTCCACTGCGAGACGCTGTTAGCAAAACCCTGAGGCCCCCCGAGGCCTGAGGGTTTTTTTGTTGCCCGATTTTCGTTCCTGCCGCTGTATCGGCATCAGGCAAGCCATGAAGCTTCTACGACAGATTCGACGCTCTTGGGTTCCCGGCAGGGCACGCCTGGTGTTGCCCTGGCCGACTTCGGGTCGGCCATAGGCTTCGCCATCGTTTGCCGTCAACACAGCCCAACTCAAAAAAACAGAAACACCAAGAGCACTCCCATGACCGCTTCACGACGTATCACGATCTTCGACACCACGCTCCGCGACGGCGAGCAATCGCCCGGCGCCAGCATGAACACCGCCGAGAAACTCGAACTGGCCCAGGCTCTGGTCGACCTGGGGGTCGATGTGATCGAGGCCGGCTTTCCGATCGCTTCGCCCGGCGACTTCGAGGCCGTTCGCAGCATCGCCCGCACCGTGCGCGGCGCGACCATCTGCGGACTGGCCCGCGCCAACGAGAAGGACATCGACCGCGCCGGCGAAGCCCTGAAGGACGCCGAGCGCGGACGGATCCACGTCTTCCTGGCCACCAGCGCCATCCATCGCGAGTTCAAACTGAAGATGGGCAAGGAAGAAATCGTCCGACGGGCCGTGGCCGGAGTGAAACGCGCCAAAGGCTTTACCGACGACGTTGAGTTCTCGCCCGAGGACGCCGCGCGGACCGAGCTCGACTTTCTGGTGGAAGTCGTCGAGGCGGCTATCGACGCCGGCGCCACCACCGTGAACATCCCCGACACGGTCGGCTACGCGGTCCCCACCCACTACGCCAGCGTGATCCGCCATCTGCGCGAGCGGGTGAAGAACATCGACAAGGCCGTGATCAGCGTCCACTGCCACAACGACCTGGGCCTGGCGGTGGCCAACAGCCTGGCCGCGGTCGAGGCCGGCGCCGGTCAGATCGAGTGCACCATCAACGGCATCGGCGAACGGGCCGGCAACTGCTCGCTCGAAGAGGTCGTGATGGCCCTGCGGGTTCGCAACGACTTCTATCATGCCGACACGGGCATTCATACCGAACGGCTCGTGCCGACCAGCCGCCTGGTCACCAACATCACGGGCCTGGTCGTGCAGCGGAACAAGGCCATCGTGGGGCGCAACGCCTTTGCGCACGAGGCCGGCATTCATCAAGACGGCATGCTGAAGGAGCGAAGCACTTACGAGATCATGCGGCCCGAAGACGTCGGCTTGGCCAAGACCGACCTGGTGCTGGGCAAGCACAGCGGCCGCGCGGCGCTGGGCGACCGAGCCAAGGCGCTGGGCTACACGCTGTCCGACGAGCAACTGCAAAAGGTCTTCGACGACTTCAAGCGGCTGGCCGACAAGAAGAAGGAGGTCTACGACGCCGACATCGCCGCCCTGATTGAAACCGGCACGCGCGAGACCCCGGACATCTGGACCATGGTCACCCACCAGGTCACGGCCGGCACGGGCACGATCCCCACGGCCACGCTCCGCCTGAAGCGGGGCGAGGAAGAGATCTGCACCGAAGTGGCCACGGGCGATGGTCCGATCGACGCCATCTATTGGGCGATCGAGCAGATCACCGGCATCCACGTGGTCTGCAAAGATTTTCAAGTCCACAGCGTGACGGTCGGCAAAGACGCCCAAGCCGAGGTCACCGTGCAAGTGGAGTACAAGGGGGAGACCTACCGCGGTCGCGGAGTCTCGACCGACTCGATCGAGGCCTGCACGTTGGCCTTCCTGAATGCGATCAACAAGATCGCCGGCGGAACCGGCGGCGCGCCCGCCGCGGCGATGAAGCCGACGCAGGTCAACGCGGGGTAAGAGCATCTTGCGGTAATAACGCGGGGAGAATGAACCGCCAAGACGCCAAGGACGCCAAGAGATCAACCAAGAGGGTCGCGCCGACTGGCTTGCCCTGATGGGCATTTCATCTGCGTAATTCTGCATTCACCTGCGGTCTATCTGGTTACCTTGGCGTCCTTGGCGTCTTGGCGGTTCTTCCCTGTCATTCGCTTACGGGGTCTTGAGCCACGCCCACGCGTCGTCGATCTTGGCCGCCTCGAAGTACTCGATCTTGGCCATGGTGAATGGCTTGCAGACCTTGGCCATCCACTCTTCCCACTTCTTCTCGCCAACCAACGCGATGCGGTCGATCTTGGTGCAGTGCGTGGTCGAGAACTTGATATCGTCCCACAGGGCCTTCATGTCCCAGCCCTGAAAATCGTGAAACTGCGCGAGCATGCGAACCTTGCCATGCTTGGCAATCGCAGCGTCAACCAGCGGCACAAAGGTCTGGTAGTCGGCGTCGTGCAGCTTGCCCGACATCTTGAAACCCAGCGTGCCTTCGGAGGAGGCAGGGAGTTGCTCGATCATGGGAGGGGCTCCTTGAAAAGTTTGGCCGAGAATGTGCGACCCATAGTTTCTAGTGCGCGACGATAGCGGAGTCCAGCAGAGGCGCGATTGGCGGCGACTGGGGGTTTCAAAGTGTTGTCCACAGATGTCACAGAATTACACAGATGAAAATCATCAAGAACTGTGCTTCATCTTCTGATGTCACAACGTCCTCTTCGAGTGGCGATCCGTGGAAGGGGCCTGAGTCGCAGCATGACACCATCGTACAGGGACAACGATCAGGACGAGCACTATGAAGACACGCAGAGAGATAGATCTTCTGGGACAGCAGCTGTTGCGTAGCCCGGAATTACGAGAGCCGATGCGTGACGCCCTCGAAGACCTGGGTGTGACATGGGCCCAATGGTTGACTCAAACGGAAACGGTCGAGCGGTTGGCCGAATGCATGCTCTTGGCATTGGGCGCCGACACTACTAAGGATCCGGTACGCTGGACGAATCACTTTATCTGGCAACGAGCGATCCATCTCGGCTCCGGGAAGCATCTGACTTCCGCACGTTACCTTACGGTCGCAAGTGCCTTTGGGGTGCCGCCCCTCTTCCTTGAAATCGGTCGCGCGGCAGTCTCCGCCCCGAATCTCGACCAGACATTGCACAAGCGATGGCGTCCCCCCTCGGCCGAATTGGCGATGATCGTGCTGCAGCAGGCTGTCGACCTGGGGGAGTATGCTTCGCGGATGACTACCGATGAGCGCGAAGCGGCTACGACGAGCCAACGCGTGCATCGCGAAAGCAGCATTCTGATGGAGTATCGCATTCGGATCGGCAAAGAGAGCTGGACCGAACGACCCTTACCCTACGAAGACCTGCACCTGTGAGGACTGCATATGCGGACGATAGTGCGGCTTCATTCAGCAACACCGATTGCGTCACGGCTTGCCCGTACGACTGCTTCTACGAAGGGGTGGACAACCTCTTCAGCTCTTCTTCTAGACGAAGCAGCCGGGCGAGTTCTTCTGCAGAGGGTCTCGCCGCAGGATCAGGATCCAATGCTCGAAGGCACGCCAAGCGAACTTGCTCTGGAGTATCTGGCGGAAAAGCGATTACCCCTAGCGATTGAGTGTGGCCGGTGAGCAATGCAGCGAGCACTCCGCCAAGTCCGTAGATGTCGGCAGACGGATCGGGCTGCCAGTCGACGTGAAGCTGCTCGGGGGCCATGAAGGCCGGCGTTCCGGCGATTCGATCCAGCAGGGCCGGTTCGCCCGCGTCGACGCCATAGGTTCTGGCCAAGCCGAAATCGCTCACGATAACTCGGCCTGCGGAGATCAAAAGATTCGAAGGCTTGAGATCGCAATGCACTACGCCTGACCGATGAACATGGGCCATCGTTTCAGCCACAGAGGCAACGATGTTCGCCGCCCGATCGGGAGCTACCGGACCAGCGGCCAGCACGCGCGACAGGTCCTCGCCGGGGATCAGCTCCATCACCAGAAACGCCCCGCCCGACGGAAGGGAGCCCGCGCCGTACATCTCGACTACATTCGGGTGCTTTGCCTTTCGCGTCAGATGCTCCTCGAGCAAGAACCGCGAGGTCGCCAGACGATCGTCGCGATAGCATCGCTTGAGAATCTTAACCGCTACGGGGCGAGCCAGACTTTTTTGCACGGCGGTGTAAACGCGGCACATGCCGCCGACGCCGATCTGCCGCTTCAAGGCAAAGTCGCGATAGTCGAGTGGCACATCAAGTACGGGCCACGCCGCCGAAGACGGCTCGGCAAGCGATACACCCTCGGCCGCCAGCTCGACATCAACGCGATCGAGCGCCACATCCAGCGCAGCGCCCTGGCGGGGGAATCGCGCGCGATACTCGGCTCGGGTCGGCGGATCGGCAAAACGCAGGCGGGCCCGATACTCCTCGCCTACGACCTCGGGCGAAAGCGTATCGATCGCGCCGAGTTCCGGAAACTGCTTAAGGTAAGTCTCCAGACGCGGTGCCAGGCCGGCGCGGCAGCGGAACTCGAGGTCGACCAGAATCAGTTCCGTAAGGATCGCAAGTCGTTCGCGACCCTCTCCCAGCAAGAAATCGCCGAGCGCCGGCGTGCCCCCAGTTTGCCAAGCCGCTTCCAGTCGCACCACGCACTCCTCCAACGGAAGCGAGTTCGATGAAGGCCCGAGCAGATGAGACATGGTTCAGACCTGCCGCGACGGGGGATCGCTCGGGTCGGTTGGCGCACGCGGATCGGTCGGTTGTTCGCCCAAAGTTTGGGACAGGCGTCGCTTGATTTCTTCGAGCCAGCGCCGAATGGTTCGCTCGGAACGCCCGACAATGCCCGCGATATCCTCCAAGCTGTGTTCGGCCAGCCGGAGATCGAAGACCAGGCACTCGTCAGGCGCTAGGATTTTTCGAATCGCAGCCCATGTTTCCGCCAGCGCTGCGGCCTCGAAAGGATCGGGTTGGCGGTCAACGGGGTGCAAATCGGCCGAGCTAACTTCGCCAGCGGGGGCCGATTCTCGGTCCACACTTCGCCGAGTTGCGTGATGACGCTCGACATTGGTCAGGAGTTTGTGCCGGACGATTGCCGAAAGGAGTCGCCAAAGATCGCCGGCACGCTCGACCGAGTACCCGCCGGCCCTGGCCCTGACGAAGAAACTCCCCCAAGCGGACTGGAGAACATCCTGCGGATCGATGCGCCGAGCCAGTCGTGGGGCGATGCGCGGTCGAGTCGTCGCCGCCAGTCGGGCCACATAGCGGGCGTGAATCCGCGCCGCGGCGTCCGCCTCGCCGGCTTGCAAGCTGCGCATCAGTTCTACGGACGAGTCGTCGGCCACGATTACCTCGCGACACCATGTCAAACAAGCCTCTCGCTTCATGGTACGCGGGCCAAGCTCGACAAAAAATGCCAGCGTCGCTCCTCAAAAACTTCTGGCTGGGGTCCGTGTCCGGTTCCGCACTGGAAATCGGATATCCCTACAGCGAGATTTCCCGACCCATTCCTTTGAGGAGACACCCAATGACCATGGTGGTAACGGCCGGCTGTTTTGGCTGCAAGCATACCCACTGCGTGACGGTTTGCCCGTGCGACTGCTTTTACGAGGGGGAGCAGATGCTTTTCATCCATCCCGACGAATGCATTGAATGCGGCGCGTGCGTGACAGAATGTCCGGAGCAGGCGATCTTTCACGAAGACAACGTGCCGGATGAACTTCGAGAGTTCATCGCACTAAACGCCGAGATGGCGCCGCGGTGCCCGCAAATCACCCAGCGGAAGAATCGCGGTTAACGGCCGGCTCGGCCAAAAAACTGTCCGACGAACCACAAAGATCAAACTGATATTGTGTATAATACACGTAGACGCGGACGAGATGCATGGAGCGAGCTTCGAAATAAAAGAACCCACTCGAAGCTGGCTCGCTCCGAGTGGGTCTTAAAAATGCAAGTTTGATAGTGGTGAGCGATCTTTCGATCAACTCACCGACCCTAAGTTCTGAGTAAGAGCCATGCTCATGTATCCCCGCGGTCATGTCACCATGACAGCAGTATAATCCTTAGAAAGGAGGTGATCCAGCCGCAGGTTCCCCTACGGCTACCTTGTTACGACTTAGTCCCAATCATGGAGTTCATCTTCGGCACCTGCCTCCTTACGGTTAGCTCGGCGACTTCGGATGCCCCCCACTTTCGTGGCTTGACGGGCGGTGTGTACAAGGCTCAGGAACACATTCACCGCAGTATGCTGACCTGCGATTACTAGCGATTCCGGCTTCATGCAGGCGGGTTGCAGCCTGCAATCCGGACTGGGACACGTTTTTTGGGATTTGCTGGCTCTCGCGAGTTTGCTTCCCTTTGTGCGTGCCATTGTAGGACGTGTGCAGCCCTAGTCATAAAGGCCATGAGGACTTGACGTCATCCCCACCTTCCTCCGGTTTAACACCGGCAGTCTCCCTAGAGTCCCCGGCATGACCCGCTGGCAACTAAGGACAAGGGTTTCGCTCGTTAAGCGACTTAACGCGACATCTCACGACACGAGCTGACGACAGCCATGCAGCACCTGTGCACGTTGTACCCGAAGGCCTGGCTCCAGTTTCCTGGAGTTAATCCGTGCATGTCAAGACTAGGATAAGGTTCTTCGCGTAGCCTCGAATTAAGCCACATCCTCCACCGCTTGTGTGAGCCCCCGTCAATTCCTTTGAGTTTCAGCCTTGCGACCATACTCCCCAGGCGGAGCACTTAACTCTTTCGGTTCGACCAGAAGGATATGAGGGTCCCTCCGATCCAGTGCTCATCGTTTACAGCTAGGACTACCGGGGTATCTAATCCCGTTCGCTCCCCTAGCTTTCGTGCCTCAGCGTCAGAAAAGATCCAGAGAGCCGCCTTCGCCACCGGTGTTCCTTAGGATATCAACGCATTTCACCGCTCCACCCTAAGTTCCGCTCTCCTCTATCTTCCTCAAGCACGGTAGTTTAGAGCGCCATTCCTCGGTTGAGCCGAGGGATTTCACACCCTACTTTCCGCGCCGCCTACGCACCCTTTAAGCCCAGTAATTCCGAATAACGTTTGGACGGTTCGTCTTACCGCGGCTGCTGGCACGAACTTAGCCCGTCCTTCCTCCGAGGATATGTCAAGCCTAGGAGATAACTCCTAAGTATTTCATCCCCCCCGACAGTGGTTTACAACCCGAAGGCCTTCATCCCACACGCGGCGTCGCTCGGTCAGGCTTGCGCCCATTGCCGAAGATTCTCGACTGCAGCCACCCGTAGGTGTCTGGGCAGTATCTCAGTCCCAGTGAGCTGGGTCGTGCTCTCACACCCAGTACCCGTTATAGCCTTGGTGAGCCATTACCTCACCAACTAGCTGATAGGACGCAGACCCGTCCTCCGGCGGAATCACACCTTTGATCCGGAGATATTATCCAGTATTACCCGCAGTTTCCCGCGGCTATCCTGGACCTGAGGGTGGGTATCTACGTATTCCTCTCCCTTTCGCCACTGGCCTTGCGGCCCGTTCGACTTGCATGCCTAATCCACGCCGCCAACGTTCATTCTGAGCCAGGATCAAACCCTTCAATTGATTGACGCTTACCGGAGAGCTTTGCATCGAGATTTCTCTGCGATGCCAAGGTCCGGGTTACTATCGAACCAGAGGTTTGAGGTCTTCCAAGCACCAAAAGAGGCTTTCGCCCCTCAAGGCACTGAGTCGACCGTATCTATCCACGGCCTTACTCAAATTTGACTTGGGGTCAACTATCAAACTGCAAATTGTCAAAGATCAAAAACGAAACGAGACGATTGAGGCCGCTGCATTTTCAGTTAGCAGCCAGTCGTCCCGCGTGATGGATGGATTCTATCGAACGCTGGAGACCTGTCAAGCAGTCCAATTCTCTAAAACACAAAGAAATCTACTTCTTCACTCAAACCCCGAGAAATACGGCACTTAACGCAACGAAAGTGGCAAGATAGGAGCCCAAAACCGGCCAAACTCAAGCAGAAGCCCCGGGGGAAAGACGCGAATCGACTGAAGTTCCCCTAATAACCACGAGCTTCAGCCCAATCAGCCGCCTGACCACCCAATTGCCAGCGACGACACCCATATAGCAGTCTAGTGCCAAGCCCGTCCCTTCATGCGGCTTCACCATTGCCGCACCCAGAATCACGCTCCACGTTGCATTTCGCCGCCAATCGCTGTCTCATGCTCCTGGCAGGTCGCATACTACCTACACGGCCCGCCGCCTCTCCCTCGGCTCTTTCCGCGGAGTATCTGCCCGTGCAGTGGTCGTTGCGCATCGCTCGAATTGCCGGGATCGGCATCTATATCCATTTCACCTTCCTCCTGCTGTTGAGCTGGGTGGCCTGGGAGGCGTATCGACAATCCCACGGAAACACGCGGGCGGCCCTGCACGAAGTGGCCGTGGTGCTGATGATGTTCGGCATCATCGTGCTGCACGAGTTGGGGCACGCCATGGCCGCGCGTCGCTACGGCATCCGCACCAAGGACATCACGCTGCTGCCGATCGGCGGTGTGGCCCGCCTGGAACGCATCCCAGAGAATCCCTGGCAGGAGATGGTTGTGGCCATCGCCGGGCCGGCCGTGAACGTGGTCCTCGCGGCCGGACTGTTCGCTTGGCTCAAGCTGGCGGTGCACGAACCGCTGGCCTGGGGCGATCTGTGGCGCGAAGGGAGTTCCATCCCCGTGCGACTGCTGGGCGTTAATGTGGCGTTGATCCTGTTCAACGCCTTGCCCGCTTTCCCCATGGATGGCGGGCGCGTGTTGCGGGCGGTGCTGGCCATGCGGCTCGAGTACTCCATGGCCACGCAAATCGCCGCGGCCATCGGCAAAGGCGTGGCGCTGGTCTTCTTTTTGTGTGGAATGCTGTTCCCGCAGTTTGTCATTCTGCTGTTCGTGGCCCCGTTCGTGTGGTTCGTGGCCGGACAGGAAGCGAGCATGGCCGTGATGCGGGCCCAATTCTCGACCATGAAGGTCCGCGATGCGATGGTCCGAACCTTTGGCGTGTTGTCTCCCAACGACAGCCTGAAGCAGGCGGCGGAAGGGATGTTCCAGAGCTTTCAAGAAGACTTTCCCGTCATCGACGCAGATCGATTGCTGGGCGTACTCTCCAAGGCCGAGCTTCTTCGACACCTTTCTCGACGGGATATGACAATCCCCATCCGCGAGATCCTGCCCAAGTCGCTGGTCACGCTGTCCCCCGATGACACGCTTGATACCGCGTTCACACGGCTGAATGCGGGCGAAGGCCGGCTGATCCCGGTCGTCGAGCAAGGGAACATCGTCGGTGTCATGACGCTAGATCAGATCGCCGACTTCGTACACGTGAACCAGGCCGTGCTGCGCTGGGCGCGAGGGACACTCTCTGCGCCCAAGGAGCCGCCAACTTCCCCCGTGCCGCTTCCTCCGCCGCCAGCTGAAGAGCCGGCCGCCAAAGCTTAAGCAGGTACTACGTGGTGAGCGGGATCGGACTTTCCGTAAAAGCCAGCCAAGCCTGGAGCGCCACGGCCTGATCAATCGCCCGCGGTGCAAAGCCGCCCCGTATGCGAGAGCGTAAGATCACGCCTTTCTCCAGGTCACGGCCAAACAGCGGGCGAATCACGTTCGTCCCGTCGCCTTCGCCCGATAGTCGAACCGCGCGGAAGTCGGCCGGGTGCGTCATCTCCACATAGCTCGCGCCGTCGCCCCAAGTGCGAAAGAGCAGACAACCGGTCCCCGTGTCGGGCAACAGCTCTTTCGACACGTCGCCTTGTGCCGGCAACCGCTGCCACTTGCCCGCAAGATCCAGCTGCCAGATCTCGGCCGCGGAAACCAGCGACGAAACGACCAGCCGTGGGTCGCTGTCGAGCAGGCTGGTCTGCACCGAGACTTCCAAATCGACTCCGGCCAGCAGCTGCGGGATCTCGGCCGCCCAAGCAGTCCGCCAATAGGCCTGCACTCGAACACGACGCGCCGGGGTCTCTTCAAACGTGGCAACGAGATCTCCCTGTCGCACGTAGGCTCCGATCCCGTCCGCGGGACTAGGATGCTCCAGTTCGACCGTCAGCAGCCGAGCCTTTCCCAACTCTTGCCCTGCCAGCACCAGTTGCGCGAGCCCAGGCCGAGCCGTTGCCAAGGCGACGTCGCCTCGCAACGAAGGGAGAGCCAGGCGTGCCGTCAGATCTTCGAGCTGCCAGAGTGAGGACATGCCGCGAATACTCCCGAGAGACCGCAAGAAACCGCTGATCGGATCGTAACAACTCCGGGTGCAGTGTCCAGTTGAGCCGCGCGGTCGCTTCGCAAGGCGCGCAGGCCACTTCATGAATTCCGCAGAGCAGAATGGCGACCGGGCTCCTTGCGGATTACAGTAGACCTCGAAGCGGAAATGGTTTCCGTGCATACAGCTCTATCTAGCTTTTGCGAGGACTCGCCCGTGCCAGCGTTTACTTTGGCCGTTGATATCGGCGGCAGCGGCGTCAAGGCCGCCGTGCTGGATGAAGAAGGAGCCATGCTTACCGAACGCGTGCGCGTCGATACGCCCAAGCCTTGTCCGCCGGAGCTGCTGGTCGAAACCGTACTGGGCATGACCCAGGGGATGCATGCCTACGATCGGGTATCGGTCGGTTTCCCGGGCGTCGTGCGTCGCGGCAAGATCCTCACCGCCCCGAATCTGAATACCGAGATCTGGAAGGGCTACGACCTGCGCTCGGCGCTGGCTGACAAGCTCGGCAAACCCGTTCGCGTCAAAAACGACGCCGCGCTGCAGGGGCTGGGGGCCATCACAGGCGACGGGGTCGAGTGCGTCATCACCCTGGGAACTGGCTTCGGCTTCTCACTCTTCGACGACGGTTTCATCTCGCCGCAGTTGGAAATGGCCCACCATCCGTTCCACGACGACGAGACGTACGAAGAGCAGCTGGGCAAGAAGGCCCTGAAATCGGTGGGGGTTGAGCGCTGGAACAAGCGGCTGCGTCGCGCCATCGGCACCCTGCACGACCTGACGGCCTTTGATCGCATGTTCATCGGCGGCGGTAATGCCAAGAACGTGGACGTCAAGCAACTCCCCGACAACATCCAACTGGTGTCGAACGACCTGGGCATGCAGGGCGGGATCTGGCTGTGGCGCAACAAGCACGAAGCGGCTGGACAAAGCAGCACGCGCGAGACCTAGTTCGGCGCGCGCCGCTGGGCCGCCGGCGGCCAGAGGCAAGTGACGCTTCGCGCCCGCACCGTGGGGAGTAGGATAGCTCCTTCGCCCGTTGGACTCCCGCACGCCGGAACGCTGCGCTGCTTGTGAGCACTCCCCTGAAACGACTCGTGGCCCGCAGTTGGTTCCTGATACTGCTGGCCTGCGTCCTGGTACTCGGCTTTGCCATGCCGGGAATTCTGGAGCAGGCCACGCGGCACTTATCGCTGGACTGGGTCGTAGCCTTAATCCTGTTTCTGATGGCGCTGGCCCTCGATTCCAGCTCGCTCCGTACGGCGTTCATCCGCCCTCGGGCGTTGTTGCTCGGCGTGGCGGTCAACTTCGGGCTGGCTCCTCCGCTGGCCTGGCTGGCGGCCCAGGCCTTCTCGGGCGATCTGAGTCTGGGCATGATCGTGATCGGCTGCGTCCCCTGCACGCTGGTCTCGGCCGTCGTCTGGACTCGGCGGGCAGAAGGCAACGAAGCCGTCGCCATGCTGGTCACGCTGGCTACCAGCCTGGCCTGCTTTGCGGTCACGCCGCTTTGGCTGGGAGTGCTGACCGGAAGGCTGGTCGAAGGAGAACTGAGTTTCGAGCGCATGATGCTCAAGCTCGGCCTGACCGTGGCGCTGCCGATTGTCGTCGGACAGGTGCTCCGACGGATCGAAGCGGTGCAGCAAGTGGCAGATCGCTGGCGGGCCTCGATCAGCGTGGCGGCTCAGATTGGGGTATTGATCACGGTCTTCGCCGGGGCCACCCACGCCGGCGGAAGGTTGCAGGGTGTATCCGACGCGATTCCCACCCTGGGGGAATGGATCCTGCTGGGGACACTTACGATCACGTTACACATGGCTTTGGTCGCGGCCGGCTACTTTGGGGCGCAACTGGCCGGCGTCGCCCGACCCGAGCGCATCGCAGTGGCCTTCAGTGGTTCGCAGAAAACGCTCCCCATCGGCCTGCTGGTGGCCGCGCAGTTTGGCGGCTTGGTGCTGCTGCCGATGATCGTCTACCACGTGGTGCAGTTGCTGGTCGACACGCTGATCGCGGATCGGATGCGGATGCACGCGAATGCACTCAGCCTTCATCAATAGCCCGAGGAGGTTTCGCAAATGTTCATCGATCGCTGGCACGAAGTCGTCGAGCCCCGACTGGAGGAAGCTTCGCTTCCGCCGACTGCATTGCAGAGCTTGTGCATCCACTGCGCGAACCATGCGTTGAACATCGCCGAGGTCCATTACTGGACCGATACGCCTTCCAGTTCGTGGGCGACGCTGCGCCAAATCATCCAGTCGTATCAGAAATGGATCGATGAAGGTCGACCGAAGGATGTCGCTCCCCTTCGCACGCTCATGAGAAACCTGCTCAACGAACTCGAAGACGACGAAGAGGACCGGCCGTCGACCTGGTCTCAAATGGCGGACGGACTGCACCATGCGTTGGAGTTGGTCTTGGGAGACACCGAAGATCGCGGAGAGTTCGTCCTAGCGGCCGGTTCGTTGCATCACTCCTTCGAAGCCTTACAACAAGCAGAGATCTCGCAGAACATGATCCCGATCGCACCGCCGGGTGCAGCGGAGGACGTCGCCGCCAGCCTGATGTCGATGACACCCGGCAGCGTGGAGTCCTCCGAATTTCTTACTCGCGAGATCGACTTCCAGCTTGCCTGCATCGAACGCCTTCAGGCAGAGGCATCGCTCGGCGACGATTCGGACCCAGTGTAGCCCGACTCCCTCTAATACAGCGTCAGTAGCCGGCACTTCTGACCCTCGCGCTCCAGTTGCTCGAAGAGCACCCGCTGCGTCTCCTCGCTGTCGCAGTCGACGATCACCTGCCACAGCGGAGTCAACTCCTGCGGGCGATCGTCGGGCGTCCGTTCGTCCGATGAAGTCGCGGTGAGGTCGCCCAGCAAGCTCGCTACCGCGGGGCTGGAGGTTTCCACGCGGTCGACCAGCGCGGCCAGCAACGCTCGATGGGTATCGGCCATAGCGGCCAAGGGGTCGAAAGTGGCCAGGATTTTGTCGGCTTCGGCTTCATCCAGGTCGACGATCAGGACCGGCACGTCACTGTCGGGAGTCAGATCCGCGCGGAGATGGCCGTCGATCAGTTCCAGCGTGCCATCGGGCAAGGTGCGCGCGAGCAGCGCGTCGACGTAGCCGACTTCCTCCAGGATGCCGGCCAGGGCATCGCGCTGCGCGGCCGGGTGCATGCGCCAGTTCTTGGGATTCGGGCGAAGCTGCGCGGCGGGGACGTGGCGAAGTTCGACGATGCGATTGCGAATCATAAAGAATCGGTCCTAGTGAGAAGTGGGAGGGATATGGTGAAGAGGGAAAAGGATAGGTGAGCCATGGAAAGCGAAAACGAATGCCTGCCTCCGCTCGGGCTCAACAAAAGGGGGCCGCCCCTGTCCGTTTTCACCTTCGCATCGGCCCCCAAGCCGCTCCGCGGTCGCCTGCGAGGGGCCGATGCGAAGGTGAAAACGGAAGGGGCTAGGCGAAACCACTTCACGGTAGGAAATACGATCAAGGGGCGACGCAACGCTCAGCACTGGGAGAGAGCGATTCACCCAGCGGGCTGCGTTGCCTCGTGCGTCCCGTCTTTCCTGAAGTAGGCTCCGCGAGCCCCTTCTATCGAGTCCGAGTGGAGGCTGCCCCTCGCACCCTATTCCACATGCTTCGCGTGAAGCTCATTCATCGATGAGCTACGCCGCCTCACCCGCCCAAGCCTCCCCTTGCGGGTGCGGTTCCAACCCGCGCAGCGCCCGCAGTTCGTTCTTCGTAATCGCGCGGGCCGCCAGGTCCGTCGCCAGCCGGCGTTCCAGCATCTCGGGGTCGTCGACGCTGGCTGCCGCCAACGAGACCACCAACCCTTCGCCAAACTCCACCGCGAGCTGCTCGCTCAGTTCCTCGGCCATCAGCGTCAGCATCGGTTGCACTGTCAGCGTGATGAATTGCTGCAGCGCGGCGTAGAAGGCCGCATAACTCCCCCCATCGGTGATGCCGGCCGCGACCCCCGGCGTTCCATGCAATGCCAACGTCGCATCGCGGAGTTGGGTGAACGCCTCCAGATAGCCCATCTCCTGCGCGGAACTGGCCAGCGGAGTGACCGTAGCCCCCGGCGGCAGGATCATCGACTTGCCCGCATTCCCCGGACCTGCAAAACGATTCTCAATCGCCATCAATACGCGATCGATCTCGGCCGCGTCGGGTTGGTAGTCTGCGCCCGGCGCAATCAGCAGCGAAGGGACCGCGCCGTTCCGCAAGTGCGACCAACGGCTCTGGTCCAACTGCGCGGCGGTATCGGACCAGAGCGCGCCGGCTGATACCGCCCCTTGGCCGTCTCCCTTGAAGAGCGGATGCGGCCAGCGAATCGCCAGCATGTCGGCCGGTTCGATCACGGTGCCGATCAGCGACGCGTAGCCGATGTTTGGCTCCAGACTCGTGCCGCGCCCGGACCGCTCCACCTGCCAGCCTCCGCGCGGATGCTCCGCACACGCTGCCAGCGGTCGGGCGTGGGCCGTCGGCACCACGTACAACTCCACGGGCAAGCCCGCCCGATTGCGGACCTTGGCGATCAATGCCGTTCCCGTCAGGTCCAGTTGCTGGGCGATCTCGTACCGCAGCGACGCGCCCGCTTGCCAGGGATTCGGTCGACGAAGCAAGCGGACCAGGCGATGCGACGCAGGGAGCGGAGTCGATCCGGCCGCAATCTCTTGGTCGTGTGAACGACGCAGGTCGCTCCCCTTCGCGGGACCTGCGCTGAACACCTCGCAGGAGGCCGCAGCCGCCTGCTTGGCCTTGGCATGAATCGCGACATAGTGCCAGCCCGTAAAGCGGCGGCTTTCGGCATGGTGGTCGCTGGCCCACTGGCCGGGCTGTCCCTGAGCCATGGCCTGCCGAATGCCGTGAGAAAAGCTGGAACGGAACAACTGCGGAACATAGCGGCGAACGAGCGAGGTGAGCCAGCGGATGGACGACATGCATGCTCCTGAACGGGGGGGGCGGCGAAGTGAACGGGCGGCAGGAAACGGCCTCTATCGCTGTTATACCACATTTCAATCTGATATCAGATCTATTGTAGACTAAATTCTCGAGAAACTGGTATTCTCCCATCTGCCACCCCGGGCTATAGTCCCGCTCCGAGTTCTCCCTCCTGATACTTTCCCACCGCGATTCGACCCGCCCCCTGGAGTGTTCCATGCGTTCTTATGTCCTGATTCCTGCCGTTTTCGTGCTGGCATTGCTGGCGTCCCCCGCCCTAGCGCACGCCCAATTCAACACTCCTGAAGGGACGATTGATTCCGCCCGAGCGGCCCTGGCTGAGATCGTCGCGATCCCCGGCCGCCGCATCCCACACAAGTTGCTGTCCGACGCAGAAGGCGTGGCCATTGTCCCCAACGTCATCAAGATTGGCTTCGTCGCCGGCATTCGCCGCGGCCGGGGCGTGGTGATTGTGCGCGACAAGGATGGCGATTGGAGCTTGCCGCAGTTCATCACGCTGACCGGCGGCAGCGTCGGCTGGCAGGCTGGCGCGCAGGCGACCGACGTGGTGCTGGTCTTCCGCACCAAGCGTAGTGTGCAGGGCCTGCTGACCGGCAAGTTCACCATCGGCGCCGATGCCTCGGCCTCGGCAGGCCCTGTGGGCCGCAATGTCGAAGCGGCCACCGACGCCGAGCTCAAGGCCGAGATTCTCTCGTACTCGCGCAGCCGCGGCTTGTTCGCCGGCGTGTCGCTCGACGGCTCGGCGCTGCAGGTCGACGAACCGGCGCACTTCGCATACTACGGTACGCCCTCCTCGCAGCTCCCCGCGCAGGTTCCCGATTCGGCCACCCGACTCGTCTCAGCTCTGGCGTTGCTTGCGAGGCCCGCAAACGATCGCCCTGGCACTCCTCGCCCCGTCGACAAGGACGCCGAAGCCGCCCTCGACGCCTGCCGCCAGGACCTCGCCCAGAGCGGCCTGCAGCTCGGCACACTGCTCGATGACACCTGGAAAAAATACCTGGCGCTGCCCGCTGAGATTTACCAGGGAGACAAGCACCCGACGCTGGAAGCCGTGGGCGTGGCGCTGGCGCAATTCGACACAGTGGCCAACCGGCCGCAGTACCGGCAGCTGAACGACCGCCCCGAGTTCCAGGCAACCCACAATCTGCTGCGGAAATACGCCGAGATGCTTTCGGCCACGACGACGATCGTCCTTCCGCCGCCTCCTTCACAGGGCGGCCCGGCGCTGCGCTAACGCAATCAATCGACGTCACGATCGCCAGAATTCACGGGCGGGGTCGGCAGACTCCGCCCGCTTTTTTTTCGCGAGAACCGAAGAGATGAGAGGCGAGCAAGGATTCTGTTGGCTTGGCAGAAAGTCCTTGGGCGAGCGTATTCCATTTCAAATTTCAAATTTGAGAAGCGCGAGCGGCGTTGCCAGGCGGAACATGAGGCAGGATTGTCCACAGATGACACAGAATCACACAGATAAGAAGAGGAAGAGCAAGTCGAGATTGCCCTGTTGCATTTCATCTGTGTGATTCTGTGTCATCTGTGGAAAACTTCCCTCGGCTTCCATCAGCGAGCGCCGCGCGCGTCCCTACAAACTCTCCGCTTCGTCGTTGAACGTCTTTAGAATCTTCCGTCCCACGTGCAGATAGAACACTTCCTGCGGACCGAAGGGCCGGGGCGAGCTGAGCGCCGGACGCCAGTGACGTTCGTCTCCCTCGGTCAGAAGCACGCCGGGCTGGCCGCTGTGCTTAGCCGTGTAGACCGGCAGCAACTCGCCGAAGAACTCCCCCACGTACGCCAGCCGCAGCTCTTCGTAACCGGCCAGCCGTAGGTTTTCTTCCAGGGGTTCCCACTGCTTCAGCGCTTCCGGCGGAAGTTCATCGACTGGCGTCAGGCGGATCTCCTCGTGCTCCACGTGCCAACCGCAGTAGGCTGCGTAGATGTCGCTAGGTGAGATGTCCTCGAGATCGACGCTCAGTGAGTGCGTCACCGGGCCGGCAATGCCGATGCCGCGCAGCGTGCCGCGAGGAAACTCGTACAGATAGCGAATCAGAAAGCACTCCTGCGGCTCTTCGTATCCCGGCCACTTTTGCACGCGCGTGTCAACCAGATCGAGCCCCGTCGGCGGCAGCCCAAACCGTGTCGGCTGCGCCAACCAGGCGGCCAGCTCCCCTTCGGCCCGGGCCTGCGAAGTTCGCAGCGCTTCGGGCGCCTTTTCGAGCTGACCCAGCTCTTCCAGATAGGCCAACGCCCGCGTGCGGCTTCCCGGATCGGCTGCCAGCGTTGCCAGCACGTCGAATCCTTCGTCGATTTTGAGCCTTCCCAGGGCCGCGGCCGCTTCGGCCCGCAACCGCCGGTGTCCCACGCCCAGGGCTTGCCGCAGCTTCGCTTCCACGCTCACATCGCCGATCAGGCCCAGCGTATCTGCTAGCGCGATGGCCAGCCCGACCGTCTTGGCGACCAGCAGACTCAACTCGGCGGGCGTCTTGGCAAACTGCGCGGGCTTCTCTTCGATGACTTGCATCCGCGACACGATCTGTCCGAAGAGCGCGGCCAGAGTCTTGGCTCGTGGACGAGCAGGATGAGCGCTGACCGTTCGACGTCGATAGAGATGATTGGCCAGATCAAGCACCAGCGTGGCGGCCGACTCGTGCTCCATGGCGTCGAGCAATCGAGGGAAGAGTACCTCGGATGCAGGAAGCTCGTTGCGGAAGAGCGGCGCGAAGGCCAGCGCGGCTTCGTGCGAGGCCGGTGGATCGGTTGCGACCAGTTCCGCGAACTCGGCAAGGCTTGCACGCGTGCCGAGCATCGCCAGCAACTCGAGCAATTCGTGTCGGCGCGGATGATTCGCACCCAGCTCGCGATATTTTTTTCCGAGTTCCGCCAGCAACGGCGCAAGCTCCTCGCTCATGGGCGCCGCAGCGCGCTCGGCGCGGAAGGCTTCCAGCTCGCGCACGCCGGCGAGTTGCTGCGCAAAGGTGACCAGCATTCGCTCCCAGGCAACGCGATCGTGGCGGTTCCTCGCTTCGCTCTGCGGCGCGTCGTCTTTGCGATATTCGGCTGAAATTGCGGGCAGAATTGCTGCCAGCGCCTCGGCGTCGGGCGGAGGAAGCTGCTCCATCTGCTCGATCACCGCGTCGCGTTCTTCGGGTGTCGATTGGCGCCATCGCGCGAGCTGCGTGGCTGTCTGAGACCAGGTCATGAGGAAAACATTCGAAGGAGAAAGTGCGCTCGAACCCATCACGCGTCGCGCCGGCGCGCGGCGCAATGTCTCGTTATATCAAGGGAAGACAGGGAATTCAGCTTGACGAAAACTGCCTGAAAACGGTTTAATGCGGCGCGTGAAGTGAAGGATCGGTCGTGGTGGCCGATAACGATCGTTCGATCCGACGGAGTCGACTGTCGAGCGATCGTTACAACCAGCCGTTCCGTAGCTTCAGCACGCGGCGCACTTTGTCTGGTTTTTTTCCGGACACGCCGCATCGGTTTCCTCTCCGGCGGGCGCCCGAGAGGAGCACATCGAAGCCACCTGGGTGCCCGCATAGGAGCCACGGAAATGGCAGCTGCCAAGAAGACCGCGAAGAAGGTAACGAAGAAGGCCGCCCCGAAGCGTTCGCCCAAGGCCAAGCCGGCCAAGAAGAGCGTCAAGAAGGCCAAGAAGTAGTATTCGACGCCACGAGCTTCTGCTCGAGCTTAAGCAACGACAAGAAAGGCCGGGAAGGCGCACTTCGCCCCCCGGCCTAATTCATTTCGAAGCGCACCAACATATGTCGCGCTCTCCCGCGTGCCCGTCTTGGCATCCGATCCAAATGGCAAGGTGCCAGTAGCGCCGGAACCGTCTAGATAAACTGTGACGATCTTGCCGACCGCACCGGGCCGTTCGTGGCGGTTGTGCCGGGCCGATCAGTTGTGCGGAGGTCGCCGGGATCTGTCGGGCGGAATGATCGGCACGGCAGGCTCTCCCCCTAAAGCCAGCACGACCAGATCAACGATGAGAATCAACATCCGGTAGTGCAGGCTTTGCAGGCGATGCCGGATGCACGGTTTCAGCGACGTTGTCGCTGGTCTCATCATGGCCCCCCCCATGGCTACGGAAACGTGATGCGCAACAAGTGCCTTTGGATCGCCGCCGTCTGCCTGGCATTGCCGCCAGGGACAGGGATCGCTGCGGAGCCCTCCCCCGGCGGTCTTCGGGGAATGTTCCGTGGCATGCGGTCGCAAACGGCAGCCCGCCCAGACGTTGCGAGCGCCCCGCAAGCGGTCTCGAATCCTGCCCCGACCGATCGCGCGCCGCCGCCGCGCGACTGGCATCCGGCCAATCTTCCCGCGGTCGAGGCTGTCGCACATCAGCAGCCCACGGATCCTCCGCCAGAAGCGGAACGCCCCCCCGAGGTCGAGATCTATCTGATCGATCTGGCGACGGCGCTTCGACTGGCAGACGCGCAGAATCCTCAGGTGGCCTTCGCGCGGGAACGCGTGCAGCAGGCCCTGGCGCAGCGACAGGCGGCCGAGGTTCTTTGGTTCCCCAGCTTACGAAGCGGCGTGTCGTATGCAGCGCATCAGGGGACGCTTCAAGATTCGAAGGGAGGAATCATCGAAACGAACCGGCAATCCCTTCAAGCGGGATCCGGGGCCTTCGCCTTCGGTGCCGGACCGCCGATGGTCCCTGGCATCTCGGCCGATTTCCATCTGACGGATGCCCTGTTCCAACCGTTGGCGGCGCGCCGCGCCGTCGATGCCCGTCGCGCGGCCAGCCGCACCGCTTCGAACGATCTGTTGCTGGCCGTGGCGCGAGGCTATCTCGAACTGCAACGGGCCTATGGCGACCTGGTGATTGCCGAAGAGCTGGCCGGCAATACCCGTGAGCTGCGCCGCGTGACCGACAGCTTTGCGAAGGCGGGCAGGGGCGCGCAGGCCGACGCCGACCGCGTTCAAGCAGAAGATGACCTGCGTGCCAATGAGCGCTGGCGTTATTACGAAGGTCGTGCGATTGCCTCGTCCCGTCTGGCCAGGCTGCTGCGACTCGATCAAGCGCTGCTTTTGGAACCCGCGGATGAACGGCTGATCCCGCTCGACTTGGATGCCGGCGATTTGCCGATTCACGAGCGAATTGCCGTGGCGCAGGCCAGCCGCCCGGAACTGGCCGAGACCGCGCACCTGATTCAAGAAGCCTACGCCCGTCTGGAGCGGGAGCGCTATGCCCCGTTGGTTCCGACGGTCTCGCTGGGCATGAGCTACGGCGGCTTCGGCGGTTCCGGTTCGGGCACAGGCTACGACTTCAATGATCGGACGGACTTTCAAGCGGTTGCCTACTGGCAGTTGCGCAACCTGGGCATGGGAGATCGCGCCGCCCAGCGCGATCGGCAGTCGGTCGTTCGACAGCAGTGTCTGCTGCGGCAGACCATGCTGGATCAAGTGGCCCAGGAAGTCTCCGAGGCGAACTCACAGGTCGAGTTCCGCAAACGGCAGATCAAGACCGCCGAGCATGCAGTGAAGGCCGCCGCGGACTCGTACCGCCGCAACCTGCAACGAATCCAAGGGGGCGAAGGACTGCCGATCGAAGTGCTGCAGTCGATCTCGGCACTGGCGCAGGCCCGGCGAGAACAGGTGCGGACCATCGCCGAATACAACACGGCCCAATTCGCCCTGCAACGAGCCATGGGGGTCTCCTTCACGGCGATCCCTCGTTAGCACTTCCGTCAGATTGACCCCATTCGCGGGCGGAACTAGCGTAGAGAGGAACGCCCGCGGTCCGCCTGGCCGCCTTTTCCGCCGACGACGACTCCTTCTCCGCGTGAACTATGGGTTTAATCCTTGCCGCATTGCGCCGCCCCGTGACGGTTTTGGTGGCGATGTTGGCCATCGCGCTGGGCTTTGGCCTGGCTGTGGCGCGGATGCCTAAAGACATCTTTCCCGCGCTGAATCTGCCCGTCATCTACGTCTGTCAGCCCTATGGCGGCATGGACCCCGCACAGATGGAAGGGCTGCTGACGAATTACTACGAGTACCACTTCCTCTACATCAGCGGCATCCATCACGTCGAGTCGAAGAACGTCCAAGGGACGGCGATCATGAAGCTGGTGTTCCATCCGGGCACCAACATGGCGCAGGCCATGGCCGAGACGATCGCCTATGTGAATCGCTCGCGGGCCTTTATGCCTCCGGGTACGGTGTCTCCCTTTGTGATGCGGTTCGATACGGGCAGCGTCCCGGTCGGCTATCTGGTCCTCTCCAGCAAGACTCGCACCTTGGGCGAGATCCAGGACCTGGCCCTGTTCCGCGTGCGGCCCATGTTCTCGAGTCTGCCCGGCGTATCCGCCCCGCCTCCCTTTGGCGGCAGCCAGCGTTCCATCGTGCTGCGCGTAGATCCCGATCGCCTGCGCGCGTACCAGGTCTCGCCCGAGGCTGTCTTATCCGCGCTGGCGGCGGGCAACACGATCAGTCCCTCGGGGAACGTGCAGATCGGCGATGAATACCCCATCGTGCCGATCAACGCGCAAGTGCGGCAGATCGACGAGTTGGGCAACATCCCGGTTCAGGCTGGCACGGGAGGGACCGTATACCTGCGCGACCTGGGGAAGATTCTGGACACCTCGGACCTGACGACCGGCTATGCCCTGTTCAACGGCCGACGCGCCATCTACATCCTGGCCACGAAGCGGGCCGAAGCCTCGACCTTGGACGTGGTCGATCGGATCAAGGCCGCCTTGCCCGACATGCAAAAGGCGCTCCCCGACGACATCAACGTGAGCTTCGAGTTCGATCAGTCCCCCGTGGTCACCGGGGCCATCTGGGGCCTGGCCATGGAAGGGGCCTTGGGGGCGATCCTGACCGGCTTGATGGTGCTGTTGTTTCTGCGCGATTGGCGCTCGGCGCTGGTCGTGGTAGTGAACATCCCGCTGGCCGTGATGTCGGCCATCATCGCCCTGTGGCTGGGGGGATACACGATCAATGTCATGACCCTTTCGGGACTGGCGCTGGCCATCGGCATTCTGGTGGACGAAGCGACCGTCGAAATCGAGAACATCCATACACAATTGGGACACACCGACTCCGTCGCCTTGGCGGTCCGCCGCGGAAATCAGCAGACGGCCGTGCCACGCTTGTTGGCGATGCTTTGCATTCTGGCGGTCTTTGCGCCGGCGCTCTTCATGCAAGGGACGGCGCAGGGCCTGTTCGCCCCCCTGGCCCTGGCCGTGGGTCTGGCGATGATCGCCTCGTACATTCTCTCCAGCACGCTGGTGCCGGTCCTCTCGGTGCTGTTGCTGAGGCACGCCGACGGCCACGCACCTGCGAAAGAATCGTCGGCGAGTAAGCCTTCGCTGTTCGATCGCGTCCGCGCCGCGTACGCCCGTGGCTTACGTCCCTTGGTGGCCGCCCGTTGGCTGCTGATCCCGGGGTATCTGGCAGCATCCCTGGGGTTGGTCTGGCTGGCAGGCGCCCCGTTGGGGACCGAGATCTTCCCCCGAGTCGACTCGGGCGAGTTCCGAATGCGGCTACGCGCTCCCGATGGAACGCATTTTGAGCGAACCGAAAAGATCGCACTGGACGCGCTCAAGTCCGTCGAAGACGAGGTCGGTGCAGAGAATCTGGAGAAGTCCCTGGGCTACGTCGGCACCGTTCCGTCCAGCTACCCGATCAATGCCGTGTATCAGTGGTCGCGTGGGCCGGAAGAAGCCATCGTCCGCATCGCACTGCGCAAAGGAAGCGGACTCCGAAATGTCGAACTACAAGAACGGCTGCGCAAGAAGCTCGCCGAGCAGATGCCGACGGTTCGCGTCTCCTTCGAGCCCGCCGACATCATCAGCGAGGTCATGAGCTTCGGCTCGCCGACGCCGGTCGAGATCGCGGTCATTGGTCCCAGCCTGGCCGATAATCGGGCGTATGCCGAAAAAGTCCGCGTCGAGTTGGAGAAGGTCCCCGGACTGCGCGATATCCAGTGGATGCAGTCGCTCGACTATCCGACCGTCGACGTGAAGATCGATCGCGAGAAGGCGGGCCTGAGCGGGGTGAGCGTCGAAGAAGTTGCCCGGTCGCTGGTAACGGCCACCAGTTCCAGCCGCTTCGTCGTGCCGAACTACTGGCCCGACGCCAAGTCGGGCATTGGCTATCAGGTGCAAGTCGAGATCCCCCGCGAGGCCATGACATCCACGGCCCAAATGGGGGCGATCCCGGTCCGGCGCAGTGGTCAGGATCAACTGTTGCTGCGCGACGTGGCTCAAATTGCGCCGGGCAAGATGCCAGGGCAGTTCGACCGCTACAACATGAAGCGCGAGATCGGCATCTCGGCGAACATCGCCGGCGTCGATCTGGGAAGCATCTCGCGCGAACTCTCGGCAGCGCTGGTGCGAGCCGGCGAACCTCCCAAAGGGACTTCGATCGCCGTCCGCGGTCAGGTTCCCCCGTTGCGCGAAATGCTGTCCGGCCTGGCAGCCGGCATGGCCGTGGCCGTGGTAACGATCTTTCTGCTGTTGGCCGCGCACTTCCAGTCGTTGCGACTGCCGCTGGTGGCCGTTTCAACCACGCCGGCCGTCTTGGCCGGCGTCGCCGTGATGCTGTGGACTACCGGCACAACGCTCAACATTCAGTCCTTCATCGGCGCGATCATGGCGGTCGGCGTGGCGATGGCCAACGCCATTCTGCTGCTGACCTTTGCCGAAGAAGCCCGCCGTGCCGGCGCAACCAGTGCCGAGGCGGCGGTGGCCGGCGGCGAGGCCCGCTTGCGACCCATCGTGATGACCAGCCTGGCGATGATCGCCGGCATGCTCCCCCTGGCGCTCGGTTTTGGCGATGGCGGGGATCAGTCCGCCCCCTTGGGCCGCGCCGTAATCGGCGGCCTGACGGCGGCCACGCTGGCCACGCTGCTGATCCTGCCCGCCGTGTTCGCGCTGGTGCAACGCAAGGCGGCAGTCGGAAGCGCGTCGCTCGATCCCTACGACCCCCAGAGCAAGAACTACGTTGGCGCCAGCGAAGCTGCTGCCGGAGAAGCCCTATGAGAACCTCGCTCGTCTTGCTTATCTCGGGATGTCTGCTTGCCTTCACCGGCTGTGGATCTTCAGCAGCCGCTCCGCAGCCAGCAGGCGGCTCGAAGGGGGCCGGCGCCGTGCCACAGCTGGGCACGGTCAAACCGGTCCGCACCAAGCTGACGCGAATCACGGAGCAACCGGGCCAGGTCGAAGCCTTTGAACAGGCCCCGCTCTTTGCGCGGGTCGCAGGCTACGTCGAGAAGCTGCATGTCGATCTGGGAGATCGGGTCAAGAAAGGGCAGACGCTCGCCCAGTTGACGGCTCCCGAACTCGAAGACGACGTCAAACAGAGAGTCGCCCTGGTGGCGCAGTGCAACGCCGAACATGCTCAGGCCCTGGCGGCGCAGATCGCCGCGGAAGCCCGAATCGAAACCGCAGCCGCCGGTATCCGCGAAGCGCAAGCAGGCCATGAACGGGCCGAGGCCAACTGGCTGCGGTCCCAGGATGAGTTGAAGCGTGTGGAGGAACTGGTTCGCAGCTCGTCCGTCGCTGCACAACTGGGAGACGAGGCCCGCTATGCGTCACGTGCGGCGGATGCCGGCCGTCAGGAAGCGACCGCCAAGATTGCCTCGGCCAAAGCCCTGCTCTCAGAATCGCGTGCGATTGCCGATAAAGCCAAGGCCGATGTGACGGCTGCCGAATCGCGCGTGAAAGTGGCCTCGGCAGAGCTGGACCACGCCCGGACCATGCTCTCTTACACCACGATCGCCGCTCCGTTCGACGGAGTGATCTCGGTCCGCAATGTCGACGTGGGACACTACATTCCCATCGGAGCCGAGAACCAACGAAAGCCGCTGTTCACGGTGGTGCATGCCGACACCGTTCGTGTCTTCCTCGACGTCCCCGAAGCGGAGGCAGTCTATACCCAGCCGGGCGACGCCGCGGTGGTTCGCGTTCCTGCGATGGGGAACAGCCGCTTCATCGGCAAGGTAACCCGCATCAGTTCGACGTTATCCTCCTCGAATCGCACCCTGCGAACCGAGATCGATCTGCCCAACCCTGAAGGCAAGCTGATCCCGGGCATGTACGTCTTGGCCGCGGTGACCGTCGAGGATCGTGGCGAAGTCCTGACCCTTCCTCTTACGGCGATTGCCACCGACGCCGGGGGGCAAAGCAGTTGTTTCGTCGTTGCGGACAAGAAGCTGACTCGAAAGAGTATCAAAGTCGGCCTTCAGGCAGGACTGCTGATCGAAATCGTTTCGGGGCTGTCCGGCGATGAGGACGTGGTCAAAGTCCAGAACGCCGCTTTGGCCGATGGCCAGGCCGCTGAGTCGGTGCCCGGGACCTGAATCGCTGCCAGCGTGGCGAAGCCCGCGAATCGGCCAGCGTTCTCGGCCTTCACGGTTTCTTCACAATTCGCCCCGCCTACCCCCGCCGCAGGTCCCTCCTTAGAATGCGGACTTCCCACGGGCCCCTTCTTCATCCAGCGCGAGCACCCTGGCCATGCAACTCGTTTCGACCACGACTCCGGTAACTCAGAACGATGTCGACGCAGTAGTGGTCGGCCTCTACTCCGACGGCAGCTTGAACGGAGCGGCCAGCGAGATGGATCAGGTTGCCGGGGGATTGATCCGTCGGCTCTTCGATCAAAAGGAACTGGCCGGAAAACTCTTTGAATTGACGCCGCTCTTGGGAGTAGCAGGCGTGAGTGCGCGGCAGGTGCTGGTGGTCGGCCTGGGTGAGCGCCACAAGTTCGATCGCCAGGCGGCGTTTCGCACGGCCAGTGCAGCCTCGCGCCATCTGGCCGGCAAGCCGCGCAGCCGGGTGGCCTTCTACCTCGACGACGGCTGGACCGCCGAACAGGCCGAGGCCGGCGCTGCCGGGGCGCTGGTCGGCTGCCAGGGTCAAGATCTGTACCGCGCCGAGAAGAAACGACATCCCTTCACCGAGGTCCAATGGGCCGGCCGTGGCGACGACCCAGGCGGCGTGCTGGCACGGGGCATCATTCTGGGAGAGAGCGTCAACCTCACGCGGCGACTGGTCAACGAACCGCCCGACAACATCTATCCCAAGACCTTCGCCAAGCGTGCCAGCAAGGTCGCCAAGGAGTGCGGGCTGGAGATCGAAATCTGGAACAAAGCCCGCCTGGAGAAAGAGCGCTGCGGTTCGCTGCTGGCGGTGGCCAAGGGCTCGACCAAGCCCGCCCGGCTGGTGATCCTGCGCTACAACGGCGGGCCTGAAGACTCCAAGCCCCTCTGCTTCGTGGGCAAAGGGGTCACCTTCGACTCAGGCGGGCTGTCGCTCAAGCCGAGCGACTCGATGCTGACCATGAAGTGCGACATGGCCGGCGCGGCGACCGTGCTCGGTGCGATGCGGGCCATCGCCCTGCTCCAGCTACCGGTGAACGTGATCGGCCTGATGGGCCTGGTCGAGAACATGACCGGCGGCGCCGCGATGAAGCTGGGGGATGTGCTGACCGCCCGCAACGGCCGCACCATCGAGGTCCACAATACCGACGCCGAAGGCCGGCTGGTTCTGGCCGACGTGCTGGACGTGGCCCTGGAACGGGGCGCGGCCAAGATCGTGGACCTGGCGACCCTGACCGGCGCTTGCTGTGTGGCGCTGGGCCTGGACGTGGCCGGGCTGATGGCCAACGACCAAGGCTGGGCCGATACGGTGACCGCGGCCGCGCGGACCGTCGGTGAGCCGGTCTGGCAGCTGCCGATGTACCCCGAGTACAGCGAGCAGATCAAAAGCGAAGTGGCCGACATCAAGAACGTGGGCGAAGGACGCTGGGGCGGAGCGATCACCGCTGCCAAGTTCCTGGAAGAGTTCGTCGGCAAGACTCCGTGGGTCCACCTGGACATCGCCGGGCCGGCATTCCACGATAAGCCGCTCCCCTGGACCGATGCCGGCGGAAGCGGCCGCTTTGTACGGACGCTGGTCGAGTTGGCTCGCGGCTGGAGCGGGGCATAAGCGGCTCGTCCTGGGTCCCAGGCTCTGCCTGGGACCCCACTGTCCCGAGGCTCCGCCTCGTGACCCCTCAGTCCGCGTTCCGTTCTCTCAGGGCGTGCTACCCCGTGAATTCGTTCCCCACCTTGCGGGCTCGCACCGGCTTGTCCAAATCGACGCCCAACGCCAAGCCGACCTCCACCAGCAGGTTCCAACCAGCGGCCAGCAGCACGTAGCCCGGCAGCTCGCAGGGCGGAATCTGGATGGTGGGGAAGCGCGTGGCCCGCGAGCTGATGGCAATCACGGTCAGGCCGACTCCTTTGCACAACACATCAAAGAACTTCTCTTCGCTGTCGGCGGGCGGGTCGATCCAAACGACCACATCACTTGCGTCCATGACCTCTTCGATGCCATGGACCGCGTAAGTTCCCTCCAGATAGTCCGACTTTCGTCGCGTGATTTCGTTGGTCTTCAGGGTCAGTTCTTCGGCGACCCCGTCATTCGGGCCGGCAAAGTAAATGGTCCCTGCGGCAGCCACCTTGCGAATGATCTCGGCGTCGATCGGCGCGGCCAAGGCCTGTCCGACGGCGTAGGCCGTGGCCTGCCAGATCTCGGCCGGCGTCGGCTTGCCAGCCAGATGCTCCAGAACGCACTGACAGAACAGCGCCTGTTCGATCACGCTTTTCGTGGCGGCCACAGCCCGCTCACCGCCGCAGCCGAGCACCCAGCCGCGCTCGGCCAACGACTCGAGTTTGGATTCGCGTGCCGCGGTCAGGCTGTAGCGATGACGGTGCTTCTGTGCCGACAAGTCGTGGAACAGCCGCACGACTTCGCTTGTCTTGCCCGAGTTCGACAGAGCCAGCACCGCCCAGTCCTGCAGGGCATACTCGCGGGCCTGAAGTCCGGCCTCGGTATGCAGCACGATTTTGTCGCCCCGTTGCCGCGCCTGACGGATGGCGTGCTTGGCCGGAAAGATGCGGCTGGAGCCCTCGCCCGTGAAGAACAGTTTGCCGGCGCTGGCAACCTGAGCGGCCAATTCGCCCGGTCGATAGGGATCGAACCTGGCGATCAACTCCTCGGTGGCCAGCATGTCGGCGACCAGGCCAAAACGGGCGTAGCGTTCGTCGTTGAGATTCATGAGAGGAGATCTGCCGAGTTCTGAAGGTCAGCGGACGCGAGGGACCGTGTGCAAGAGCGTGTGCGAGAGATAGAAAAGCAGTGCAGCCACCATGATGACGCGTGTCAAATTGGTAAGTTGTCGATCGTACCACACCCCGAGCACGAGCAGCGTGGCTGCCAGTGCATGAGCCAGTGATTCCATTCCAAACGAAGCAAGGATGCCGAAGAAAACGGCGGCAATGAAAGTCCACAGAAACACGTGACGCAACGAGAACCGCCATGTTTCGCTCATCTCACGACTTCTTCGCCTTCTTGATCGTCAACGAGCCGTACTCCGGCAACTCGCCCACCAACGGCTTCAAGTAGGCCAGGCAGGCCTTGGTGACCGACATCCCATCCGCCCCGATGAACTTGTCGGGCAGCGGGCGAGCGTGATTGGCCACCTCCGACAACGGAGCGGTGCCGAACCCAAACGACTCGACCCCGGCGACTTTCTTGGGCGGTTTCAACGTCACCATCACCCCGGTGTTGCCTTCCAGCGCCAGCCGCGCGGCCTCGCGCCCCAATCCATAGGCCAGATCCAGATCGAGCTTCACCGCCCGATCGGCCGCGCACATCGACAGCGACTCCGTCACCTGGAACTCCCCGCGCCAGCCGAACTCGTTCGAGATCAGCCGATGGAGCATCATCGCCGCGCTCGTGCCTCCCATGGCCCCGAACTCGATATTGTTGAACTTGTCGCGAGTCTCCGACGCGCTGACCGGTGTGCCATCGGCATGGGTGATCCCTTCGCCGCAGATGATGGAACAGAAGCCGTACTGCTCGTGGGCTTTCTTCACCGAAGCTAGAAAAGCATCGCGTACGAAGGGCCGCTCCGGCATCAGGATCACGTGCGGCGGATCGGCCGGCTTCGCCCGGGCCAGTGCTGCCGCGGCCGGCAGCCAACCGGCGCTCCGTCCCACAGTTTGAAAGATGGTGAACTGATCGACCCGTTGCATGTCGCGGGCCAGCCGGCCCCCTTGCAGCACGCTCAAGGCCACGTACCGCGCCGCGCTGGGAAAGCCCGGGGCGAAGTGCGTGCCGTACAGGTCATTGTCGACCGTCTTGGGAACGCCGATCCCTTGCAGGTCGTAGCCATTCTTCGCCGCATAGTCGGTCACGCGATGGATCGTGTCCATCGTGTCGTTGCCGCCGATCATGAACAGATAGCGGATGTTGCACTGCTTGAGCCGCTCGATGACCTGCGGCAGATGCTCGTCCTTCAGCTTCAAGCGGCTGGAGCCCAAGGCGCTCGATGGAGCCTGCCGCACGGCCTTCAGGGTCTCGGCCGATTCGCCCGACAGGTCGAGCAGAAAGTCGTTCAGCACTCCCTCAATGCCGAATCGCATGCCGAACACGCGGGCGATGGCCTTGGATTTCTTCGCGGCATCAACCACGCCGACCAGAGAAGAGTTGATGACAGAGGTCGGTCCGCCCGACTGTCCGATCAGGGCATTGGCAGAAGGCATGCTGGCAGGGTCCAAGGCGGGAGAGGGGGCGAGCTTCCAAGGCCTGTTGATACCGCTGGGGAGTGCGGTTTTCAACCGGCCGGCGATCCGCCATGACGAAACCCGCGGAATCAGCTAGAAAGAAGGTCGTTTGCTCGCCCGCTCTCCCCCTGTCGACGCCAGCGCCGCGCCGGCCACCGGAACCTCGCCCCTCATGGTTTGGCAATATCTCTTGCGCGGCTGGATCCAGCAGGCCGCCACTCAGAAACTGCACGAAGCCGCCGCCGAGGCCGTGCGCGAGCATTCGTCCGGCGCGTCGACCGCCGGCGCCGCGGACCTGCCCGAAGGGGAGACCTTGGCCTGCGACATCGGCTTTGTCTACGCGCTAGGCATCGAGATGGGCGGGCTCGAGGACAAGCTGGAAATGAAGCGGGTGATCAAAGCCGGCGGCTACAAGATACGCCACGGCAAGTTTCAGAACCGGACCGTGGCCATGATCGAGAGCGGACCCGGTCGCGAAGCGGCCGCAAAGGCGACAAGCGTGCTGATCGCAGGGCATCGCCCCAACTGGATTGTCTCGACTGGCTTCGCCGGCGGTCTGGTCGAGGGCTTTGCCCGCCGGGACTTTCTGTTGGCCAGCGAGATCGTCGATCGCGCCGGCGGCAAGCTCTTAGTCGATTTCCAAGTCAGCTCGCAGAGCCTGGCCGCGACGCCGCACGTGCGCGTCGGCCGCCTGATCACGGTGGACGAGATCGTGCGAACCAAGCCCGAGAAGCTGGCGCTGGGCGTCTCGGCCGGGGCCATGGCCGTCGACATGGAAACGTATGCGGTGGCCGAGGTCTGCCGCAAGGAGCGTGTCCGCTTCATGTCGGTGCGGATCATCAGCGACGGAGTCGACGACGAATTGCCGAAGGAAGTCGAGCGGTTGCTGGGCATGAAGAGCACAGCCGGCCGAATCGGCGCAGCGCTGGGCGCGATTGTGAACCGGCCCGGCAGCGTGAAGGATCTTTGGAAGCTGAAGGAAGACGCGATTCGGGCGTCGGATCGGCTGGCGAAGTTTCTGGAGGGGATTGTGGCGCAGTTGCCAGCGGATAAGCCGAGCTGAAGAGGCGAGGCGTGAGAGGCGAGGCGTGAGAGGCGAGCCCAACATCACAAATCTCAAATCTCAAATCTCAAATCTCAAATCTCAGATCTCAAATCTCAAATCTCAAATCCGCGACCCGCAGTTCGTTGTCGAAGACACGGAGGACTCGACCCATGCATGCCCGTTCTCTCGGCGCGTTCGCCGCCGTGCTAACCCTCGTTTTCACAGGCCAGCTCTTCGCGCAAGCACCGGTCGCGCGCGGGCCAATTCCCGCCCTTCCTGCTGGCGATGACTATTCCGACCCCAGCCTGAAAGAACACCAGGCCAAACTGTTAGCCTGGTACGGCGGGGACTATCGCAACATCCCGCTCGAAGCCAAAGCACGCTACTTTCAATGGCTGTGGTCGCGCTATCACTTCACGGTCGACGACCAGATCTCGCTGGGGGTCACCCTGCCCGCGGAGCGCGGTCAGCCGGTGAAAGAGCGTTACGGGCGAGACAATTCCACCTGGAATGGCACGGCCCTGAGCGCGCTTAGTTACCAGTACGCCGTCACACGCGATCCCGAGACGCTGGCCATGATCGTGCGGCTGGTCAAAGGCCTGCATCTGTACCAGCAGGTTTCGGGAGCGGCCGGCCTGGCGGCACGATGCGTAATGCGCAGCGATTTGCCGGTGCAGGATTGCAAGCAGCGCTACGTGGCGCCTGACGGCACGGTCTATCACTACCAGACCGAACCGGCCAAGGGGACCTACAATCAACTGGTCGGCGGTTATGCCGCCCTGTTCATGTTCGCTGCGGCCGACTTGCCTGCGGACATTCGCAAACTGGCGCACGATGACATGATCGCGCTCGTCTACCACGTGGTCCAGCACGAGTACAAACTGACGGAAGCCGACGGAACGCCAACTCGCTACGGAGACCTCACTCCCCGGATCGCCACGCTGGGCGTGCCGTTCAATGCCCAAGTGGCCTATATGATTGTCTCGACCGGCGCGTACTTTCCGCCCGAGGACGACGCTCGCCGCGAAGCGATTCTGCGCGAGCTCCGCAGCCTGCGCGATACGCACCATGTGTACTACGAGGATCCCTTGCGGCACCTGATCCGCCCGCAGCAGATCGGCGGCAGCCGTTTCGTGAAGGGGATGAACGACCGATTCCATGTTACCAGTGCGGCTTTCATCGGCCTGAATCTGGAACTGAATGCCGCACGGCTCAGCGGGCGACCGTTCGATCGCACGTTCGTCCATCAACTAGGCCAGACGATGTACTGGAGCATGGACGAGATCCACGACAAGAAGAACAGCTACTGCGCCTTCATGTGGGGAGCGATTCTCTCCGACCCGCAGGTATTCGACGCCATCATTCCTAAAAAAGCCGACGCTGCGCGGGGTCAATTGGCCGCCTCACTCGAGCAGGGCGTGGAACAACTCCGGCGATTTCCGCTGGACCGCTTCTTTCCCAGCGGTAATGCGATCCAGGTCAAGGAGCCCGTCTGGGTCGATGAGTTCCGCCCGGACGAGTACAAGTGGAAGCACGACCCGCTGGAGGGTTGGAAAACGACAGGCCCTTCGACCAATGTTCTGGTCTGCCCGATCGACTACTTGCAGGCCTATTGGCTGATGCGGCTGTACAAGCTGGAAGAACACCCGGCCGTAGTGGAGAAGCACCAAGCGGTGCTGGTCCGCGAAGCGAAGTAGCCTAAAGTAGCAGGCACACTCCGTGTGCCGTCCGCCCGATTGTGGTGCAGGCGTCCCGCCTGCCTTGAAGTGGGACCGATGTTCCAGCAGGCGGGACGCCTGCACCACAATAGATCGCAGCCTCTCGTGTGCGGTCCACCTTTTCTCTCCAACGGTCAGCGACGAAAACTGAGCGGCACGGCGCTAGCCGCCGGTGGCCCCAGGTTCGCTCTCCCAATCGCTTGCGAGTTGAATGTTCGAGCTCGCCACCGATGTGAACGAATGCCCAAGGGATGCTCGAACCGTGTACTACCGGCGGCTAGCGCCCTGCCGCTCAGGGAAAGCTCTTCATCCCACTTCGGGAAACCCGTCATCAAATTGATACGTTTTCCAAACTTCTCCTTGGCGTATGCCGCTTCGCCTGAAGTAGCATAGGCATCGCCACTTAACGGCTGCCCGCCCCTCTGCTTGGCATCCCTGGCACTCAACTTGCTAACTCCTGGGCCCTTTCTCCAAAAGTGCTGCCCAGCCGCCCGCACCCACCGACTCGAAGAGATGCGATGATGACCTTGCTACATCGCCCCACCGTCTGTTTGCTTGGCCTCGCTTGGGTGTTATCTCCCGCGATCGCCCTGGCGCAGGCCCCAGCCGTGCCGGTCCTTCCCCCTGGCGAGAAAGAGCCCGTGCTTCGGCTCGAGGCCGGCGGGCCGACAAGCTTCGTAACCGGCGTGGCGTTCAGCCCCGATGGCGGCACGCTCTATGCCGCCGGATGGGACAAAGTGGTCCGCGCCTGGACGCTCGACCCCAAGACCGGTCGCTTTACCCTGGATGCCAAGGCCGCCTATCGCGTCCCCCTGGGTGCCGGACTCTCCGGCGCCATCAACGCGCTCGCCCTCTCACCCGATGGCCTGTGGCTGGCGGTCGCAGGGCGTGGGCATGTGCGCGACGAAGCCGGGCTCCGACAGCCGGGCCTGGTGCTGCCAGGCGTCGGCGGAATGAGCGACTCGATGCGCGAGGACCAAGGGCAGATCTACGTCTTCCACACGCGGACTCGCGAAGTGAAGCTGCTGCGCGGACATCGGGGACCGATCCTGGCGCTGGCCTTCGCACCGGCAGCAGATAGAAAACCCGCAATGCTGATCTCGGCCGCGCAGGACTGGAACGCCAAGGCGCAAGCCCGCGTCGGCGCACTGCGCGTGTGGAACGTGGAACAAGCGGCATCGCTTGCCGAACTCGAGTTCCCTGAACCGGAGCGCCGCCCCGCGATCGTTGCCGCGCACACGGGCCAGGAGCCGAAGCAACTGCGCGTTTCTTTGGCCTGGGGAACCGGCGCGACATGGATCTGGGATGTCGCTGCCAACGCGACCAGCAAGCTCACAGCCGGCTCCTACAACAACACGCTCCTCGCAGGCGAAGCCGGTTCGTTCTTCGCCGGTGAAACCGGCGCCTTGAAGCAATGGAAGCCGAACGGCGGGCTTGTTCCTCGAATCGAACTTCCTCAGCAGCATATTCCGCGCGCTGTCGCGTGCTTTGCGTCGAAGCCCGGCGGCCCGATGGATCGAGCGGTGCTGGCGAACAGCATTGTCGAAAGGGCCGCCGAAGGACCGCGCGTCTCCAACCGCCTGATGGTCGTCGATCTGGCCGGCGGCAAAGTTCTCTCCGCACATACCCCCCTGTGGACTGACAGTACGACGCTTCCCACGCTGGCCGCTTCGTCGACCCATCTGGCGGTGGCCGGCAGCCCGACGCTCGAAATCCAGGTCTATCCCTTGGCCGAGCTGGCGAATCCCACCGTGAAAACGCGCCCCCAGACGCTTGCCAGCCTGGGCGATCCCTTTCGCTACGTCGCGTTTGTTCGGAACGGTCAGAAAGTCGGCTTGTCCCTTGAGAAACGCCCTGGGGGGCTCCCGCAAGCGATGCGCGAAGCCCCCCACGCGCCGCAGTCAGGCCACCCAATCTTCGATACGGCTGGGCGATCGATCACCGCCAATCCGACTGGATGGGTGCTTTGGTCGCCTGCCCTCGGCGATTGGAGCGCGACGCACGGCAACGATGCGGCTACGAAAAGCGACTTTATCGCGCTGCGCAAGGGACCCGCGGCCGAGAAGCGACTCACCTTCGCGGCACGCGAACGGCTGACCGACTACGCGCTGGCTCCGCCGGTAGCCGGCCGCAACGTGCCGATCCTGGCCGTGGCCCTGCACGATCTCGGGCAGCCGATCCTGCGGCTCTACAACGCGGCCACCCTCGAACCGCTCCGCGAGTATCACGAACACACCGAGCGAATCAGCCGCCTGGAGTTCTCCGGCGACGCCCGCCTGCTGGCCACCGTGGCCGAAGATCAGACCGTGCGCGTCTGGAGCCTGACTGATCTCGATCAGACGCTGGGCCGACGCGGACGCCTGGCCGGACTGGCAATCCGCGAGAGCGACGGCAAGCTGCTGGTCGAGCGCGTCGAGGCCGGCACGCCAGCCGCCAAGGAACTTCAGCCGGGCGACGCTGTGGTCGGAATCGTCCGCGAAGGCCGGCTGGAACCGATCGACCAGGCACACGTCTTTTATGGCACGATCTCGCTGGAAACGCCGGGGCAGAACGTCACGCTGCGAATCGCCCGCGCGAATCAACCGCCGCGCGACGTCCCCTTGCTCGTGGGGCAAGCCATCGACGAGCGCAAGCCGATCTTGTCGCTGTTCCTCACCCGCCCCGACGCGGCGGGCCAGCGCGAGTGGGTCGGATGGACTCCCTTGGGACCCTACGAGGCCAGCAGCCGCGCCGCCGAGCGGCTCATCGGCTGGCACTTCAATACCGGTCGGCCCGAGATGCCCACGTCGTTCGCGCTGGCCGATCAGTACCGCGACACGTACTATCGCCCTGGCATCCTGCGCGACGTAATCGCCGCTGGTGGGTTCAAGCCGGCGCCGGCCGCGCCGCCGCTCGGTCGTCCGAATCTTTCGTTCTGGCTGCAGGAGGCAGGTCAGCCCCCCGAGCAACTCGACGAACGCGGGCAAGGCCGGCTCACTCGTCCTCAGACGCAGCTATCGTTCTCACTCGATGCCCTGCCGGCCGACAAGGTGGAGTCGGTCCGCTGGCAAATCGTGGGGGATCCCATGCTGCGCGACTTCGCCCGCAGCGGCCCCGAGGACTGGTCGGCCGATCTGTCGGCTTTTGCCTGGAAACGGGGCGAGCATGCCGTCCGTGTCGTGCTGAAAACCCGCGAAGAAACGCCGCAGCAGTTCGTGCACGATCTGAAGCTTCGCTTTCACGGCCTGCCGGCCAGGATCGCGGTCGCTGCGCCGCCGGCGCTAGTGGACGCCGAGCTACTTGCGATCAAGGGACAAGTCACCAGCGAACCGCAAGCCGGACCGGTGAAGGTCCGCCTGGAACTGGCAGGGCAAGTGCTGAAAGAGTGGGAACCAGGTGAAGAACTCGCCGTCGATGCCAGCGTGAAGCTTGCCGAAGGTCCCAACCGCTTAACACTGGTTGCGGTGAATCGCGACGCCCACGAAGGGGCGCTCGACGCGGAGACTTCCCGCCAGGATTGGGTGGTGACCTTCAGCCCCAAGCCGGTCCCACCCCCCAAAATTGCATTGAAGCACGCCGGGGCCAAAGCCCCCACGGGAAGCGAACCCTGGGTCGTCAACGACGCGGCCGACTTGCGCTTCGATTGCAGCGTCGTTTCCGAAGAGAACCTCTCGGAGTACGTGCGATTCTGGGACGGCAAGCCTTTGCCAGAAGATGCCAAGAAAACCTTCGCGCCAGGTGTCGCGAAGGAGTTCACCGAAACGATCGCGCACGCGATCACACCGGGGCTGCACACGCTGCGCGTGCGGGCCAAGTCGCCCGGCAGTGTTCCGGCCGAAGCCGAACTGCGCGTGATCTACCAGCCGGTTCTGCCCGGCATCGAGGTCGCTTCGCCGGCATCAGGCACGCACCTGGACGCCGCGCAATCGCCCGCCAAGGCAGCCTTGGCCTGTCGATTACTCCCCGCGCCGGCCGAGCATCCCTTCCAGGCGCGGCTCTTTGTGAACGGCGTCGCCAGCGATGCCGCGGTTACGATCGCCCCCGCCACGGGGCAACTCACGGCCGACGCGCTGCTCGTGCCGGGCGACAACCGCATCGTGGTCGAACTGTTCAACGCCTGGGGCAGTTCGCGCCGCACCGAACCGATCATTGTCACCTTCCACCGCACGCCGCGCATCACAATGCCGACCGCGCCGATCGTCGACAAGGCCCTGGCGTGCGATCTGCCGGTCGTCATCGAGTCGCCGGTCGAATTGCCCCTTACCAAGGTCCGCGTGGGCGACTATCAACTCCCCGAATCAGCCTTAACAAAGGGGGCGATCAAGGATGGCTGGCAGACCTGCTGATCAACGCGCGGCACATCCCCCTGATCCCTGGCGAGAACGCATTCCGAATCCAGGCCTCGAACGCCGACGGCCCGAATGTTGTGCCGGTCGAGATAAAAATCAATGGGCCGCAACTGGCCCTCCCTCGCCCGGAGATCGACCTGATCAGCCCGATGCGCTCCACGGCAGTGTCGGCGGGGAGCTACGAGGTCCGCTTCCGGGTTCGCTCGAACCTACCTCTCTTGCGCGTCGAGCTGTCGGCCAACGATCAGCCCGTGCTGCGCGCGGCCGGGCTCGACAACCTGCCCAAAAACCGCGCCGGCCAATTCGAGAAAGAACTGACGCAAGTTGTCGACCTGGCGCGGGGTCCCAACGAACTGAAGATCACTGCCGTCAGCGCAGGCGGAGGGCAGGTCACGCCGATCATCCTCAGCTACGTCAATCAGCCTGTCCGGGTGATGATCGATCGCATCGAGCCCGTCGCGCAGCCGGGCGAGTCGATCGCGGCCCAGGCCTCGCAGGATCACCGATTGAGCTTCGCCTCGCCCACCCCCGAGGGCCGCGCCTTTCTGCATGGCCGGGTGGTCTGGGCCAACGAACAGGATCCGCGCATCGACCAGCCGCTGGGCGTCCGCGCCTGGGTCAACGGCTTCCAGCAGGTCGCTCCGGAGACGATCCCCCGCGCGGCGGCCAAGCTGGAGCGCCCGTTTAAGATTCCGCTGCTGCTCAGCCGTGACCGGGGGAACCGCGTCGAGCTGGAGCTCTCGGGCCTGGAGCAAGAGGCCGACGACCGCTCGTATTTCTCCGTCGATTGCCAACGCCCTGAGAGCCAGCAGCGGCTGCATCTGCTGGTCGTGGGTGTCGATCTACCTGCCGCGGCAGGCTCGGCAAGCAAACCGGCCGCGCCTGCCGTCGAGGACCTGCTGGCCGCCATGAAGGCCGACAAGTCGGGCCCCAGTCAGTTCAAGACGGCGGCGTTCTCGTCGGGCCGTGTCTACGGCCCCCTCACCGGACATGTCAGCCCCGGCCAGGTCATCACGCAGTTGATGCGCATCCGGACCGCGCTACGCATCCGGGGTGCACAAGAGTTCGCCAATGACGTGGTGATGGTCTACTACCAGGGAAGCGAAGCCATGGACGCCGGTGGGCAGTCCTATCTGCTGACCAGCGCCAGCCGGTTCGACAAGAAGCTCGATCGCTCGGCCATCTCGAACACGCAGCTTGAAGGCCTGCTGGGCAAATCGCCCGGTGCGCATCTGGTGCTGCTGGATGTGGACCGCACCGCCGGACCAACCCAACTGGCACAGGGCCCCGGTTGGCCGAGCGAATCGCGGATCGGGCTGATCCGATCGAGCTGGCTCGCGGGCAAGGCGACTCCGCACGAGGCGCGTCTGGTCGCGGGCTTGATGGAATCGCTCTCGGGTTCGCACAATCTGTTGGAGATCAAGTCGCGCATGGCGGACCGCTATGTGCAGCTCGAGAAGAAGTACCCAAAATCGCTGAACAGCACGCTGCATGTGCCGACTCCGCTGCAAGAACTGGTGTTGCTGGGATCAGAGTGACGCAATCCAGGCGGCACACTGCCGTTCCGCCCGTTGTGGTGCAGGCGTCCCGCCTGCCTTGCGGGGTTTCCGACGTTCCACCAGGGGGGACGTCGCCTTCGACCTGAGCGGCAAGGCGCTAGCCGCCGGTAGTACAAGGTTAGGCAAATTCGTTCCGATTGGATCTAGGCTGGACGGGAGAATCCACCACGCACGCGGGGCAAAAAGCACTCGCTCGGGCCACCGGCGGCTAGCGCCCTGCCGCTCAGTACCGGAGCCGTTCGCCCGTTGGTGCAGGCGTCCCGCCTGCCTTGCGGGGTTTCCGACGTTCCACCAGGCGGGACTTCGCCTTCGACCTGAGCGGCAAGGCGCTAGCCGCCGGTAGTACAAGGTTGGGCAGATTCGTTCCGATTGGATATAGGCCGGACGGGAGAATCCACCACGCACGCGGGGCAGAAAGCACTCCCTCAGGCCACCGGCGGCTAGCGCCCTGCCGCTCAGGACCGGAGCCGTTCGCCCGTTGTGGTGCAGGCGTCCCGCCTGCCTTGCGGGGTTTCCGACGTTCCACCAGGCGGCACGCCTGCACCACAACGGATCACAACCTCTCCTTTGCCTGCTTTACGTTCACAGCCTCGCGCTTACTCGGACGCGATGCGGATCTGTTCGTTCGCAGGGAGTAGCCGTGCCCAACGCTCGCTGTCGCCTAGGCGGGCGAAGCGGTGAAGCAACCCGGCGGCGTGCACCACGGCGGCATCGCCTGGCCCCAGAATCAGAGCGGTCGGTCCGGTGAAGCCTTCGGGCACCAGGAGGCGCGAAACGCGATCTGCTGCACGGCCCCGCCATTCGGCAAGCGTCGCGTTCTCGTCGGCGTTGCGTCCCAGGATCACATGCGCTCCGTCGTCGAAATGGAACTGCCGCCCGACGCCAAGCAGCTCGAAGCGCTCGGGCGAGTTCATCGCGGGATCGGTCAGCAACACGCCAACCTGCTCGGCAATCTCGGCTCGATCGAGTGGGCAGCCCGGCAACGGCGCGGGGGAATTGACCCCCAGCTTCGCTGCCCATTCAAGCTGCCCCTTGCGAGCACGGCCCGAAAGCCCGAGCAACCGACTGCGATCGATGCGCGATTCCTGCTCGGCGATCGTCGCCGGCAACAAGCGTGCCGACAGCGGCCGCAGCACGCGCCCGTCGAGTCCGGCCCGATGCGCGGCGGTCGCCAGGTCCTTGCGGCTTTGCCCGGGTCGTTGCCCCACCACTTCGCCGGTGGCGATCCACTCTCGTTCGTGGGCCAGTCGCTCGCGCGCCGCCAGCAGCATCTCGGTCCGACAGCGGACGCAAGGGTTTGGGCCGTGGGCGACTTCGGGCCAGGCTGCGCGAAGCCACGCGACACCGTCGGCAGGGACCGGGACGGATTCGCAGACGATCCCCAAGGATTCAGCCGCCGCCACGGCCCGCTTCGCGCCGCAGCCCAGCACGTTCGCCACATGCAGCGCGCGGACTTCAATCCCTTGTGCCTGCAGCAGCCGCGCGGCTAACAGCGTGTCTAGTCCGCCCGTGAATAACAGCAGACAGCGCTCGGCCATGCCTTGAGACCTGCTTGGAATCGTTGGTGGCGCGCTCCGACAGGAGGGCGCGCGTCCAAGTTAGCCCGAACCGGGCAGGATTCCTAGCAGGCAGATGACTTGAGGCCTCCGCTCAGAACGTATACGGCAAACTGCCGATCGGTTCCGCACCGTGACGCGGCCCGGCCGTTCTTCGCGCGGCGATCTGCCCTTTACCGTTGGCGTGATGCGCGATGCTGCCATGCCCCTTGTCGTTGCCGTTGGGTGCGTACCACGGCGGACGCCAGTTGGTCCGTTCCAGCAGCTCGGCCAACTCGCCGAGCGACGGGACGACCACTTCGGGCCGATAGGCGTAGCGCTCCAGATCCTCTTTCTTGGTCCCGCCGCTCAGGACCAGCACGCTGTGAAAGCCAAGCTGCACGGCCCCCAGGATGTCGGTCTCCATGGTGTCGCCGATCATGGTGGTCTCGTCGGTGGCCAGGCCGAGCTCTTTGCGGGCCGCCCGCATCATCACAGGGCTGGGCTTGCCGACACTAAAGGCCTTCACTCCCGTGGCCATCTCCAGCATCGCGACCATCGCGCCGCAGCCGGGGCGGATGCCTTGCTGCGTCGGGCAGCTTGGATCCAGGTTGGTGGCGATCAGCTTCGCGCCCCCCAGGATCATCCGCACGGCAGCCTCGACCAGTTCCAGATTAAAGGTCCGCCCTTCTCCCACCACCACGTAGTCGGGCTCGTGATCGACCACGGCATAGCCGTTCTGATGCAGCGCGGTCAGCAGGCCCCCTTCGCCGATCACAAAGGCCGTACCGCCGGGCTTCTGTTGCGCGAGGAACCGCGCCGTGGCCATGGCGCAGGTGAAGACATGCTCTTCGCCCACGTCGATGCCCATGCGGGCCAGCTTGGCCACCACATCGCGGCGGGTCCGCTGACTGTTGTTCGTGAGGAACGTGAACGGGATATCCCGTTCGAGCAACTCCCTGATGAATCGATCCGCGCCCGGAATCAATTGCGATCCCCGGTACAACACACCATCCATGTCGATAAGATAACCATGTCGCATTGATGCACGCCCTCATAGAAAGCAGGCCGAAACTCGGCCAACACGTTGGGTAACGCTCGCCAGAGAGAACGAGCGTCGGCAGTCCGCATACGGCGGAAGCACGAAGAGGTCCAACAGACCTGATCGTCCGAAACGCAATCTGCGTGCCATTCGACCGTTCTTCCCCGCCGCGGGTTGCCAAATCCAGGAAACGAAGGGACTTCAAGAAATTCGGCGAATGTGAATGCAACTTCGCGGATTGAGCGCCGTTGCACGGATTCCTGGCAGCGGCTGCGCAACTTGTAACCTCAATCAAGTTGGGGGGGTATGTTCATTCAGACCGTTTCGGATGGGTATGTGCACATGGGTGGATGTGAATTCACTTAACAGGCTCACGAGAGGAAATCACATCTCATGATCGCTGCCTCGCACCGTCGGCTAGCCGGCCTCTGGTCTGCTGCCTTCACCCTGATAGGCCTTAGTTGCTGGCCGGTTTGTGCGGCTGACCCTCCGGCCGGGCCGATGATTCGTCCCCCGTTCGATGCCGTCCGCGCGGCGTCGCTTCGCGCGGAGTGGGCTCAGGCCCTGAAGCAGCCGGGCGAACTGAGCAATTCTCTGGGCATCAAGCTGGTCCTGATTCCTGGCGGGCGATTCGACGCCGGAGTGAAAGGGAGCACGCACGCGGTCACCCTCTCCAAGCCCTACTACCTGGGGGTGACCGAAGTCACGATGGGCCAATACCGCAAGTTCAATCCCGAGCATCAGGTCGCTGAGGCCGGCCCGGAGTTCCAGGCCGACGACTTCCCCGCGGCCATGGTTTCGTGGGAGGACGCGCGGGCCTTCTGCCAATGGCTCTCGGATCAGCCCGCCGAGAAGGCTGCCGGCCGTCAGTACGCCCTGCCGACTGAAGCCCAATGGGAGTGGGCCGCCCGTGCCGGAACCGACACCCCGCAGTACTTTGCTGGCGGCGAGCCCGAGCTTAAAAAGTTCGCCTGGTATAACGTCACCTACACGCCCAACCCCAAGCACGAGTCGGAAGGCCGGGGCCGGCATCCGGTCGGCAAGCTGCAGGCCAACGCCTGGGGACTCTTCGATCTGTACGGCAACGTGTGGGAGTGGACCGCCGAACGGCACGTGGACGAAGCGACCGGCGAAAGCCGCGACCCGGCGATCCGCGGCGGAGGCTGGCGCAGCGGCGGCTCGCACTGCAACTCCGAATCGCGCGATCCGGCCGCGATCCACCTGCGGCAGGACCATGTCGGCTTCCGAGTCGTCTGCCGGGTGCCGTAGGCAGACTTTAACTCACGAACTTCTTCTCTTCGTCTTCCTCCGCGTCTCCGCGCCTCCGCGTGAAATGTTTTCCTTCGTGAAATGGAACGTCGGGACGAAGAAGTTTCACGCGGAGGCGCGGGGACGCGGAGAAGACGAAAGAGAAGAACAGCAACAATAAACAAATCACTTCAACGCCAGGAACTGCCTCGTCGATGTCCCGCAATCCACCGCTGTTAACATCCCTTCCGCTGGCCCTGACGCTGGGCATGCTGATCGTCGGCATCGCCTCATGCGTCCTCGTCGCGCGGCACTACGGTTGGGCCTGGGGACTGGCGGCTGGCGCGGTCGGCGCGCTGGCCGGCGCGGTGTGGTCGCTCGACGCGCTGATCCCGGGCCCGGTGAAACAGACTTCGTCCGAGCGCTCGTCGGGCTTGCGAGTCGGTCCGTTCGGGGGAACCGTTCAGTTTACCGCCGCCACGATCGGCTGTCTGACGGCCGCGGCCTACGTCTGGGGATCGCACGCGGTCTATCTCGAGCGACTCCCCGGCGGGCAGGTCGACTTGCTGCGCGATGAATCGTGGTGGCTCGGCATGCAGCACACGCGGGTCCGAGAGCCCGACGTGCGCCGCGTCGACGATTCGCGCGGCAGCGAGTTGATCTTCTATCGCGAAGAGGACCAGCAGCACCTGTCCTTCGTCAGCGATTGCCCGGCCGGCACGGCCGCCCAGGCCACACAGTTCCTCACCGACTCGACCGACGCCCGCTTCGACCTGCCGCGCCGGAACTGGTCCGCCTGGGTGACTCCCCTGTTCGCCGGGCTGGCGATCGTCTGCGGCTGGCTGGCACAACGGTCGTTGCGATGGGGCCTTCAGGAGTTGCAGGCTGTATGGTCGGAAAAACCCGCAAACCCCGCTGACTGATGGGGATCCATCGCCCGGCCGCGGCGTCCTCCTCCCTTGTTCAATCGGCCGCTCCGCTCATAATGGCGTCTCCCCTGGCTTGCTCCCTTTCGCTTCAGGAAACTCTCCCCTCATGGCCGGAATCATCAGCCTCATTCTCGGAGGCGGTCAAGGCACGCGGCTCTTTCCCCTGACGCAACACCGCAGCAAGCCGGCCGTACCGGTGGGGGGAAAGCATCGCCTGGTCGATATTCCGATCTCCAACTGTCTGAACAGCGGGCTGAACCAGGTCTACGTGCTCACGCAGTCGGCCAGCGTCAGCTTGCACCGGCACATTTCGAACACCTATAAGTTCGATCCCTTTCATCACGCATTTGTCGAATTGCTGGCCGCGCAGCAAACCCTGACCAGCAAGAGTTGGTACCAAGGAACCGCCGACGCCGTGCGGCAGAATCTGGCCCGCGTGGTGGACGAGAAGGCCGACCATGTGCTGATCCTCTCGGGCGATCAGCTCTATCGCATGGACTTTCGCGACCTGGTGAAGACGCACCTCACGACCGGGGCCGATGCCACGATCTGCACCATTCCGGTCCGCCGCGAAGACGCGCTCGGCTTCGGTATCCTGCAGGTCGACGCGCGAGGTCGGATCGTGGCCTTCAGCGAGAAGCCCAAGGAACCCGAGGTGCTGGAGCGGCTCAAGGTGCCGGCCGAGCAGTGGCGCGCCATCGGCATCGAACCCCGCGGCCGCGAGCTGTGGGCCAACATGGGCATCTACCTGTTCCGGGCCTCGGTGCTGATCGACCTGCTCGAGAAGACACAACACGTCGACTTCGGCAAAGACGTCTTTCCCTCGATGCTCAAAAGCCATCATCTGCAGACCCATCTGTTCGATGGCTACTGGGAAGATCTGGGCACGATCGGCTCCTTCCACAAGGCCAACATCGACCTGGCCTCGGAGCATCCGCAGTTCGAGTTCCACGTGCCGGGCGGAGTGATCTACACCCGGGCCCGCTTCCTGCCCGGCTCGCGCGTCGTCGGCGCCAAGGTGAGCGAGTGCCTGATCGGCGACGGCGCCATCGTGGAGCGCGACGCAATCCTGGAGAAGACCGTGCTGGGTGTCCGTTCGCGGATCGCCTCGGGCGTGGAGCTGCGCGAGTGCGTGGTGCTGGGGGCCGACTTCTACGAGAGCGACGCCGAGAAGGCCGACAACCGCTTGAAGGGGATTCCCGATGTCGGCATCGGTAAGGACTCGAAGCTGGAGCGGGCCATCGTCGACAAGAACTGCCGCATCGGCGCCGGCGTGCAGATCCGCGCCATGTCCGACCGCCCCGAGTCGGAGAGCGAACTCTGGGTCATCCGCGACGGGATCGTGGTGATCCCCAAGGGGGCCATTATTCCCGATGGCACCGTGATCTAGCCCGGTACGGTGCGATTTGCTGGGCGGAGCGGTTCGGGAAAGCTACACTTGCAGGGTGGGCAGAGTGAAACGAGGCCCACTCCACATTGCTACACTGAGGGTCAGCCGGCCCCTCTCTCCCGAGCCCAACCCATGAGCACGCCTGAACCTGCCAAGCCTGGCGATGCCTCAGGACGAAGCCGCATCAGCGCAGGGCTGGCGATCTCGCTCCTCTTTCACGGCGCGTTGCTGGCCGTGCTGCTGGCGATCCCGTACCACTACTACTACGGGGCGGGCACGGGCTCGACCGGATCAGGCGACCTGGCCAGCACGCCCACGGCTCCGGCCCCCAAGGGAGTCTCCAGTCCAGACGAAATCACCGGCCCCAAGGTCGAGACCAAACTGACCGAAGTCCTGACCCAAGTCGACAAGCTGAGCACCGAGGAGAAGCTGGATAAACTGGAGGGGACGGCCAAGCAACTCGACAAGGTGACCAGCGAGAAGGGGGTCGAGGAGCTCGCGGGGCTGTTCGAGGGCTGGATAAAAACCGAAAAGCGGGCCACGGCCCCCGCCAAGACAGCACCCACTGGGCCTTTCGATTTCAACACAGCCCAGTTTCACGACGTGACGCGCGACAAAGGGGCCGACGGCCGCTGGAAATACCATTCGGTCCTGATCGACTCGGCAGGCCGCACCATGGAAGTCGATCTCGATGCGACCGAGGGGGAAACCGCTTACCGGACCTTTCAGATCCTCAAGGCCAATCCGCTGGCAGAGAGAATCTATCGCCAGGTCACCATGCCGATTCTCGACAAGCTGACCCGCGCGGCACGCGAAGCCCAGCGTTTGGCAGACGAAGCCGAGCGCGCGAAGCGGGCCGAAGAGCTGCCAGCAGCGCCAGCAAGGTAATTCACCTGATGGTGCTTCGCGTCGATCCGGGGTTCGCTGGCACGGCGGATTCGACTAAAATCCCGCTCTCATTTCCAGCCAGTCAGGCAATCGGAGCTTCCACGTGCCGAGTGGGTTGCGCGCAGCACTCCTCGTTCTAGCGACACTCTGCGCGCTCTCCTGCGCGCCGAGCTACGCCGGCATTGCCGACGCGCTGGGAAACGACGAGGGCCCGCAGCTCTTCGCTCCGCAACCTGCGGCACTTCCCTTTGCACTCCCGGAAGACAGTCGCGACGACGAGTTCGACGCTGCCCAGGGCTATGTGATGCAGCCCATCGCTTTCGGCGATGCCTTCTCCGAGGAATCGTTTCGGAGTGATCATTTTCGTTCGCCCGGCGAATTTGCCGAGTACGAGATGACCCTGGAAGTCGAACGACTGACTAAGGTTCTAAAGAACTCTGATCCGGCCGAGCCCGGCACGCTCGAGGCCGTGTTCGATGACTACGCCAACCGGGTGATCGGCTGGCCGTATGAACATTTGGTCGCCTCTTGGGTGGCGCCGCCGCTGATCCGCTTCATCACGCCCGCGCGGCTCGAACTCGGGGGAACCACCAAAGGAGGAACCGCGCGCAGTTGGTCGGGCCTCTTCAAGAGCCGCTGGCTGCAAGACGAGAAATGGATCTACAGCCGCGCCGACTTCAGCGTCCGTTACACCAGCGTCGACTCGGCACGGAGCGAAAACGAACAGATCGCCACGGAGCTGCTCGATCTGCGCAGCCAGACGAGCCCCTGGGTGATCTTCTCCAAGAGCTACGCCGAGCACGACGAAATCGAGAAGCTGGCCTTTCGCGGCACGTTTGCCATGGGGCCAGGCTATCGCTGGCTCGATCGCAAGGACTTTGCGGTGCTGGTGACGCGCGTCGGCCCCGCCGCCACTTACGAAAACTTCTACGACCCCAAACGAAGCGAACTGAAGCCCGAGATGGTGGCCGAAGTGGAAATGAAGTTCGTCTTTGGCCGGGCGACTTATGAGCAGTTGCTGACGACCTACTCAAACCTGCAGGACATGGATCGCTTTCGCTCGTCAGCGATCACCGATCTGCTGATCCCGCTCGATGCCGCCAGGCACTGGAACTGGAAGACTGGCTTCCGGCACACCTACAACGGCCAGCCCAATGCCGGGGTGAATCACAACGAGTTCGAAGGGACGTTCTCGTTGGTTTACATCCGGTAGTCTTGATCTCGGGAATTTGAAATCTGGCAGCTCGTTGGGGGGAATGGGAGGTGCAAAACAGTACGGCGTGACATCCGACGAAGCAAGGCAAAATCATGAAGCGGCATAATCGTGAAATGACTTCAAGCCGCTAAAGAGTTACGAATTTGAGATTTGAGATTTGAGATACGGGGGGGACGGGGGGAATATGAACAGGAGGAAACAGAGGTAACGGAGAAGTAGGAAACAGCTTGCATTGAAAAATGAAAATCGCGGGTGCTCTCGTGATGATTGCCGGCGAGTCTTTTCTTCCTTCTCCGCTTCCTCCTGTTCACATTCCCCCCGTCCCCCCGCATCTCAAATTTCAAATCTCAAATTTCAAATAGCCTGCCGCCCGCCTACTTCAGCGACTCCAAGTACGCCAGCAGATCAGCCACCTGCTCGGCCGTCATGTCCCGCAGCAACAGCTCGGGCATCAGCGACTGCCGCTGCGGCACCAGCGTTTCTACCTGGTTGGCCGGCAGGCGGATCTCTTTGTCCTGAGCGTCGCGCAAGACCACTTCGGTGTCCGTCTTCTCCACCAGCAGGCCGGTGTGGACGCGTCCTGTGGTGGTCTCAGCCAGCCAAGCCACGTACTTGGGATCGATCGCCTTCGAGGGCTCCAGGATCGTCTCCAGCAACTGCGGGCGAGGGTACTTCTTGCCGATCAAAGTCAGCTCGGGCCCAAGCTTGCTCCCCGTCTCGCCCACGCGATGGCAGTTCTTGCACTGCACGCCAGCCGTGTTCAAGAAGAGCTGCTTGCCCCGCTCCGCGTTGCCGGCCAGCTTCAGAATGCTGGCCGGGTTGATGACGCTGCCCAAGCGTTTGGTGCGGCGTTCGTCGGGCAAGAACGTCTCGAACAGGTCGCGGATCTGCACTTCGGACCGGGCCACGGCCGTCTCAATCGCCTGTGTCCGCACGCTGGGCGGCAAACGGTTGTCCTCAATCGCGCGAGACAGAATGAGCGCCCCCGAGGTGCTGCCCAGCAGTTGCCCAATGGCATCGGTGCGGCCTTGCGCTCGCTCCTTCACGCGATGCGCTGCCTGCTCAAGGGCCCGCGTCCTAGCGCGCTCGCGGTCCTTCTCCGTCACTTCCTTGCGCTCCGATTCGCGGGCGATTTCGCGGGCCAAGCGTTCCAGGGTCTGCTCGGCCTCTCGTTTCTCACGAGCCAGCGACTCCTCTTCATCCAGCCCTTTCAGTCGTTCCACGATCAACTGTTCATCGGTTCGCGTCGGCAACTGCTTGATCCAGGCTTCCATGAGCGCGAGGCCGGGGCGGTCGAGCATCTCGGAGCCGACGTGCGGCATGCGCCCCTTGCCGAGTTTCGACAGACGATAAAAAAGGACGGAGCGGAACGGATCGCCCGGGGCCAGAATCTGCCCCTCGTAGATCTCAAACGTCCCCTGCATGGGCCGCTTGCCCAGCGTCTTGGTCTGCTCGATGGCCACGTCGTAGCGCAGCTCGATATCAGCCGTGCCCCCCGCGCCATATTGATGGCAATGGGCGCAGTTCACATGCAGATAGGCTCTCGCCCGGGCGTTCAACTGGCCGTCCGCGTCGTAAGGTTCCGCCAGCCGCGGCCAATCGCTCGGCTTCACGGGCTTGTTCGCGCCTTCGCCCTTGCGCTCCAAGATGCCGGCGTGCAGGAAGGATCGGAGTTGGTTGTCCTTCACACCCGCGTAGTCGTGGTCGCGGTTGATCTGGGGCAGGTTGAAGGCCAGCGTGTGCTCGGCCCACGGGTTGTGGCACAGTGCACACTTGGCGCGGCCGGCAAAGTTCCAGGTCTGCTGATGCTTGCCTCCGGGAGCGTGGGCGTCTTTGACAGTGAACACCGCATCGAGCCCTTCGGCCGGGACCAACTCGGCATCGCTCTGGTCCTCGTTCCAACGATACGAGTAGCCGCGCCACAGCCGACCATTGAAGTGCAGCAACTGCGTTTCCAGCCGGCGGCTGCTGGCCGGGTTACCCCGCTCCATCTCCAGCGAGATCGTCTTCGCCAGCACGGCGTCTTTGGGGAAGGTCAGCCGGCGCTTAAAAATCGTCCCTTCAATGGGAACCTGATCGGAGTTCAGCGTGATCGAGGACTCGCCCGGCAGCGCAACAAATCGCTCGGCCATAGCATGGTCGGCCCATTGCTCGGCGTTGATCGAGAACGGCACGACTCCCGGAGCGGGCTCGTGCTTAGGGGTCGAAGCGAACAGGCCGGTCTCCGAGAGCCTGATCGGAAAGGTCTTGTTCTCGGCTTGCCCTTCCAGCGGCGCAAGCTGGTGAATCGTTCCCTGGTCGTAGTCCAGCACGTACAGCTCGCCGGCAGGATCTTCGCCAAAAGCCACGATCCGCAGCGTCGGCTCGACCAGTTCGACCTGCGAGAGCAGCTTGCCGGCTTCGAACCGCGCGGCCCACATGCGGCGCGTCTCCCAGTCGCCATAGATATAGGCGCCCACCAGCTTGTCGAGTTTCTTGCCGCGGTACACGTAGCCTCCGGTCACGGAAGCGGCCAGCGAATGGGGCAGCTCGATTGTCGGCGGCAGAATGGGCGTGGGGCCGCGCTTCCCTTCGGGGCGGACCGACTGCGAGCCTTCCATCACGCTCCAGCCGTAGTTGCCCCCTTTCTCGACGCGGTAGATCATCTCCCAAAGTTCCCAGCCCACATCCCCCGTCCACAACTCGCCCGTGACGCGATCAAAACTCATTCGCCAGGGATTGCGAAAGCCATAGGCCCAGACCTCGCCCCGCGCCTTGGGGACTTTCACCAACGGGTTATCGGCCGGAATCGTGTAGGGCTTGTCGTCCGACGGGTGATCCACATCAATCCGCAGAATCGAAGACTCCAGATCGCTCACGTCCTGCCCCGTTTGGCGAGCATCGGGCGGATTAGGAAACGCCCCGTCTCCGGTCGAGATATACAGGCAGCCGTCGGGACCGAAGGCCAGGTCGCCACCGTTGTGGCCTCCGCCCAGCCAGGTGATGACGACCTGCTCGCTGGCCGGATCAATCCGCGGGGGATCGCTGTCGGTCACCTTGAAGCGCGACACGCGCGTGCCATCCGGCAACTGCTTTCCCGAACTCAGCGTGTAGCAGACAAAGCAGGTGCGGTTCTGCTGAAATTTGGGATGAAAGGCCAGCCCGTACAGTTCGCCCGCTCCCCCCGCCCCTTCGTTGGGGACCAGCTTTTTGTAGTCCGCACGCAGATCGACGGCTAGGTCGGGCTTGGCACAGTCCTGATCGTTTGGGAACGAAAAGATCCGGCCTTGTTGCTCGGCCACAAACAGCCGCTCGGTTCCCGGTGCAAAGGTGAAGAGAACCGGGTTCTTGAACTTCAGTTTGGGAAAGGAACGGACCGCTTCGTACGGTGGGGGAGGCTCCGGCGAACCGGTGACTTGCGAAGTGGTCCACGGCGTTCGTTGGGCCAGCCCGAAGGGTGCCTCGGCCGGCTGCGGCTTTGCAGCTTGCGCCACCGGCTGCTTTCTGGCCACGCGCGATACGACCGACACCTCGCGCGTTGCGGGCGGGCGCTCGCCCGATTCGTGTTGGGGGCCGCTTGAGACCAGAAGAACGCCGGCGACTGCGCCAAGAAGGAGCAGGAACGCACTGCGCAACGTGCCGTGATGCATGGGGCCAAGCCGATGAACTGGGAGAAGGGAGGGCGCAACGCGCCGTGCATCCCCGAGATTAGATGCCCCCGCGACTGAGTTCAACAGGAACTGGAGTTCTTGTGGTGCAGGCGTCCCGCCCTTTTGTGGTGCAGGCGTCCCGCCTGCTGCGCTCCGCACGACATTCGAAAAGCAAAGAGGGGCCCCTGTGGGCCCCTCCCTGAAACAACAGTTCGACAAAGCGACGACTAGTGCGAGTCGAAACGACGAGGATCGTTCTTCGACCGCAGGTAGATCGGCGTCCTGTCACGATTCGGGCGAGCACGCACCGTCGTGGTCGGTTCGGCCGAATAGGTGCGGACCACGCGCGGAGCGTTGGCATCCGCAACCGCCGGCGCCGGGTTCGCCGGCTCGGCCGAGAATCGTCGTTCCACCGGGGCGGCAGCCGTGGCCTCAACCGGCATGACGCTGGTCGGAGCACGGTAGACGCGCGCGGCGCGGTTCGACGGAGCCCAGAAGGACGACATATCGCCACGAGCCTTGGCCCCGGCATCACGAACTTCACCGAACGAAGCGCTCGCCGAGAGAGTTACCAGCCCGAGCACCGCAACTGACAACAGAGTTTTCTTGAACATGATTTTCTCCGCCTTTTCTTAAGGGAAACATTTCTCATGCGGACATGGACGCACATCGCCCAAGATGTTCCGCAACCATCCAACCTGCCGCGTTACCGACGGGCGCCAAGTCCGTCGGCCGCTGTGGACATTACTTGGAAGCAAGAAGCCGCCGCTCATTGCCACAGGACTTCGTTTTCGCAAAGCACGCAAAACGACAGGTCAATATTCCGTAGAGATCGCCCATGCAATCTGAGTGCCGAACTACGCCATCAAATGAGAAGATGGCGAAGCGTGACGATCAGATCTTGGACGAAGACGCCGCGAGTGAGATTCCGAGCAGCGCTCGGCGTAGAAATGGCAGACGTAAGATGCAGCGACGCGGGCGCCAGGCAACAGGCTTCGCCGTCGATCGGCAACCGCTTGCTTACCTTGTCTTCGTCGCTCGAATAATCGCCGACAAAGTGCGAGGAAACCGAAGGGGGTTGTCCCTGCTGTGCCTTGCTGAACGCAAGGACCAGCAGCGCTCCGATCAGGATCGCTCCGCCCAAAGGCAGTATGCGTTT
>Ga0335394_10000277_pt1 | contig 52349 bp, 42 predicted proteins | sample MAT03_FD_205741 | JGI IMG/M metagenome (GOLD analysis project Ga0335394, IMG submission 205741) | Freshwater microbial communities from Lake Fryxell liftoff mats and glacier meltwater in Antarctica - MAT-03 (spades assembly) (version 2) ... | reverse complement strand
TAAAAGTATTCAAGTTAGCAAAGAACCACTATCGTAGCCATTCTCGTTTTGGGCTTAGAGTTACTCTCATTGCCGCATTCGTTAATGCCAATGCAGCATAAAAGCACTTTCGCAAGAAGTCTAATGATGAAATGACACTTATTGACGCTACAACTGGCATTGAATTAAATTTATCAGAAGTATTTCAATAACCATTTTTATTCTGTCTTCAAACTCTTCACGGGATTCATCAAGGCCGCTTTGATGGCTTGATAACTCACTGTGATTAAGGTAATTGCCAAAGCCAAAACCAGCACAACTACAAACACGCCCGCTCCAATTTCTATTTTGTAATCTTTGTAATCCTCTAACCACTGGCTCATGCCGTAGTAGGCAATGGGCGAAGCTACGAGGCAAGAAATAATAACCAATTTTACAAAATCTTGCGAAAGTAACCCCCACAAATTGGCCACCGATGCACCCAATACTTTGCGGATTCCGATTTCTTTGGTGCGCTGCTCGGCCATGAAACTCGACAAGCCAAACAAGCCCAAACAGGAAATAAAAATGGCCAAAATCGAAACAATCAAAGACAGATTGCCGATGAGTTCCTCGTAGTTGAATTTTTTGGCGTATTCGGTATCTGCAAACTTATAATCGAACGGAAAGCCAGGATTGTACTTGTCAAAAATGGGGGTCATTTTGGCAATCGCCTCCGATGCAGGCACGTTGGGGTTGATTCTGACATTGAGCCAACTGACCCAAGTTTTGTCGAAAACAATGACCAACGGAGAAATAGACCGAAAGGGCGATTCCATGTTTATATCGGGTATCACGCCAATTACGCTTAAGTTGCTGCCATTTTTTTTCAATAATTCGCCCACTGGATTTTTTAAACCCATGCGTTTTACGGCAGCTTCGTTCAGAATTACGCCCGACGAATCGGTGCTAAATTCCCTCGAAAAATCGCGCCCTTCTTTGAGCGTAATGCCCATCGTTTTGAGGTAATCATAACTGGTGGCAATGGTATTAAAAATAGCCCCTTTGTCTTCGGGCATTGCGCCTTTCCATTCCCAGCCGTTTTGATTGCTCCAAATGGACGTTGGCGGTGAGTTAGATTTACAGATTGACGACACCATTTCCGAGGCCAGCAGTTCGTTTCGAAGCGGCTCAAAGCTGTCCACCAAATCTTTTGAGCCATTCACCGAAATCAAGCCTTTGTTGTCAAAACCAATCGGGCGATTTTTGCCGTATTGTATTTGCTGATAAATAATAATGGTGCCAATCATGAGCACAATTGAGATCGTAAACTGCACCACAACGAGCATTTTGCGGGGCAAAGATGCGCTTTTGCCCACGTGAACGCCCCCTTTGAGAATTTGCACGGGATTGAACGACGACAAATAAAGGGCGGGGTAGCTCCCCGCCAAAAGCCCCGTAAAGAGCGTAAAAACCAGCATAATTGCCCAAAAAACAGGGTTTCCGAGTGGAACGGTCATCAATTTTTCGGTGAGGGTATTGAAGTAAGGCAGCGAAACAAATACAATAAGCAACGCCAAAAGCAAGGCCAAGAAAGCAATGAGCAGCGACTCGCTCAAAAACTGCCCGATGAGTTGCTCACGCCCCGAACCAACGGCCTTGCGAACGCCCACTTCTTTGGCGCGTTTTTCGGAACGCGCCGTGCTGAGGTTCATAAAATTAATGCAGGCAATGACCAAAATAAAAAGCCCAAAAATGGCAAACAGCTTGACGTATTTGATAAAACCGCCCGTATTTACGCCCTCTTCAAATGCCGAATACAGTTTCCATTGGGCCATGGGGTGAATAAACACTTGGGGCTTGATACTTTTTTTCATCAGTTCATTGTCCATCAAATGGCTCAAAACCATTCCTTTTATCTTGGCATTTGTTTTTTCGGGTGCAATGCCTTCTTTGAGTTGCACAAAAACTTGGTGTGAGTTATTGCCCCAAGCCGTTTCCTCTCTTTTTATTTGCTCAGGGTCTAATTTTGCTTGCAACAGCCACGGCATCAGAAAATCAAATTGTAGCGTCGCGTTTTTGGGTTGCTTGGCCACGATGGCCGTTACTTTCAAGTCCGCTATGTTGTCCATTCGTACCGTTTGGCCAATTGGGTCTTTTTTGCCAAAAATTGTTTGGGCAGTTTCTTCGGTCAAAATTATTGAGTAGGGTTCTTTCAGCGGGTTTTTGTCGCCGTTCAAAACAGTCAAAGAAAACATATCAATGGCCTCCGCACCAATGTAGTGGCCATCTTTCAAAAACTTTTTATTGCCCACCACCAACGAGCGATTTGCGCCCCAGTCACACATGGCAACGCCTTGAAAATCGGGGTATTTGGTTTTAAGTTCTTCGCCCATGGGGTAGGGAAGTGCGCTCTGCGTACCCCGATGCCCATCAAAAGTTTGGTGCATCTTTACTTGGTAGAGCGTTTCGTAGTTTTGGTGGTGTTTATTGGCCGACATTTCGTCATAAATCCAAAGCCCAATAAGCATAGCCACGGCCATGCCCACGGCCAAGCCGCCGATGTTGATAAAAGAGTAAACCTTGTTACGAGCAAGGTTTCTAAACGCGATTTTGAGGTAGTTGCGGAGCATGGTTGTTTTTATTTATATTTGTAAAAAAAAATCTTATGTATTATCCAGACTCAGCACTCGAAATGGGAATCAATGCACCAAAAGCCCACCAACGAATTATCAGTAAATTGACTGCGGGTTTGGGACATTTATTTTACCACCAACACGAGATAAGCCTTGAACCTTTGCCCGAAACCCAAATTGATGAGGGGCAATCAAGTCCTGTTCCTGATATTATGTTGTATGACAATGAAACTTTTCGTACACCAATCATTATTGAAATTTGTCACCCCAACGGTTTGAATAACGACCTCAGAAAAATCATTCGATTGATTGAGGAAAACGATTATGGCATCGAAGAGGGCTTTATTTATGACTACGTGCGTGGGCTTTGGTCAAAATATCAGAAAGAAATTGGCCAGGTTTATGATTCTCCCTCTTTTTCCAATGTTCTTGATATAGATTTAGCTACACTTTTATAATTTTATTCCGTTTTCAAACTCTTCACAGGATTCATCAAGGCCGCTTTGATGGCTTGAAAAATAACCGATACCAGCGCGATACCAATTGCTAAAACAGCCGACAGCGCAAAATGCCACCACTCAGCGGACACCCGTTGATAGTTGTAAACAAACGATTTTTCCAAAGATTTCTAAACGCGATTTTGAGGTAGTTGCGGAGCATGGTTGTTTTTATTTATAAACTTGACTACTCTAAAATAGCCAAAGCCATGCCAGAAAAATAAAGTGTTTATTATCAAGCAATTAAAATAAAATCAAACGCAAAATATGTCCGAAAACGGACATATTTTGCGCGTTTTCGGACGTTTTTTGTTTGTACAAAACCCCAAAAAAATGACAATTTTCGGGGTTTTTCCGTGGTGTTCCAACTATTCATAAACCAAATGCGTCTATGTGGCAAATCAAAATCAATTGTAAATCATGAAAAACTTTTGCTGCATTTTTATCGTTTGCTTGGGGCTTTTTCAGTGCCTGCCTAAGCGAAATGTGGTACCCGATACTGCCGATAGCCCTTTTATTAGCGAAATTAGAACAGACGGTAAACTCCAAATGGCATTTTTGTACAATGCCCAAAACCAAATAGTTGAAATTCAAAAATACTTCGACGACGGTACGAGTTTGTGGGAGAGTACACGATATACTTGGAAAAACAACCGCCTCGACCGCTCCGAATTTTGGTCGTCGCACCCGCTTCATTTGAGTTCTTGGCCCCGACCTGGCAAACCACTCACTTTACAAAATTGGGAAACTTACGAACATGACTCGCAGGGGCGCATCGTCAAACAGCTCAACTACTTGAACAATTCGGGCGGAAACGACTACCGTTCTTATTCGGTTATAAAGTATGACAATTTAGGCCGAAAAACCGAAACAAATTCCTTCACGCCCGAAGGAAGAGAGATAAATACAAACATTTTTATCTATGACAACCGCAATAATTTGTTACAATGGATGAGTTCGCACTGGGAATATGACGACAAGCCCAACCCGTTTCGTAAACTCAACGTGCCGCGTCAAGACGAGAGTTGGGCCAGTGCCAACAACGCCACCAGTAATTTTAGCAGAGATGGCAACGGTGCTAAATCTAACGTGTGGAACTACGACTATACCTACAACCCCGATAACGGATTTCCGATTGCCATGAAAACCAGCGTAGCCGGTCAGCCAGCTCGCCAGTCGATCTTTGTTTATCGCTGAGAACTGCGTTGATTTAACTAATTGGGCAAAATTAAGGGTTAAAAATTAGGCAACTTACTGGTTTTAATGATTTGACCAAGACTCAAGACTATTTTAAGCTGAAACTTCTTTTTGAGTGCTACTAAAATTTTCTACTTTTGGTAAAAAGTCATTGACTCCAACCAAAATCCCGAAAAAACCACCCAATTAGATGCAAAAAATAACGTCATTCGCCGCGTGTTATGTGGCATTTGCTATTGGCTACTGCTATGGTCAAGCTCCGCAAGGCAACTACAACGCCAATACCCGCTTTGAGCAAATGGGCATCCAACTGCCCACGCCCAACACCACTCGGTCGGCTTCGGGTGCGCCTGGCAAAGATTACTGGCAGCAACGCGCCGACTACGATATAAAAGTAGAATTGGACGAAGAAAACAACAAAATCATTGGCACTGAAACGGTTACGTACTACAACCAGTCGCCCGATGCGCTGCGCTATCTTTGGATTCAGTTGGACCAAAATTTGTTTGCCAAAGGCTCGCCTGGGCCCACAACCCGCACGGGGGGCATCAACGACCAAATGACCGCCACGGGCTTGGCCATGCTGGGAGAGTTGTATTACGAAAGCGGCGAATATGGCTACCGCATTGGGGCCGTGCGCGACAAAACGGGCAAGCCGCTCGCCCACACCATCAACCAAACCATGATGCGAATAGACCTGCCCGCGCCCATCGCGGCAGGGCAGTTATTTGTGTTTTCGATAGATTGGAACTACAAAATCATTGAGTTTGCCAAAGGAGGCCGCCGCACGGGTTTTGAGGCGTTCAAAGACGGCAACAATGTCTATGAAATCGCGCAGTTTTACCCGCGTATGTGCGTTTATGACGACGTGAACGGCTGGCAAAACAAACAATATTTGAGCCAAGGCGAGTTTGCTTTGACGTTTGGCAATTTCAAAATGGCCATCACCGTCCCCGCCGACCACGTGCTGGGCGCAACGGGCGAACTGCAAAACCCAACCCAAGTACTAACCCCGACGCAGCTCAAACGTTTGGAAGAAGCCAAAAACAACGTTGATAAATTGGTCGTAATTGAAACCCAAACCGAGCGCGAGGCCGCCGAAAAAACCAAGCTGGGGGGCAAAAAAACGTGGATTTTTAAGGCCGACAACGTGCGCGATGTGGCCTTTGCCACCTCACGCAAGTACATTTGGGACGCACTCACCACGCAAGTAGGCGCGCGAAAAACACTTTGCATGTCGTTTTATCCAAAAGAAGGCAATCCGCTCTGGGGCAAATATTCTACCCAAGTTATTGCGCACACGGTCAAGACTTATTCCAAATTTTCAATTGATTACCCCTATCCCGTGGCTCTTTCGTGCCATGGGCCCGTGGGTGGCATGGAATACCCCATGATAGCCTTCAACGGGGGCCGCCCCGAAGCCGACGGCACTTACTCGGAAGCAACCAAATACGGCATGATTGGCGTGATTATCCACGAAGTAGGCCACAATTTTTTTCCGATGATTGTAAACAACGATGAACGCCAATGGATGTGGATGGACGAGGGCTTGAATACCTTTTTGCAATATTTGACCGAAAAAGAGTGGGACAAAGACTACCCCACGCGACGCGGCGAGCCGCAAGCCATTGTGGACTATATGAAGCAAGACCCAAAAACATTGGTGCCCATTATGACCACCGCTGACAACCTCATCAACGCGGGCGCAAGTGCCTACGCCAAGCCTGCTACCGCTCTCAATATCTTGCGCGAAACCATCATGGGCCGCGAACTATTTGACTATGCTTTCAAAGAATACAGCCGCCGCTGGGCTTTTAAAAGCCCCACGCCCGCCGATTTCTTTCGCACCATGGAAGATGCCAGCGGCGTGGACTTAGATTGGTTCTGGAAAGGCTGGTTTTATACTGTTGAGCCTGTCAATCAAGACCTTACTAAAGTAGAATGGTTTGCCCTCGACACCCAAAACCCCGAAATAACCAAAACCGAGCAGCAAAAAACCGCCAGTCAAAAACGCGAAACCATAGCCCGCCAACGCGACAAAACCTACATCAAAGAAAGCGTAGTAGAGAAAAATCCAGACATGAAAGATTTTTACAATAGCTACGACCCCTACCAAGTGACCGATACCGACAAGAAAAAATACGATGCCTATCTGGCCTCTTTGAACGCCGATGAGCGCAAATTGATGGAGTCGGGTATGAATTTTTATACCTTGAAAGTCAAAAACAAGGGCGGCCTGCCGATGCCCGTCATCGTAAAAATGCAGTACGAAGACGGCACAGACTCGGTGGTGCGTTTTCCTGCCGAGATATGGCGCTTGAACGACAACGACATTTCAAAAGTAGTAACAAGCAAGAAGAAAGTGGTGCAGTGGACGCTAGACCCGTACCGCGAAATAGCCGACATAGACGAAGCCGACAACACATTTCCGCGCCAGCCCGCGCAGCCCACGCGGTTTCAGATGTTTAAGAGTCAGGGCTTTGGCCGGGGCGGCGGGGCCAATCCAATGCGCGAGGCGCAGCAGAGCCAGCCCGCCAAGGCAGGCCAGCAAGGCGGCGCAAAAAATTAGACAGCAAGAGAGTCGGCATTTGAAATGCCGACTCTCTTGCTATTGCTTGATTAACTTTTGGTATTCTTTTTCGGCAATGGTTTGTTCGTCAAATAGGCCCATGCTGCTGTAAGCTACAATGCCTTGCGTTTTTTGGCCAATCGCCACATCAACTCGTTGCGTTGGACTATGCTGGGAGCGAAAGTATTTTGGGTTTCCATTGTTATTGGGTGATTTGGGTGAAAAAAATTTTTGAATTGTTTTTTGGCTGTTTTGGTGTTACAAATGTAGCGGCTGTTATTCTGGCAACGACTCTATTTGGGACGAAGCTACAAATCAAACCGATAAAGTTGCGTTTGGGCAATACGAAGCGTAATTTTGGGGTTTCAAACCACCAAAGCGCCAGTTGATGTCTGCTACCAAGCCCGAGTTCAAAGATTATTTACAACTTCATTTCTTGGTAATTATTTGGGGCTTTACGGCCATTTTGGGCTTACTGGTTAGTATTTCGCCGTTGGGTCTGACCTTCTACCGCACCTTGATGGCCTCCGTGGGTTTGGCTGTTGTCTTGTGGCTTCGCCGCGAGTGGGGCGTTATTTCGGGTGTTGAGCGCGCTCAACTGCTGGGCGTGGGTGTTTTGATTGGCTTGCACTGGCTGGCTTTTTTTGCCTCAGCGCGCGTTTCCAATGCTTCGGTATGTTTGGCAGGAATGTCCACCACCTCGCTATGGACGGCACTGCTTGCGCCACTTTTGGGACGGCAGCGCGTGCGCCCGCTCGAGGTGGGGCTAAGTTTGGTGGTTGTGGTGGGGCTTTACGTTATTTTTCGGTTTGAGTTCAGCCACGCACTCGGCCTGGGTTTGGCGTTGGTTTCGGCATTTTTGGCCGCCCTATTTACCATCATCAACAGCCGTTTTAGCCAACGCCACGGCGCGCTGCTCATCACATTTTACGAAATGGTTGGAGCCGGTATCAGCTCGTTAATCGCGCTGTTGGTTTATGCGTCTTTCTTTAAAATAACTCCGCAGTCGGTCATTCCCAGTGGTTTAGATTGGCTATGGATACTTATTTTAGCTTTTATTTGTACCGTATATGCCCATTCGGCGGGCGTACATTTGCTCCGTAGAATACCTCCTTTTGTATTTAACTTAACGGTAAACCTCGAGCCAGTTTACGGCATTGTATTGGCTTATCTCATCTTTGGCGAGCGCGAACGCATGACTACTGGCTTCTACCTTGGCACGGTCATTATATTGGTAGCAGTGTTGGCCTATCCAGTCCTGAGTCGGGTATTCAATAAGCGGTTTTTGTCCTAAAACTCCGCGCTTTTGGGTGCACGCGGAAATGGAATCACGTCGCGGATATTGCCCATGCCCGTTACGAACAGAACCAACCGCTCAAAACCCAATCCAAAACCCGCGTGGGGAGCCGTACCAAACTGGCGGGTTTCCAAATACCACCATAATTCTTGGGGTTCAATGCCCACTTCGTGCATTCTGGTTACCAATTTGTCGTAGTTATCTTCGCGCTGCGAGCCACCTATTATCTCACCGATACCAGGAAAAAGTACGTCCATTGCCCGCACCGTGGGGCCTGGTTCGGCAGGATTTACTTCGTTTTGCTTCATATAAAACGACTTGATGGCACGCGGATAGTTGGTCAAAATCACGGGTTTTTTGAAATGTTTTTCTACCAAATACCGCTCGTGTTCGCTCTGTAAATCAACGCCCCAAGCTACGTCATACTGAAATTTTTTCTCTTTGTAAGTCTTTGATTTGCGCAAAATATCAATGGCTTCGGTGTAAGTGAGTCGTTCAAATGGGTTTTCAACCACAAATTTTAGTTTTTCCAAAAGAGGCATTTGTCGCTCGTTTTGGGGTTTGGTTTTTTCTTCTTCTTCCAATCTTTTTTGCAAAAACGCCAAATCATCGGCGCAGTGTTGGAGGGCATAGCTGATAACGGTTTTTACAAAATCTTCGGCCAAGTTCATGTTGTCTTCCAACTCAAAAAAGGCCATTTCGGGTTCTACCATCCAAAACTCGGCCAGGTGGCGCGTCGTATTGGAGTTTTCGGCGCGGAATGTGGGGCCAAAAGTATAAATTTTTGACAACGCCAGCGCGCCCAATTCGCCTTCCAGCTGCCCCGAAACGGTGAGGTTGGTTTCGCGGCCAAAAAAATCTTCCTTAAAATCAATTTTACCTTCTTCGGTACGGGGCAACTTGTTCAAATCCAGCGTTGTAACCCGAAACATCTCGCCCGCCCCTTCGGCATCTGAGGCCGTAATGATGGGTGTGTGCAGATAGAAAAAACCATTGTCGTTGAAATATTTATTAATGGCAAAAGCCAGCACATGCCTGATGCGCAACACCGCGCTAAATGTATTGGTACGGGGGCGTAGGTGGGCTATCTCGCGCAAAAATTCGAGCGAATGTTTTTTGGGTTGCAGCGGGTAAGTGTCGGGGTCGGCGGTGCCATATAGCTCCACGTCGGCTATTTTGACTTCTACGCGCTGTCCTGAGCCCAGCGACTCAACCAGCGAACCAGCCACCCGCACGCACGACCCCGTGGTGATGCATTTCAGGAGGTCTTCGTTGATTTGCCCTGGCTCGGCCACCGCCTGAATGGTATGAATGGTGGAGCCGTCGTTGATGGCAATAAATACGGCGTTTTTGCTCTCGCGCTTGGTGCGTACCCAGCCCTTTATTACTACTTGGCTGCCTATTTCGGCGTTTAGAATTTGTTTTATCTGAATTGGACCCACGGTTTGAATTAGTAATTGAGTGATTGATTGAGCGAATTTTGGCTGTTGTTGAAATACTTGCGTAATTTGAGGCCGCAAAGTTAGCCGCAAAAAGCATTTGGAACAAACCCAACCACAAATCACCAAATTATTCATTCTCATGGCTCCCGAAGAAAACTTTGCCGCGCTTGGCCTTACTTTACCGCCCGCCCCAACCGCTGAAATTGAAGCCCTGTTTGAACTGGCCGATTGACCAAAAATCTAAAAAAAGTACGCATGAAAATTCTCGTTTTTGTCAAGACTTTCGCCAATCCTACCCTCACTTTTATTTACAACGAAGTGGCCGAATTGGCCCAGCACCACGAGGTAAAAATATTGACCTGCGAGCGCGTACACCCAGCATTATTTCCGTTTAAAAACGTATCGGTGGTTCGGTTTGTACAAAATAAAATCCTAAATTGGCTGCGCTACAAACTGCAAGTGCTTGATATTGAGCTTGGTTTTGAAAATTGGGTGTTCGGTAGAAAGATAAAACAAATTGTTGATGACTTCCAGCCTGATGTTATTCACACGCATTTTGGGTTTGAGTCGTGGCTATTTTTACTCAATTTTAAGCGTACCGACATTCCCATTTTTATCAGTTTTCACGGCTACGATGCCTCGCACAAGTTGCGCTCGGAGCGTTACCGAAAGACCCTGAAAAAAGTATTGAATCGGCCCAACTTATACCCCATTTTTGTGTCTTATTTTATGCACAAGCAGGTCGAAAAACGACTGGCAATGGCCATTCCGCAGGCCAAAATTTTGTATTATGGCACCGATACTGCATTTTTTAAACGCCAACGTTACGATTACCCCAAAACACCCTTTGTTTTTTTGCAAGTGTCGAGTTTTGCCGTTAAGAAAGGCCATGTTTATACTATTCGGGCTTTTGCCTTACTTTTAAAAAAATTAAACCACCAATTATCCATACCACCGGTGCGTCCGCTGTTGATTCTGGCAGGGGAGGGTGCGTTGCGGGTCGAAATGTTGCAACTTTGCGCCAAGTTGGGAGTTGGAGAATCGGTAAAGTTTCCAGGGCTGGTCAATCGGGAGCAAGCGCGGGCATTGATGGAAACGTCGCATGCCTTTGTGCACCACAGTGTTACGTCGAAGCCCATCGGCGACATGGAGGGTATTCCGAACGCGCTCATGGAGGCCATGGCCATGGAGCTACCCGTGCTTTCGACGGTTCACTCGGGAATTCCCGAATTGGTCGAAAACGGATTACACGGTTTTTTGGTTGAAGAAGAAAACATTGAAATCTACGCCCAACGCATGTATGAGCTGCTGATGTGGGGATATTTGCCAAAAAATCGTGAAAAAATAATGGCCCAATTTGAAAAACAACAACACGCCCAGCTACTGATTGGCTACTACCAGTCGGCTGTTTGATAACCCAAACCCATGCGCAAAAAGTTACTATTTTTTACAAAAATGAATTTTGGCGTGGCAGCCAACGGTGGTATCAAAAAAAAAGTGTTTGCCCAAGCGCGGGCTTTTCGGCAGCTTGGCTTTGAGGTGGACGTGCTGTATTTTGAAAACCAAACCATAAAAATAGAAGGCGACAACGCCAATCTGAGCTACACTGCCGCCCATCAGCTTGACTACCTGCGATTTTTGTTTGGCGGTTTTGCCGCTCAAATCGATATACGGCAATATAGCTACGTTTATATTCGACATTTTTTGACCAATCCGTTGTTTATTAGGCTGTTACAAAAACTGCGTGGGCAAAACCCCGCACTCAAAATGTTCATGGAGATACCGACGTATCCTTATCGTTTTGAATTTGGCAAAATGCCTTTCGTAAAGCGCGCCGAACTCTGGATTGACGAGCGTTGCGTGGCGTATTTTAAAAATTACCTCAACCGCATCGTTACGTTTTCGAGCAAAGCTACGATTTTCGGCATACCAACTGTTCGCACCGATAATGGCATTGATATTGAGCAATTTGGCCTTCTCGACAAAGCCCCTTTTGACGGCCAAACGCTCCATTTATTGGGCTTGGCCAACGTTCAGATTTGGCACGGTTTCGACCGATTTGTGGAAGGGCTGCGTGCGTATTATGCCCACCAACCAGCCCTGCGTGTGGTATTTCACGTGGTGGGGAGCGGGGCTGATGTGCCGCATTTGCAAGCCTTGGTCCAAAAATACAACCTGCAAGACGTAGTTCAATTTCACGGCTTTTTGTTGGGCGATGCACTCGACGCGATGTTCAAAAAATGCCATTTGGGCATCGGAAGCTGCGGAATGCACCGCATCAACGTGGCCAAAGGCGAAACCTCCGCGCTCAAATCGCGCGAGTACGCCGCGCGTGGCCTGCCATTTGTGATTGGCTACGAAGACCGTGGTTTTCCCCAAAACTATCCTTACTTGCTCACGCTTCCCGCCGCCGAAACCCCCATTTCGATTCAAGAACTCGTTGATTTTTACCAAAGTTTAACCCAAACTCCCGATTATAACCTGCAACTGCACCAGTACGCCAAAGAAAACTTAACTTGGGCTGCCAAATTGAAAAATGTAGCGGAGGAATACTTGAAATGAAAACTGTTGTTGTAACCATACCTGTCTATAAATCAGTGCCTTCGGCGAGCGAGATTGTATCTTTGCGGCAGGCCACTACGGTTTTGGCGCGTTATCCAATTGTGCTGTTTTGCCCCAGCGATTTAGATGTTTCGGCCTATTTGGCGTGGTGTCCTGCGGCGCAGATTGTGCGTTTTGAGGCTGCTTTTTTTGAGGGTATCCAAGGCTACAATCGGCTGATGTTTTCGCCGTTTTTTTACCGTACTTTTTGGCAATACGACTACCTACTCATTTATCAGTTGGACGCTTACGTTTTCAAAGATGAGCTGCAAACTTGGTGCGAGCGTGGTTACGACTACATAGGTGCGCCGTGGATAGTGCCGCCGCCTTTGACAAAAAAACCAAAAGTAAATATCCAAAAATGGTTCGTCAATCGCGTTGGAAACGGCGGCTTATCGCTCCGAAAAGTAAAGTCGCATTACCGTAATGTATTGTTTTTCAAGCCAATATTGCGACTTTTTCTAAAAAACGAAGATATGTTTTGGGGGCTGGCTTTGTATTTCTTGAATCCGTTTTTTAGCCGTCCTTCGGCCGACGAAGCCTTGCAATTTGCCTTTGAACTTGCCCCACGCGCAGCCTTTCTCCGCAACCACGCGCAACTGCCCTTTGGGGTGCATGCCTGGGAAAAATACGACCCTGAATTTTGGGAGGCGTTTATTGGGCCTGGCTTTTAAGTTATTTTTTTCTTTGCGCGCGCGTCCATAAACAACGCCAGTCCCACAAATGCCAACCAGGCAATTGAAGCCCACAAGTCAATCTGTCGCCCTTTTTTAACCGTTATGGGGTCAAATTTAAACGCAATAGCGTGTTTGCCAGCGGGTAACGTCATTGCCCGCAGCAGGTAGTTGGCCCTAAAATGCGGGGCTTCTTGCCCGTCAATATAGGCCTTCCAGTCTTCGTTTCCTTTGTAATATATCTCCGAAAAAACCGCAATCTGGGGCGTTTTGCTGTTGTACTCGTAGGCCAAGGCATTGGGCTTGTAGTCGGTAAGGCGAATGGTGGCCGTGGTGTCGGTTGATGGCTGGGTGTTGTTGAGGAACTCTCCAAAACGCTGGTCCACTATGGCCGTTGTGCGCGGGTTTAATTTATCGAGAGCTTTCATTTCCTGGTCGGCGTTGTTTACCATTTTTATTTCGCGCACAAACCACGCATTGCCCAATGCGTCGGGGTTTTGCTGGGCTACGGGCTTCCCATTGGCATCTGCCGTAATAAAATATTTGGTATTGAGCATATTGAAAACCGCCATGTTGTTTTTGGCCAATTGGTTGTCAATCAAGTCTTGGTAGCGTCTCAGTTTGGCCGCGCTGTATCCACCCAACGATTTGTGGAATGCCGACGGAAGGGCATTGATAAAAGGGTTGGAGGTTACGTCAATGACGCGGTAGTTGGGGTCTTTGTCTTGCAAAATTTGCTGGTCGGCGGGCGATGCCTGAAACAAATCATCGTACGATGCCACCTGCCGTTCAAAGTTGTCGTTGTTGAGGTGCCGCTTATTGACGGCCCACAAATCAACGAGTATCAAAAAAGACAAAATGCCAAAGGCAAGAGCCGTATTTTTGATTTTTTTGGTAACAAAAGCCCAAACTACTGCTGCTCCCAGTAAAATAAACAACAAACTCCGGAAAGCGTCGGCCCGCAACATGGCGGTGCGGTCGTCGAGTAGCGCACTATAAACGTCGTTGGCAGCGGCGCGGTTGTTGTTAAAACTTTGGGCCAACTGGTCAATAAAACCCACGTCGTTGTCGCTGCGAAGCCCTACGATACTGGGTACGAGGGCCAGCACCAAGGCCAGGCCCGCCGTTGTGGCCAAACTAATCAAAAACGGTTTTTTGAATTCGGCCCAGGTAGGCGGCGTTTCGATTAATTGTTGAACACCCAGCGCCGCAATGACAATCATGCACAACTGCGTCAGGGATAAAATCATGCTCACGGCCCGAAACTTATTGAAGAGCGGGAAATAATCGAACAAAAAATAGTTTAAGATGCTAAAATTGCTACCCCAACCTATAAACAACGTTACCAAAAAGCCTACCGAAAACGGCCAACGGTAGCGCGCGGGGGCAAAGAAAAGGCCCAAAACAAACAAAAAACAGATGATAGCTCCCGCGTACACGCCCGAGCCTACAAAGGTTTGGTCGCCCCAATAGGTGCGCAAGCTACCCACAAACTGCGCGGCATTGTCGCCATCTACGCCTTGCCGCGTGAGGGCCTTAAAAGCCGCTGACTTGGTGTCTAACTCGCCACTCGAACCACCTCCCGAGAAATTCGGAATCAAGAAAGTAAGGGTTTCTAATTTGCCGTGGCTCCACGCAAAGGCGTAGTCTTTGTCGAGCCCTTTTGTAACCGTGCCCGGGGTTTGGGCATCGCCTTTTGGGGTTAGTTCGGAGCCACCCCGAATGGTTTCTTTGGAGTGGTCGTAGGTGGTCCAGAGGCTGGCGGCATTGGTGGCAGCTACCACTACCCCCAACACTGCGGCCAAAGTAGCGGTTGAGGCAAAACGACCTATTTGTTTGTAACGAAGGGCATAGATAAATTCAGAAATGCCAAAAATGGCTAGCAAAATGCCCGAATAAAACGTGATTTGTTGGTGGTTGGCGTTGAGTTCTAAGCCCAATCCAAGGCTAAATAAAGCCACGCCTGCCCACGCCCGCCCACGGAAAGCCAAGGCTACGCCCGCCAACATAATGGGCGCGAAAGCCAACGCATAAATCTTGGCCAAGTGGCCCGCTTCGATGATTTGGAAGTTGTAAGTAAAAAATGCGTAGCCAATTGCCCCCAGCAAAGCACTCCAAAGCCCGCAACCCAAGGCCAACAACAAAAGGTATGCGCCCAATAAATAAAAGAAAATATAACTTCCTTGCAGGGTTAAGATGTTGTAGAGGTAGGGCTGTATTTTGGCAAATATGCCGTTGGCCAACTCGCCCCCAATAAAATAGGTGGGCATACCGCCAAACTGGCTGTTTGTCCAGCCAGTGTATTCGCCCGTTTGGATTTTATAGTTTCGCAATTCGGTTTGAATGGCCCTAAACTGCGTTGGGTCGCTCATGCGGAGGGTACGACCTTTCAAAACAGGACTCATGTAGCCCAACGACAGAACGGCAAAACCAACAACAACCAGCAAATGCGGCAGTAGTCGTTTAAAATCAAAAAATTTGCTCATTGTAAAAGTGTTTTGTTTGCTAAGAAAGCATATTTTACGTCAAAAATAAGACATTAACCATTGACTCACAATTTAAAGGGCCGCTTGCTGCATAAAATAGGTCAGTTGGGCCTGGTAGTCAGCTATTTGTCGTTGTTTTTCTGCCTCCGACCAATTGAGTTCTTGCGCCAGTATGCCCGCCACGGTGGGCAAAACTTGCAAGGTAGCTTGCCAGTCCATGAGTTCAAACCGAAGGCGGCGCGCCAGTACGTCGCGCAGCGTACAGGCCATTTCGTGCCGCGCCTGGTACACCACCTCGGCCTCAATAAACGGATACGCGCCGTGCAAGCGGGCAGCCAACGCGGGATTTTGCCGTATCAGTTTGGTTATTTCGGCGGCGCGGTTGCCGTATTTTATGGTGAGGTGCTGGGCGGTATCAGGGCTCAAGTTGTGCTGTTTTTGCAATATTTCCCAATCTTCAAAGCGGTAGCCTGCCGCGCCCGTCAGCAGGTGTTGGTGGGTTTGGCAGGGGGCGGTATTTTGGAGCAAGCTGGCTGCCAAATCTATGGTGTCTTTGGCCATGAGGCGGTAGGTGGTCCATTTGCCGCCCAGCAAACTTATCAAGTTGCTGGCTGGGTCGTGTTCTACTTCGTGGTCGCGCACGAGTTTTTTGGTGGCTTTTGAATCTGACGCGCCAATGAGCGGGCGCAAGCCACCAAAGCCCGCCTTTACTTGGCTGCGGGTGGGCATTTTGGCCAAAAATGGTTCGAGGGTTTCAAGCAAAAATTCAATTTCTTTTTCTTCCAAAACGGGTTCTTGGGCCAGTTTGTGGTACTCGTTGTCGGTGGTGCCTACTATTACTTGGCCTTCAAACGGAATCACAAAAACCACGCGCCCATCTTTGGTCTTGGGAATAAGCATGGCATCTTTGCTCTGCAATACATGGCCTGGTAGCACGATATGAACGCCCTTACTGGGACGAATCCGTGGGGTAACTTGGTCATTGGTCATCAGTCTGAGGGCATCGGCGTAGGGTCCCGTGCAGTTGATAAAAAGTTTTGCTTTGATCGAAAAGACCTCATTTGTGAGCGTATCTTGCACCCGTGCTACAGCCAACTTGCCGTCAATATCTTTGGAAAAAGACTTGACTTCCAGGTGGTTGGCCAGGACTGCGCCCGCTTCGTTGGCACTTTGGGCCAATGCCACGCAGTAGCGGGCATCGTCGTGTTGGCCGTCGTAATACATCACTGAGCTGTGCATGCGGCCTGTGAGTGTGGGCATTCGGGCGAGGGTTTGTTTTTTGTTCAGCCACTGGGCTTTGGGCAGCGGGTCGCCTTTGGCAAAAAGGCCGTATAGCGAGAGGCCAATGGTAAAATACATGCCTTCAAACCAACTAAAAACGGGGGTAATCAGGGCCAAAGGCTGGGCCAGATGCGGGGCGTTGCGCATGACAATATGCCGCTCTTCCAGGCCGTGCCGTACTTGTTTGAGCTGGCCAAAGTCAAGGTTTTTGAAGGCTTGCTCCAAATACCGCACCCCGCCGTGAATGAGCTTCGTAGAGCGCGAGGAGGTTTCGGCGGCAAAGTCGGTTTTGTCGATGAGGGCTACTTTCATGCCCCGTAAAGCCGCATCTAAGGCGCAGCCCGTGCCACTGGCACCTGCTCCAATGATACACACATCGAAGGTTTGGTTTTGAAGAAGTTGGAGATTTTCGAAACGGTTCATGCTAAAATTTATGGCAAAAGCGGGGTAATTCACTATTTTGCTATTCGCCATTCGCTATCTGTCCCACTGCTGAGTATTACTTCGTGGCAAACCAAATGTAGTCCCAATTGACTTTGATAAGATGCTGTTATTTTGGCAATAAATTCAGCGGCTACTACCTTGTGTACCAAATTAAGCGTGCAGCCGCCAAAACCACCACCCATGAGCCGCGCTCCCAATACGGCTTTGTGGGCGCGGGCAGTGTCCACCAAAAAGTCTAATTCGGGGCAGCTTACCTCGTATTGGTGCCGTAGCCCGTCGTGGGTTTGGTACATCAATTGCCCAAAACCCGCCAAATCGTTGGCTTGCAGTAGCTGGCTTGCTTGGCGCACGCGCTCAATTTCTTCAACCACATATTGGCATCTTTTATAGATTATCGGCGGTACCACGTCTTGGTGTTTTTGCAGCATTTCGAGCGACACATCGCGCAGCGTTTTTATGGTACCATCAAATTGCTGTAATAGGGCCACGCCTGCCTCGCACTCTTGGCGGCGGGTGTTGTAGGCTGAGCCAGCCAAGGCGTGTTTTATGCCCGAATCGCACAAAATGAGCGTGTGATTGGGCGCATGAAAGGGAAAATATTGGTACGCCAAGCTGCGGCAATCGAGCCGAATCACCGACCCCGCACGCCCCATCATTGAAGCAAACATATCCATAATACCACACTGCAAACCCACAAAATTGTTCTCGGCTTGCTGCGCCATTTTTACCATCGCTACCCGCTCAATGCCAAACCCAAACAACTCGTTGAGCACAAAAGCCGTACCACACTCTACGGCTGCCGACGACGACAGGCCTGCCCCCAGTGGAATATCGCCCCCAAAAATGAGGTTGAAGCCCTGCGGTGGTACAAAGCCCGCTTGGATAAATTCGTTCAAAACGCCCATTGGGTAGTGAGGCCAAGGTGTTTCAGACTTTATAAAATCTACTATCGAAAACGAATGACTATCTTGTAAGTCATTGGCTATCAATACACATTGCTGGTCAGATCGGCGCGAAGCCGCAAACCAAATGGCCTTGTCGATACTGGCGGGCATTACAAAGCCGCCGTTGTAGTCGGTGTGTTCGCCAATGAGATTGATGCGTCCTGGCGCACGCACCACGAGCGCAGGAAGTTCAGAAAAAATATTTTCGAATTGTTGTGCGAGGTTGTCGGCGTACATTCAGTGAGCGGTATTTTTTTGCAAATCACGCAGAAAAGTACGACTTAATCACTATCTAAGCCTGAAAAATATGGTGAATAAAAATACCAGAAACGTGCGGGTGGCTTTTTGTAAATAACCGAAGACTTTTAGCCGTTTATAGTCGGTAAAAATGGGTGGCATTTGCACCAAAAAACCGGCTTTGTTCGGTTTGGCTAAAACTTGAAAAATAGTCTTTTACGATGTCAAATTGCTCCTCGTAGGTAGCCGCCAGCTGGCACACGGGCCAATCTGAACCATACATAATGCGCTCACTACCAAAGGTTTCTATTATGGTGTCAAGGTATTTTACAAAGTCTTTTTTTGCCCAGTTTGTCCAGTGAGCTTCCGTTACCATGCCTGATATTTTGCAAAAAACGTTTTCATAGGCAGCCATTTTTTTTATATTTTTTGCCCAATCTTCGGTAATTTGCTCTTTGATTAAAGGTTTGGCAATGTGGTCAATGACAAAAGGCTGCTCGGAGAATGTTTTTACGAATTTAAGTGCATTGGGCAAATGCTTCTCAAAAATCAGGATATCGTAGGTATAATCGTATTTTTTGAGTTTTGAAACCCCGGTCATAAACGCAGTTTCCAGCATAAAATCAAGTGCGGGTTCATCGTGAATTACGTGCCGAAAGCCTTTTATTTTGGGAAATTTTTGGTAATAATCCAGTCGTTCTTCCAGATCCGGGGCCCGTAAATCTACCCAACCTACTACACCTTTAATGAAATCGTGGTGCGCGGCAAGACCCAACAAAAAAGTGTTTTCTGCGTCTGTTTGACTGGCTTGCACCGCTACGCAACCCTCTAATTCACAATTTTGTAAATGGGGAAATAAATCGGCAGGCAAAAAATCTGTTTTCAGAATGCCCATTTCTTGGTTCATCCAACTGTGTTTGTCGGGGTCATAATTCCAGAAATGTTGATGGCAATCAATGCGGTGGGTTTTTATTGGAGACATTATTTAGGGGGTCATACTTTTATTAGCAAATAGCCATTTTTGTTATTCGCTGGTACAAATCTAACAATTCATTTTGTGCTACCCAACCCCCACATACACAAACCCACCTTCTACCTTTACAGGATAGGTTTGCACACAATAATCTTCGCCTTGCAGGTTTTGCCCCGTTTCCAACGAAAACGTTTTTTTATGAAACGGACAAGCCACTTTTGGCGTGCCGTTCTGGTCGCCAATCATGCCCCGAGCCAATGCCATCTGGTGTTTGTGCGGGCATTCGTTGTCGGTGGCATACCATTTGTTTAATTCTTTAAAGTTGAAAACCGCTATTTGCTTGTTTTCATATTTGATGCAAGCACCGCCGTTTTCGGGAAACGCCGAAATGGGTGCCGCCCTAAACCAAGTTATGTTTTCTGTGTCAACCATTTTGATTTCGAATTTATTTTCAGATTGCAATTGCCGATTGCCCCCATTATACATTTTTGATTTTCAGTTTTTGATTAAGAACTACCATTCTAAGGGCTTTTTTTGTCCCCTCATTTCTACAAATGCTAATTTGGGGTCGGGAGTTGGGTCGTTTACGAAGTGCGTAAAACGGCTGCGCAGTTCGGGGTTTTCTACTACTTCACGCCATTCGCAATGGTAAGTGTCCATCAAAAACTGGATTTCTTTTTCTAATTGCTCGGCCAGCCCCAAGCTGTCGTTGATAATTACGTCTCTCAGATAATCAATGCCGCCTTCCATTTTGTTGAGCCAAGTAGCGGTGCGTTGCAGCGGCTCTGCAGTTTTGATATAAAACATCAAGAACCTATCCACGTATTTAATGCAAGTTTCATCGTCCAAATCAGCGGCCAGTAGCACGGCGTGTTGGGGTTTTACCCCGCCATTTCCGCAGACGTATAAGTTCCAGCCTTTTTCGGTGGCAATGATGCCAAAGTCTTTGCTTTGTGCTTCGGCACACTCACGGGTACAGCCCGATACGGCACTTTTAAACTTGTGCGGCGAACGTATTCCTTTGTAACGGTTCTCAATTCTGACGGCATAACTCACCGAATCTTGCACGCCAAATCTACACCAAGTGCTTCCTACACAGCTTTTTACGGTTCTCAATGACTTTCCGTAGGCGTGGCCACTCTCAAAACCAGCCTCAATTAAATCTTCCCAAATATTGGGCAGTTGGTCTACCCTTGCCCCAAACAAATCTATGCGCTGGCCGCCCGTAATTTTACAATACAAATCATATTTTTTGGCTACGCTTCCAATCGCAATCAGTTGCTGTGCCGACACCTCACCACCCGCGATGCGTGGCACAACCGAGTACGTGCCGCCCCGCTGAATATTGGCCAAGTAGCGGTCGTTGGTGTCTTGAATAACCGCCTGCTTGACGATAGGCTCGTTGTAAATAGTGGCCAGCATCGAAGCCACCGCAGGTTTGCAAACCTCACAGCCACAGCCTTTTCCGAACTGTTTTAATAGGCCGTTATAATCCTTAATTCCAGAGGTTTGGATAAGGTGATACATTTCTTGGCGCGAATAATCAAAGTGCTCACAAAGTACTTTTTTAACTGATTTTCCCTGTTTTTTGAGGGTTTCGGTCAATAAATCGTTGAGCATTGGCACACAACCCCCGCAACCCGTACCTGCTTTGGTGCGCTTTTTGATGGCTGCTACGTCTGCCAGATTTTGGGTTTCGATGGCTTCGCAAATTGCGCCTTTCGAGATGTTTTCGCAGGAGCAAATACTGGCATCGTTGGGCAGTGCTGCCACGCCACCACCTGCGGGCGCGTCGCCTTTGCGCACGGGCAAAATCAAATCTTCGGGATTGGGCGGCAGCACAATCTTACTCTTGACGGTCTGCAAGAGCATATTATAATTGTCAGCCTCGCCCACCAAAACGCCGCCCAATAAATATTTGCCGTCTAACGACACATTCAAGCGTTTGTAAATACCTTTTAATTTGTCTTCAACCAAAATCGTATCGTGTTCGGTTTTTTCGCAAAACGGGTCTCCAAAACTCGCCACATCAACCCCAATCAATTTGAGTTTGGTGGACATATCAAAGCCCGTGAAAAGCCCCCCATCGCCAATGGTTTTTGGGGCTGGTTGTAAATTGACTAAATTCTTCGCCACCACCTCGGCCATTTCATAACCTGGGGCTACGAGGCCATAGATCATGCCTTCGTGCAAAGCACACTCACCGATGGCGTAAATGTTTGAATCTGAGGTTTGTAATGAATCATTGACTACGATTCCACCACGAGGGCCAACGGCGAGGCCGGCTTGTCGGGCCAGTTCGTCCCGAGGTTTTATGCCTGCCGAAATCACCACCATATCTACGTCCAAAACGGTGTCGTCTGTAAAATGAAGCCCTGTAACGGTGCCATCTCCTGTGAAATGGGTCGTGTTTCGGTTGAGGTGAATAGCGATGCCGATATTTTCTATTTTGCGCTTGAGCATGGCTGCCCCTGCGGCATCTAACTGCCTTGGCATGAGCCGAGTAGCAAACTCTACCACGTGGGTTTGGAGTCCTAAATCGAGCGTAGCTTTGGCGGCTTCGAGGCCAAGTAAACCACCACCGATAACCGCCGCCTTGGTGGCAGTTTTGGCATAGCTCATCATGGCATCTAAATCTTCGATGGTACGATAAACAAAAATGCCTTCTTTTTCAACGCCAGGCACCGGTGGCACAAATGCCGCCGAGCCAGTGGCCATGATGAGTTTGTGGTAAGGCACTCTTAATCCAGAATGAGTAACCACAACTTTGGCCTCCCGGTCAAGAAAGGTAACACACTCACCTGTAATGAGTTTGATGTTGTTTTGGGCATACCAAGAAGCTGGCGCAAGCGTGAGTTCTTCGACCGAAGTACCCGAAAAATAGGCGGATAGATGAACCCTGTCGTAGGCAGGACGAGGTTCTTCTCCAAGTACCGTGATGGAAAACTGGCCCCCACCAGCTTTTGTCAGCAATTTTTCGCAGAATTTATATCCCACCATTCCATTGCCTACCACCACTACTTTGAGTGGTTGTGTCATAAAATTACTACGTTTTGTTTTGTTTCTTTTTTTTTCTTGCTTAAATACAATTAGTTAATGAGTGCAATATTAGAACAATTTTAAAAAAACAAAAATTTAATTTTGTTTTTTTGTAATAAAAAAATATTTAATTTTGGCTTTGTGCTTGTTTTCAGTACTAAATATGGTTCACAGTCGCCCACTTATGAGCTAAAATTTAAAATTAATCTTTAAATAATCTTATGAAATCAAAACTTACGCTTGTGGGCGCAGGGCCAGGCGACCCCGAACTCATCACACTCAAAGCTGTGAAGGCACTTCAAGATGCCGATGTTGTTTTGTATGATGCGCTGGTAGATACACAACTACTCGACCATGCACCCGACCACGCCCTCAAAGTATATGTAGGAAAACGCCGTGGCCGCTGTGAATTTGCCCAAATGGACATTAACCAACTCATTGTGAATTACGCTTTTAGTCATGGCCACGTGGTGCGGCTCAAAGGCGGCGACCCGTTTGTGTTTGGTCGTGGGTTTGAGGAAATCAGTTTTGCCCAAGATTTTGGGATTGAAACGTCGGTCATCCCTGGTGTTTCGAGCAGTTATGCTGTTCCAGCTTTGGCGGGTATTCCACTCACTACCAGAGGATTAAGCGAAAGCTTTTGGGTCTTGACAGGTACCACCAAAAATCATACGCTTTCGACAGACATTGAAAAAGCAGCTCAAACTACGGCTACCATCGTTATTTTGATGGGCATGAAACACCTCAGCGACATCGCGCAGACGTTCATAAATATAGGGAAGGCCGACACGCCCGTGGCCATTATTCAAAACGGCAGCACGCCACAAGAAAAAATAGGGCTTGGTACAGTATCAAACATGGCGCAAGTGGCCCAAGAGCACCAATTGGACAACCCCGCTATTATTGTCATTGGTGAGGTGGTGCGCCTGCATGGGCAGTTTGACCAAGCCCAGCAATCGCTCAAATCTGCGCGTTATTTGTAGCCTTTTTTATCAAGTCTGCCGTATTTTTCACTTTGGTTTTTTTGATGATATTGGCCCGGTGATTAGACACGGTTCTGACGCTCAGCCCCAATTTCTCAGCAATTTCTTTGCTACTCATGCCTTCCGAAACCAAGTCGAGAATCTGTTTTTCTTTTTTTGATAATTTTTCAAATCGGGTGTCATTGGCTTCTTTTTGGGGGTCTTGGCGCAACAGCCCATCAATAATGAGCGAAGAAACAGCCGTAGGGAAATACTTATTGCCTTCCGAAACACTTTGAATTGCTTTCAAAATCTCTTCTTTGGTGGTATCTTTTAGTAAATAACCCATCGCCCCGTTTTCAACTGCCCGCACCATGTATTCTTGGTTGTTGTGCATCGAAAAAATAAGCGATTTGGTCTGCGGGTATTGCTTAACCATAATTTTGGCCACTTCCAGCCCGCCCATGTTGGGCATGGTGAGGTCGAGCAGCACAATTTGCGGACTCAATTTTTTGATTTGTGCCAATGCCTCAATGCCATCGGTTGCCTCGCCCACAATTTCGATGTGGGTTTCGTCTTCCAATAAATTTTGCAATCCGCTCCGAACCACGGCATGGTCGTCGGCTATCAAAATCGTTATTTTTTTCATCTGACTGGTTATATTTACGGACTATGCTATTTTTGCCACTGAGAAAAAACTAAATGAACCTTAACTACATCGGCAGACTGTTTCTCAACGGTTAAATTATCAAATTAAAGACAGCTTTACTAAAATCTCGGTTCCTTTTGCTGCTGAATGTATTTTGAAACTTCCCCCCAAGAGCCGCATTCTGGTTTGCATATTCTTAATTCCACTTCCCAGTGCGGGCGTATTTCTTCTTTGCTTCTCACCAAAACCCACGCCATTGTCTTTTACAGACAAACTGACTACGTTTTTTTCTTTGCTCAAAAATAGTTCAACTTCGCTGGCTTTGGCGTGTTTTATGGCGTTATTTATCCCTTCTTGGGCAATTCTGTACAGGTTAATCTCTGTATGCTGTGCCAATCTCAGCGAGTCGTCGTCTAATATATAATCAAATTTTACCTTCAATTTGGTAGTTTTGGCTGTCTGTTGTGCCAGCAGCCTTAGTGCGGCCATTAGCCCAAAATCGCTCAATACCGACGGCATTAAATTAAACGAAATCGTGCGGGTGGCTTCTATGGTTTCGTCAATCAATTTTTGATGGTCTTCCATAGCGCGTCTTTGTTTTTCGTTTGTAAAAGGTTGAGATTTAAGCCTTTCGCCGTCCAATTTTAGCCCCGTCAGCATTTGTCCGATGCCATCATGCAGTTCGAGCGCAATGCGTTTACGCTCTTCTTCTTGTCCTTCTATGAGCGAAGCCGACCGGATATTGTCTTCTTGACGTTTGAGCTTATATTTTTCTTCGGTAGCTTTTAATAAGTCATTTTGTGTTTTAATGAGTTGAATATTGGTGTTTTGTAATTTTAGTTCAGAATCGCTCAATTGTCGAATTACTTTTTTAATGTACCGAATCAATGGCCTGAAAATCAATATCCCTTCGGTAATTAGCACCAAAATAGTGAGTAAAAACAACCAACTTTCGGTGTTTTTTAGGCGGCTTACGCGCTGTTGCGCTTCCCAATCATATTGTGAAACAATGGTGTCCATTTTTTTAAGAAACATGGTTTCATTGGCCAAAATTTGCCGCAAAGCACCCAAGTTTTGTTCGTTGGTGTTGCGTTCAGGAATAGTTATATTTTGATGAATCAAGTGGGCATTTTCAAAAATAACGGTAAAAGTAGGGTCTAAATCGCGAAACATACTGTCTATCTTGGGGCTATTCTTGACCCTTATCACGGCTTCTTTTTTCAAGCGGCCATTTTTTAAACCTGTATAGCAGTCTGACCAAAGCGAGATGATTTCGCCAAAATTTTGGTGGTACTGCTCGGCATTGGGCTGATAGATTTGGGGATAGGTGAGCAAAATAGCCGTTTTAGCTAGCCGCTGGCTCAACATACGCTGCCGCCCTGCAATATTGACTACGTGGGCATCGCTCACTGAATCGTTCAAGAAGTTTTGAATCAACAACTGCCCCACCACTGCCAGCACACCGAGCGTGAGCAATGCCAAAATATAAAACCTGATTTGTCGCCTTGACACCTGCCTGTCCAACGAAATCGTGCCTTCTATTGATGCCGTCATGGGTGGTCTTTGGTTGGTAATAATTGATTAAAAAATGGTATTTATTTTATAAATTTATTTTTTTATTTTTTATCGAAAACGAAAATCTGTCAATTTTTAGTTTTGTTTTTTGGCAAAAACTAAAAATTATATTGCATTTTTCTGAAAATTACTTACAAATTATAAAGAATTTTTGTTAAAAACAGCAAAAACGACAAAAATAAGTTTAAAAATGTTTTGTGATTATAATAATAATATTTACATTTGAATAACCAATAAAAATTAAGTATAAATACTCATTTAAAATTAAGTATTTACGTAACATGGTAAGCTGGGGGGCGCGCCTTGTTATTCAAAACAAAACGCACAAACGATGGAGAAATAAAACGCACAAAAACAAAAAACCAGAGCGACATGGGGGTGTCAGCTCTGGCGACAAATTGCAAAACGTAGATTTCTATTCACAATTCAACTTCAAAAAAAATGAAAATTTTTTACAAAAGCAAGCTATGCCTGCTGCTTTCGGCAGGATTATGTCTATCGCTGTGTTCAAAAGCACAAATTACACTCACGGGGCAACTCAGAACCCGCACCGAAATCAGAGATGGACTCGGTAATTTGGCAAAACTTGGGGCAAGCCCAGCGGCCTTTACTTCACAACGTACCAGCCTTGTTTTTGGCTACAAATGGGACAGACTTATTTTCGGCGCAAACTTGCGAGATGTGCGGGTTTGGGGACAAGATGCGGCTTCAATCAGTAATGCCGACGGTGCTAAACTTGCTTTGCACGAGGCTTGGGCCGAAATCACATTGGCAAACATTGCCGACACCACTTTCAAGTTTAAGTTTTTTGATAATCTGGCCCTAAAAATCGGTCGCCAAGAGTTGATTTATGACGATGTGCGCCTGCTCGGCAATTTAGACTGGCTGCAACAAGGCCGCCGGTTTGACATGGCGCTGTTTAAAGGCATGAAAAGTGGCTGGCAAATAGATGTGGGGTTTGCATTCAACCAAAATTCTGACGCTTTTGGCAAGGCCGGTACGTTTTATACGGCGGGCAATGCGCCCGCAACCATCGCCAACTCGAAGGGTGCTTTCGTAACCGTTCCAGGCGATTTTATACCCACTTCGGGCAAGGGCGGTGCGCCTGTTTTGGCCACGCCATTGAGTACCAACGGCCAAAATCAAATGTTCAAATCTATGCAAATGCTCTACGTAAGCCGCAAGTTTGGACAAACAAAATTCGCTGGATTATTCTTCAAGGACGACTTTCAGCCTTATCGTATAGACAGTGTCGGTAGCGCAGCAAACGGCGTGGTGTATGGCCGTAGGTATGACCTAGAAAGTGCTTTGAATAGTCGAATTACTTATGGTGCCATGCTTACGGGACTTATCGGTAACGCTTCTTCAAAACTGGGGAAATTGGCTTGGCAGGCTTTTGGATATAAACAAGACGGCAAAAATCGTGATGGTGCAGATTTAGCTGCCTATTATTATGGCGCAAACTTAATGTTGCAAAGAGGCAGATTCTCTTTTGGGCCTGGTTATGAGGTGCTTTCAGGAAACAATACGGTTGCGCCAAGTGGCAAAGACAACCGTTTTGACCCACTCTACGGCACGCCGCACAAACATTGGGGTTATATGGATTATTTTTATGTTGGTACGGGTTCGGCAATGGGCGGTTTGGCCAATGGTTTCTTCAAAACAAAGTACGTTGTAAATCCCAATCTGTATTTAACGTTTGACATTCACAACTTTGCGCTGGCCACCGACATGAAGAACGGCATCGATGCTTCGGGGGGTAAAATTGACCGCCAGATGGGTAATGAACTTGATTTTATTTTAAGCTATAACCTCAATAAATTTACCAATGTTGAGCTTGGTTATAGCTATCTGAAAGGCACAAATAGCCTCGAATATGCCAAACTTGGCACAATGGACAAAACCAAACACAACGCCAATTGGGCCTATTTGATGATCAATATTCGTCCCGACTTCTTTTATACAAAGCCCGTGGCCATGAAGTAATAATGGAAAATGAGTGGTAGCAATTCTCTGAGAGCTTTGTGCAACTCTGCACGCTCGACTAAACAATTTAAAACAAAAAACAAATGAAAAATACCTATAAAACAACGATTATCGCTTCATTACTCACCGTTTTGGCGGCTGGAATGTCAATGAAGAAAGCGGCTTTACCACAGGTAAAATTAGGGTTTATTCCCCTCACCGACTGCGCGCCACTGGTAGCGGCCAAAGAGCTGGGGTTGTTTGAAAAATACGGGGTGGATGTGGTGCTAACGAAAGAGGCATCTTGGGCCAATATCCGCGATAAAGTATTGAATGGCGAACTTGACGGCGCACATTGTTTGTTCGGAATGCCGTTTTCGGTTTATACGGGCGTGGGCGGCAAGGCGGGTACTGAAATGCAGATTGCGATGGTTTTGAGCAACAACGGCCAAGCCATTACGCTTTCAAAAGATTTTTGTGGGCTGGTAGGTTTTAAAGAAACTGCGAAGGTAGCCGCAGCCGTGAAAGCCGTACAAGCCCGCAAAGAAGTAACTTTTGCCATGACGTTTCCAGGTGGAACCCACGATATGTGGCTCCGAAACTGGATGGCTGCCGCAGGAATCAACCAAAAAACAGTAGGTATTATTACCATTCCGCCGCCGCAAATGGTGGCCAATATGCGGGTGGACAACATGGAAGGATTCAGCGTAGGTGAGCCTTGGAACGGCGTGGCGGCTGCTACCAATGTGGGTTTTACAGAAATAGCGAGTCAAGATATTTGGAAACACCACCCCGAAAAAGCATTGGTAGTAAACAAAGAATTTGCGCGCAAAGAACGTGAGAATCTCAAAAAAGTAATGCGCGCAATTTTAGAAGCCTGTCAATGGTTAGACAACATGGGCAACCGCAAAAAGGCCGCAAGTTGGCTTACCAAACCCTATTATGTCAATGCCGCTCTGCCCGTTATTGAAGCTCGTTTATTGGGGTCAAACGATTTGGGTTGCGATTTGGGCGTTCAAAAATACAAAGACGATTACATGACTTTTTATAACAAAGGCTTTGTAAACACGCCTCGCAAAGTGCATGGAATGTGGTTTTTGGCGCAATATGTTCGATTTGGATTGACAAAAACACAGCCCGATTATAAAGGAATTGCCGAAAAACTCATCTTAGACGACCTCTACGCCGAAGTGGCCAAAGAAGCAGGCATAGCCCTAATGACTGACGACATGAAGCCTTTCAAAACGACTTATGATGTGGTCTTTGACCCAAATAACATTGCAGGGTATTTATCTACAACTAAAAAATAACATGAAATACTTACAAATTTTCAAATCCATCTTATTCGGATTAGGCAGTACGGCCATTTTAGTAGCTGCTTGGTGGGGCATATCGGCCTTGACTAAAAACGAAATTCCTACACCGCTTATGACCTGGGTGGTGTTCAAGGAAATGCTCGCTACCCCATTTTACGACAACGGGCCAAACGACAAAGGAATTGGAAACCAGTTAGTTAGTTCATTGTTTCGGGTTTTTGCGGGCTTCGGACTTGGCAGTTTGGTGGCTATTCCGATGGGATTGTTGATGGGTGCAAGCAAAACAAGTATGCGATTATTGAACCCCATCGTGCAAATTTTACGCCCAGTGTCGCCTTTGGCATGGTTTCCGTTGGGGCTTTTGGCCTTCAAAGCTGCCGAAGAAGCTACCATTTTTATTATTTTCATAACGAGCCTTTGGCCAACGCTCATCAACACCGCTTTTGGGGTGTCGTCCATTCCGCAAGACCACAAAAACGTTGCCAAAGCCTTTGGTTTTTCTAAATGGAAATACATTACCAAAATTATCATTCCGTTTGCCTTGCCGCACATCATTACGGGCTTGCGCCTAAGTATTGGCGTGGCTTGGATGGTGATTGTAGCTGGCGAGATGCTCTCTGGCGGCATGGGAATTGGCTTTTTTGTGTGGGATAGCTGGAATGCCCTGAGCTTAGAAAAAATCCTGTCGGCCATTCTCATCATCGGGGCGGTGGGTTTGCTATTAGATAAGGGCTTCGACTGGCTACAAAAAAGATATGCGTTTTCTTAGGCAAGTAGTGAGTGATAGAATGGGTGAGTGTTGACTAATCAACAACAAATATTCGCTCATTCTTTCGCGCAACATTATTCATTCATTCTGTCACGCTATCATTCAAAATTAAATTATGAATCCAATCATTAAACCCACAGACTCGGCCAGTAATTTTCATAAGATTCAGGCCAGCAAAAAATCAATCGAAGTCAAAGGCATAACCGTTTCGTTCAAGACTCCAAAAGGTGTTTTTACGGCTATCAAAGATATTGATTTAGAAGTAAAAAAAGGCGAAATCGTATCACTAATTGGCCACTCAGGTTGCGGGAAATCCACACTTTTGGGGACAATTTCGGGTATGACAGCCCCCACCAGCGGCAGCGTAATGGCCAACGACAAACTCGTAAAAGGCCCTGGCCCCGACCGTGGCATTGTCTTTCAAAATTATTCATTGTTGCCGTGGCTAACGGTTTATAAAAATATTTTTGAAGCTGTTGATTCGGTTTTTAAAGACAAAACGACTGCTGAAAAACGAGAAATAACCGAGGAGAATCTTAAAATGGTGAACCTCTGGGCGCACAAAGACAAATTGCCTGCCCAACTTTCGGGCGGTATGAAACAGCGAGTAGCCATTGCCCGTGCCTTTGCCATTAATCCCAGCATTTTGTTGTTAGATGAGCCTTTTGGTGCGCTCGACGCACTCACCAAAGGCGCAATGCACATCGAATTGTTGAAACTTTGGAACTTGGACAACCGCAACAAAACCATCGTAATGGTTACGCACGACATTGAGGAAGCCATTTTTCTCTCTGACCGTGTGGTGGTAATGAACAACGGCCCCCAGGCCACCATCAAAGAGATTGTAGATGTACCGCTCGACCGCCCACGCAATAAAAAAGACATCGTGCATAGCCCTATTTACATGGAAATCCACGACCGATTGATGGGACTATTGTTCGATAAATTTTCAATTGAAGATTAGTCTAAAACTGGTTGGATACTACCAAAAACATGGCCGTTACTGAAAAATACAAATCTACTTGCTGTTATTGCGGTACTGGCTGCGGGGTGGTGGTGTCCAAAACCCGGGAGGGGGGCATCAGCGTTACGGGCGACGTTGCGCATCCGAGCAGTCGTGGTTTGTTGTGTTCAAAGGGACTGAACCTGCACTATACCGTTCAAGATCAGTCAGATAGATTATTGTACCCGCAGATGCGCTGGAACCGCAATGCGGCTTTGCAACGGGTGTCGTGGGATACGGCTTTGGACAGGGCGGCGGCGGTTTTTAAGACTTTTATCGAAAAATATGGCCCCGATTCGGTCGGTTTTTATGCTTCTGGCCAATGCCTGACCGAGGAATACTACCTCATCAACAAGCTCATCAAAGGCTTTATTGGTTCAAACAACATGGACACCAACTCACGGCTTTGTATGTCGTCGGCGGTGGTGGGCTATAAAATGGCTTTGGGCGAAGACAGCGTACCTTGCACCTACGACGACATCGAGCTGGCCGACTGCTTTTTGGTAGCTGGCGCAAATCCTGCTTGGAATCACCCCATTATTTTTAGGCGCATGGAAGCCCACAAAGCGGCCAATCCTCGCACCAAGCTCATCGTCATTGACCCTCGCTGCACCGATACCGCTCGCATGGCCGATTTGCACTTACAAATCAAACCTGGCACCGACATTGTGCTGCTCAACGCCGTTGCCAAAGGGCTGATTGCGAGGGGTTATATTGACAAACATTTCATTGAAAACCACACCGAAGGCTACCCCGAATTTCAGAATTTGGTAATGGATAAAGACTTTCGGGAGGTGTCGAAAATATGCGGTATTGGCATCAACGACATTCATTTGGCGGTAGAACTGATTGGCAAATCGAAGGGTTTTATGTCCATGTGGGCGATGGGTTTTAACCAAAGTGTGATTGGTGTAAACAAAAATTTGGCTTTGCTCAACCTGCATCTCATTACGGGGCAAATTGGTAAAGCTGGCGCTGGGCCGCTGTCGCTTACGGGCCAGCCGAATGCCATGGGCGGGCGTGAGGTGGGTGGTTTGAGCAATTTATTGCCGGCACACCGCAACTTGGCCAATGCCGAACACCGCCAAGAAGTAGCCGACTTTTGGGGCGTTCCGTCCATCAATCCAAAGCCTGGCTTGACGGCTACCGAGATGTTTGAGGCATTGCGAGCGGGTAAAATGAAAGCGATTTGGATTATCTGTACCAACCCAATGGTGAGCTTGCCCGATTCTAATTTGGTAGAAGAAGGCCTAAAAAATGCCAAATTTGTAGTCGTTCAAGATGTGTCAAATCGTTCAGATACAGTACCTTATGCCGATTTGGTGTTGCCGGCTGCCGCTTGGGGCGAAAAATCTGGAACGATGACCAACTCTGAGCGGCGGGTTTCGTACTTAGAAAAATTTGTTGATGCACCCGAAGAGGCATTGCCCGACATCGAAATCTTGATTCGTTTTGCCAAAAAAATGGGTTTTGAACACGGTTTTGATTTTCAAAATGTTGCCCAAATTTATAACGAACACGTCCGCCTCACCCAAGGCACAAACATAGACATCAGCGGACTGTCGCACGAGCGTTTACAAAAAGAAGGTAGTTTTCAATGGCCAGTCCCGAATAGCGTTTCAATGGGCACATCTCGCTTATTTACTGATAATCAGTTTTTTACACCAACCAAAAAAGCCAAAATCTTTGCCGTTGCTGGCGATAATCATTCTGAATCTTTAACCGAAAATTTGCCTTTAATTCTGACCACAGGCCGAATCCGTGACCAATGGCACACCATGACCAAAACGGGAAGGGTAAAAAAATTGAACCAACATTTGCCCAAAGCATTCTTAGAAATTCACCCAACCGATGCCACCGAAAGAGGCTTGAACGAGGGCGATATTGCCAAAATTACCAATGGCCGTGGGCAGGTGCAAGTGCCTGTCAAGGTTACGACCGACATCAAGCAAGGTGTGGTGTTTTTGCCAATGCACTGGGGAAAGGTTTTGAATCAAACGCAAGCCCGCTGCAATAACCTGACTTCCAGCCTCATAGACCCGCTTTCAAAAGAGCCTGATTTTAAGTTTTCGGCGGTACAAGTTGAAAAATACCAAAAATCAACAGAGCGAATTGTGGTCATTGGCGCAGGGGCGGCGGCGTATAAATTTGTAACGCTACACAATGAGCTAAACCCGCAAGATGAGCTTTGGGTTTTTAGCCGTGAGCCGTATTCTTTTTATAATCGGGTGTTGCTGCCCGATTACGTGAGTGGGCACCTAAAGTGGGATAAGTTGTTGAAAATGAATGCCGAACAGAAATTAAATCTGCACCTCTACGAAGGCACAACGATTGTAAATATTAACCGAGAAAACCAAACCGTTACCGACCAAAACGGACAAAAATACGGCTACGACCGCCTTGTTATCGGTACAGGAAGTCGCGCCAATTTACCCCGAAATTTAGATCTAAAATTAGATGGTGTTTTCACAATGCGAACGCGCCAAGATGCCGACCGACTGACGCAATATCTGACCCCAAAAAGTCGAGTTGTGGTCGTTGGTGGCGGCTTGTTGGGCATGGAAATGGCGGCCTCGCTGCGGCAAATGAATAGCAACGTTACGCTCATTGACCGTTCTTCCCGCCTGATGAGTCGGCAGCTCGACAGCACGGCCAGTGCGCTCCTGCACGAGGAAGTTTCTGATCGGGGTATTGAGGTTTTTTATAGCGATGAAGTAAAGTATCTCATTGGCGAACAAAGAGTTACAGGCGTGAGACTCACTTCGGGGCGGGTGCTGGAATGTGAGGTGGTGATTGTGGCAATGGGTACGATTCCAAACATAGAACTGGCCAAACAGGCTGGTTTAGAAACAAATCGGGGCGTAGCCGTGAACGCTTACTTGCAAACATCTGACCCCAAAATTCACGCGATGGGCGAGGTAGCCGAGTTTGAAGGACAGCTTTTTGGCATTACGATGGCCGCCGAAGAGCAAGCTGCTGCGCTTTGCCATTACCTCAATGGCGATGTGCAGAGTTATTATCAGCCCACCGTTTTGATGAATATTCTCAAAATGGAAGGGCTGGATTTATGCTCAATGGGAACAACCGAAATGCCCGCCAAGGGCGCAGAAATGGGTTTTGAAGAAGTTGTTTTTTTGGATAAAAATCAGCGGTATTACAAAAAATGTGTCATCAAAGGCGATAAACTGGTTGGAGCCATATTGTTGGGAAACAAAGCTGAATTTATCGAATATAAATCGTTGATTCAGAATCAAATAGAACTTTCAGACAAACGCCTAAAACTATTGAGAAGTGGCCAAAGCGGACAGGTTTTGAAAGGAAAAGTAGTTTGCTCATGCAACAATGTGGGCGACATAAACCTCAAAGAGGCCATTGCTGAAGGCTGTAAAGATTTTGAAAGTTTGTGCCAAAAAACTGGCGCAGGAATGGGCTGCGGAAGCTGTCGGCCAGAGGTGAGGGGATTTTGTAAAAAACTGGCGCAGGATTCCTATCCTGTGCCAAGCAAGTAGTAAGAGATTCTATCTTGAAAAATAGTGTTTCGTGAGATAGAATCTCACTTTTAGCGTAAGCACAAAGTAGGAACTTTGCGCTATTGGCTAAATTTATTCCAATAAAATAACCTCTAAAACGGGTAATTCGTCAGTCAAATAATTTTTAGCGGAACTGTAAAGCCAGTCTTGCGGATATTGAACAAAACCAGCAACAACTGGATTATTATGAATATAGTCTAATTTTTGGCGCATCATTTTAGCATCAGTAATCTCAATCGGGTGGTTACTATGTTGCCAAAACTGATAAATTTCGTTAGAAGAACTCTTACGGCCTGCGTAGCCAAAGCTATTCAGCATCCATTTTTTACGACTTTCTTGCGGATTTTCGTCAATGGCTTTTAAGATACGTTTAGCCGTAAATTGTTTCATGTCACGAAAAATATCTGAAAGAGGTCGTTCACGGGTACTGATAATCATGTGAACGTGGTTGGTCATGATGCAGTAAGCGTAAACATTTAAGTCTTTTTCTTTTTGGCAAAATTTGAAGCTGCTAATCAAAATATCCCGATATTCGGTTCGAGTGAAAACATCAATCCAAAAAACAGTACTAAAACTGACAAAATAAAGACCATCTTGGTTTAGAAATTTATATTTTTGGCTCATGGTATTGTTTGTTTTTTGTGAGATAAAATCTCACTTTTAGCGCAAGCACAAAGTAGGAACTTTACGCTATATTTCAAAATCGATTACTGGTGCGAGATTAGATTACTGGTGCGAGATTCCTATCTCGTACCAAACCAAGTACTGAGAGATTCTATCTCAAACAATAATGATTCGTGAGATAAAATCTCACTTTTAGAGCGGCACAAAGTAAAAATTTTGCGCTATATTTCAAAAAAATAAAAAACATGGATTTCTTGCGCATACACGCCGCTGGCGGCTATATCAGCCCTGATAAATTACAGCAATTGGCGGTGTTGTCAAAAAAATATGCCTTGGGGAAAATCGAAGTGGGCCTTCGGCAAGATTTGATGGTAAGCAGTACCAGTAAACAGCTTTCAGACTTACGAAATCAGTTGGGAAGCAATGGTTTTACTGTCGAAGAAGCCAATGCTACGCACCCAAATGTCGTTTCGTCTATGGTGGCACGTAATATATTTCCCAAAACTTCGTGGTTGCGCTCAGGCGATTATTTGGACATGCTGAATTCGTTCACTTTTGCGCCACGCCTCAAAGTCAATATCATAGACCCCGTGCAAGAGTTGATTAGACCATTTACGGGGCAGCTCAATTTTATTGCCGCCAGCGACACGCCGCAGTTTTGGTACTTAGCATTAAATTTTTCGGTTTTTGAGGAAATAAAAATCTGGCCACACTTGGTGGACGGCGAAGAAATAGTCGATTGGACAAAGGCGATTGAAGCAATTTGGTTTGCGAGTCAAATTGACAATTTTGAAACATTTATTTCGGTCGTTTCAAAGCAATTTAAAGGCCGCACCCGCCCCATTCAAAAAGAACTCAAACTTACGCCCAAACCCTACCCACACCACGAAGGGATTTATCGCTACGAAGACCGCTACTGGATAGGGCTTTATCAGCGAGACAACTATTTCGAGGCCGAATTTTTGGAAGCCCTCTGTCAATTGTGCGTAGATTCAAAAATCGGAAGGATTTACCCTACCCCATTTAAAACATTGATAATCAAGAGTGTTCCCAAAGAAAATATTTATGAATGGGAAAAATTACTGGGTAAATTCGGGATTCATTCACATTATTCATCGTTAGAGCTCAACTGGCAATTGCCCGATGCCGATGCGGAGGCGTTGTCGCTCAAAAAAGAATTAGTAGCCGCTTTTGAACGCATGAAAATCAGAACTTCCAGCCTTAGTTTTAGCATTGGCCAACGCACCGACGAAACCACCTCAACCATTGTCATTGAGCCGCTCCGTGCTGACTACGAACGATTTAGCGTAGTTCACTCGCCCGATTTTTACATTGGAAATACCACTTGGGAAACCTTTGCGGGCGATGTATCCCGCCAAAATCTACCTGAAATCTTGCGTCGCTTGACCCTGAAATACTATGGCCAGCTCACCACGAACAAAAAAAATAGCCTTAGTCGAACCAAATTGAATATTCCAAAATCAATAACTCAAAAAGTATGGCAATGCAAGCATTGCTTGACGGTTTGCGCTCCGGTCGTTGCTAGCGAATTGCCCCAAGCCTGTCCTACCTGCGAGGCACCACCCGAAGATTTAACAGAAATAGAAATGCCAACTTCGATTTTTAGTAACGAAGACAAGACTCAATTTGCGCTATAGTGTTGCAAATAAGTTATCATTTTTGCGAATTGCACCTTGTCTTGGTGGTGGCCATTACTGCCCAAATAAGCCCCGTAGGTTATAGACAGACTGAGCAACTGCGGGTTATGGCTGAGTTTGGCCGCAATCGTACCCTTAAAACATCGGTGCGTTTGGTTGTAAAGAAACTTGCAGGGCTTATGAGGCAAAAAATTCAAAATCCGCTCTACTTCAGCTATTTTGGTGAGGGTTTCCAGAAATTCAAAACCCACCGCTTCAAAAAACGCCTTTATAGATTCGCAAGTAGTCTGAATGTCTTCGTCGCTTTTAATTTTGTAACGAAAATATTTAACACTGTTGTAGGTACCAATAGAAATGATGATGGTGTTGGTGTCGTTGCGGAAGTCAACTACATTAGTAGCCAAAAATTGTTGGGCAATTTGCTCAACTTGCTGGTTGTGGCAGCCAAAATGCACCTCTACCCAAGCATCGTTTTCGGCATATTCGGTTACCGAAAAAATAACGTTCAAAAATCCCGCCGAAGTAAGTTTCCGAAACTGCTTTTTTTCGGGCAGAAGCGCGTAGTTGTGTTGCTCAAAAAAATCGCAAAGAGTGTGATAAAGTTTGGCTTCGGTAAGGCTGATACTCATGTAAATACCACTTTTGAGCCTCTGATAGGACTTGAACCTACGACCTACGCATTACGAATGCGCCGCTCTACCAACTGAGCTACAGAGGCTTGTAATAAGCACCAAGACTATATTTAGCAGATTAAATACCCTAAAATGAGGCTTAGAGAAGTGCAAATTAACTCAAACATTTGGTTTGTACTAACAGAGCTGCAAAAAAAACCAATTTGGCATCATCTTAAACGCTGACTAAATTGCCCCACTTAAATACCATAAAATATGCGTTACTGTCTTTTTATTGTTGTTATTGGGCAGATTTGCGCCATTTCAGTGGCTGCCCAACTCAAATTACTCCCCCAAAATCCCCACTATGTTGAATATCAGTGTAAGCCTACGATTTTGGCGGGCTCTACCGAGCACTGCGGGTCGGTTGTCAACCCACCCACAGTTTGATTATAGTACCAAACGAGTTGGCTCGCATTGCAATAGAAAAGCCCGACAGTAGTACAACCAACGTATTGTGCATTACTACGCCTCCGTAACGATTGAGTGTTAAAATTAGAAAAAAAATAAAAAATGACAAAACGACATTACGCATTGGTGGCAGCGGGAGAGCTTTTGGGCGATTTGATTGGTACTGAATTTGCCCAAAACCTAACGGATACCGAATATTTTCAGCGTTTTCAGGGCGGAAGCCCTGCCAATTTGGCCGCCAACATGGCTCGTTTGGGCCACAAAACAGCACTGGTAGCCTGCGTAGGCAACGACAACTTAGGAACCTATCTCGTAAACAAAGTGGCTGAAACGGGCGTTGATACCCAGTTTATTGGCCACGATTTCCACGCGCCTACGAGCATCGTGCTGGTGTCGCGTACCAAAAATACACCCGATTTTATTGCCTACCGCCACGCCGATTGCCTCATTGTACCAACGCTTATCCCTGACGAGCTGCTCCAAAATGCTTCGTTTTTTCATACTACTTGCTTTGCATTGAGTTTAGAACCTGCCCGAACCACTATCTTGGAGGCCGCCAAGCGGGCGCAAAAAGCGGGTTGTATAGTCAGTTTAGATGCCAACTACGCGCCAGCTATTTGGCCAAATCGCGCCGAGGCCCAGCGGGTGGTGAGTGCGTATTGCGCGTTTGGAGGCTTTGTGAAGTTAAGCGAAGACGATGCGGAGCGTATTTTTGGTGCAATACAATCCAATGCGTTAATTATCAGCACGTTGCACCAAATGGGTGCGCAGTTGGTATGCCTTACGTTGGGAGCCAAGGGTAGCATTGTGTCGTATGACAACGGCCAGCAGCAAATAGAAATACCAGGCCAACCCCTCGAAGTAAAAGATGCCAGCGGGGCAGGAGATGCTTACTGGGCGGGTTTTTTGACGGCCTGGCTCGACCAAAAACTACCCGCCGACTGCGCCCAAGCAGGTGTCAGAATGGCGGCCCTAAAAATTGGAACTGTTGGGCCACTGCCTGCTAAAATCGAAAAGTCGGCTTTGTATGACTGACCTCCCAACGCGCTTATTCCGCATACGTTAGCAGGGTTATCTCGGCAGTATGCTGCGGATATTGCCGAAGCATCTGAGCGCGGTCTGCCATTTCAAAATCGGCAAAGTCAAACCCTGGAGCTACCGTGCAACCCACCAATGAATAGGTGGTGTTTGCGGCCGGCTTAGAACCAAACCACGCCCCCGCTGGCACCACGGCCTGAAACACTTCGCCTTGGTCGGGGTTGTTGCCCAATTTGATGATTTGGAGCGTATTCTCTTGATGAATAACGTAAACATGAAGCGAACCACCTGCATAAAAATGCCACAACTCATCGGACTGAATGCGGTGTAATGCCGAAAAATGGTGATTTTCTAACAAAAAATAAATGCCCGTGCCAAAACTACGGCTCCCCGAAAATCGCTTGGGCAGGGCTTGGTGCGGAATGGTTTCGGTGGCACGGTAGGTTTCGGCAAAATAGCCACCTTCGGGGTGTGGCTGCATGGCGTATTTTTCAACCCAGTAGTTGGCGGGTTTCATTTGGCAGTGTCTAATGTTACCAGTCCATAATCTTTTACTGATTCTTCAAACAGTTGCCACAATTTCATAGTGCGCGCGCCTGGCAGTCCGTTACCGATTATCTGGCGGCCAATCTGCACAATTGGCATCACCCATTTGGTACTACTGGTGGTAAAAGCCTCATCGGCCTCGACGAGTTCTTCTACTTTAAGCGGACGAACTTCAATTTTGAAGAAAGGTTTTGCCAACTCCATGACGTATCGGCGCGTAATGCCGTGCAAAATATTTTTGTCGGGAGTGATGAGGGTATCGCCCTTGAAAATAAAAAAGTTGGAGCGGGTCAATTCGCTAATTTCCCCGTCTTTGTGGTAAAGCAAGTCGGCAGCATTTTGCGATTTCATTTCCTGCGCCAGCCGTATCATGTGTAGGTAGTTGGTAGTTTTGACTTCGGGCATATCGCGCACAAACTCATAAGTAAGGAGTTTGAGACCTTTGGTGCGGCCTTCGGGATTGTCTTTGGGCAGGTTTTCGGTCAAAATGAGCAGATTGGGCGCTACCATGCTCACGCTATCGGGCGAGTAGCCGCCCGTAAGTACAAAGCGGTACGACACTTCGGGTTTTTTGGCCAGTTTGTACAGTTCGGCCAGAATGCTGGCAGCTTGGACTTGGTTGAGCGGGAGCGGCAGGCGCAGCATGGCTGCCGAGTTTGCAAAACGTTGCCAGTACCAGTCCCACTGAAAAGGCACGCCGTTGTAGGTACGAAAATAGTCAAACATGCCGTAACCCCGCAAAATAGCCAAGTCGTTGGCTTGAAACGAAGCCTGTTCGACAGGCATAAAATCACCGTTGAAATAGCAATACATGGTTTTGTTATTTGGTGTTAAATGTAGCGATAATTTCGTTGAAATTTATTTGCTATTCATCAATCAAGCGTTTCAAAATGGGGTCGTAGGAGTCAATGCGGCGGTCGCGTAGGTAGGGCCAGGTGGTGCGATAATGTTCGGTTTTGTCCAAATCCAGTTCCAATACTTCCGTTATTTCTTGGTCATGCGGAGCCTTGTACAGCAAACTCCCGAAGGGATTGGCCACAAAAGACCCCCCCCAAAATTGCTGGTCGGCCTCGCGCCCCACCCTATTGACCGACACCACATACACGCCGTTGGCTACGGCATGGCTCCGCTGAATAATCTGCCAAGCGTTGTACTGTTCGGTGTTGGTGGCGGGGTCTTTTTCGTTGGTGTCCCAGCCAATGGCAGTAGGATAAAACAGAATTTCGGCACCCATGAGGCTCGTAATACGGGCGGCTTCGGGGTACCACTGGTCCCAGCAAATCAAGATGCCCAGCTTGCCAAACTTGGTGTCGAAAACTTTATAACCCAAATCGCCAGGGGTGAAATAAAATTTTTCGTAATAGCCGGGGTCGTCAGGAATGTGCATTTTGCGGTATTTGCCCAAGTATTGGCCATCGGCATCCAGTACGGCAGTGGTGTTGTGGTACAAACCAGGCGCACGTTTTTCAAATAATGAAGCAATAATTACCACGCCCAGCTCTTTGGCCAATGCGGCCAAGGTATGGGTAGTTGGGCCAGGTACCGCTTCGCCCAAGTTGAAGTTGGCGTGGTCTTCTATGTCGCAAAAATACAGCGACTTAAACAACTCTTGTAAGCACACAATTTGTGCGCCTTTGGCGGCGGCCTGCCGGGTTTTTTGAATGGCTTTGGCCAGATTTTCTTCGATGTTGGTGGTGCAAGACATTTGCACCAGCCCTACTTTTACGTTACGCATAAAGAGAATTATTATGGAGTGGCATCAAAGCGGACTCACCAACAGCTTTTTGCCCTGTTTATAGCTGCCGCTAAATACGCGCAAATAGTAAGTGGCAGGCGGCAACTCGCTCAAATCAAATTGTTTACGGCCGTCAAATAGGGGCACCTGCTGGTGATAAATAGGCCGCCCCATGAAATCATAGACAACTACGGTCGCATCTTTTAAGTTTTCGAGTGTTTCGATGGTAATTTTACCATCAAGCGTTGGGTTTGGATAAACGCCGAGGCCATCGTTGGCGGTTTCGGGCGTGAAATCAAAAGGTGCCGATGGTTTTGAGAAACATTCCAGCGTGCCGTATTTTACCGAAACTTGCACCCGATATACCCCCGCTTGGCTGGCTTTGACAATGGGTGTGTTTGGGGCGTTGTAGGATTGCTCGTTTAGCAACCAAGCATAGTTGGCTGTGGGCACTGACCCCGTTGCTTCGAGGGTATAAACGCCTATTTTTTGGATAGTTGGCGACGCCGGCAGGGGGTTTGCCTCAACCCGTACTGCCCCCGAAAAAGGCGAAAAACAACCATTTTGGTCTTGGATTCTGGCCGCATAATTGCCTGACTTTGAGGCTACGATTCTTTTGCCCGATTCGTTGGTATTCCAAAAAGTTTCAAACAAGGACTCTACCCGCAAACCTACTTGCCCGCCGTCGCAAAAGGTAGTGGCACTTTCGGCAATAACGGCTGGGACGGGCGGCAATGGATTGACCCGAACGTCCACTGAGTTTGAAAAAATGGAAAGGCAGCCAAACTGATTACGAACGCGCAATGAGTAGTTACCTTCTCGAGTGATGACCACGCTCTGGGTATTGGCCTGAATAGACCACTCATAAACACTGGCTGTTGCCGAAGCACTCAGGGTTACGTTTTGGTTGGCGCAAAAGGTAACAGGCCCGCTGGCATTTATTACGGGCTGATTGGGCAATGGATTTACCACCACTTGGGCGGGTTCTGAGGCGGGCGATGTGCAGCCCGTGCGATATTCAGTAACAGTAGCCGTAATGTTGCCCGTTCGTTTGGCCACAACGCGGTTTCCTGCGGCACTCGTACTCCAAGAAAAGTTGAATACTGCTGGCGAGAGCGGAATATTGAGAATGGTGCTATCGTTTTGACAAAAACTCAATGGACGCTCATTGACGATGCGCGGCGCGGCAGGCAATGAATTTACGGTTACAAAAACAGGGTCGGAGGCAGGCGATTCGCAGTTGGTGCCGTCGCGGTATTTTACCTGGTATTCGCCACTCGAAAAAGTGGTGATTTGCTGCGTTGATTCAAAATTGCTCCACGTGAGTCCACTGCTGTAATTGGTTCTCAAAATTACCCTGTCGCCTTGGCAGATTGTGGTGGGCCCTTGTGCCGTAACAATGGGCTTAGCGGGCAGTGGATTAACAATCAGCGAAATTACATTGGAAGGATTGGATACACAAAAATTGCCATCTACGGCACGTACCGAATAGATACCCGGTAAGCTGACCGTAATACTTTGGGTACTTTGCCCATTGCTCCAAGAGTAGCCATTTTGGCTGTTCGACGAAAACGTTACTACTTCATTTTCGCAAATATTGGGTGGTCGGTTGGTTGCGATGGTGGGGGCAGCAGGAATTGGGTTTACGCGCACGGTGGTTACGTCGGAGGTAGGTGAGGTGCAGCCGTTGCCATCGGTTACCGACAACGAGAAGCTGCCATTGGCATCTACAGTAATGCGCCTGTCGCGGATATTGTTGCTCCAGTTGTATTGTATTGATTGTGCGGTTGAGTTGCCCACCAAAACCGTATTTTGTCCTTGACAAAAAGTAGTTGGTTTTTCAGAGGAAATGGTCGGTTTGTTGGGCAATGGATTCACTTGTACGGCTATGTTGTTGGATATAGCATCGCAGCCGTTTGCATCGCGAAAACGCACATTGTAAGTCCCCGGTTTGGTTACTACAATTTCTCTACTTTGGTCGTCGGTGTTCCAAATGTTGCCATTTTGGTAGGTAGAAGACAGCGTTACGCGGCCACCTTCGCAGAACACGGTGCCACCACTTGCCGAAATTGACGGGGCAGTTGGAGGCGTGTTTACGGTTACGGTTATTCTGGCGGGTTCTGAGATACATCCTTGGCCATCAAGCACTCTTAGCTCGTAGTTGCCAGGGTTTCGAGCTACTACGCGCTGGTTTCTGTCGCCCGTTGACCAGCGGTATTCGGCTGCCGACGATGCGTTGAGGGTTACTTCGCTCCCTTGACAAAACGTAGTGGGGCCAGAGGCATTGATGGCTGGCGTGGCGGGCTTTGCCCCTTGAAAAGTAGTTACGTTTACGCTACTCGAAGCCGAGCAACCGAAGGAGTTGCGGGTAGTGAGGGTGTAGGTGCCTGCCGTAGAAACGGCAATGCGTTGGTTGGTTGAGCCGTTGCTCCAATTGTTGCTATTGCCGTTGCTCGACGACAGTCCCACGCTACTTCCTTCGCATAAGTTAAGCCTGCCGTCCACGTTAATAGTAGCCGAAGCACCTTGCAGGTTATTGGAAACAATAATGTCGGGCGTAAAAAAAACATTACCCGCCTCGTCTCGGACAGTAGCACGATAAGTGCCCGGCCCGAAACTCACATTGCTGTTATTGGTGCCATTGTTCCATTGCACCGACTGAAAATTACCTTGTACGCTAATATTGAGCTGATTATTGCCACAAGAGGCCGTGATATTGGGGTATGAACCTGTGTTTGGCGCACAATTGTTAAAAAAGTTGTTATCCAAGGAGTTGTTCCAAGCATTGGCGGCATCTACCAAACCATTGTTTTGAAAATGCACCCCATCGGGTCGAGGTGTTTGAATGGCATCGGTGTTGGGTCCAGCAAATACATTTCCTGTGGTAGAAATAGCCGTATTTTGGCCATTGATTATGTTATTGTTGATACCCCTTAAATTGTCGTAAGAAACCCGCGCCACTACCCAACCAATATTCTTGTTGTAGTCTTGGCGCGATTGATTGATAATAGACTGTAAATCAGAAACATAAGAACCCGTTGATGTTTGTGCAAAGTTGTCGGCTTCGCCTTGGTGCCACAATACGGCACGCAAGCCCGTGGTAGCCGCATAATAGTTGAGGGCCAGTCTTAGGTTGGCATACGGCATTCCTTGCGGGTAAGCTGACCCATCGTAAATATTGTTTGCGCCACCTCCGTTCATACTTTGCCGCCAAGTACGTATGGCTGTACCTCCGTATGCTGCATTGTAAAAAAGAATAGGGACATTGAGGCGGCTGGCCAGCAAATCGCCCAAACGACCCCAATACCAAGCCGTGTTGCCGCTGGGTCCAACATTAGAATTATTGTCTAAATGAGCGAAGTTGGGTTGAGGTAATTCAGAAGAAGTAAAATTGGAGTTAAGATAATCAACGCAATTTACGCGGTCGTCGCTTGCACCAGGAGAGCCGTAGCCCGACAATCCTTGGGCGTTAGATTGGCCAGCTATCAAAAATACCTCGCCTACGCCCACGCGCGTAAGCTCGTCGGTGGCCACAACATTATTGTTCAAAACACCCCTTATCTCCAACTGGTACCAGCCGCCGCGCACGCCAATGTTGCCCGAAAAAAAGCCACCTTGTGGGCTTTGTTGAATGGTTTGCCAGTCGGTTTGTTGCCCTTGCCCGCCAATTGGCACCACCCGCGCTTCAATTTTATCTACTGCCTGCGAAAACTGCCCGTTGATGGGCAATACGCCATTTCCCGAATTGTCGCGCTGAAAAACCATTCGACTCTTTGGAAAAGTAATTTTGACCTGGGCCAATAGCGTAGTGGTAGTGAACAACCACGTAAAACAAAATAGCAGTGCGTAACAGTCTTTCTTATAACCCATCAGTTGTCTATTTTCGATTAGTTACTTCAAATAATAAGTATCACAAACTGTACCAAACTATTGTTCATTGGTCAATGCTTGCCAAAGCAGGTCTTTTAGCTCGAGAAGCCCCTGCTCGGCTACTGCCGATATAAAAACGCAGGGTAAATCAGCGGGTAATTTTTTGATTAGTTTTTTGCGCTCTTTTTCGTCCACCAAGTCGCATTTTGAAATGGCAAGAAGTCGTTTTTTTTCTAACAACGCAGGGTTGTATTTTTCAAGTTCGTTTAGTAGCGTTTTGTATTCTTTTTTGATGCTTTCACTAGTGGCAGGAATCAAAAACAACAAAACGGGATTTCGGTCAATGTGCCTCAAAAAACGCAGCCCCAAGCCGCGGCCCTCAGATGCTCCTTCAATAATACCAGGAATATCGGCCATAATAAACGACTGATAGTCGCGGTAAGACACTACGCCCAGATTGGGAACGAGCGTTGTGAAGGCGTAGTCGGCTATTTCGGGTTTGGCCGCCGACACCGAGGCCAGCAAAGTAGATTTGCCTGCATTAGGAAAACCCACCAAGCCTACGTCGGCCAGTACTTTGAGTTCCAGCACAAACCATTCTTCTTTTTCGGGGTCGCCTGGCTGGGCGTACACAGGCGATTGTTTGGTCGAAGATTTAAAGTGGATATTGCCCAAGCCGCCACGGCCACCGCTCAACAAGATAATTTCTTGGCCGTTTTCGGTGATTTCGGCCATTTGCTCGCCTGTTTCGGCGTGGCGGGCTATGGTGCCCAGCGGCACTTCGATAATTTCGTCTTGGCCTTGTGCGCCCGATGAGCTGTTGCCCGAGCCTTTTTTGCCTGAATCTGCTTTGATGTGTTTGCGGTATTTGAGGTGCAGCAACGTCCACATTTGGGCGTTGCCTTTCAAAACAATGTGCCCGCCGCGCCCGCCGTCTCCGCCGTCGGGGCCACCGAGGGGCATGTTTTTTTCGTGCCTAAAATGCGAGGCGCCCGCGCCTCCTGCGCCCGAGCGGCAATTGATTTTGACGTAATCTATGAAGTTTGAACTGGCCATATTTTTTGTAAAAAATGCACATTGCCCGCTGTATTTAATGGCAATATGACCTACAAAATTGAGAAACAATAAGCACAACCAAGCCAAAGCCGTTCTAAAAATTTATTTAACGGCTTCGACGGCCTGGCAAATACCGCCGAAAACAACCTCAATATTGCCAATGCCGTACACCGATTTTACCTTTCCCTGCTGCTGGTAATAGGGCAAAACGTGAACGGTCTTGGTGAAGTATTCGTCAATGCGTTTGACGAGCTTTTCTGCGTCGTCGTCGGCTCGGCCACTTATTTTTTGGCGCTCAGCTATACGGCGTTTGAGTTCTTCTTCGGTTACGTCCAACTGAATCACCGAACTAATGGCGGTATTTTTGGAGGTCAGAAAAGTATCTAACGCTTCGGCCTGCGCCACCGTACGCGGAAAACCGTCAAAAATAAAGCCCGTCGCTTGCGGGTTTTTGGTAACTTCTTCTTCCAGCATGTCAATCGTTACGGTGTCGGGCACCAAAATACCGTCGTCCAACAGGCTTTTTACCCGCTTTCCAAGTTCAGTTTGCGCTTTAATGTGCATTCTGAACAAATCGCCAGTTGAAATGTGAACTAAATTGTACTTTTCAATCAACTTGGCTGATTGGGTGCCTTTGCCAGCACCAGGAGGGCCAAAAAGTATAATGTTTTGCATGAAATAAGTTTAAGTTTTTGAGGATACAACTTACTTTGTAAAGGGTTTAAGAATTACAAATTTACAATTTCATAACAGTACATTCAAAAAGAATATAGATTTTACGCGTTTTGTTGCGCGTGTTTTTTAATTAAATTACTAATAACCAATGAGTTAATAAACATTTTTTGATGTAAAACTATCCTGTATCAAAAACAAAAACCCGTAGCAAAGCTGCTACGGGAGGCAATGAAACAGTGTTATTGGAAACTTTTATTCGATTACGATGCGCTTGACAGCGCCATCTTCGTTTTGGGTAACGGTGATGAAGTAGGTGCCTTTGGGGTTTTTGCCAAGCTCAACTTGGCCCACAAAATCGCCCGAAAAATCTTTCACTTCTTTGGTAGCCACTTGCTTGCCTTTGGTGTCTGTTATGGCAATGCGTATGTCGCCTTTGTTGGGGACATAAAAACGCAAATTGAGTTCGTTTTTGTCGGGATTGTTGGGGTAGGCTTCCAATCCACGCACCGAAGCGGGCTTGTTTGCCGTCGGGTCAAATACGCTGCCCTTCCAAGCGTGGTTGAAGTCATATTTAAACTGTTGGCCGAAGGTCTTAAATTCGCGTTCTATTTTTTCCATTTTGGGCTTTAAGTCTTTTTCGATGCGCTTCATGCGGTCGGCCCTGGCCGGTGCATCGTGTTCAAATTTGTCGTCAAATGGTTGCTCGTCGCCTTGCTGTACTTCTATGCTCAAACGCCGACTGGCCACGCCCGGAGTTTTGGTTTGGAGCGAGTCCACGATGGCTTTTATTTTGGCTTCTTGCTCGGCTTCCGAGAGGTCGTTGTAATGATAAGTGCGCTCAATTATGTCGGATTTGCCGTCTTTTTCTTCCAAAATACGTACCTTAATGGTCGTTTTTTGGGATTTAGTGCCTTGTTGGGGCGCATCTTGCGCTTGGGTTGTGGCGGCTACTGCCAGCCCCACAAATAGTAAAAAAGTACAGATGGTAGTTTTCATGGGTTTGTTAATTAGCCGCGCAGCCAACTGGCTGATTATCGGTCTGTTAAATTGTGTTAAATTGTGTTAAGTAGGTTCAAAGCTGCGTTATTTTGCAACTGCACGTAGCAAAGTCGCAAATCAAATGCGTAACGTTGCACCAAGACAGCAAAATAAATGACAAAATTTCGGATAAAATTTTTGATTGGACTGATGGGCGCAGCTTTGGTGGGCCTGCTGGCATTTCAGTGGTTTTGGATTGACAACGCCCTGCAACTGCACAACGAGCAATTTGACTTAAAAGTAGCCGATGCCCTGCAAGAAGTGGTGCGAAAACTGGAAAAACAAGAAATATTGTATTTGATTAGGCAGCGGCAACAAGCTGAACAACAACGCCTTAAAATCGAAACAATTGGCAAAAATCACTTAGCCAAACGAGCCAAAATGATGCCGCATGGGAGCTATCAAACCGCTCCCGCCATAACCACAGAAAAAGCAAACTGGCCCGTCGAAATCAACCCTACCGATGCCCTAACGCCTAAAAATCGTCTTTTGACCGACGGGCAGCAGCAATTAATAAGTGAATTTTTGCGCCAACGCGCCACCGAAGACCCCCTCACCGAGCATTTTTTACGGCTACGGGCCGAGCAGGAAAAGTTTTTGAATGAGTGGTTTGGCGAATTTTTTCAAACCCGCGACCGACTTTTAGAGATTGGCGAAATGAAGCAGTCCGTTGTGCCGTTTGACTCTTTACAACAAAGTTTTGTACCCTATTCAAGTGGTCAGAATATGTCCAAATCAAGCAATATTTTGAGCCGAAATATGCGCAAAATCAAAGCCAGCACCGCCCAGTTTGACCCAAAACCAATGGCGGCCAAGTCGCAAAACTATCCGAGGCAAGAGCAGGCCCAGTTGCTCAAAGATGTATTTCGGGATTTATTGTTTGGCCAGCGGCCCGTTGCGCAGCGAGTCAATAGACTTACCATGGACTCGCTACTTAAAAATGCCTTCTACGAGCGGCGCATTGCGATACGCTATAATTTTGCCGTTAGAACCAACGGCGGCGCGTCGGAGGTGGTATTTTCTGACGCATCTTTTCGGGCCGAATCGGCCGATGTGCGGTTTTTCAAAACTACCCTGTTTCCCAATGAACTCAACGCCAGCCCGAGCGAATTGGTGGTTTATTTTCCAGACCGACTCGGGTTTATTTTCCAGAACTTGGGCTTGCCTTTGGCCAGCTCGCTGGGCTTGTTGGCCATTATTTTGGGGTGTTTTTATGTGGCCGTCAGCACCATTTTAAAACAAAAAAAATTGGCCGAAATCAAAAATGACTTTGTAAATAACATGACCCACGAGTTCAAAACGCCTATTTCGACCATTGCTTTGGCCGTTGACATGGCCAACGAGCAAACCAAAGACCAGCCACTGCATAAAATAAATCGCTACTTGAATATTGTAGGCGAAGAAAACAAACGGCTGGGCCAACACGTCGAAAAAGTATTGCAAATGGCACTGCTTGAGCGTGGCGAGGTGCGGCTCAACAAAATCACTGTCAACGTGCACACCATCATCGAAAAAGCACTCAACAACCTTAGTGTGCAGTTGGAGCAGCGCCAAAGCGAAGTCCATTTGACGTTTGAGGCCGCTGAAGAAAATATACAAGCCGACGAGCTGCACTTGACCAATATTTTGTACAACTTAATAGACAACGCCAACAAATACTCGCCCGAGGGTTTGCGCCTGCACATTGGCACGCGCCACGACCAAGCGGGCGTGCACGTGAGCGTAGCCGACCACGGCCAAGGCATGAGCAAAGACCAGCTTACCCGTATTTTTGACCCGTTTTATCGCGCGCCTACTGGCAACTTACACGATGTAAAGGGCTTTGGGCTGGGCCTGAGCTACGTCAAAAAAATGGTAGAAGCCCACGGTGGAGACATTCAGGCCACGAGTCAATTGGGAAAAGGAAGTACGTTTGACCTATTTTTACCGTTCAAAAAAAATGACTAAAATCTTACTCGTCGAAGATGACCCTAACTTGGGGCAACTGTTGCAAGAGTACCTCAACAGCAAAAATTACGATACCCACTTGGCTATCAATGGTGAGCTGGGCTTGCAGTGTTTCTTGAAAGACACCTACCAACTGTGCATCTTCGACGTAATGATGCCCAAAAAAGACGGTTTTTCGTTGGCCAAAGAAGTGAGAATGAAAGACAAAGAAGTGCCGATTGTTTTTTTGACGGCCAAGAGCATGAAAGAAGACACCGTGCAAGGCTTTAAAGTAGGTGCCGACGACTACATCACGAAGCCTTTTAGCATGGAAGAGCTCCTGCTGCGTATTCAGGCCATACTGCGCCGCTATCAGCGGCTGGCTACTACACCGCCCGCTCCGAGTGTGTTTCAGGTGGGCAAGTATGCCTTCGATTTTGACCACCAAACCTTGGAAATAAACGGCAATGTCCAGAAAATAACCAGCAAAGAAGCCGCCTTGCTCAAACTATTTTGTGAAAACCTAAACCAGCCCATCAGTCGTAGTTTCGCCCTCAAACTCATTTGGGGCAACGATTCTTATTTCAATGCCCGCAGCATGGACGTTTACATTACCAAATTGCGCAAACTATTAAAAGAAGATGAATCTTTGCAAATTATGAACCTCCACGGAGAAGGATTCAAGCTCATGGCGGCTCGATTTTTAGATAATTAGGCCCAAAATAATGCCCCCCAAAACGATGAGATAGGGCGGAATTTTGGTGTACTCCAAGAGCGCAACTGTTCCCAAAACCGTGATAACCGCCCAGCCGTCGGTAGCAGTCGGAATAAACATGCGTATGGTGGCGGCGGCAGTTAGGCCCACACTGGCCGCGTTGATGCCTTCAAGCGATGCTCGCACGCCTCGGTATTTTTTGAGTTCGTTCCAAAACCGATACACAAAAAAGATAAGAAATGTGCCAGGCAAAAATATGCCCAACGTAGCCGAAAGGCTGCCCAAAAGCTGCCCGTTTAAACCTTCGGTACGCATAGAAAGGACACCAATATACGAGGCTATTGAAAAAACGGGCCCCGGAATAACCTGCGCCAAAGCCATACCCGACAGAAATTCTTGACGGGTGAGGTATTGCTTAAATTCGACAAATTCAGTGTATAAAATGGGATTTAGCACTTGCCCACCGCCAAAAACCAAGCTGCCATTTCGGTAAAAATTTTCAAACAGCCGCACGGGCAGCAAATAGGTGATGGCTCCCAGCGCCGCCGCCAGCACAAAAACCCCCATCCACAAAAAGAAATTGGCCCACTGAATACGAAACACACTTTTTGCCATTGGCGGTTGGCTTTTGTACCCAAATGCGGTGGTGAGGCCACCCAAAATAATAACCGAAGGCGTAACCCAAGGCGAATGAAGCAGGTAAGCAGCCACCGCCGAAACCCCCAAAATAAGCCAATCTACCGACCGACCAATCACTTTTTGGCCAATCTTGAAACCGCCAAATGCCAAAAAACCAATGGCCATTGGCTCAATAAACCGCGTAAATGCCAGCGAAATTTGGCGCTGCTGCAAATAAGAAATACCAATGGCGGCGCAGGTCATAATAAGCACAGCCGGCAAGGCCCACACCAGCAGGGTAAGATAAGCCAACCTCGGCCCCCCAATTTTAAAACCGAGTGCCGTGATAGTCTGGGTAGAGGTGGGGCCAGGCAATACTTGGCAAAGTGCCTGCAATTCAAGCAGTTCTTCTTCGGTAAGGTAGGCTCTTTTTCGGACAAATCTCTCCAAAAACAGCATCAAATGTACTTGTGGGCCGCCAAAACAGGTTAGGGCCAAAATCAGCACATCTTTCAAAAAAATGATGTGCCTGATTTTACGCATAATACATAAATATTGATAAGAGTGGAAGAATAGAGGGTACGAAATCTACGCTTTTTTGAGGCCAAGCTCAATGAGTCGCTCGTTCAAAAACCCGCCTGCGGTCATGTCCACGTAGAGTTTTGGGTGCTGTGGTGTGATGCAACTGGGCAAACAAGCCAGGTTCATGTCGGCGCGGGGGTGCATAAAAAACGGAATTGAGTAGCGCGAGGTATTCATTTTGTCGCGCGATGGGTTTACCACGCGGTGAATCGTCGATTTGAGTTTGTGGTTGGTAAGGCGGTCGAGCATATCACCCACGTTTACCACAATCTGGTCGGGCAGGGCCGTAATGGCAATCCATTGGCCGTCGCGGCGTAGTACTTCGAGGCCGTCGGCACTGGCTCCCATAAGCAGCGTAATGAGGTTGATGTCGCCGTGGGCAGCGGCACGTACGGCTCCCTCTGGCACCAAGTCGGGGTTGAGCGGAAAGTAGTGCAATGCCCGCAAAACGCTGTCCCCGTTTTTTACTTTTGCTTCAAAATAATCTTCTTCCAAATTCAAATACAAAGCGATGGCTTTGAGCAAAGTACGTCCCGTATTTTCAAAAGTTTCAAAAACTTGGAGCGTATATTTGGCAAAATCGGGGTTTTCGGCGGGAAAAACATTGTGCGGCATTCCTTCGACGGGGTTGGGCTGTCCTACGTGGTAAAACTCTTTCAGGTCGGGCAATTTAAAACCCTTGGCCTTTTCTTTTCCTTTGCCAATGTAGCCGCGTTGGCCGTTCAATTCCTCAAATTCGTATTTTTTCTTGACTTCGTCGGGCTGCAAAAAAAACCTTTGAACCGACTCGTACAATTGTTCGCGGAGTTGTTGGGTAAGGCCGTGGTTTTTGATGGCCACAAAACCAATATCGTTGAAAGCCGCGCCCAAATCTTGCACAAATTGCGCTTTGCGCAGGGCATTGCCAGCCGTAAAATCGGATATATCAAGCGAAGGGATTTCGTTTAGTAATGCTGTGTCGGCCATCTTGCAGGGGTTTGAAAATTGACGGCACGAAATTACGGATTTTTACCGAAAATCATTCATTAGACTTCTTGCGAAAGTGCTTTTATGCTGCATTGGCATTAACGAATGCGGCAATGAGAGTAACTCTAAGCCCAAAACGAGAATGGCTACGATAGTGGTTCTTTGCTAACTTGAAT